>Ga0138256_10009755_pt1 | contig 10075 bp, 4 predicted proteins | sample KNB2016incub_MG_FD_105486 | JGI IMG/M metagenome (GOLD analysis project Ga0138256, IMG submission 105486) | Active sludge microbial communities from wastewater in Klosterneuburg, Austria - KNB2014incub_MG | ecosystem: Engineered > WWTP > Activated sludge > Unclassified | place: Austria...
AAGCGCCCGCGTATTACCAAACCGGGCCAGGAACTCCCGCTGAAAGAGCGGTCCACAACGGACGAACCCTACGATGGAAACAATCGGGAGGGCATTGATCAGGATAAAAAGCCCTGGCAAGACCGCGAAAAATCAACCGAAGAACCCAAAAAATGGGAAAACGAATGCCCCAGTTTCGACAGAGAACGCAAACCCTGGCAAGACCGCAGCAGTGAAGGTGGTGAGCGCAAACCCTGGCAAAACCGTGAAGGCGGCGGCGGGTACGAACGCAAACCCTGGCAAGATCGCAGCAGCGAAGGCGGCGAACGCAAACCCTGGCAGAACCGCGAAGGCGGCGGCGAACGCAAACCCTGGCAGGATCGCAGTCAGGGAACTGACCGCCCTTACCAGAACCGCGAAGGCGGTGGCGAACGCAGACCATGGCAGGATCGCAGTCAGGGAACCGACCGTCCTTACCAAAACCGCGAAGGCGGCGGAGAACGCAGACCATGGCAGGATCGCAGTCAGGGAACCGACCGCCCTTACCAAAACCGCGAAGGCGGCGGAGATCGTCGTCCCTTCAACAACAACAGAGGCGGCGGCGGTGGTTTTAACAAAAAACCATTCGGCAAAAAACCATTCCGCAAGAAAGAAGAATTTTACATAGAGCCTCAGCCAAAACCCAGTCTTCCATCGGGAGAAGGGATGCCGCTGAATAAATACCTGGCGCATTGCGGACTTTCTTCCCGTCGCAAAGCCGTCGAATTTGTAGAACAGGGTTTAGTCACCGTCAATGGTGAAGTAAAAAAAGAACCCTACTACCGCATTCAGGCAGGCGATGTGGTGCTGTGTGATGGCAAATCGGCCACTGTTCAGGAGCGCCTCGTGTATGTATTGCTGAACAAACCCAAAAACGTTATCACGACAACTGAAGACGATCGCGGGCGCAATACAGTGCTCGACATCGTAGATCCGCATTTCCCCGAACGCCTCTACCCGGTAGGGCGGCTCGACCGCGATACGACAGGCCTGATCCTCATCACCAATGATGGCGACTTGGCGCAAAAATTATCGCACCCCAGCCACGCAGTACAGAAACAATACCGTGTCGGTCTTCGCCGGCCACTTACACAAGCCGATTTTGAACACCTTGAACGCGGCGTCGAATTGGAAGACGGCCTGATGGAAGTCAACTGGATTCGTTTTTCGGAAGACCATCCCGAACGCGATATTGTGGAACTGGAAATTTCTTCCGGACGCAACCGGATTGTCCGCCGTTTATTCGAACACCTGGGTTACGAGATTTTCAAATTAGACCGCTTTTATTTTGCCGGTCTGACCAAGAAAGAATTGCCCCGCGGCGCCTTCCGGGAACTGACGCAAAGAGAAATTATCATGCTCAAACATTTCACCGGGCATCCTTCAGGAGGCGGACACAAAGAGAAACAGGAAACGGCGGAAATTACCCCTGAGGAAGAAGCGTCTGAAACAGACGAACAAGTATAAATACAGTATGAACAAGTGATAAGAGGTCGGCAGGATTCCTGTCCGGCCTCTTTTTAATTAATAGTTATCGGTTATTAGTTATCGGTTATCCGTGTTGATACTCAAGCATTTGTAAAGAATTTAAGCAAAACTAATTTTGCACGCCTACTTATCCGTTATTAATTATTGGTTATCAGTTTTGATAATCACAACTTTCAACATAAATCCGATACATTTGTATAGTAAGTAGAATACCCCTAAGCAGCCTTTTCATTTCAAAACCAGACTTATTTTATGAAAACACTAAAGCAATTCCTGTTTACAGCCATCCTTTTACTGGGTATTTACCCCCATCTACAGGCCCAATTAACCGAGGGAGGCATTCGATTCGGTTTAAAATTAGGCGTATCCGGCTCCAATCTGTATGACGACGCCAATGCGGAAGACAGAAAATCGCGCATCGGGATTACCGGTGGCGCTTTTGCCAAAATCCCCTTGGGTGGCGCACGCCTGTCCCTTCGGCCGGAATTACTTTTTACTACAAAAGGCGCTCAATTCGATCTGATCGGCGGTAATACGTCCGACCTGAAACTCAGCTACCTTGAAATCCCGCTTTCATTAGAGTTTAATCTCGCCATTATCAACCTCCACGCAGGCGTTCACGCCGGACTGCTGGCTACGGCAGAAGGAACATTCAAGGACAGCCAGGGCAATCCAATTACTTTTGACATAGATAAAGACGACCTGCAAAGTTTTGACTATGGCTGGCACCTCGGCGGCGGTATTGATCTGGGCAATATAGGTCTGCACCTGCGGGTATCCCGCAGCCTGCAGGATATACGCAATGAAAATACCTTCGAGGAATTTTTCGGCAGCCTGAAAAATGCTTCCTGGGCGCTGACGGCATCGTACGGATTTTAGAAGTGAGAGGTGAGAGGGTGAGAAGTGAGAGAGGCCTCCCGCTTGGCGACTTGTGTGATTTTGGCTTGGGTTTTTCAGGCCTGGAATCGTGAGTGGTGAATCGTGAGAAGAATCTTGAGTTCTTTTCCCTAACGAGATGCCACTCACCACTCACGAATAGGCCTGAAAAGCGGATGCCAAACTCTCAAAGCCGCCAAGCGGGACACCTCTCTCACTTCTCACCCTCTCACTTCTCACCTCTATTCCACCCTGCTCACCCCCGTCACCCAGTCAAAAGCGCGCAAGGCGATAATTGCCCGTTGCAGTTGATCGGTATTGGCTACTACGAGCGAGATGCGGCCTTCAAAATAACCGCCTTCCCCGCTGATGGAAAACTGGCGGATATTGATACCCAGATCGGCGATGCGGTTGGTAAGCCGGTTAATGACACCGGGGCCGTCGTCGATACCTGTCACCACAATTTCCGCGAGGAAATCGGATTTTACGGTGTTGCCCCACCAGGCTTTCAGAATCCGGTGGCCGTAGTTGGCGAGCAGGTTATCGGCATTCGGGCAACTGGACCGGTGAATTTTCACTCCGCCCTGTACCAATACAAACCCGAAAATATCGTCGCCCTGCACCGGGTTGCAGCAGTTGGCAAAACTGTACTGGTAATAGTTACCGGGTTCGTCGTTGATAATGACCTCCGGTTTTCCGGTCATTTTCGCCCGAATGGGCGTATCGGACACCTGCTCCGGCGCATCGTGTTCCGGCGCGAGTTTGGCCACTATTTTTTGAACCAAGTGCGCCCCATCGGCCTTGAATTTGCGGCCCAGCCCCGATAAATTCACCTGTTCCAGATAAATGGCGCTGAGAAATTCCAGGCGACTGGGATAGCCAAAGTATTTGGCCAGCATATCGGCATTGGCCTCGACGGTCACTTTCAGAGCATTCAGTTTGCGGGTCAGTATTTCCTTGCCGTATTCAGCCTGCATCCGTTTTTCCTCTTTGAGCGCCACGCGTATCCGGTTGCGGGCTTTGGAGGTCGTGACGTGCTTCAGCCAATCTTCACTCGGTTTCTGGTTTTTATCCGTGATGATTTCAATCTGATCGCCATTTTTCAGGTGGTAGTGGATCGAAACGGGCAGGTTGTTCACTTTCGCCGTTCGGCAGGCGCAACCCACATCGGAATGGATACTGAATGCAAAGTCCAGAATTGTAGCGCCTTCCGGCATGATGCGCATTTCTCCTTTTGGGGTAAAAACATGCACCTCATCGGTGAACAGGTTGCTTTGCACATCTGCGAGCAACTCGACAGCGCTGCCTGAATTGTGATTTTCCAGGGTCTCACGCACCTGACCAAGCCAATGGTCGAAGGTATTGGCTTTATTGGCTATGCTTTTCACCCCTTTATATTTCCAGTGGGCTGCGAAACCGCGTTCGGCAATTTCGTCCATACGTTCCGAACGGATCTGCACCTCCACAAAACGCCCCTCCGGCCCGGCCACAGTGGTATGCAGCGATTCGTAGCCATTGGCTTTGGGGTTGGTGATCCAGTCTTTCAGTCGTTCGGGAACCGGCTTGTAATGATCCGTGACAATGGAGTACACCTGCCAGCAGGCAAATTTTTCCTGTTCGGGCGGTACTTCTACAATGATGCGCAGGGCAAAAAGATCATAAATGTCTTCAAATTTGACATTCTTGTTTTTGATCTTATTCCAGATGGAATAAATGCTTTTGGGCCGCCCGGTGATGCGCATTTTGAAGTCCATCTCTTCCAGGGAACTCAAAAGAGGCGCCATGAAGGCATCTATATATTTCTGGCGGGCGCGTTTAGTGTCGGCTAATTTGGAGGCAATTTCCTGAAAAACCTCCGGTTGCGTAATTTTCAGGCAGGTATCCTGCAGTTCCGTTTTAATAGCATTCAAGCCCAGCCGGTGTGCGAGGGGCGTATAGATATAACTGGTTTCGGCAGCGATTTTGAGTTGCTTGTGATGGGGCATACTCTTGATAGTGCGCAGGTTGTGTAGCCGGTCGGCCATTTTAATCAGCACGACCCGCACGTCGAAAAGCATCGCTTTCAGTACTTTACTCAGGTTTTCGGCCTGCGGACTTTCTTTATCGTGCAAACCGTCGAGTTTGGTCAGGCCATCCACGATGCGGGCAATGCGGTCACCGAATTGTTTTTTGATGTCAATCGCTTCCACGGGTGTGTCTTCCACAACGTCGTGTAGCAAAGCGCAGATAACCGCCGTGGCGCCCAAACCAATTTCTTCGACACAAATACGGGCAACTTCAATGGGATGCATGATATAAGGCTCGCCGGCTTTGCGGCGTTGCCCGTGGTGGGCCTCCGCAGCCAGTTCGAATGCGGCCCGAATATCCTCCCGGTCTTTCCCGCTCACATCGGTCTTGATCGACTTCAACAGATTGCGATAGGCGCGCTGAATCAATATCTTATCCTCATCCGAACCGGGGATAATCGCGTCAAAATTATCGACGCCGGCGCCTTCCAGCACCGAGGCATCCGTGGTATAATCCACTGTATCCTCCACGATCGTGATTGTGTTTACCTGCTCCATATTACCCTGCTAATGATTTGGTTTGCGCTCCGCCATACAAAAATAGGTCAAACAAACGGTTATACAAGTGCGTTTAGCGCTTGTTAACTGTTTTCTGGAAAAGTATTACTTTGTTTTTCAACAAAAGGCTTTACTTTTGCGCTCCTTTTTGGAGGAATGTTTGATTTTCCGATTTTTGCACTGACCGTGTCGTATAGATGACAAATTACCTGCCAAAATCAACAATGCAACAAAATTTATTCAATGCGGGCGTGGCGAAATTGGTAGACGTACCAGACTTAGGATCTGGCGCCGCGAGGCATGGGGGTTCGAGTCCCTCCGCCCGCACCCCTAGAAGTGAGAAGGTGAGAAGTGAGAAGTGAGAGTCCGTAGAGCACACCGCTTCGCTTTTGGCAAATCCAATTGGGCCAAAAGCGAAGCGGTGTGCTCTACGGACTCTCACTTCTCACTTCTCACTTCTCACTTCTAACCTCATACTCTCTCACCTCTCACCTCTAGAATAATATGGTTGTCCGCAAAGATATAGACAACAGCTCGGCCATTGTGACGGTAACGATCACCCGCGACGAATTGAAACCCAAACTCGATGCCGAATTAAAACGTTTTCGCCAACGCGCGCCGATGAAAGGCTTCCGTCCCGGACAGGCGCCGATCGAATTTGTAAAAAAAATATACGGCGCTTCTATTTTCGGCGATACGCTGAATGATATGATGGCGACCAAACTGTACGACTATCTTCGGGAAAGTAAACTCGAAGTACTCGGACAGCCCCTGCCCACTGCGGAACAGCAGCAGTTCTCTTTCAAAATCAGCAACCCCGATCCTGAATACGCGATCAGTTACGACGTGGGCTTTGTGCCGCCGTTCGACCTGAAAGGCCTGGATAAAAACGAGCAGTTCGAGCGCCTTACCATCTCGAACCTCGACGAACTGGCTACCGACGACCTGAGCTACTCTCGCAAACGGATGGGCAAACGCAGCAACCCGGAAACGGACATTCAGGAAAATGATATTGTGCGCATTGCTTCCCGCGAACTGGAAGGCGAGCAGATCAAGGAAGGCGGATGGGAAACCACCATCACCGTCCACCTGAAAAGTATGACAGACAGCGAGCTAAAAACGCAACTGCTTGCCCTGAAAAAAGGAGATACCCTGCGTTTTAATGCCCGCCAGATCGAAAACCAGGAAAAAGAAGAAAACTACCGCAAATATATCCTGAACCTGGAGGGCGATGATGACCGGGTGGTAAGCGATTTGTTTGAAGGCGTTATTGAAGAAGTGAGCCGCGTGGAGGATGCCGAACTGAACGAAGAATTTTTCGATGGTTATTTCGGCCCGGGAAAAGTAAGCAATGAGGCAGAAGCCCTTGAACAGATTAAAATAGGGATCGCCCAGTTTTACGATGTGCGTTCCAATGCCCTGTTGATGCGTTCTTTCCAGGATCGCCTGATGGCGCTCAACCCGGTGGAACTGCCTGAAACTTTCCTCAAACGCTGGCTCAAAGTGACCAACGAAGGGAAACTCGGCGAAGATCAGATCGAAAGAGAATACCCGGCCTTTTCGGAAAATCTCCGCTGGACGATGTTGCGCGATAAAATCAAAGAACAATTCAGCCTTGAAGTCACCGACGAAGACCTGTACCAGGAATACGTCAAACGCGTGCGCAATTATTTCCAGATGGATTTGCCCGATAATATCATTGCCAGCAGTGTGGAAACCCTGATGAAAAATGATAAAGACACGGAAAGCACCCGCCGCGATCTGGAAACGGATAAAATATTCCAGGCGATCCTTGCTCAGGTGAGCGTCAGCGACCACCCCGTACCTTCCGACGAGTTCCATAAAATTCTGGACGAGGTCACTAAAAAGGCCGAAGCGGCACAGGAAGAAGATGCTGCCTTGCGTTCAGCAGTAGAGGAATAAACAAAAAGGCAAAGGGCAAAAACAAAGGGCAAAAGGCAATTAGACCAATACGGTACATTGCTTTTTGCCCTTTGTTTATCGGTATCGGTGCTGAAAATTCGGGATGAACGGGGTTAAAATCCTTGTCCTGTCCCAAAATCCCAGTGGGGTTAAAACCCCGAGTAAGGTGTCTGTGCTTGCTCCCGGCTGAAGGCCGGGAGTTATTGAACCAGTGCTTTTTGACGGACAAATATCGAGCGGCTGATATCAATAACCGCCGGCTTCAGCCGGTGGATAGTCAACGAATGCTATGTAGGGGTTTTTAACCCCACTGGAATTTTGAGGCAGGATAAAGGTTGAAATCTCCTGTCACCGCTTTTGCCAGGCGCTAAAAACGCCTCGCTTTTTCATAGTTTTCTCCTGCCATCCGGCGTTTGCAAAACACCTTTTCCCAAAAACGCATAAAACCTTTTTAAAGCATTGAAAATCAATGTTTTAAAAAACAACTTTTCTTTAAAAAAATATACCCGGAAACGGTTCTTTTTTCGTATTTTTGCATACTTAAAAATGTACTGAGCATACCTTTTCAGCAACAATAAAATTAAGCCAGTGGAGATACGTTCTCCTGAATTTCTTATGAAAGACGAGAAAGATTTTAGCCCACAAAAACACGGCAATGCCGCCGACTATGATGCCAGTAGCATCACCGCGCTGGAAGGCCTGGAAGCAGTGCGCAAACGCCCCGGCATGTATATTGGCAGTACCGACACCAAAGGGCTACACCACCTGGTCTGGGAGGTCGTTGATAACTCTATCGATGAACACCTGGCAGGCCACTGTTCCAATATTGAAGTATACATCAACGCCGACAATAGTATCACCGTAAAGGATAACGGCCGGGGTATCCCGACGGACATGCACACCAAACTGCAAAAAAGTGCACTCGAAGTGGTGATGACCGTATTGCACGCCGGAGGTAAATTTGACAAGGATTCCTATAAAGTTTCCGGCGGTCTGCACGGCGTGGGGGTTTCCTGCGTCAATGCGCTGTCGATACACCTGCGCGCCGAAGTACACCGCGACGGGAAAATGTACGAGCAGGAATACAGCCAGGGCAAACCCCTGTACAGTGTGCGTGAAATCGGTACAACCGACGACCGCGGTACCACGATTCACTTCCTGCCCGACCCCTCTATCTTTGAGACAGCGGAATACAAATTCGATGTCCTGGCCCACCGCCTCCGCGAACTGTCTTTTTTGAATAAAGGGCTGAATTTATCGCTCACAGACAAAAGGGAAAAAGATGAAAACGGTTTCAAAACCGAAGCATTCTACTCTACCGGCGGATTGCAGGAATTTGTATTGTGGATTGACGAAGCGAAAACCAAACTCATCGAAAATCCGATCCACATCATGGCCAAAGAAGAAGGCGTGGATGTCGAAGTGGCTTTGATGTACAACACCTCCTACTCCGAAAACCTCATTTCATTTGTCAATAACATCAGCACCCGTGACGGTGGTACCCACGTGAGCGGTTTCCGCCGCGCACTCACACGTGAGTTCAAAAAATACGGCGAAGACGGCGGCTTTTTCAAAAAGATCACGTTCCCGATTTCGGGTGAAGACTTTATGGAAGGCCTGACCGCCATCATTTCGGTAAAAGTGCCCGAACCGCAGTTTAAAGGTCAAACCAAAGGCGAACTCGGCAACTCCGAAGTGACTGGCATTGTATCGCGCTGCGTAGGCGACGCCTTAAAAACATTTCTGGAGGAAAATCCGAACCACGCCCGGCGTATTATCGATAAAGTCGTACTGGCCGCCACCGCCCGAAATGCCGCCCGCAAAGCCCGTGAAATGGTGCAACGCAAAGGTGTGCTCACCGGAAGCGGCTTGCCAGGCAAATTAGCCGACTGCGCCAGCCGCAACCCGGCTGAAAGCGAAGTATTCCTCGTGGAAGGAGACTCTGCAGGCGGTACGGCCAAACAGGGCCGGGACCGCCATACGCAGGCCATTCTGCCCCTGCGCGGTAAAATTTTGAACGTGGAAAAAGCCCTGGAACACAGAATTTACGAAAATGAGGAGATCAAAAATATTTTCACCGCACTCGGTGTAAGTATACAGGAAAATGAGGATGGCCACCGGATTTTGAATACCGAAAAACTGCGCTACCACAAGGTCGTTATCATGTGCGACGCGGACATCGACGGCAGCCACATCACCACACTGATCCTGACTTTCTTTTTCCGGTATATGCGCGAACTGATCGAAAACAGCCATATTTATATCGCACAACCACCGCTCTACCAGGTGAAAAAAGGTAAAAATATGCGCTACTGCTGGAATGACGTAGAGCGCAAAGCCGCCCAATTAGAGTTCTCCGGCGGTAAGGAAGACGACGATTCCGTCAAAGTACAGCGTTATAAAGGTCTGGGTGAGATGAACGCAGAGCAACTCTGGGAAACTACCATGGACCCGAAAACGCGTATCCTGAAAGTGGCCACCATCGATGACGCCGGTGAAGCCGACCGTATGTTTGCCATGCTCATGGGCGATGAAGTGCCGCCACGGCGCGCTTTTATCGAAGCGAATGCGAAGTACGCGCGGATTGACGTGTGAGTAAAAAGTAGTTAGTAACGCTCAAAAAACAACTTATGCATTTGACTAACCCGCGCGCTTTAGCCGGGGGTATCGAAGAAACCTAACCCAAGGGGTTTTTAACCCCAGACCACTCATTTTGGGTTAAAACCCATCTGTGTTTGTCCCGTTCTTTTCCCCCGGCTAAAGCGCGGGGTTAGTCAAATCGTGAACTTGTTTTTTAGGCGTTACTAAGCCGTGATTATTTAAAATAAAAAAACCGCATTTTTCATACAGAAAAATGCGGTTTTTTATTTCAATAAGTAAGTGTGCAAAATCAGATAAAACTAAATCTTCTGTAACTCATTGACTTACATTGCTTTTTGTCTTTTGCAATTTTGCCCTTTCCCTTAAGGCCTGCTTTTTATCAGTTTCCGGGTCGCAGTCTGTCCGTCTACGGTGAGTCGAACGAGGTATAAGCCGTCGGGCATGGTCGTCAGGTCGAGCGTTTCGGAAAGATTGGTCGTACGCGATGCATTGGTTTCCCAGATGTTTTGCCCCAGCAGGTTCAGCACTTGCACCTGCACATCCACTGCTTGGTCGAAAGACGCCTGTATCAGGGCCGTGCCGCTGGTAGGGTTGGGTTGTAGCGC
>Ga0138256_10009756_pt1 | contig 10075 bp, 7 predicted proteins | sample KNB2016incub_MG_FD_105486 | JGI IMG/M metagenome (GOLD analysis project Ga0138256, IMG submission 105486) | Active sludge microbial communities from wastewater in Klosterneuburg, Austria - KNB2014incub_MG | ecosystem: Engineered > WWTP > Activated sludge > Unclassified | place: Austria...
ATAACCACCATCCAATGTAACTTGTATGCAAGCTAAATTTTCATAGCTAGTTGAATTATAAATTTTAGACCATTCTACACTACCTGTTTTATCTGTTTTAAATATCAATTTATCCGGAAGAGTATCTATTACATATCCGCAAATAATATATCCTGAATCAGGTAATTGCTTTAATGCACCACCAGCAACTGTTTTAGAATGCTTCCTATAAAATTTCATCCATTCTATATTGAATACTGAATCGATCTTAATTAAACACGAATAATTATGACATAAAATAATTAGTCCTCCATCAAGGGTTTTTTCCATTTTTATTGATTCATAAGAAAAACCGCCAACATTTAAAGTCCTTTGCAAAATTACATTCCCCATACTATCTAAAATCGACAACAATAACGAATCCCAACCGTTTGGGTCATTCGTAATAATTGCAATTCTATTATTATCTAATTGCTGAAGTCCTCTAACGCTAATAGAATTCAAAATTGTTTTTTGGAATACACTTTGTGAAAAGGCTCCATCTGAATTAAACAAAAGAAAAAGAAAAATAGTGTAGAATGTTTTAATTTTCATAATCAAATATTCTATCCGGAATAAACACTTGTATTCAAAAGTAATTAAATATTTTAGTAAAAGGAATAGTCCGAAATTAAATTAAAAAGGGTCATATGTCAACCAAGAAACTGATTGACATATGACCCTAGGCCCATGTCCACCTGAGGAGTTTACTTCAAAAACGTATCATCAATATCCACCACCTTCACTTCACGTACTTCCAACGGATATTTCGCTACTACTTCATCTTCGTCAAGAATTTCTTTCGGAAGAGTTGCTTTCAGGTTATCTGAATATGACATTGGCGATACAGCACCTGTTCTAAGACTTTCAACAAGATCATTTACTTCCGATTCATCTGTAACAATTACAATATCCATGTTCTGAACCTGCCAGTATTTTTTCATTGCATTGTTTACATCAGCAAGAGTAAGTTTTGAAAGAAGGCCGTCCAATTCAGTGATCCAGTCTTTTCTTCCATAGAATCTTGAATCCATCAGGTAACCTAATTTTTTTGATGGTGTCTCTATGTACAATTTGCTATAGCTTTTCAAGAAGTCACGTGTTGCATCAAAATCTTCCTGAGACAAACCGTTCTTCACAACATTTTCCATTTCACGAATTGCCATTCTGATGGCATAGTGAGCGTGACCGATCTTAATGTCTTTCAATTCCGGATACTGTCCTTTCAAACCTTTAGCAGTTTGAACCGGACGAAGCCAGATGCTGAAGTAGTTCAACGTTCTTGGCGTACCTGCCGGTGGAAGCATATTACCTCCGCCGTTCTGATACCATTCAATGTATGTATAATCACCATAGTTCATTGAACGTTCTTCACGGATCTTCTTATACAATCTTGAATACGATTTTCTGTGTTCTCCCAACCAGCTGTTCGCAACCATCATCGCTGCGAAGTCGTCATTGGAACGTGTAAGGTTCATTGGGAAACCGGCAGAAACTGCAGAACCCAATGCACCTTTTTTAGAGACGATCTCAACAGAAATTCCTTTCGGCTGAGCCGGCATGCTGATCTGTGGAAGATTTGGTTTCAACACAGAAAGCAATCCTGCATCTGCTTTTACTTTAGATACGAATGATGCCGGATAATCACCTGCTATACCAATTAACACATTGCTATTTGTAAAATAAGACTGGTATTGTTTTTTAGCATCTTCAACAGTCAGTGTTTTCACACTTGCAACATTTCCTTCATTAAGCTGAGCATAAGGTGTACCGCGGAAAATAAATGATTCAAGATATTTCTTTCCAAGTTCTTCATCAGACGACTGACGAATTACCTGTTCAACATAATTCTGCTGATTAGAAAGCAAACGATCGAAATCACTTTTTGTGAATGAAGGATGCAATAACAATTCACGGACAACTTTAGAATAAAATTCATCTAAATATTGTGATGGGACTTCAAAAGAAATGATTGACACTTCTTTATCAGTTGAGCTGCTCATATAAGCAGACCATGGATAGATCATTTTGCGGATATCTGTAGAAGACATTTTTGAAGTACCACTTTCAACGATCATATCAGTAGTGATGCTTGTAAGACCTTCTTTTCCGGCAGGATCACAAATAGATCCATTACGGAACATATAGCGAAGGGAAACTTTTCCAAGTTTTGGAATTGGGAGTTGCACGACCTCCTGTGCTTTAGCAGCAACAAAACAGATCAGTAACAATCCGGCGATAAATATTTTTTTCATGATGATTGATTGTAAGAATTAGAATGTTACTTTTTCTGTTGGTGCAATTGTTCCTATCGTTAAACGTTCAGGAGAAAAATATTTCTGCGCAACACGCATAATGTCCTGAGGAGTAATTTTGTCGTACATGCCAAAATAATTATTCAGTTGTTCAGGATCACCCGAAACCCAAGTGAAGTGACTTAGATTTTGTGCGATGGCTGTAGGGTTATCGATTGACATGATTGCAGAATTTCTAAAGTTCATTTTTGTTTCTTGCAATAATTTACCATCGATTGGTTTTGATTTTGCTTCTTCAAGAACTCTTTCCATTTCTTTGCGGACGTAACCGAAATCAGCAGCATCCACCAATGAAGCTTCTACAGAGATCAAATATGGATCACGAGTTGTATAAGAATCGCCACCGATAGATCTTACTTTTTGTTCCTGGATAACTAATTTATTGTAGATGTCAGAATTTTCTCCGAAGTAAGCTGCACAAAGAATATCAAGTGCCGGGAAGTCATTTGATTTCGCGTCGTAACCCGGTCCTTTGTAATTCATGCTTAAATATGGAGGAAATCCTGCTTTCTGAAGATTCGTATATTTAGTTTCTTTTTGTGCAGGCTCCGGCGGAACTGTAGAAACATAAGAACCTGTTTTCCATTGACCGAAATATTTTTTAGCAAGTGTATTAACTTTCTCTGCAGTTACATCACCAACAACTATTACTGTACAATATTCAGGGCGGTAGTAACGATTGAAAAATTCGATAGAGTAGTCGTATTGATTTGGCATATCCACAATATCTTCGAAGAAGCCCATTGTAGTATGCTTGTAAGTATGGCTTTCGAAAGCGGTGTTCTGAATCATTTCATTCAGCTTTGTATAAGGGTTCGCCGAATTTTTTGTGTACTCCCCTTTTACTGCACCGGCTTCTGTTTTGAAACCTTGAATAGAATATTTCAGATTCTGAAAGCGATCTGCTTCAAGCATGAACATAGTCTCCAATTTATTTGCATCACCCGTCATGTGATAAAGTGTTCTGTCAAGACTTGTGTTTGCATTAGCAGAAGCACCTGTTGATTTTAGTACAGCACCATATTTATCTTTCGGATAAAGATCCGTTCCTCTGAACATCATATGTTCGAAGAAGTGAGCAAAGCCAGTATGCCCTGGTTCAACTTCATTACGAGAACCGGTTCTGACAACAATATAAAATGCTGCAATACCCGGACTCTGATATGGGACAGTTACTACATTTAGTCCATTTTCCAATTTTGATTGAAGGATTGGATAAGGAAAGATTTTTTTCTGCGGTGGAGTTGTATTAGGATCAGTAATTGTTCCTCCTTTAACTGGTTTTACCATTTGACCCGGAGCAGTGACAGCCTTAGGTTCACTTTTCGGTTTGGGCTTTGCTTTTTCTTGTGAAAAAACTTTTGCGCCGGCAAAAAGCATTAAGAAGGCAAGGCCTCCTGTGAGTATCCTATTTGTTTTCATGAGCATTTTATTGGTATGCGAAAGTATCCTTTTCATTGCATTAAATAAAGAATTTAACACGACGTTAAGAGATTTCGAATTAGGAAGACGGGGAGTTAAGGAGGTCAAGGCTCAAAGGTCAATGGTCAATGGCATTTATTTGCCTAAACGGTTAAAAAAGAGGTTTACTCTCAAACAAATATGAAGGTATTACGGAACACTTAAACTAAATTTACAGCAGGAAAAAAATTATGAGATTCATCACACTTTTCATCGTACTATTTATTGCTGCGATTGGACGTCCTGTATATCTTGAGGCGAGTGACAGAACGGCAGCACGTAAGGAATTATTCGATCTGTTAGAAAACAGGAAGGAGTTATTCGATAATTACAATCAGTCGATAAAAAAGAAAAGCGGCTTCTTCGGCAATCGTACAAAAAACGACATGCGTAAAAGTCATGCGACACTTCAGGATATCGTTGACATAGACAACAAGATCATGAATTCCCTTGAGCGTGTGATCGACACAAAGAACTACGAAAAAACTGCATTGACGTATGACCAGAATTCAAATCAGGATAGAATAAATAATTTATTGAAAGTAAATGAAGTTACACTTATTCAAAATGAAAAATTGACTGCAGAAAAAAAACAATTGAGTAAGGATGTTTTGAAAATGAAATTTTATTTCGTTTTACTTTTTTTGATAATCGCGTTTTTGCTTTACAAAATTTTAAAGAAAAAACAATCCGTTTAAAAATAAACACTAAGATCACTAAAAATTTTAGCCACGAATTCACGAATAAAAAATAATTCATTCGTGAATTCGTGGCTAAAATTTTTAGTGATCTTCGTGTTGAAATCAGAAATTATTTTCCTTCGCTAGTGCGTTCAATCCGAATTCCTGCATCCATGATCTGCGGCAGTGGATCAATTCTCATCGCTTGTTCTAGCTGGAAATTATATTTCCCTGATTCAGGAAAACGGAAATCTCTTTTGAAGAGCTGTCTGTTATCCCAGATATCACCCATACCATCACCTAGCCATTTACCACTTGCATCTGCAAGAGTAAGTTCTAAAGTGTCGCGTTCCATTTTTCCGCTAGGCGAAGTCGTTGTAAAAAATAAAAAGATATTACTGAATTGATATCCGCCTGCATTTCGCAGATTAATATAAAGGTTGTGCGGATTGATTGTATCTTGAATGTCAACAGTAAACTGAATTGCATTTTTCTGTTCCCAGCGATTCTCAGGTAGCTTTACATTGTCTTCGAAAACAACACTGTTGTCACAAGATGAAAGTGATAGCACAGATGCAATCATTATTGCACTGAAGAAAATATTTCTGATCCGAAGTTTGATATTCATCCGTTATTGATCTGCAGGTTTATCGGGGCGAGGTTGACGAGGAGCTCTGTTAGTACGATTCGGCGAAGGTTCATTTGTTGATGGTGCAGGATTTGGATTCGGTTGTGCACTCTGAGGCTTCGGTTGATTCTGATTTGGATTCTGTTGTGGCCTTGGTTGATTCTGCGGACGAGGTTGATTTTGATTCGGATTATTCGGGCGCTGATTCGGTTGATTTCCTTGAGGCCGCGGCTGATTCTGTTGAGGAGCATTTTGCGTATTCGGCTTTGGTGCATTCGGTTGATTCTGCTGCGGACGAGGCTGGTTCTGCGGACGATTTTGATTTGGATTATTCGGACGAGGACCGGAAGCATTTCCTTGATTCGGCTGATTTCCTTGTGGTCTCGGAGAATTTCCTTGCGGTCTTTGTTGTTGATTAGGCTGTGCGCTTCCTTGCGGATTAGATTGCAGACTTCCCCCTGAAGGTTGTCCTGCACTTGCTTCACTTCCACCCGATTTTTTCTTCTTCTTCTTTTTCTTTTTCAACTTATCCATCCGGTCAATACGATCTTGTCCAACGACATTTTCATAATCCGGTGCGATATCTATTTCTACTTCTTCAGGAAGAGCAAGTTCCGCAGGGCGAATTTTTTCTTTGTTCATGTTGATGACCTCATTCACTCTGTCAACAGAGAGCATGACCCAGTTTCCGCCAACTCCACCTTCACTCAATTCGCGTTGTTCTTTTTTCTCATCGATTGTAAATGCATACCACATCAAACGTTTAAAAATATCTGTCTTGCGATGGAATGCTCTTCCTTTTTCTGTTTCAAGAATAACATTAGTAGAAGGAAAATCTTTTAGAGCGTCAACATATGAATCCAATTCATAATTCAGACAACATTTTAGCTTTGTACATTGTCCGGCAAGTTTCGCCGGATTCAATGCTAAGTTTTGATACCGTGCAGTACTTGTAGAAACTGTTTTAAAATCTGTTAACCATGTTGAGCAACACAATTCTCTTCCACAAATACCGATTCCACCTAGGCGACTTGCTTCCTGACGCATTCCGATCTGGCGCATTTCTACACGAATACGAAATTCTTCGGCGAGTTTTTTTATGAGTTCACGAAAATCGACGCGATCATCGGCAGTATAAAAGAACGTAGCTTTCTTTCCGTCGCCTTGAAATTCAATATCACTTAACTTCATAGAAAGTTTTAGTGATTGAATGATCTCACGTGAACGACTCAGAGTTGATGGTTCTTTATCTTTTACTTCATTATATTTTTCTAACTCAGACGGCTTAACTTTTCTGTAGAGCGGTTTAATGATATCTGAATCTTCCGGAACACCTTTCTTGCGCAATTGAAAACGTACCAGTTCGCCGATCATAGAAACCACGCCGACATCATGACCGGGAGAGGCATCAACAGAAACCAGATCACCGACTCTTAATTCGACATTGTCTTTATTAGAATAAAATTCTTTGCGGCTACCTTTAAAGCGCACTTCAACTATTGGGAAAGGAGCCTGCCCTGAAGGCAGCACCATATCAGAAAGCCAATTCGATACATTTAGCTTGTTACAACCACCTGTTCCGCAAGTTCCATTACTCCGGCACCCACCCGGTGCTCCATCTTTTCCCGTACTACACGATTTACAAGCCATATGATAAATATCAATAATATGCAAAAATAGCAAATTTGGGGAACTGGGGAAGGAATATAAGTGACGAGTGTACTGCCTTGACTTTCAGCATTTAATGCAAGTGTGAGGTGCAGGTTTGAAGTATGGAGTGTGGAGGTGTACGTCACACTACACACTTCAAACCCCAACTCAAACAATTATATTAAAATCATAATTAGTGCTAAATCAAAGTGTATTGTTTGAAATGTGTTAGATTTTGCATACTGTCACAAACAAAAACTCACCTCTCCATCCTCAACAATCGATTCACCGTAAACGACAAATCCGAAAACAAAATTTTAAAATTCGCATTTCTGTCAATGTGGAAAGTTGCCTTGTTGAATTCTTCCACGAATTCGTCGGCATTGTTAATATGAATAAGTGGCGCCAGTCGTGCAAGTGTGGTTAGCTCTTCTCCATCAATTCTTACAAGGGAACGATTTGCATAATTGATCAACAGACACTCACGAATATTATCAAGACAGTCGATTAAAAATTCTTTTTGTCCATCGCGGGAACGTTCATTCAATTTCAATGCAAATTCATTGATCACTTTTACGTTCAATTGATAGCATGCTCGCATCCACAAAATAAAATCTTGCTGAAAAACTGTACGCTCTTCAGCGCGATCAAGCAATTGCAATGCCTCCGAAAAACTTCCATTGGATTTATGATGTAAATGTCGAGCAGTTGATTTGTCGACACCATGATTGGTCGTCAATTCAGTAAGCATATCTGATTCGCTGATACGACTTACTTTTACAAGCTGTGTTCGAGAAACAACTGTAGATAAAAGTTCTTCATAATTTTCAGACACTAAAAAGAACAATGTCTTTTCCGGCGGCTCTTCGAGAATTTTCAGAAGTTTGTTAGCAGCCGGGTGATTCATTTTTTCAGGAAGCCAAATGATCACAATCTTATACGGTGCCTCAACTGCTTTCAAATTCAGGCGATGCATGATATCGGCACTTTCGTGAACAGAAATAATTCCCTGTTTGTTTTCGATATCGGCAGCATCCATCCAACTCATATAATTCAGATAAGGTTCAGCGAGAATTGCTTTTCTAAATTGTTCAATGAAGTCAACACTCTTCGGTTCTTTTATTTTATCTTTTGTAGCAACCGGAAATGAGAATGAAACATCGGGATGAACATATTTTTCCATTTTGATGCAAGCAGAACAAGTTCCACAGGAATCATCATCACCCGGATTTTCGCAAACGAGATATTGAGCAAAAGCAACAGCCATAGGCAGTCCGCCAGTCCCTTCCGGACCAAGAAAAAGCAAAGCGTGACTAACTCTGTTTTCCTTAGCGGAATGAATAAGTCGTTTTTTCACGTCATTGTGACCGATTACTTGAGCAAACTTCATAGAGCAAAAATAGTTTTTTGTTTTTATCGTTTGTGTATTTGGGGGAATATTTATTCTGTCGTACGTAAGTGGTGATTGGTTAAAAACTCACTTTCATTACCAAATTGACCTGCATATAAACAAGTATCTTTGACCCAATGAAAAAAATATTTCTTTCACTCTTAATTCTTATCACGCATTTCAGCTATGGACAGGAAATGTGGGGAATCAGCAATAGCAATTATAGCGGGAACATGGGGATTTTTCTGAATCCTTCTACAATTGTTGGTGCGCCATATAAGTATGAGATCAACATAGTTGCAGCAGATTTTTTTGCTGAAAACAGTTACATCTACTTTCCTCAGGACAAACACATTGTATGGAATTCGATCACAGGAAACAATGAACCGGGAAAAAACTATTCATACAGAACAGGCGATGCCACTCAAAAAGGTTTTGGACATACGCTTATTATCGGTCCGAGTTATATCAAGAACAATGGCGACTGGGCCTGGGGATTGCATTCTGCTATTCGTACAGAAGTAAGTGTATTGGATGTTCCAACAGATCTCGCATATATAGCGTATTCAGGATTTCATGCACCTGAAACCTTTGGAGTGCGCTTTAACTCAACTCCTATGAGTTATGCGAGCGCAAACTGGCTGGAACTTGGAGGGACATACGGCCGTGTATATCGTGAGACAGAAAATGATTACATAAAGTGGGCAGCAACAGGAAATATCTTAATTGGTTCGAATGGTTGGTATGGCGATATTCAAAATCTCGATTATACAGTTATCGATTCAACTAACGCTGTTATTCATAATATGAATGCAACGATTGGAGAAACAGAAAATGATCCCTTCATTGGAATTCGTGGTCTGGGGTTGAGTACAACACTTGGTGCAACATATATGCACAAAAGAAGACAAGGTGGGTTCGAATGTAATCGTAGTAATGACAATATGAAAAAGTACGATTACAGAATCGGAGTTTCATTGATCGATCTGGGAACGATTCGCTATTTCAGAAAATCACAAGTGGCAAATGTTGCTACAACAACTAACCAAGTGTGGACAGGAATTGATACTGCAAATATTAACTTGAATAATATCGGTGAGTCATTGGTAAATAACGTCGGTGGAACGATTAATGACGATGGGTTTTACATCTGGGCACCATTGGCAATTAGCACTCAATTTGATTATTCATTTACTCCGAAGATCTATGGAAATTTATCGCTTGTAAAAAGAATTCATTTCACGGAAAATCAAATTGCGCGCGGAGATCAGATGAATATTTCTGCTCGTTATGAAAAAAGAAAATTCGAAGCGAATATAAATTACTCACTTTTCGAATGGGATCAATCGTCAATCGGATTAGGTCTGCGATACAAATGGTTTGTGATTGGAACTGATCGCTTATTACAATTTATTGGCTTGTCTGATGTACAAGCATTCGACTTCTTCTTCGGTTTCAAGTTTCAATTTTGCAAGAAGCCGTTTAGTCCGGGGCCGGATTGTGCGGCGTTCCAATAGGACCGGGATTTAGGACCGGGATTTTGCTGATTTATGGATTTTCTTGATGTGTTGCTTGCCTACTACAATTAATTTACTTCATGTAAAAATTACATTCACAACATCATCATTTACTATCATATTTCATTGGCACTCCTTTTTCTACAAACTTCTCAACCATAAATTCCATAAATCAGCTAAATCCAGATTTAGACTTCTGCGTAATCCCTTAATCAGCCAAATCCCGGTCCAAACTTTTTCTGCGCAATCCAATAATCAGCTAAATCCCGATCCAAACTTTTTCTGCGCAATCCAATAATCAGCTAAATCCCGGTCCAAACTTTTTCTGCGCAATCCAATAATCAGATAAATCCCGGTCACTTTTTGTTTATTTTTGCGCCATGAAAACCATCGACAACCACAACTTCAAGAATGAA
>Ga0138256_10009759_pt1 | contig 10075 bp, 6 predicted proteins | sample KNB2016incub_MG_FD_105486 | JGI IMG/M metagenome (GOLD analysis project Ga0138256, IMG submission 105486) | Active sludge microbial communities from wastewater in Klosterneuburg, Austria - KNB2014incub_MG | ecosystem: Engineered > WWTP > Activated sludge > Unclassified | place: Austria...
AGCGTTCCCTCGATCATCGCCGTCGTCATGAATTACGCGCGCCGCAGCGATGCGCGCGGCACGATCTTGGAGTCGCATTTCACGTGGCAGATTCGCACCTTCTGGTTCACGGTCCTGTGGGCGGTGATCATTTCGGCCATTTCGTTCCCGCTCGTGCTGCTCCTCGGCCTGGGCATACTGACGTTCTGGCTCGGATTCGGTGTACTCGGCATCTGGGTACTGTACCGGGTGTTGCGCGGTTGGCTGGCCCTGCGCGACGCACGTCCGATGTATGTCTAACAACCTCCAGCGAACGATTCTGGCTGCGACTGTGATCGTCACAGCTCTGGCCGGCGTCGCCTGCGGTCAAAAGGGTGCACTCTATCTGCCGCGTGCGGAGGGTGAGATCGTAACGCGACCAGCTCGAACACCAGACACCGGCGAGCGCAGCGCACCAAAGCCTGCAGAACAGCCACCCGCACAAGACGACAACATCGACCAAGCGATTCCCGCCACACCCTCGCGACCACGATAGCGCGCTGGCGCGGTCAGACTCGGATCAGATCGCGCAGCGGCGCAACGGGCCTGGAATCGGTGAATACCTCGCGTTCGAGTACGTTGGCGCTCACGCCAAGCTGCTCTGCCAATACGCCCTTCAGGACCGCCCGCAGGTCGAGCGTCGGGGTCAAATCCCGACCCTGATACAACGCCTTTGGGCCAAGACCAGGCCAGTCGGCGATCGTACGCCCGCCGCGAACGGCGCCCCCTGCCAGGAAAGCGGCGGCGCCGGTCCCGTGATCCGTGCCGCGCGTTCCGTTGACCGCGACCGTCCGGCCGAACTCCGTGACTAACAACACCGCCGTGTGTTCCCAGACTTCCTGTAGAGCGAAGCGGAATTCACGGAGCGCGGCGTCCAGCACTCGCAGGCGCTGTGCGAGCTGGCCGCTGTCTGCTCCTTGATTGGCGTGCGTGTCCCAGCCGCGCGTTTCGAGCACGGCCACTCGGGGACCCTCGCGCCGGACGAGGAACTTCGCCGCCGCCTGCAGGGTGGCGGCGAGTTGCTCCCGCTTGCCAACCCGCTCGCGATCGGCGGACGCATCAGTGGCGATCGCATCGTTCGCCAGCGCATCGGCGAGACGGCGACTCAGCACGGGATCGTCGGCATACAGATCCGCCAGACGCTGCAGCGTGTCGTCATCGACGTCGGACAGGCGTGACGGCGACCAGGCGGCAACTCTCGCGGGCCCACGCATCATGAGAGGCACATTGTTACCCAGGGCGATGCCGGCGTCTCGAGTCGCGGCACCCGATAGTGAATCAAGAGCGCGATTGAGCCAACCAGAGTTGATCTCATGCGGACGACGCAGTCCGTTCTCGAGCACATCCTGTCCGTCGAAATGCGAACGCTCGCGGTACGCCGTCGACACCGCATGTACGACGGTCAGCTGCTGCGCGTGGTAGCACTCGTGCAGGAATCCAAGTGCGGGATGCAATCCGAACGTCGCGTCCAGCCGCAAGACACCGCCCGTCGTGCCTGGTTTGTCCAACGCCAGCACACCACGTGCGTTGGCGTAGTGTGGATCGCCATACGGTGGAACAGCCGCCAGGCCGTCGAGTGCACCGCGCAGTATGATCACGACCAATCGTCCTTCACCCGGCGCTCGTGCCCATGCGAAGCGTGGCACCGTGACCGCGCTCGCGGTCAACGCGCTGCTAACGATAAACTCACGACGATTCCAGTTTTTCTTGGTCATGCTGGCCTGCGCATGAAGTCCGGCGACGCGAGTAACAACGTGAGCGCCTGCGTTGCACTGTCGGCACGGCCAATTGCGAGCCGCGTGCGTTCACTCAAGCGCCGTCCCAGCACCGCTGGCGCCAGATCGGCCGCGACGCGCCGACTTCCGAGTCGTGCCGCGAGCGCCGCTGCCCACTCTACGCGCTTGTAGAGTGCTGCGGCGCCATCCCAATCCTCCGTGCGGTCCGGCCAACCCGCCGGCGAACCCGGCGACCAAGGCCGCTGGCCTAATAACTCGAACGTGGCGAAGGACCGACGCTCGTCGCCGTCCGTGACCTGCAACGCCCGGTAGGCGGACACGATATAGTCAGTGGGCGTCTTGAATTTTCCGACCTCGGTAGACCAGGTCTGTTCGCTCTCGAGCAGCGCTCGATAGACCGTCGGCAAATCACCGTCGGAATCGAGAAACGCGTGCGCTAGTCGTGCAACGAGGCCGGGCGGCGGCTCGTCCGCAACGAAGTGGCGAGCGAGCTTGGTCGCAATGTGCGTGGCCGTAGCCGGATGCCGAGCCAGTGTGTGCAGCACAGCCAAGCCTTGCTCGAGACCGTCCTGTCGGTAGCGCACGCCAAACACCGTCTTTTCACCCGGCTCATGCCAGCTCGCGCGAAACTCGAACCGTCCCGCGTTGGCGAGGTCATCGCCGGGCCCGCCGCTCACGGACCACCCGGTCAGAACTTTGGCGAAGGTCGTGACGTCGGTTTGCGTGTAACCAGAGCCGACACCGAGTGTGTGCAATTCCAGCGCTTCGCGCGCCAGGTTCTCGTTGATGTCAGCGCGAGTTGGCTGCCGGCCAGCGGTTGAGTGGCGCCGTAGGCGCAACGCCGCAGCGCGGGAATTTGGACCGATACTCCGTTGGTTGTCGAGATATAACAACATGGCCGGATGCTGCTCAACGGCCAGCAGCATCGAGGTGAACGACCCCAGTACATGTGGCCGGATAGCCTCGCGTTCATAGGCGCCCGCAATACCCGTGACCGCCAGCTTGTCGGCGCTGACTGCGAAATGATTTGACCAGAAATGCACCAGCCGCTCGATCCACGGGCGCTCGCTCTCAACGGCGCTGCGCAATCGCGCCTGAGCTTCGGCGAGGTAGATGGGACGATATAGCTGTCCAAGCTTCTGGAGTGGTTGCCCCGGCGTCGCAGCGCGCTGCGACTGCTTGCGTTGCAGCACCTGCATTAGAACCTGACTCGATGACTGCAAGCCAACCGCCCCGACGCCCGGCGCATCACCGTTCAACTGCTGGTCAAGCCAACCGATCGGGTCGCTTCCGATTGAACGCAGGTCGGTCGGCCGCGCACCGAAGCCGAATCGATTGGCCGCGCCAGCTGCTGAGGGTGCCATATCCGCTGCAACGCATCTCGCAACCGACCGTTGACAGACGGTCGCTATACTTGCCCCACTCATGAGCAAGCCCGACCTCGTTTTGATCGACGGTTCGTCGTATCTATACCGCGCCTTTCACGCGTTACCGCCGTTTACCAGTTCGCGGGGCGAGCCCACCGGCGCGGTCTTCGGTGTGCTCAACATGCTCACCAAGTTCCTGCGCGAGTATCCGGTGGAACAGATCGCGGTGGTATTCGACGCGCCCGGCAAGACCTTTCGCGATGAGCTATTTGCCGAGTACAAAGCGCATCGGCCACCCATGCCCGATGATCTGCGGGCACAGATCGAGCCGTTGCTCGAAGCGGTACGCAGCCTGGGACTGCCGGTCATCCGCCTGGCTGGCGTCGAGGCGGACGACGTCATCGGTACGCTCGCTTGCTCGGCAGCCACGAGTGGCTTGCAGGTGCTCATTTCCACGGGCGACAAAGACATGGCACAACTGGTCGACCCCCACGTAACCCTGATCAACACCATGAGCAATACAGTGCTCGATCGGCAGGGCGTCAAAAACAAGTTCGACGTCTGGCCGGAACAGATCATCGACTACCTGGCGCTGGTCGGGGACAGCTCGGACAACATACCTGGCATCGACAAAGTGGGCCCGAAGACCGCGGCGAAGTGGTTAGGCCAGTATCACTCGCTGGACGCCATCATCGAGCACGCCGCCGATATCCCCGGCAAGGTGGGCGAGAACTTGCGTGCCGGGCTCGCTACGCTGGAGCTGGCGCGCAAGCTGGCAACGATACGGACCGACGTCGAGTTGCCGTTGAGCCTGGCGGAACTCAACCGCGGCGCGCCGGACACCGAATCGCTGCGTGCGCTCTATACACGACTGGAACTACGCTCGCTCCTCAAGCAGCTGGACGGCGGCGCCACTGACGCCTCGAGCGCTGCGCCAGCGGCAGTCGCCGCGGACACGACCGGCAAGACATCGCCCGCAGCCGCGCGCTCTGCCGTCCCGCGGCATTATGAAATGATCACTAGTGCAGCGATGCTCGACGCGTGGCTACAGCGCCTCGGCGAGTGTGAGTTGTTTGCCTTCGACACCGAGACGACGAGCCTCGACTACATGCAGGCCGAAATCGTGGGTGTTTCTTTTTGCATCGAGCCAGGCAAATCTGCCTACGTTCCCTTGCGACATGATTTCGCCGGCGCACCCACCCAACTTGATCGTGATGCGACGCTCGCCAAACTCAAACCATTGCTGGAGGCTACCCGCCCGGGCAAGGTGGGACACCACCTCAAGTACGACGCGCACGTGCTCGCGAATCATGGCATCGCGCTCGCCGGCATGCGCTACGACACAATGCTGGAGTCTTATGTGTGGAACAGCGTCGCCACGCGCCATGACATGGACTCCGTGGCGCTGATCTACCTTGGCGTCAATACGATCCACTACGAAGCAGTCGCTGGCAAAGGCGCCAAACAGATACCGTTCAGCCAGGTACCGCTCGAAGCGGCCACCGAATACGCAGCGGAGGATTCCGATATCACCTTGCAGTTGCATCAGGCCCTGTGGCCCCAGATCGAGTCGGTGCCAAGCTTGAGGAGACTCTACGAAGAGATAGAACAGCCACTCGTACCGGTGCTGCTGCAAATGGAAACCACCGGCGTTCTCATCGATCGCAAGATGCTGCGATCGCAAAGTGGTGAGCTGGCGCAGCGCCTGCAGGAACTACAGGCCGAGGCGCATACCGAGGCAGGCCAGGAATTCAATCTCGATTCGCCCAAACAACTGCAGCAGATTCTGTTCGAGAAGCTCAATCTGCCGGTCACCCGTAAGACACCCAAGGGACAACCGTCGACCGCTGAGGATGTGCTGGAGGAACTCGCTGCCAGTTATCCGTTGCCCAAACTGATTCTGGAGTACCGCGGACTGGCAAAGCTGCGCTCGACCTATACCGAGAAATTGCCGCAGCAGATCAACGAGCGCACGGGTCGCGTTCACACCTCGTATCACCAGGCGGTGGCACAGACCGGACGGCTCTCATCCACCGACCCCAATCTACAGAACATTCCAGTCCGCACCGCGGAGGGACGGCGGATTCGTCAGGCGTTTATTGCACCACGCGATTATGTCCTGATGGCAGCTGACTACTCACAAATCGAACTGCGAATCATGGCGCATCTCTCGCAGGACGAGGGACTCCTGCAGGCATTCGCGCGCGATCAGGACATTCATCAGGCGACTGCTGCCGAAGTGTTCGGGATCGACATCGCGGCAGTCAGCAGCGAACAACGACGATCCGCGAAGGCGATCAATTTCGGGCTGATCTATGGGATGAGTGCGTTCGGGCTGGCGCGTCAGCTCGGCATCGATCGAGGCTCGGCCGCCAATTACGTCGATCTGTATTTTACGCGCTATCCCGGCGTGAAGCGCTACATGGACGAAACCCGCGCGCGCGCCAGGGACGAAGGCTACGTCGAGACCGTGCTGGGTCGGCGCCTCTATCTGCCAGACATTCGTGCCCGTAATCGTCAGCTACAGCAGTACGCCGAACGCAGTGCCATCAATGCACCTATGCAAGGCACGGCGGCCGACATCATCAAGAAGGCGATGATCGCCGTGGACAGCTGGTGCCGGCAGGATCCGGGGCGGGCACGCCTGATCATGCAGGTACACGACGAGTTAGTGCTCGAAGTACACCACGAACAAGTGGATGGCGTGCGCGATGCGATCCGCGAGCACATGGTGAATGCCGCGCAACTACGTGTGCCGCTAAAGGTAGACATCGGCACGGGCAAGAACTGGGACGAGGCGCACTGATCGGCCGTTCGGCGGGATCGAACCGCTACAGGAGCGGCTTTATCGGCAGCCATTGCCAGAATGCCACGCGTACACGCTTGTCCCACGGCGCAAATTGATCCGGGCTGGCGCTGGCATTCCAACTGTTGGCCGGCAGCATGTCGGTCTCGATCGAGGTCACGACCGCGCGAGCTTGCCCCGGATCATGGATGACAATGCCGACCTCGGTGTTGAGATTCTCCGAGCGTGGGTCGAGATTGAAGGTACCCACGTACAGAGTCTGCCCGTCGATCACCATTGTTTTCGCATGCAACGCGAATACCGGCGCCTGCTCTCTCAGCGCCGCGTACCGCTGCATGACCGTCGTGCGAATGGCGGGATCCGGTCGATATTCATGGATCTCGAGCCCCATCGCCAAGAGCTCGGCACGTTGATTGCGGTAGCCACTGTAGGCCTGCAGGTTGTCGGTCGACGCCAACGAGTTGGTACTGATACGCACGCGCACGCCGCGCGCTAGCACCCTGCGAAACAGCTCGAGCGCCGCGTCCGACATGACGAGATAGGGCGACTGGATCAGGACATCGCTGCGCGCACTCTCCACCAGCGCCGCCAACGCTGCTGTCGTTAGCCCACCACCGGCAAGCCCCGCACGCCTTGCGCTCTTGCCTGGCCGATCGCTCAGGAATTTCGCACCTCCCCAACTCAGCTTGCTCGCGAGTTGCGGAAAACCAGCAGGAATATCGGCCAGCACGGCGCGTATCTCCGGCGCAAAATTGGCGGGCGATGCCGCATAAGCTCGCAGTTGACGATAGACCTGCTGCACCTGGTCGGTATCGACCGAGACATGCGCTTGCAGGAGACCGAAGCCGTCGAACAGCTTCTCGACCGGTACCACCAGATCGTTCGTCCAGAAGTGTTCGAAGCTCGCGCTGATCGCGGGAACAACCTCACCTAGAACCAACACCTCGCGATCACGGAAATTGTATTCGTGATCGAAGTCGAAGTACTCGTCGGCCATGTTGCGGCCGCCCGTGATCGCAATCTGACCGTCAACGACGAACGTCTTGTCATGCATGCGCTGATTGGAACCGCGGAAGTTCGTCAGGATGTTCACAATGCGGGTGCGCAGCGGCACACCTACCGAGTGCATCGGATTGTAGATTCGGATGTCGATATCGGGATGCAACGCCAGTGCGAGCAAAGTCGCGTCGGGCGCATCGATCAGCAGATCATCGACGATGACGCGCACATGCACGCCACGGTCGGCAGCGCGCAGCAGCGCCTCGGTCGCCAGCGTACCGATGTTGTCTGTGCTCCAGATGAAGTACTGCACATCGATGCTGCGTCGCGCGTGATCGACCAGCCAAGCCCGCGCAAGCAGCGCTTCCTCGCCGCGTTCCAGGACGTAGCTGCCGGTCTTGCCTGGGTGGGCGGCTATCTCATTGTCGATGAACGAGCGTGGATCGCCGCTACCGCAAGCCGTTCGGGCGAACAGCAGGCACGCGATCACCCAGACGGTCGTTGCAGGTCGTCTACCGCGATTGCCGTTTTGCGAAGTGGTCATCGATCGGCGCGAGCCGGGATTGCAATGGTTTGCGACACGACACGGCGCCGATCGCGAAACCTTGCGTACGGCGGGCGCCCCGACGCGCTGCGTCGATCAATGAGCAGTACAGCTTCGATCTCGAGGCGGGCAACCATCAGACCATTCTGACGAGCTGGCTCTGCAGCAGCAAGAGCGCTACCGCGGGCGGGATCGAGTCATCAGGTCCGCAGGCCCTGGAACAGCAGTCGAAACCAGTGATATCTTTGGAGCCATAGCTGCGCAATGATTGGCAGCCCCAGGCCGACGATGAGACAGATGAGCAGGTGCGAGCCGGGATGCGCGGCGACGTCTATCAACCGACTGGCGAGACGCGTTCCGATGCCCACCGAAAAAGCATGCGTCAGATAGATGAAATAGGCGAACCCGCCGAGCAACGCCAGCGGTCGCCACGGTTGTCTTATGCGGAAGAACAGCACGTTCGCACTCGCACCGACCGCCGCCACGAGCGCCCTGGCTGAGTAGTTGTCGAGACTGACAACGCCATGGTTGACGAGCTGTTGCAGAACGATCGTAACTGCGAACAGCGAGCCGCAACCGAGCAACACCGCGGGGTGTGACAACTGCGTCGCGAAGCGATTGATTCCATAGCCGAGCACAACGAACGGCATGAGGTAGAGCGCGGCACCCAGACTGAACAGCAGCGGGCGCGGGACAAAAATGCTGACCGCGATTGCGAGCACGAAAACGATTTGCCAGTGACGATAGTTCTCCAGATAACGCCGATAGTCCAGCCATCCGATGACCAGATAGCAGACGAAGATCGCCTGGATGAACCAGTAGTGCATGAATCCGTAGACGTAGATACGCCAAATACCCGCCAACGGCTCGACCAATGTAACGCCCGGCAAACTGGCGCGCGCCAGGTACTCGAGCGTCGACACCGTCACGAGCGGCACCAGGAGGCGTCGCGCCTTGCCGCGGTAGAATTCCCCCAGCGCGGTACGCACGGGTCTGAGCGAATAAACGTAGCCCGAAATTACCGTGAACAGCGGCATCCGGACGTAATCGAAAATACTCGACAAGAATTGATAGGGCGCGCCAGCACCGACGCTGAAAGTCGGTCCGGAAATCGCGTGATATGCCACCACGAGGACGATAGCGATTCCCCGCAGGCTCTCAATTGAAGCATCCTTTCGACTAACAACATTGCGCCGCAATATCGCGCGCTCCAAAGGCCTGTAGGCTAAAGTGCCGCGGCACTCTACGACAGATCAACCCCGATGTTCTTCTGGGTATTTCTCAGTATCGCCAGACAGTGACAGGTTGTGCCGCAACGCGGCGAACACCTAGATTGTCGCCTACGTGCTTCGGCGATCTACTTGCCGTAGGTATCAGTAGCCACTTGACTTGATTACCAGGACCGAAACAATGCGAAGCGCAACGATCGCTGCCGTCATGCTCACGGGGCTCGGCGTGTTACTGGGCCACGGCGCGCCTGCCGTAGCGGCGGACAACGGCTTTTTCTTGGGTGCGGGCGTTACTGATTCCAAGATCGACAGGATCGGTGGTAATGTCGATCTGCAAGACAGTAGTTACAAAATCATCGCCGGCATACGACCGCTCGACTGGCTGGGTGCCGAACTGAATTACATCGATCTGGGCAGCAAGAGCGCGGGGACGTCAGCTGCGAGCACCCACGTCAAGAGTCGCGCAGTGGCCGCCTATGCGGTCGCCTACCTCGGCCTCGATCCGCTGCCGTTCGATCTGTACGCCAAAGCTGGACTTGCACGCTGGAATCTCGACGCCGGTATCGGGGGCGTCATCAGCGGTCTCAACGGTTCCACGAGTGGCACGGACTTCGCGTATGGCGCGGGCGGGCAAGTGCGCTTCGGCAGCCTCGGCGTACGCCTTGAATACGAGCGCTTCGACCTTGAGAACTCCTCCGGTGCGAAGCTCTATTCGCTGGGACTCACTTGGACGTTCTTGTAGCGTCGATGCGACAAGTGGTTTTTCAAGTCACTGAATTTAAAGGATTTTTATTTTCTGCTGATCTGGAACCTTTGCGAGTGGACACCCTCTAAATCCATGAGCGCCCCAAAGCGCTCCCCGCTTCCCTCCCTGAGCGGGCCCAACCCGGTTGCATGAGACCTGTGCCGGGTTTACTAGCCCCGGTGGCGCAAGCTACCGGGGCGTTCTTTTGCGTGTCACTGCCTGGGCGCCAGCCAGTCGACGAGCAGGTTCTGCGCATCCGTCACCCCGGTCTTGTCGGTGACTGACAGCAACTGCACGCTAGCTTCCTCACCAAGGAGATTGCGCGCCGTCTTGAGCGCCACGGTACGTTCCAGGCGGGTGGACTTATCGGCCTTCGACAACAAGACGTGCACCCTCTTGTCGTCTTCGCGAGCCCAATCGATCAGTTGCGCGTCGCGAGTACCGATCCCGCGGCGAACATCGACGATCAAGAACAGGCCGACCAGCGACTGACGTGCCCGGAGCGAATCGATCAGCGCGACCCACAGGCGGCGCTCAGTCGCCGCGACCGATGCATACCCATAGCCGGGCAAATCCACGATGCGCTGCATCGGCGCGATCTCGAAGAAATTCAGTAGTCTGGTTTGGCCTG
>Ga0138256_10009760_pt1 | contig 10074 bp, 8 predicted proteins | sample KNB2016incub_MG_FD_105486 | JGI IMG/M metagenome (GOLD analysis project Ga0138256, IMG submission 105486) | Active sludge microbial communities from wastewater in Klosterneuburg, Austria - KNB2014incub_MG | ecosystem: Engineered > WWTP > Activated sludge > Unclassified | place: Austria...
CACCTGGTATTTACCGGCAGATACATTTTCAAGTTTAAAGGCCCCTTTTTCATCGGTCAGTGTGCCGTTGATGTCTTTGGTACTGCCTGCCCTTCTGAGAGCGATAGTTGCAAATTCTACCACATCCCTGTTTGAGCTGTCGATGATGATTCCCGTTATCTTACCGGTAATGGTGGGGACGGTGGCTCCGCCCATCTGAAATTGTCCAAAAGTGAAATGGGGGAGGGAAAAAGAAAATAAAATAAAAAGTAATGTCTGCTTAATCATATTTAATTGGTCTGAGGGCACAAAATTGAGGGATTCTGAACTTGCCGGGAGGTATACTATACCATATCCTGATATTTGTAGATCAATGGATTAGATTCTTCGATAAACTGAATTAGCGCAAAATTCAGATATTCAACGATAGTTATACTAAAAACAAGTGTGTTATATATGGCGTTTTTTTAAATATAACTTTAGTATCTTAATTGTGAATGTGTTCAAATTCAAATTTGGTCTTTTAAAGATTCCAACAATCCGATTTTATGTCCCGGACCTGGTTTGGTTTCCCATTTTTTAATCTGTGCATTTTTAAGCGTATATCCCGATTTTAACCGTTGATTTTTAACCGATTTATCAAAATCAATTAAAAAAATCTGTTGTGGCCTTACGACGCGTACCGGACCGAATTTCTGGATGACATTATTCTGTATCCAATAATGCAATTGGGTCATTTGGGCTTCACCCAGTTGATCAGAAGAGAGTTTAATGATGGGGATTAATTCCTGTTTATCGTTGTAAATGCCAAAAGTACAAAGGTAGGTGTGGTTTTGGCGAGGCAGTGCCTCTGTGTACATCATGATGGCATAAAGTTGTTTTTTGAGGGATTTAAATCTCCACCAGCGATTAGCATCCGGATGATATGAACCATCTTTTTTCTTTAATACCCAGCCATCGGGATAAAAATCAGGTTTAATTTGTTCCCAATCTTCTATATCACGGTGGAAAACCGGACTTATGGAGGGCTCTCTTATTTCCAAACCGATTTTTTGAAGGAGCTGTTTACGATGTAGCAGTGAGGTATCCCTAATGTCCATAAACTCCCATTCCAGGATATCCAGGATGATGAAACGTTCTTCATGAAGGGATCCTGTTGACGCCGTTTCCGGGTCGGAGGGCTCTATATATTTTTGAATTATTCCATCCAATACGATCCCGCCGGGAAGGGACTGCACCCATCGAATCACTGACACAGGAGGTGAGGTCAATAAAATTGTGTCGGGCGTCCACACATAAATATCCTGATTTCGGTGGATTAGCTGAACGCGTTGCCCTGCTAAAAATGGTTCGGCATACCATTCACCAGAAATGCCCAACACACGGAGATCAGGTTCGTGGAGTTGGGGTTGGTTAAAGGTATAGGGTTTGGCAGGCAATTCGCCGGAATCCCAATCCGGATTGATCAGGGTAGAAAACGATTCCCTCCCGGCTGTTTGTCGATTTAACCTCAAAGTGATTAAAGGGAGGTCAGCCTTATAATACGCAGTCAGAAAAACGGCCAGAAAGTTTTTTTCTTTAATCGATTTAAAACTTCCTAAAATAAGTTTGTGGAATAAAAGAAGTTCTTCTGGAGACAATGAAGACCACATTGATTCCACCCATTTCCTTAATTCCTGTTTTAAGGGCTTAGGTGCCGATAATAGAGACACCAGGTCATGGAGGGACAAGCCTGAGGATCGGATATCCGTATTGCCAATAATCAAGGAAAAGGTTTCGGCCCAATCCCCGGTGACGGTATGACTTTCTTTAATCAACCACTCGGGCAAATCTTTATATTCCAACAACCATTGCGTGAGTTCCGCCCTTTTGACCTGCACCGTGGATTTATACCCGTTTAAAAGATGGATAGCCATTCGTTTATCATCTTCCAGGGCCTGATCCAGATACGATTTCAGCGCTGCAGACCGGATAGATAGATCTTTGCCGGATAGGGTAGCCAGGTATACTTTTGCAAATTCACTCAGCATACCTGTTCAATCTTCTTCTTCAAACGGAATGGTTTCGGGAGCCTTGATTGTTGCAGTTTGTTTAGGGCTGCTGACTATTTCGGCATCATATCCCCTGGAGCGAAGCCAGTCGACATACAAGGACGTGTATCCATGGGTAGCAAATACTTTTTGTGTTCCGGATTGTTTTATTACTTCATTTAACGAAGGCCAATCGACATGATCCGATAAGGTAAAACCATGATCTGCAGCTTGTTTTTTGCGATTATTTATCAAAGCCATCCATCCGGAAATCGTCGCGGTGACGGGATTTACAAGGCTCCTGATCCAGGGACTGTTTAACACAGAAGATGGAGCAATGGTTATTCCTTTCTGAATGTCTTTTTTGCTGACTCTGGAGGACACCGGTATCGTGGGACGCAACCCAAGTCCGGCTTTTCGGAGTACCTCCGTAGTCTGCTCCACAGACCCATGAGTGTAGACCGGTATATCAGATGGTATATGGTGTATCAGGCGTTGGGACTTCCCGAGGGCATAGGCCAGAAGGACGGTGGTCTGTCCGGAATTAAGGTTGTAGTTATACCATTCCAGGATTTCGCGAATAATTTGATTTTGAGGTTTCCATTGGTAAACAGGCAAAGCAAATGTAGTTTCGGTGATCAGGGTATGGCAGGGGATCATTTCATACGCTTCACAGATCTCATCCGACTCAGTTTTATAATCACCGGTTACCACCCAGATTTCATCCAGGTAACTCACCCTGATTTGTGCGGATCCGGGAATATGACCAGCTGGATGAAAACTGAATCTTACCTGATTTATAACAATGGGTTGGGCGAATTCGACCGTTTGAATCTGTATAAAACTGCCCAGCCGGTATTTCAGAATAGCCGCAGTGAGGGCCGTGCATAGATAATATCGGTGCCCGAGGATAGCATGATCGCTATGTCCATGGGTGATCAGAGCACGGCTCACGGGTTTATGCGGGTCAATATAGACGTCGGCCCGTGGGCAATAGATCCCTTTAGCAGTAAAAGTCAGGAGAGGCTCAGCCTTCTGTTTATCCATGAATGGTTTTTGGTCGATTGTATTACCTTTGTCGCAATTTAATTAAAAAAAATTCATGAAATCATTACCCTGGATCATCGTCGGCATCTTGACCCTCGCACTGGCCAATTTATATTTTAAAGTTTATGACAAAACAGGAAAGGGGACTACCGCTTCGGTTCCTGCAGATGGATCAGGTCTGCGTATCGTTTATGTCAATGCTGATTCGGTGCTTGAAAATTATACCCAATTCAGAAAAGAGAAAGATGTGCTCGATAGAAAACAACTGGACATCGATACCCGGCTCGGCAACAAAGGAAGGGCATTGGAAAATGAAGTGAACACGATTCAGCAGCGGATTCAGGGAGGATTACTGACCCCAAAAGAAATCCAGGAACAAGAGCAACGATTGGGAGCCAAACAACAAGCCCTTATGGCGGAACGGGATAAATTGGCCAAAGAAATTGTAGATGAAGGCACTGCAATTAATGACCGCCTTCAAAAGGTTTTAATTGGTGCCCTGGAAAAACTTAAATCAGAAAGAGGGTACCACTATATCTTCAGTTATATCAAAGGAGGTCAAATTCTTTTGGGCAATCCTCCGGATGATATCACCAGAGATGTATTGAATATCTTAAATAGCAAGGACGGTGGTATGCCGGCTGATACTGTGAAATAGATAAGATTGAGGTTGAGGTTAAGGCTGAGAAGGGAGCCTCGAAAAGCGAAAGCTCCTGATTTTACAGTAAAAGTTTAATGCAAAATGCCATAGAATCCGGCTGCAGCAATCGCGCCCAATACCGGTCCAAGGATTGGAACCCAGCTATAAGACCACTCACTGTCTTTTTTATCGGCAATCGGCAATAGAGCATGCATGATCCTGGGTCCTAAGTCCCGTGCCGGGTTTATAGCATAGCCGGTAGCTCCTCCCAGGCTAAGTCCAATCCCCAATACGGTAAGGGCCACAGGCAATGCATCCAGGGCTCCCAGTTTATAGTCCGGGGACACCATATGCAAGACCGCAAAGATCAATATAAACGTCCCGACAGCTTCCATCAATAGATTGTTGAAAGGGTTTTTAATTGCCGGAGAAGTGCAGAAGGTTGCCAGCTTGGCTCCCCGATCGGTGGTGGCATTATAATGATCCCGGTATACGAAGTAGACCGTTGCAGCACCGATCATAGCCCCCATCATCTGCCCGATGATATAATTGACGGCCATTCCCCAGCTGATTTTACCCAACATCGCCATAGCAAGGCTAACGGCGGGATTAAGGTGAGCGCCACTATGGGGGGCAGCTACCAAAACACCGATAAATACAGCTATTGCCCAGCCGAAAGTGATCACGATCCAGCCTGATTGATTGCCATAAGTGCGTTGCAAACACACATTGGCAACCACCCCATTGCCCATGATGATCAATATAGCGGTGCCGATACATTCTGCCCAAAATGCGGTCATGAGTCTGGAGTTAAAAGATTGGAAAAATGAAGATAATAAATTAATTGAGCGCGTCGAAAATAATAAGCCTTTATTGGTTGGCCTGGCTAATCCTGTTCAACTCTGAATCGATTTGTGCTTTTGAAATCCAAATTCCTTTATTGATCACTCCCGCAATGGACTGCATATGTTTGATGTCATCCACCGGGTTGTGGTCCAATAAAACCAGATCGGCCACCAGGCCTTTAGCCACATCGCCAAATTGATTTTCCGCTTTAAAAAACCGGGCAACTTCTGAAGTGGATGCTTGCAGGATTTTCCAATTGGGAATACCTGCATCTGCCCAGGACTTCATTTCATGTTGTAATGAAAATCCGGGCACATTCATCACCTGAGGCGCGTCAGACCCCAACAACAAATTGACATTAGATTGATGCATGGCAAACAGGATCTTTTTGCGGATATCCAAAAACCGGTTGAACCGGGCTTCTGAGTATTCGGGATTTTTAATAAGGTTAGATTTACTTTGGGTCCATGCAAAGCGGGTCCTGGAAGGCATATAACTGAGTTCCAACTCCTGCATCATCTGGTTGGGATCGGTAGGTGAAAACCATCGGGTAAATAAACTTTGGGTAGGAACTATCCAGGTGCCTTTTTGTTTGGTCAGGTCGATCAGGCCTTTAAGTTTAGCCATATCGGCTTTGTCCGTAAGATTGAATCCAAAAAACCCGTTCTGAGTCAGGTCTGCCAGCGGTGGTGCCAGAGCCTCGATGTAACCATCCAGGTGATCAACGGTCAATTGACCCGATTGTATGGCATGGGTCACTCCGACTTCTACCGGAATATGGCCTGCAAAATCAATACCTACTTCCTTAGCGGTGCGGGCCAGCCCGTCATATACTTCCCTTTTGATACCCGGGTGTATTTTTAAAAAATGATACCCTTCTGCTTTATACTGCCGGACAAGTTTTTCCGCTGTTTGAATATCAGGTACTGAATTGCCGTTAAACGAAGGGCTGGAGGTATATATTCTTGGGATGTTGCGCATGGATCTGGCGGCAAGGGTTTCGTTTATTTTAAGATGATACGGCTGGCCGAGCATGCCCCGGATCGTCGTAACTCCGTTGCTGAGGTATAAAAACAGGGTCTGGGAAAGGGCCGTCAGGTCGTTACTCGAATCCGGCACCGGAATATGTGCATGCAACTCGGCTATCCCGGGTATCAGAAATTTGCCTTTACCCTCTATTACCTGACCATCCGGTGGTAAAGATATTTTTCCGGAAGGGGCTATGGTATTTATTTTTCCATCTATGATGATGATGGTCTGATTGGGTATGACTTTTTTTGTTTTTGGGCTGATGATGCTTACCTCCTTAATCACCAGAGGAGATGAGGAAAGGGGCAATGAGAGTACCGATTGGGACCAAACCGAGTTAATCCCGAATAGGCAAATTATCAAACTCAAAAGTCTATTCATATCATTTAGTTTTTCTTCGCAGATAGATCTTGTCAATTTCCGTTGCCAGTTTGTGGTCTTTATCGGTCACTTTATTACCTTCCGAGTGCGTTGAAAGCTGGATATTCACCTGGTTATAAACATTCTGCCAATCCGGGTGATGGTCCATTCTTTCACATACAAAAGCAACCTCCGTCATGAAAGAAAAGGCCTGAGTAAAATTGGCAAATTTGAAACTTGCCAGGAGACGATTATTTTCTTCTTTCCACATGTACCGGTGTTATATTCGAATCAAGTTAACCTATTTTTTAAATTTTATCAATCCCGGGTTTGAATCCATAATCCCTACATTTGTTGCATTAAACAAAACTGTCGTTGTCGGTCATTAAAAAATTAGCCGGAGAAACCGCACTGTATGGATTGAGCAGTATTCTGGCCCGGATGGTCAACTTTATATTGGTGCCGCTGCATACCGCAGTTTTTAAAGAACGAAATGATTATGGTGTCATCGGACAATTGTATGGTTGGATTGCCCTGGTAGTTATATTTTATACGATGAGGTTGGAAACCGCCTATTTCAGATACGCCCAATCAGATTCCGGGTCGAAGGCGTATCCTACTGCAAAAACGGGTATTGTCGGGATTTCTTTAGTTGGTTCTGTTTTGATTTATATCCTCGCCAGCCCGATCGCTACCTGGTTGCAGATTGATGGTTATGGGCATCTGATCCGCCTGGCTGCCGGGATTACAGCTCTGGATGCGATCTGTGAATTGCCATTCGCCCGACTCAGACAGGAAAAAAAACCAAGACGGTTTGTCGCGATAAAATTTGTCAATATAGGCATCAACGTATTCCTCAATCTGGTTTTGTTGCTTTGGTTGCCACAGCAGGGTTATACTTTTTTTAAACCCGAACAATTGGTTTCTTATGTTTTTCTGGCTAATTTTTTTGCCAGTGTCTTTACGCTGGTGTTGCTGAACAGGGAGTTTAGTGCGGAAGGGTTTAACCTCGATACCATTGAATTTCGTAAAATGATTTCGTATTCTTTTCCCTTGCTGGTGGTAGGCCTGGCCGGAGTTTTTAATGATGCCATGACGCGCCAGTTTTTGGGCTGGCTTGCACCCGGCACGATCGTTGAAAAACAAATCCTGATGGGTGAATACAATGCCTGTATAAAATTCGCCGTTTTTATCACATTATTTATTCAGGCTTTCCGATATGCTGCTGAACCCTTTTTTTTCAAACACATGCACCAGGAAAATGCTAAAAATGACTACGCCAGGATCACGACTTATTTTACTTATTTTATGATGATTGGGTTTGTAAGTATCACCCTGTATCTCGATTTTTTTAAAACCTGGATTATTCGTACCCCGGCATATTTGAATGCCATCGGCATCGTGCCGGTCGTTTTAATGGCTAATGTATTTTTGGGTATTTATTATAATGTCTCCAATTGGTATCGGCTAACAGACCGTACCCGATATGGTTTGTATTCTGCACTGATCGGAGTGGGGTTGACCGTGGTGGGAAATATACTGCTGGTACCCCGTTATGGGTATATGGGGACAGCCTGGTCCATGTTGATCTGTTATGCCGGCATGACGGTGATCACCTACGCCTGGGGGCAAAAATTTTATCCCGTTCCTTTTGAAATCAATAAACTCCTGGCTGCTCTTAGCGGTGGAGTGGTAGTGTATTTGATCAGCGTTTGGTTGAAAAACAGTTTCTCCTTTACCCCGTTTATTGTTTTTTTAGTGCATAGTCTGATGATGGCCTTGTTTGTTTTCCTTTTGTTTGGAAAAATAATCAAACAACAATTAAACATCCTGACGCATAAATCTTCATGATAGAGGTACTAACATCTTCGACGTAAAGTAAAGCCGTGCAATTTAATCTGGTTACAGGAGTTGAAGATCTTTCGGCCAGAAATTTACACGGATTCCAGTACCGATATAATGGGTTTTATCCGGTTTATTGTTGAGATCCTGGCGGTAATAGGTATTCAGATCAATAAAATAGTTATGAAACACTTCATAAGAAATCCGCATGCCATAATGCCTGATATTACGCAGGATACCCTGGCCTGTAAAATGGTTATAATCACCAACGCGCGAAGTATATGGTTTAGTCAGGTCACTTCCGAAATTGCCACCTGATTCCGGATCATCTCCCCAATGCGAAGCCATGAGATAAGCATGGATGTTCCACTTTGGAACAGGCCGATATCTGAAATTAAAAATAAACTCTTTAAAATTGGCTCCCAGTGGATGAGCGAGTGGGGTTGATTGATGGGTATAATTGGCAGTGCTGTCAAAATGGGAATAAGTATAAGGCCGGACGGAGTTGTATTCCAATTGAAGGTCCAGACGGCTAATCCCAAACGCATCAAGATATTTTATACCCAACTGACCTCCAAATTTATTACCCCACCATCCCTTACTGCTGCTAAAAACTTCTTTTCTCACAAATTCATCAATCAATACCTGGCCATAGATGGAAATCCTGTGGTCAATATCGTAACGCGAATTGATGCCCAGCATCACATTATCCGGGCTTCCAATCGAACCTTCGACGGAGCGGTAAATGATGACGGGATTGAGGTATTGTAGCTCAAAATGGTTATTCCGGTTAAAAATCACGGTTTCAAACAAGCCCAGGTTCCATCTCGGCGAGACCTGGATTTGAAGGGTATGGGAAGCCATATATTTTTTAGGTAAGAGTATATTACCGGCTGTAGCGGCCTGGGTCGATGCGCTCAATTCAGCGAATAAACTTTGATAATGCAGCTTCCAGATCCGGGCCTGGGTCTTCAGGTAAAAATACTCCTGTGCATAATCTGATAAAAACAAAGATCTCAATCCATCGCCGGTAAAATTGTTTCCATGCCCGAGTTGAATATGAAAATGTTTGCTTAGCCTGAAACCCAGTTGACCATTACCGATAAAATAATCATATCCGGTTGGCTTAAACAGACTACTGGTAAAATATTTATAAAATCCTGCACCCGGCAATGCTTTGTGTTTTTCTACTTTAGACCTGAAAAAAGCAGGTAAAGAAACCTGATTGTCTATAATGGTGGTTTGAGCATAAATTTTATTATCCAATCCTACCCTCAGATCTATTCCACGTTGGTTGGCCAGGACCAAATCCCCTGCAGTACGCTCCCGGCCTGCCTGCATATTGATCACCGGATTGAGCCGGAGGTAAAAATCGTTTTTATTGACTTCCAGCAGATGCCCCGGGCTGCGGTAAAAATATTTTAAGATTGGTTTTCGGCTGTAATAATAACTTGCGGGAACTGACAGGATCGAATCGGATGTCGTTTGAAACTTGTAAAATAACATCTGGTTATTTTCAGGCGGGGATGTTGATCCGGAACCTGGTTGTTGGTTATAAACCATTGATTTTATCCATACCCATTCATTATTTTCATTCCATAAATACCGGATGTCTTCCAGGTCAGTGATGGCCAACACGTTTAAACTGTCCCAATATTGAATCAGGTCTATCACATCAGCGCGGAAATAAGGCTTAATCGTTCTGTGGAAAAAATCCGGGTTGCCGTATTTAAGACTCAGGCGTTCGATCAGTAACTCTTGTTTTGAATTCAGTGGGATCAGGGTACCCTGTGCCTGCAATAGTGTGATGCCAAATACCAACCATACCCAACAAAAGCTAAAGAATCTCAACAAAGGTTTAGGATTTAAATTCCAGCAGTTTCTGGGCAACGATGTCTTTAAATTGGTTTTCTTCATTCCATAAAAAACTCACCTCTACAGGCAATACAAAAATCGGTAATTTATTTTCAAGGATAAAATCGCGATGCAGCGCGAGGCGGGTAGCGTCTTTTTCTGTGGTCAGTATAATTTTATTGGGTCCCGGAAGTTGGTCATATTGCCTTTTAATTTGGCCCAGATCATAGTTGGAATACCAATGATGATCGGCAAAAGAAAACAACTGGAGAAAATTGATTTGTTTTCTGAGGTAGGTTTGCAGGTAATCCGTATTGGCAATTCCGCTGACCAGCAAACCAAAAAATTCGGGTCTCCAGGGAAATTGAATGCTCCGGTCAAAAATATAATACGGTTTGTTATAGCTGTATTTGGTAAAAAACAAACGTTGATGGGGCAGCAACCTGA
>Ga0138256_10009761_pt1 | contig 10074 bp, 8 predicted proteins | sample KNB2016incub_MG_FD_105486 | JGI IMG/M metagenome (GOLD analysis project Ga0138256, IMG submission 105486) | Active sludge microbial communities from wastewater in Klosterneuburg, Austria - KNB2014incub_MG | ecosystem: Engineered > WWTP > Activated sludge > Unclassified | place: Austria...
CTCGCCATCGCGGTTACGGAGAATGACGGGGCATGCCTTGTTCGGACCCATCAGGCCCACTTTCCTCAACCTGCTTCAGGCCCCCGCCACCAGCCGGTAGCCCACCCCCGGCTCCGTGCGCAGGTAGCGCGGGCGGGCCGGGTCCGCCTCCAGCTTGTGGCGCAGCTGCCCCATGTAGAGCCGGACGTAATGCACCTCCGTGAGGTAGGTCGGCCCCCAGACCGCCTTGAGCAGTTGCCGGTGGGTGAGCACCTTGCCCGCATGCTGCACCAAGGTGGCCAGCAGCTTGTACTCGTTGGGGGTCAGCCGCACCTCGCGGTCGTCGACGAAGACCTGCCGGCGCGCCAGGTCCACCCGCAGGCCGCCGACGCTGAAGACCGCCGTCTCCGACCCTTCCGCCGCCGACCGCGCCGCGTGGCGCAGGGCCACCCGCAGCCGCGCCATCAGCTCCCCAACGCTGAAGGGCTTGGTCAGGTAGTCGTCCGCCCCCGCGTCCAGGGCGGCGATCTTGTCCTGCTCCTGACCCCGCGCCGACAGCACCAGGATCGGCACCGCCGACCAGCCGCGGATCGAGCGCACCACCTCCAGGCCGTCCAGGTCCGGCAGGCCCAGGTCCAGGATCACCGCGTCCGGGGCGCGCAGGGCGGCCGCTTCGATGCCCGCGCGGCCCGTGCGGGCCTCCAGGTACCCGAAGCCGTGGCTGGCCAGGGAAACCCGCAGGAAGCGCAGGATCTGCGGCTCATCCTCGATCACCAGCACCAGGCCGGCGGCCGCGGAGGTCCCGGCGTCGCCCGGCCCGTCGCCCGTCGTGGTCATGCATCCTGCCTTCTGGGATCGGCAACGTCCCGCTCCGCCGCGCCCTCCATCGTCGGCGCCTCGCCCACGATTGGCAGGGTGAAGGTGATCTCCAGGCCGCCGCCCGGTCGATTGGCGGCCCAGATCCGCCCCCCGTGCGCCTGGACGATCCCCCGGCATACCGCCAGGCCCAGCCCCGAGCCACTACCGACCGCGCCCGCCGCGCGGTGGAAACGCTCGAAGATCTGCGCCTCTTCGCCCGGAGCCACACCGGGTCCGCCATCCGCCACCGTGACCGTCAGCGCATCCGGCGCCGCCGTCACCCCCAGGGCCACAGGCGTCGACGGCGGCGTGTGCTTGGCGGCGTTGTCCAGCAGGTTGATCAGCACCTGCTCGATCAACACCCCGTCGACAGGCGCCAGGGGGAGGTCGTCAGGGATGGCGATGCTGATCGGATGCCCCGCGAGCGCCCGCTCCATGCGCCCCAGGGCACTGCCGATCAGCTCCTCCAGCGACTGCCAATCGCGCTTGACCTGCACCTGGCCCGATTCCAGCCGGGTCATCTCCAGCAGGTTGCCCACGAGCCGATTCAGCCGCTCGGCTTCGTCATAGATGGCGGACTGCAGCTCGCGGCGCGCGGCCTCGTCCAAGGCGCCCGGTCCGCCGACCGCGGCGTCCGGGCCCGCCAGCAGCAGGCTGGCCGCGCCGGTGATGGTGGCCAGCGGCGTGCGCAGGTCATGCGACACCGCGCTGAGCAGGGCACTTCGCATCTGCTCCGTCTCCGCCTGTACCCGGCGGCGGGCCGCCTCTTCGGCCAGCTGCGCCCGCTCCACCGCCGAGGCCGTCTGGTCGGCAAAGGCCTCCAGCAGGTGCAGCTGTTCCGGTGCGGTCACCCCGTCCGCGGCATCGGTCCTGAGCCCCAGCACCCCCACCGGCCCCTGGGCGCCGCGCAACGGCAGGTAGAGCGCCTCCGCGCCCGGCAGGGTGGCGGTTCCACGACCGGCCATCTGGCTGTGCGCAAAACACCACTCGGCCACCCCCAGATCGGCGCTGGCCGCCTGTCCGTCGCCAGCCGAGGAGGCGGCCACTGCCAGCGATCCCGAAGCCGCCGGCAACAGAACCGTCGCCCGCCCCTCCAGCAGCTCGGCGATGTGGCGGACGGCCGCCTCCAGCAGGTTCGGCAGGCCCCGCAGGTTGGCCAGGTCCCGGCTCAGGCTCAACAGCGCCGCCGTATGCCGCTCGCGCATCCGGGCCGCCAGGGCCTGCCGCTGCAGACGGGCGGTGAGCGAGCTGATGACCAGGGCCACCACCAGCATCACCGCGAAGGTGAGCAGGTACTGCGTGTCGGAAACGGCGAAGGAGAAGTAGGGATGGACAAAGAAGAAGTCGAACGCAGCCACCGACAGGATGGAGGCCAAGACCGACGGCCCGCGACCATGGCGCAAGGCGACGAAGACGACACCCAGCAGGTAGGCCATGATCAGGTTGGACTGCTCGAACCAGGGAAAGAGCGATCGGGCCACGAGCGTGCAGAGCACCATCACCCCGACGCTGCGGAGGTACGCCGGCCAGCGGCTGCTGGGACGGAGCGTGGCGAACGGCGCGGGCGACGGCTCGTCGGCCTCGCCGGTGATGATGTAGACATCGATCGCCCCGCTGCCGCGCACCACCTCGTCGCCGACCGAGCCGAACAGGAGGTCTCTCCAGCGCGGATGCAGGGGCTTGCCGATGATGATCTTGGTCGCGTTGCGGCTGCGGGCATGGGCCAGCAGTTCCTCGGCGGCCCGGCCGCCCGCGAGCGTCACCGCGCCGGCGCCCAGGCTCTCGGCGAAGCGAAGGGATTCGTGGACCCGCGCGCGATCGGCCTCCGACAGGCGGGCATGCGCGTCCGTCTCGACATAGGCCACGATCCATTCGGCCTGCAGGCGGTCGGCCAGCCGGCGGGCGGCGCGGATCAGGCGCCGGCCGAGAGGCCCCGGCCCGATGCCCACCAGGATGCGCTCGGCCGCCGGCCAGGTCTGGGCGATGGCGTGGTCGTCGCGGTAGGCGCGCATCTGGGCATCCACCTGCTGCGCCGTGCGCCGGAGGGCCAGCTCGCGCAGGGCGATCAGGTTGCCCTTGCGGAAGAAACGGCCCATCGCCGCGGTGGCCCGATCGGGCACGTAGACCTTGCCCTCGCGCAGCCGCTGCAAGAGGTCGTCCGGCGGCAGGTCGATGAGCGCCAGGTCGTCGGCCATCTCCAGCACGGCGTCGGGCACCGTCTCGCGCACGCGCACACCGGTGATCTGCGCCACCACGTCGTTCAGGCTCTCCAGGTGCTGGACGTTGACCGTGGTGTAGACATCGATGCCCGCGTCCAGCAACTCGTCCACGTCCTGCCAGCGCTTGGCGTGGCGCGAGCCCGGGGCGTTGCTGTGGGCCAGCTCGTCCACCAGCAGCAGGGCCGGCCGGCGGGCCAGGGCGGCGTCCAGGTCCAGCTCGGGCAAGGCCGCGCCGCGGTGCTCGACCAGACGCGGCGGCAGCGCCTCCAGGCCCTGCAGCAGGGATTCGGTCTCCGTCCGGCCATGCGGCTGCACCCAGCCGACGACCACATCCACCCCTTCCGCCCGCCGCTCGCGGGCCTCCTCCAGCATGGCATAGGTCTTGCCCACGCCGGGCGCGGCACCGAAGAAGACTTTCAGGCGCCCGCGCTTCGCCCGGGCCTCGGAGGCCTGGACGCGGGCGAGCAGCAGATCGGGATCGGGGCGGGTTGCGTCGGTCATGGTCGCGCCAGGGTCATGGGCTTGGCCTATCCGCTCAGCATACGGTCGCCAACGATAGCGTTCAGGGGGCGCCGGCCGCCGCGTCGAGGGCCAGGTTGAGCTCCAGTACCCGCACCCGCGGCTCACCGAGCAGCCCGAACGTGCGCCCATCCGTGTATTCGCCTACCAGGGCTCGAACGCGCGCCGGATCCATCCCCCTCGCGAGGGCCACGCGGTCTGCCTGGAACTCGGCGGCGGCGGGGCTGATATGCGGATCCAGCCCGCTGCCCGAGCTGGTCACCAGGTCCACCGGCACGGGCGAGAGGTTGCCGGGATCGGCGGCGCGCAAGGCGGCGATGCGCTCGCGGACCGCTGCCTCCAGGGCCGGGTTGGTCGGCCCCAGATTGGAGCCCGAAGAGGCGGCGGCGTTGTAAGGCATGGGTCCGGTGGCCGATGGCCGGCTCCAGAAATAGCCGGGGCCGGTGAATGCCTGCCCGATGAGCGTCGATCCCACCGGTCGGCCGTCCCGTTCGATGAGGCTGCCGTTGGCTTGCGCCGGCATGGCGATCTGGGCGATGACGGTGACCACCAGGGGGTACAGCACACCGGTGAGGACGGTGAGCACCAGGTAGAGGATCGTCGCTGTCTTGATGTGGCGCCACATGGTGGGAACTCCTTTACACGAGGCCCAGCGCGGTCAGCGCCAGGTCAATCAGCTTGATGCCCAGGAAGGGAACGACCACGCCGCCCAGCCCATAGACCAACAGGTTGTTGCGCAGCATGACATCGGCCCCCACGGGCCGGTAGCGCACGCCGCGCAGGGCCAGGGGCACCAGGGCGATGATGACCAGGGCGTTGAAGATCACCGCCGAGAGGATGGCGCTCTGGGGCGTGGCCAGGCCCATGACGTTCAAGGCCCCCAGTTGCGGGTAGGTGACCGCGAAGGCTGCCGGGATGATGGCGAAGTACTTGGCCACATCGTTGGCGATGCTGAAGGTGGTCAAGGCGCCGCGGGTCATGAGCAGCTGCTTGCCGATGCCCACGATCTCGATCAGCTTGGTGGGGTTGGAGTCCAGGTCGACCATGTTCCCGGCTTCTTTGGCCGCCTGGGTGCCCGTGTTCATGGCCACGGCCACATCGGCCTGGGCCAGGGCGGGCGCGTCGTTCGTGCCGTCGCCGGTCATGGCCACCAGCCGCCCGCCGGCCTGATGCTCGCGGATCAGCTTCAACTTGGCCTCCGGCGTCGCCTGGGCCAGGAAGTCATCCACCCCCGCCTCCGCCGCGATGGCCGCGGCGGTCAGTGGGTTGTCGCCGGTGATCATCACCGTGCGAATGCCCATCCGCCTGAGCTCGGCGAAGCGCTCGCGCATGCCGCCCTTGACGATGTCCTTCAGGTACACGATCCCCAGGACGCGGTTGCCCTCGGCCACCACCAGCGGCGTGCCGCCCAGGCGCGCCACCCGGTCCACCAGGGCCCGGGCGTCGTCGGGGAAGTGGCCGCCCTGCGCCTCGACGAACAGCTTCATGGTGTCGTCGGCACCCTTGCGGATCATGCGACCCGGCAGGTCCACCCCGCTCATCCGGGTCTGGGCCGTGTAGCCCACGAAGCTCGCGCCCAGGGCCTCGATCTCCCGCTCGCGCAGGCCGTGCCGCTCCTTGGCAAGCACCACGATGCTGCGGCCCTCCGGCGTCTCATCCGCCAGGGAGGCCAGCTGCGCGGCATCCGCCAGATAGGCCACATCCACACCGGCCACGGGGATGAATTCCGTCGCCTGGCGGTTGCCCAGGGTGATGGTGCCGGTCTTGTCCAGCAGCAGCACGTCCACGTCGCCCGCGGCCTCTACGGCCCGGCCGGAGGTGGCGATCACATTGGCCTGGATCAGGCGGTCCATGCCGGCGATGCCGATGGCCGATAGCAGGCCGCCGATGGTCGTCGGGATGAGGCAGACCAGGAGGGCCACCAGGACGGTGATGCTGATGGGGGAACCCTGTCCGGCCGCATCCACGCTGTAGCGGGCGAAGGGGAAGAGGGTGGCCGTGGCCAGCAGAAAGACGATGGTCAGGGCCGCCAGAAGGATCTGCAGGGCGATCTCGTTGGGCGTCTTCTGGCGTTTGGCGCCCTCCACCATGGCGATCATCCGGTCCAGGAAGGCCTCGCCCGGGTTGGCACCGATACGTACCACCAGCCAGTCGGAGAGGACGCGGGTGCCGCCGGTCACCGAGCTGAAGTCGCCGCCGCTTTCGCGGATCACCGGCGCGCTCTCGCCGGTGATGGCGCTCTCGTCGACGGAGGCGATGCCGTCGACCACCTCGCCGTCGCCGGGCACGGTGTCGCCGGCCTCCACCAGCACCAGGTCGCCCTTGCGCAGGGCGCTGGCGGCAACCTCCAGCACAGCCGAGTCGCGGCCGGCGCCGGCCAGCTTCTTGGCCGACACATCCCGGCGCGCAAGGCGCAGGGACTCGGCCTGCGCCTTGCCCCGTCCCTCGGCCATGGCCTCGGCGAAGTTGGCGAAGAGCACGGTGAACCACAGCCAGAGCGTGATGGCCAGAATGAAGTCGGGCGGCGCGTCGGCTCGGCCGCCGAGGGCCAGGACGTAGAGGAGGGTGGTCAACAGGCTGCCGACCTCCACGATGAACATGACCGGATTGCGCACCTGGTGGCGCGGGTCCAGCTTGGCGAAGGAGGCCAGGACGGCCTGCCTCACGAGTGGTGGATCGAACAGCGGGCGCTTCTCAGGAAGGGTTACCATGGCAGGTTGCTCCTCTTGCGGTTCCGGCTACTGACCGATGCCCCAAAGGAGCAGATGTTCGACGATCGGGCCCAGCGCCAGGGCCGGGATGAAGGTCAGCGCCCCGACGATGAGCACCGTGGCGATGAGCAGGGTGACAAAGAGGGGGGTATGGGTCGGCAGGGTACCGGCGCCGACCGGGATGGACTTCTTGGCGGCCAGGGAGCCGGCAATGGCCAGCACCGGAACCATGATCGCGAAACGCCCGATGAACATGCCGATGCCGCCGAGCGTGTTGTAGAAGGGCGCATTGGCGCCTAGGCCTCCGAAGGCGCTGCCGTTGTTGTTGGCCATGGAGGCGAAGGCGTACAACACCTCGCTGAAGCCATGGGCCCCGGGGTTGAAGACGGCGGCCCGACCGGCCGAGGTCGACAAGGCCAGGGCCGTGGAGCCCAGGACCACGATCGGTGGGACCAGGATCACCAGCGAGGCCATCTTCATCTCGTAGGCTTCGATCTTCTTGCCCAGGTATTCCGGTGTGCGGCCGACCATGAGGCCGGCGACGAAGACGGCCAGGATCGCGAAGATGAGGAGGCCGTAGAGGCCCGAACCCACGCCCCCGAAGACGACCTCGCCGAGGAGCATCAGGAAGAGCGGCACGGCGCCGCCGATGGGGGTGAACGAATCGTGCATCGCGTTGACCGAGCCGTTGGAGGCCGCCGTGGTCGCCGTCGCCCACAAGGCGGAGTTGGCCACGCCGAAACGCGTCTCCTTGCCCTCCATGTTTCCGCCGGCCTGCATGCTGCCGGCGACATCGTCCACGCCTGTGGCGGCCAGGCGCGGGTTGCCGGCCTGCTCGGCCGCGACAGCCGGCAGCAGGAGGGCCACGAAGAGCAGGGTCATGGTCGCCAGCAAGGCCCAGGCCTGGCGCAGGTCGCCGACCATCCGGCCGAAGGTCACGCAGAGCGCGGCCGGCAACAGGAGAAGGGCCAGCATCTCCAGGAAGTTGGACCAGGGCGAGGGGTTCTCAAGAGGATGGGCGGCGTTGGCGTTGAAGAAGCCGCCGCCGTTGGTCCCCAGCTGCTTGATCGCGATCTGCGAGGCGGCCGGTCCCAGGGCCAGGGTCTGCGTGGTGAGGGGAACGGATTCGGTGACCGGCTGGCCGGCGGCGTCCAGGACGGGCGCCCCGACCGCATCCAGCACCGGCTGGTTGATCGCGGTCGGCTCGACCAGGTCGACCACCGCGTAGGGCTTGAAGGTCTGCACCACGCCGGAAGCCACCAGGACCAGGGCCAAGATCGCCGAAAAAGGCAGCAGGATGTAGAGCGTGCTGCGGACCACGTCGACCCAGAAGCTGCCCAGGGCGGCCGCCTGGCGGGCGCGGAAGCCGCGGATGAGCGCCACCAGCACGGCGATGCCGGAGGCTGCGGACACGAAGTTCTGGACCGTCAGCCCCAACATCTGGGTAAGGTAGCTCATGGTCGCTTCGCCGCTGTAGGCCTGCCAGTTGGTGTTGGAGACGAAGCTGATGGCCGTGTTGAAGGCCAGGCCGGGGGGCACGGCGCCCATGGCGGCCGGGTTCAGCGGCAAGGCGCCCTGCAGGCGCTGGAGACCGTAGACGGCCGAGGTCCCAACGAGGCTGAAGGCGAGGAGCGCCAGGGCATAGGCCTTCCAGCCCATCTGGTCGTCCTCGCGCAAACCGGCCACGCGGTAGATGGACCGCTCCAGCCTCCCGAAGGCGCGGCTCAGAAGATGCGGCTGCCCCTCCAGGACGCGAGCCATGTAGTTCCCCAACGGCACTGCCGCCGCAAGCAGGACCAACAGGTACAAGGCGATCTGGAGCCATGATGTCCAGCCCGTGGAAAGCCCCGGCAAGAGAAAGCCGCCCATCAGAACAACTCCGGTTTGAGCAGGGCCACAAAGAGATAGATCAGCAGGGCCGCGGCCAAGACGCCGACGCCCGCATTGAGTGCTTCCACAGATCGCCTCCTATTGCGGTCCGTAACGATCGATCAGCAGCCATAGCACAGCATAACCGCCGACCGTGATACCGATGTACATCAGGTCATACATTTCGGCCTCCTCCAAGGGTTGATAGCCATCCATCTAGGATGGACCCGAACTCGGGCTGTCCTTCCCACTGAGGGCCAGCATCGCGGCCAGTACCCGGGCCAGGTCGGAAAGCGTGCGGCGCGACTCCGGACTCATCGCGGCATCGCGGCCCCACAGGTCCAGCCAGCCGACCTGGCGGCGACCGATCGAGAGGGCAAGCCGGCCACCCTCCTGCGGCAAGAGATCAGCGGACGGCAGGAGGTCGCGATCGGCTACGCTGGAAGGAAGCAGGCTGTCCGGCTCGAGCATGATCTGGGGCACGGGTCGCGGGGCCGGTCGAGCGACAATCAAGGCATTGCTGTTGTCCCGCAGGGCGATGGCCGCCAGGGGTAGTGCGTCCCGGCAGGCATCCAGAAGCCTCCCGGCGCTGAAGTCGATCTCCGCCCCCCGTTCCAGTTCCACCAATCCGGTGTGCAAGGCGTCTTGTTGCCGTCGAGCCGCCCGGAGGTCGGCATTCCGCTCGGTGCGTGTGGACCCCAGATTCGCGACGACGAGGCCGCAGACAATCAAGCTGCCGAACGCGATGATGTCGTGCTTGTCCTGGATCGCGAGGTGCAGATAGGGCTGGGTGAGGAAGAAGTCCAGGCTCAACGCCGAGACCATGGCGGTCGCCACCGCTGCCCAGCGCCCCCCGAACTCGGCCACCACGATTGTCAGGACGAGGAAGGGTAGCGTGAAGTTGGAAGCGCTCGTGGCTTCCCGAAACGGGATGAGCGCGATACCCAAACCGATCGCCGCCAACGACCCCATCGCCAGGTAGATCAGCGGACTGCTGTCATCTTTCATGCCATGTTCTCCCTTGCAGCTCCTTGGAACGGGCACTCAGTATGAGGCCGAGCGGCTCCCTGGAACAGGGTCTCAGTGTAAGGCCGAGCAGCATCAGGCCGGGGCAAGGCATGGGGGCGGAGCCATAAGGAAATCGTAAAGACGCACGGGACAGCGCGGGGTCAAGATCGCAGCGTCAACCGCCCTGTCCGGATCCCGCCTTCAGCGGCTCAGCAGCCCCACAGCCCCAGCACCATCGGCGGCTCGTAGCCGTGGGTCGCCCGGCTGTGGGCCCAGCGCAGCAGCGAACGGGCGGCGTCCGAGCCCAGGCGCTCCGGGCGCGGGGTGATGCCCACCCGGCCCAGGTCCAGGCGGTCGGCATCCCAACAGGCCTGGATCGTAGGCTGCTTGCTGGTCTTGCCATCGGTGTGCCGGCGGCAGGCCTCATGGAGCAGGTCGAAGCGCTCGTCGTTCAGATGCACCAGGCTACCGCGCAGGCTGCGGGCCAGCTCCGCTCCCCGCAGGCCATGCTCTGGATCGTCATACTCGTTCACCCGCCGCGCGTCGTGGAAAAGGGCGAAGAGCGCGACCACCTCGGCGTCCGCGCCGGTCAGCTCCGCCAGCCGCAGGCCGATCTCCGTCACCCGCGCCCAATGGGCCACGCCGTGATCCCCCCGCAGCGGCAGAACATAACCCGGCAGGATGTTGCGCAGGATGGCTGCGGGGTCGTGGTCGTTCATGGGTCGATGGCTGTCAGGGCGTCGCGGATCCAGCCGGGCCGCGAAGCGCCATCGCCGGTCGCGTCCTCAGCCCCGCAACCAGGGCCGGATCCCATCCCCCGCGCCGTCCACGTCGTCGTCCTCGGCGCCTGGCGCCGCGCCGCCTTCATCCTCGCCCAGGTCCCAGCCGTCGTCGTCGGCATCCGACCAGTA
>Ga0138256_10009762_pt1 | contig 10073 bp, 7 predicted proteins | sample KNB2016incub_MG_FD_105486 | JGI IMG/M metagenome (GOLD analysis project Ga0138256, IMG submission 105486) | Active sludge microbial communities from wastewater in Klosterneuburg, Austria - KNB2014incub_MG | ecosystem: Engineered > WWTP > Activated sludge > Unclassified | place: Austria...
GCCCAGCGCGTCCTGCAGGCCACGCTGGCCACGGCCTTTGCCGCCGGCGCCCTGGTGTCCATGCCCACACGGGCTGAGCTGATCATCGGCAACAACCCCTTGTACCTGGTGATGGGCAAGGCCAATGTGCTGGTCATCATCGACAACTCCAACAGCATGGACGAAGACGCCAGCGGGGCTGCCGTGGGCAGCAGCGCGGCGAGCAGCAAGTCGGAAGTGGCGCGCAGCGTCGTGCGCAACCTGACGGACCTGTACCGCAACCGCGTCAACATGGGCCTGATGGCCTACCGGCAGAACACGCCGGATTCGTACCAGTTGCACAACTCACCGTACGACGCGAGCTTTGACCCGAACAACTACGACCCGGGTTGGACGGGCGCGCGGGCCAGCGCCACCCACAAGAAGTACCGGATGCCCAACCCGACTTCGGCGGGCAACTTCATCCACTACAACGTGGCACTGCCGTTCTATTCGAGCTCCAACTACGCCAACGCGTTCTGCTACTCCAACACGGCCGATGCTTCCGGGGATTTTGGTGGCGGCGTCATCCCCAACAGCTGGGACAACTACCGCTGCTTCAAGACCAAGACCGGCACGTCTGACACTTTGCCGACCTGGGGCAACACCACTTCGGAGGCGCTGCAGGGCTACAGCAACTACTGGTTCAGTTCGAGCTTCAATCCGACGGACAGCGACTTTGCCCAAGGCATCACCGACTTCGGGCGCTACATGACATGGAGCTGGGTCAGCACGACCTGGTTCCGCAACGATTCACCTGGCAGAGGTTACCTGCACGTGCCCCTGAAGGACCTGGGGTCGACGCAGGCAGCGGCCATGAAGACCAAGCTGGCGTGCAACGTGCCGGGCAACCCGGCACCCTGCACGGCCGACGGCATCAAGAATGCCGGCCTCACGCCCATCGAAGGCACCCTGTTGACCGCGCTGGACTACTACGCCGGCGGCTGGACCGATGCCAACGAAGGCTACACAGCCAGTTGTTACCCGCTGCCCAAATCCTGCGGCAAGAACTTCGTCGTGCTGCTGACCGATGGCCTGCCGTCGACAAACAAGGACGGCACCGCGCTGACCAACCCCGCCACGGCCCTGGCCGGCGCCGCATCGGCCGCCGCTGCCTTGAAGACATCCGGTGTGGAAACCTATGTCATCGGGTTCGCCTTGCCCTATGGCGTGGACGCCACGACGCTGAACCAGGTGGCCGCTGCCGGTGGCACCACGACCGCCTACAACGCGGGCGACACGACGAGCCTGCAGCAGGCTTTCGACAACATCTTCGACGACATCTTCAAGAAGACTTCGGCCTTCGGCTCGGTGTCGCAGAACTCGACCTCGATCAACACCGGCAGCATGATCTTCCAGGGCCGCTTCGACAGCACCGACTGGACCGGCGAGATCGCGGCCCTGAAGCCCAGCGACACGGGCACGATGACCAAGCTGTGGAGTTCCTCGGACACCGGCAAGATCCCGGGCCCAAGCACGCGCAAGGTCTACACGCTCAAGCCAGGCACCGGGGGCAAGGAATTCAAGCTCTACACCGACCTGGACAGCACACAACTCGTGGCGCTGAGCAGCGTGAACTGCAGTGCTGCCCTCACCGGCACCGACTGCGCGCAGGCGCGCATCGACTGGATCCGTGGCGACCGGTCCAAGGAAGATCCCACCGGTGCGCTGCGCAAGCGCTCCAAGGTGCATGGCGACGTGATCAGCTCGGCGCCGTACTACGTGAAGTCTTCCAACACGGTCTTCGTGGGTGCCAATGACGGGCTGTTGCACGCCATCAATGCGGCAAACGGCGAAGAACTCTTCAGCTACCTGCCCAACGCCCTGTTCCCCAAGCTGTACAAGCTGACGCAGCCCAACTACGCGCACGACTACTATGTGGACGGCGAGATCGCTGTTTCCACCAGCTTCGAGACCCCCGGCAAGAACATCCTGGTCGGCGCGCTGGGTCGCGGCGGCAAGGCTCTGTACGCGCTGGACGTCACATCGCCCTCCACCTTCGGCGCCAGCAGTGTCCTGTGGGAGTACACGGACGTCGACCTCGGGCTGGTGCTGGGCAAGCCCATCATCGCGAAGATGAACAACGGCAAGGCCGCGGTCATCGTCGGCAACGGCTACAACAGCGCCACCGAGCGCGGCATGCTGCTGATCCTCGACCTGGAGACCGGCGCGCTGATCAGCAAGATCGACACCATGTCCGGCAGTTCCACTTACACCAATGGCCTGTCGTCGCCGCGCGGCTGGGACTCCGACGGCAACGGCACGCTGGACTACTTGTACATCGGCGACCTCTTGGGCAACCTGTGGAAGATCGATCTGAGCTCGGCAACGCCTTCCGACTGGAGTTCAGCGTTCGGCACCGTCGCGGCGCCCATTCCGTTCTTCGTGGCGGTTGACGACACCGGCGCGTCCCAGCCCATCACCGGCCAGGTCGGCCTGGGCATCAATGCCCGCAAGGGGGACCCCAACTTCGGCAAGCGCTACGTCTTCTTCGGCACCGGCCGCTACATCACCAGCGGCGACGTGACGAACAAGCAGAAGCAGAGCTGGTACGGCCTGATCGACAACGGCGTGGCCATCACCAACGGGCGCACGGATCTGAAGCAACGCACGATCGAGATCGAAGGCACCATCGACGGCAACGCGGCACGCGCATTCTCGCTGGCCACCGCCGGCGACATGGTGGGCAAGAAGGGCTGGTACATCGACCTGGCGTCGCCCACCAACGGCGCACTCGGTGAGCGCATGATCGGCGAGCACAAGCTCTTCGACCAGGTGCTGCTGGCCACCAGCATGATCCCCGACCCCAATGAATGCCAGCCCGGTGGCTCGGGTTTCCTCAACGCGGTGGACCCGTTCACTGGCGCTGCATTGACCAACCTGTTCTTCGACGCCAACAACGACCTGCAGTTCAACGACTCGGATCGCCTTGGCGTACAGAAACGTGCGCTGGGTTCGATCGACCCCGGCATCAACCTGCCGAGCGACGGCATCCTGATCGGCAACCGCATCATCACCAGCGGCACCAGCGGCAGCACCAGCAGCAAGAGCGTCAACCGCATCATCCGCACGGGCCGCATCACCTGGCGAGAGGTGGTGACTCAATGAACACCCACCACCGTGCCGGTTCCGCCGCGCGCCGCCGGCGCCTGGCCGGCTTCTCCCTGATCGAGCTGATGGTGGCGCTGGCCATTGCCGCCATCCTGGCTTCGGTGGCCTACCCCAGCTACCAGGGCTACCTGATGCGCACCAAGCGCGCCACGGCCGCGGCCTGCCTGACGGACCTGTCGGCCTTCATGGAACGGGTCTATGCCGCGAACCTGCGCTACGACCAGAACAACGCCGCGGCCACGGCGCTGCCGGCGGTGCAGTGCCGCACCGACCTGACGGGCAGCTACACCTTTGCCTTTGCAGTCAACCAGCCCGCGCAGCGCACCTTCACGGTCGTGGCCACACCGGCCGGCAAGCAGGCGGAGGACACGGCCTGCTCTGCCCTCTCGATCAACCAGGCCGGCGTCAAGGCCATCACGGGCACTTCCACCGTGGCGGCCTGCTGGCGGTAATCACGGCGTGTCTGCCGGCGGCGGTTCGTCGCCCGGCACGCCTTCCAGGTGGGCCGCGTCGTGCCAGCCCACCATCGACAAACCTTGCGGCGTCCACAGCAGGCGGTTGATGGCGGCGTTGGCCACCGGCCATGAGCGCGGGGCTTGCAGTTCGATACCCAAGGCGGCGCGGTACAGGCAATCCAGCACGCCACCATGGGCCACCAGCGCAATGGCCTGGCCCGGGTGGCACTGGGCCAGCCGAGTTGCAACGCTCACGCTGCGCTCGTAGAAATCCAGCAGGCGCTCGCCGCCGCCGGGGCCGAAGCTGGGGTCGCGCTGGCGCCAGCGCGCGGCATCGTCGGGCCAGGTGGTTTCGATGTCCTCGAAGGTCTGCCCCTCGAAGTGTCCAAAGGCGCGTTCGCGCAGTTGTTCGTCCGTCACCACCGGCAGTTGCATGAGCCTGGCCAACGGTTCGGCGGTTTCGCGGGCCCGCGACAGATCCGAGCTGTACACCGCGGCCAGTTCTTCGCCTTGCAAGGCAGCGGCCAGGCGCGTGGCCTGCCAGCGCCCGACGGCGTTGAGGGGCATGTCCAGGTGGCCCTGGATGCGCAACTGGGCGTTCCAGGCCGTCTGGCCGTGACGCAGCACGAAGAGCCGAGTGGGTTCCTCCACGGCAGCGGTCGCGGCGGCTGGCTAGAAGCCCAGGTCCAGCAGGCGCCGGTTGAGCGTGTAGGTGCCGCTGAGCGTGGCTTCGGCCAGCACATGGCCGGCCATCGCCGCGCGCACCTGGGCCCCGGTGAAAACCCCTTCCAGCGGCAGGCGCGGCAAGGCCACGGCGTACAGCGTGAAGACGTAGTGGTGGATCAGCGAGTCGTTGAAGGGCGGAAAGGGGCCGTCGTAGCCGAAGTAGTTGCCGGCCATCGCCGCATCGCCGGCAAACCAGTTGGTGTAGTCGTTGATGCCGTGCCGCGCGTCGCCGCGCGTTGCGGGCCCGGGTTTGCCGCGCGCCGTGAAGCCACGACTGAATTCGCCTTCGGCCAGTGCGCCGGGCCCGGCCGGCAGGTCGACCAGCACCCAGTGGAAGAAATCGACACGGGGCAGGTCGGCCGGCACTTCGCGGCCCGCCTGGTTGACGTCGTCGCCGCGGCTGGGCACGTCGAAATCGTGGCAGATCAGCACGAGTGATTGCGTGCCGGCCGGGACTTCGCTCCAGGCCAGGTGCGGGTTGAGGTTGTCGCTGAACGTGGCGCCACCTTGCCCGTCGGGCTTGCCGGCGGCAAAGCGCTCGGGGATGCGGTCACCGTTGGTCCAGCTCTCGCTCCAGAACTTCATGTGCGGCTTGCTCCTCTTTGTCAGACGCCCCAGACCACGGGTTCGCCGGCTTCCTGCGAACGGCGCAGCATGTCGATCATGGGCCACAGGCGCTGGCGCAGGATCACGGGGTCCTTGTTTTCGTCATCGGTGTCGGCGGCTTGGCCTTCTTCACCGGCCATCGCGGCTTGCAGGGCCTGGATCGCTGCGGCCATGTGGCCGGGTTCGATGATGCCTTTGGGCGCCGGGTCGCGGCCCAGGAGGCGCATCAACTGATCGCCATGCGGGCCGAGCATGATCACGTCACCGCTGGCCGCACTCTTGAATTTATAGATCATGGTGAGGCAGATTGTGCTCCCACCCTGTGGCCCTCAGCCCATCCGAGGGACGGCTTCTTCAGCCGCGCACGAGCCGCATGCGCGGCAGCGCCGGGCGCAGGGGCACCGGCTCGCCTGGCGGCGGCAGGCGCTTTTCGAAGCTCAGGGTGTCCAGCGCCGGCGAGAACAGGAAACCCTGGAACTCGTCGCAACCGGCGTCCTGCAGGAACTGGCGCTGCGCTTCGGTTTCCACGCCTTCGGCGATGACCCTTTTGCCCAGCGCACGGGCCATCTGCAGGATGGCGCGCACGATGCCGGCGTCGCTGTCGTCGCCGGGCAGGCCGCTGACAAAGCTGCGGTCGATCTTGAGCTTGCCGATGGGAAAGCGCTTCAGGTAGGCCAGGCTCGAATAGCCGGTGCCAAAGTCGTCGATCGAAAGCCGCAGGCCCAGGCGCGCCAGGGCCTGCAGCCGGTACAGGGCTTCGGCCGCGTCCTGGACCAGGATGGACTCGGTGAGCTCCAGTTCCAGCAGATGGGCCGGCAGGCCGCTGACGGCCAGCACGTTGGCCACGCGGTCCACAAAGTGCGCCTGCTGGAACTGCAGCGCCGAAACGTTGATGGCCACCGGCATGTCGTGTCCACGCTGCATCCACACGGCCGCCTGGCGCACGGCCTGGCTGAGCACCCAGTCACCGATGGCCACGATGAAGCCGCTGTCTTCGGCCACGGGGATGAAGCGCGATGGCGGCACCTCGCCCAGTTCGGGGTCGCGCCAGCGCAGCAGGGCTTCGGCCCCGACGATGCGGCCATCGGCCAGATCAACCTGCGGCTGGTAGTGCAGGCGGAAGCGCCCGCTGACCAAGGCCTGGCGCATGGCGTGGTCCAGGTGCATCTGCGAACGGCGGTCCACTTCGTTGCGCGCCTGGTGCATGCGGAAGCTGCCACGGCCGCCATCCTTGACCTTGCGCATCGCGGCTTCAGCGTGGCGCACCAGGTCGTCGACGTTCCAGCCGTGTGATGGCGACAACGCCACGCCGATGCTGCAGGTCAGGGTGAACTGCGCACCGTCCAGGTTGCTGGGCTGCGCCACGACGTTCAGGACACGCCGCGCGGCGGCTTCGGCGGCGGCGGCATCGGCCGGGCGCACGAGCAGCGCAAACTGGTCGCCGCCCAGGCGCGCCAGCAAATCTTCCTGCCGCAGGCAGCCCTGGATGCGCTGGGCCACGTCCATCAGCACGCGGTCGCCAATCTCCTGGCCTAGGGTGTCGTTGATGTGGCGGAAGCGGTCCAGATCCACCACGAGCAGCGCAAAGCCTTGCCCGCCCTGGCGAACCGATTCGGCCGCGGCAGCCACCCGTTCGGACAAGTGCCGGCGGTTGGCCAACCCGGTCAGGCCATCGTGCAGTGTCAGTTCTTCGATGCGCTCCTGCGCGGTCACACGTTCGCTGAGATCGCGGAAGGACCAGACGCGTCCCTGCGCACGGCCGGCGCGCAGCAGCGGGCGTGTCACGCGGTCCAGCACCTGGCCGGTGTGCAGGATCAGGCGGTCGGTGGCGTTGATCAGCACCGCCTGTTGCAGGGCGTGCAGGCGCTGTGTGTAGGCCTCGGGTTCGGTCACGGTGCGGGCCATCCAGGCCTTCACCGCGCCATCGTTGTGCTGCTGCAGAAGCTCCAGGGGCATGCCCCAGAGTTCGGCGAAGCGCCGGTTGAAGGCCAGAATGCCCCCACCGGCGTCGGTGACCAGGATGCCGTCGGCCGTGGCCTCCAGCGTGGCCTGCAGTTCGGCCACCAGGTTTTCGCGCTCGGCTTCGAAGCGGCGCTCGGCACTCTGGTCCACCAACATGACGAGCGCATGGGTCGGCGCCTGGCCCGGCTCGGCCGGCAGGGGCCGGATGCTGCGGCTGGCCTGCAGGGTGCGTTCGGGCGCCAGCACCAGCACCACATCGGATTGCAGCGTGCCCAGGTCGCCCTGGTCGGCCGCCGCCCAGTAGGCCATGTCTTCGGGCGAGGCGGCCAGCGACAGGGCCGCTTCGCCCAGCAGCGCTTCCACGGGCCGCTGGAAGAGACTGGCCGCCGCCGCATTGGCCGCGGCGACACGCTGCGAAGGCAGCGCCACCACCCAGGCCGCATGCGGCAGCCCTTCGAGCAGGGCGCCAAAGGAACCGATGCCCAGATGCTTCATGCCGCCACGGCCTCCTGCGGCCCAGGCTCGAGCGGCTCGAAATAGTACGAAACACGCGGTCGCGGGTCGAGGAATTCCAGCGCCTGCGGCGGCAGCTTGGCGGCCACCAAGCTGCGGCGGATGCCCAGATCGGGGTGCTGTTCCAGATCCAGCATCAAGGCCTCGCTGCGCGCGACGTGCGTGTCGTGGACCAGCACCCGGGGCTTCAGTGGCCGGTTGGAATTGACACCCACCACCATCGCGAACCGGTCGTCGGTAAGCTGCACCAGCGAACCCGCCGGGTACACGCCCATCAGGCGGATGAAGGCATTGAGCACCGTCGCATCAAAGCGGTTGCGGCCCTGTGCAAAGAGCACGGAGACGGCCTCGTGCGGCGTCAAAGGTATGCCACGTGTCTGCGGGTTGCACAGGTTGTCGTAGCGGTTGACGATGGCCACCACGCGGGCGGCCATGCTGATGCGTTCACCCGCCAGGCGCAGCGGGAAGCCGCTGCCGTCGGCGTGTTCGTGGTGCTGCGCCAGCACCATCAGCGAGCCTGCGGCCAGGCCCATGCGCTGGCCCAGGGTGACACCCTTGGCCACGTGGTCGCGGTAGGCGTTCAGCTCGTTGCTGCTGAAGCCTTCTTCCAGGTGGCGGTAGCGGTCGGGCACATCGAGTTTGCCCACGTCGTGCATCAGCGCACCCACGCCCAGGTCCACCAGTTCGGCTTCGTTGAGGCCGAGGCTCCGGCCGATCAACAGCGCGACGATCGAGGTGTTCAGCGCATGCGCGGCGGCACGGTCACCTCCTCCGGCCACCAGGCGAATGCCGATGTCGTGGTTGACCAGCATCTTGCTGAGCATGGCGCGCGTCAGGGCCTCGGTGGTGCGGCCGGCTTCGCGCGGCTGTGCGCCCACGGCATCGGAGGCTTCGCGCCAGGCCTTGGCGGCTTCGGCATGCTGGCGCTCGCAGCGCTGCGCCGCTTCGCGCTGGGCGTGCAGCTGTTCGCGCCGCTGCTGCTGGCTGTGTTCTTCAGCGCTGGCATGGGCTTGCTGCATGGCCAGGCCTGCCGCTGCAGCCGCCGCGGCGGCAGCTTCTTCGGGTGTGGGCGGCAACTCGCTCTTTTCAGGTGACCAGCGCACACTCGCCAGGCCCAAGCCGCGCAGGGTCTGGATCTGCTCCGGCGAGGCCAGGCGGAAGCTGGACAGCGGAAACGGGTGCGACAGCCAGCCACCGTCCAGGTGAATGAACATGCCGACGCGCAACTCCTCGACGGCAATGGTGCTCGACATGAATCCCCCGCAGACACGCAGGCCGCCCACCATGGGGGCCCTTACTGGGTTTTCGGGCTCAGCGGTCCCCGACTTGAGTCCAGCCTTCACACGGTGGCCGGGCGGCGCACAGCCGGCGCGCGGGCGTGATTTCTTACCGCCAAGGTTTCAACGACGGCGCATTTCCAGGGCCAGCAGCGTGAGCCCGCTGGCCACCACCACCAGCGCCCCGGCCAGCACAAAGGCATCCGGCACCTGGCTGAAGACGAGCCAGCCGCCCAATGTCATGTAGAGGATTTGCTGGTACAAGAAAGGGCCCAGCACCGCCGCCGATGCATGCCGGTGCGCCATCGCCATGAACTGGTGCCCGACCCCACCGACCAGGCCGCACAGCAGGATCAAGCCCCAGGTGCCGGCGCTGGCCGGGGCCTGCCATTGCCACAGGGCCATCGGCGCCAGCAACACGGCGGCGCTGATGGCTGATACCAATTGCATGGATTCGGGCGTTTCAGTGGCCGCCATGCGGCGCGTCAGCAGGCTGAAGCCCGCATACAGCGTGGCGCTGGTCAGGCTCAGAAAGATGGCCGGATGAAAGGCCTGCGTGCCTGGGCGGATGACCAGCAGCACCCCGGCAAAGCCGCACAGGATGGCCGCCCAGCGCCGCGCGTCCAGGCGTTCGCCCAACCACCAGGCCGACAAGAGCGCGATCAGGATGGGCACAGAGAACTGGATCGAACCGGTCTCGGCCAGTTGCAGGTAGTGCAGGGCCCCGAAGTTCAGCCCGGTGACACAGCCCAGCACCGCGCCACGCAGGATCTGCAGGCGCGGGCTGTGCATGCGCAGCAGGCGCCGGCCATGGCGCGGCGCCAGCAGCAGCACCATCAGCAGCACATGGGTCACAAAACGCAGCCACACCACCTGCACCACCGGCAGGTCCTGCACGAGCCACTTGGCGGTGGTGTCCAGCACGGAAAAACAGAGCGTGGCCAGCGACAGCAGCGCAATGCCCACGGCCCTTTCACGCGCGCTGTCGGCTTTCAGCAAGAGGGGGCGTTGGGGCTGTGGGGCATGGGGCGGCATCGTAGCTGCGGGCCGCGGCAGATGGGCCGCACCCTGGCTGCAGGGGTGCAGGTCGCGCCTGCAGGATCGCCCTGTGCGCGGCAGCGTGCCGGCCTGCGTTCTAGACTCGCGGCTCCACCCGCCGGAGACCCGCACCGTGATCCTCGAAATTGCCGACATCCGCATCCAGCCCGGCCAGAACGCCGCCTTCGAAGCCGCCATCCAGCACGGCCTGGCCACCGTGGCCAGCCGCGCCAAGGGCTTCAAGGGCGGCAAAGTCAACCGCGGCATCGAAAGCAAGGAGCGCTACGTGCTGCAGATCTTCTGGGAGCGGCTGGAAGACCACACGGTGGACTTTCGCCAGGGCCCGCTGTTCGCCGAGTGGCGCGCC
>Ga0138256_10009763_pt1 | contig 10073 bp, 1 predicted proteins | sample KNB2016incub_MG_FD_105486 | JGI IMG/M metagenome (GOLD analysis project Ga0138256, IMG submission 105486) | Active sludge microbial communities from wastewater in Klosterneuburg, Austria - KNB2014incub_MG | ecosystem: Engineered > WWTP > Activated sludge > Unclassified | place: Austria...
ATTACCACAATCATCCGTTGCTGTCCAGGTACGGGTCACACTATAAGTGCCTGCACATGAACCCTGGGCAGTGGCATCGCTAAACGTAATAGTTACTGTTGCATCACAGTCGTCTGTTGCTGTTGGTGCAATAAATACAGGAACGGTCGGACAGTCAATTGGTGTTGTTTGAGCTACACAGGTTATGGTGGGAGGTGTTATGTCTTGCACCACAATCGTCCGGCTGCAAGTTGCACTGTTACCGCAATCATCCGTCGCAGTCCAGGTACGCGTCACGCTATACGTGCCAGCACATGAGCCTTGCGTGGTGACATCAATAAAAGTAATGGCTACAGTTGCATCACATGCATCTGTGGCTGTTGGTGCAACAAACACTGGAACAGCAGGACAATTGATTGGGGTGGCCTGGGCTACACATGTAATTACAGGAGGTGTAATATCCTGAACCACTATCGTGCCGCTACATGTAGCTGTGTTACTACAATCATCTGTAGCCGTCCACGTTCTTGTGATACTATAGGTACCCACACATGAGCCTTGCGTAGTAGCATCCGTAAATGTAATAGTCACTGTAGGATCACATGCATCTGTAGCAGTTGGAGATGTGAAAATCGGGACAGCCGGACAATTGATCGGGCTTGTCTGAGCCACACAGGTGATGGTTGGTGGCGCAATATCTCGTACCATGATCGTTCCACTACATGAAGCTGTATTTCCACAATCATCTGTCGCTGTCCATGTACGTGTCACACTATAAGTTCCTGCACATGAACCTTGTGTCGTTGCATCTGAAAATGTTATGGTTACAGTTGCATCACAACCATCTGTTGCAGTCGGGGCATTAAATACCGGTACAGCTGGACAATTGATTGGACTGGACTGAGCCACACAGGTGATCGTCGGTGGTGTAATGTCCCAAACCAGAACCGTTCCGCTACAGGTAGCAGTGTTACCACAGTCATCTGTTGCTGTCCATGTACGTGTTACACTATATGTTCCCGCACAGGAGCCTTGGGTAGTAGCATCTGAGAATGTTATCGTCACCGTCGCATCACAAGCGTCTGTTGCAGTCGGTGGTATGAATATCGGAACAGCAGGACAATTGACCGGGCTTGCCTGAGCCACACAAGTGATTGTTGGTGGCGTATTATCACGAACCACGATCGTCCTGCTACATGAAGCAGCGTTTCCACAATCATCTGTAGCTATCCAGGTACGTGTCACACTATATGTTCCTGCACATGAACCCGGAGTAGTTGCATCCGTGAAAGTTATCACCACTGTGGCATCACATGCATCTGTAGCTGTTGGAGCTATAAATACAGGTGTTGCTGGACAGTTGATTGGTGAGTTTTGTGTTGCACAAACAATTGTTGGAGGTGTGATATCCTGAACCACTATGGTGCGGCTACAGGAAGCACTATTTCCACAATCGTCAGTCGCTGTCCAGGTACGGGTTACACTATATGTTCCGGCACATGAACCTTGCGTGGTTGCATCTGTAAATGTGACCGCTACGGTAGCATCGCATGCATCAGTGGCTATCGGCGCTATCCATACAGGAGTTGCAGGACAATTGATCGGCGTAGTTTGAGCCACACAAGTGATCGTTGGTGGAGTAATGTCACGAACTACAACTGTAGCACTGCACGTAGCTGTGTTAGTACAGTCATCAGTCGCTGTCCACGTACGAGTTACTGTATAGGTACCGGCACATGAACCCGGCGTCGATGAATCTACAAAGGTTACCGTCACCGATGCATCACACGCATCAGTAGCTGTCGGAGCTACCCATACCGGACTGTTAGGACAATTGATAGGTGTACTTTGTGTTGCACATGTAATCGTCGGAGGAGTAACATCCTGAACCTCAATAGTGCGGCTGCACGTAGCAACATTTCCACAATCATCCGTCGCCGTCCACAACCTGGTTACGAAAAAGGTCCCGCCGCATTCACCCTGAGTGGTAGCATCTGAGAAAGTTATTGTAACACTTGCATCACAGGCATCAGTAGCTGTCGGAGGAACAAAAACCGGGACTGCCGGACAATTGATTGGCGTTGTTTGAACAGCACATGTAATGGTTGGTGGTGTATTGTCTTGAACAACGATGGAAGCGCTGCATGTTGCAGTGTTACCACAATCATCTGTCGCCGTCCAGGTACGTGTCGCTGTAAATGTGCCGCTACATGAGCCAGGGGTAGATGAGGTTACAAAAGTTATTGTCACAGTTCCATCACATGCATCGGTAGTTGTAGGTGCATTCCACGTTGGTGTTGCCGGACAATTGATTGGAGTAGTTTGAGCAGCACATGTGATCGTAGGTGGTGTATTGTCTCGAACAACAATAGAAGCGCTGCAGGTTGCCGTGTTACCACAATCATCTGTCGCTGTCCAGGTTCGTGTCGAGGTATAGGTGCCGGTACATGTGCCCGGGGTGGAGGAATCGACAAATGTCACTGTTACTGTTGCATCACATGCATCAGATACTGTAGGAGCATTCCATATTGGCTGAGCAGGACAATTTATTGGGGAGGTTTGAGCTACGCACGTGATCGTTGGTACTGTATTATCGCGAACGACAATAGAAGCACTGCAGGTTGCTGTGTTGCCACAATCATCCGTCGCAGTCCAGGTACGTGTCGCAGTATAGGTGCCCGAGCATGAGCCCGGTGTTGATGAGTCTACAAATGTGATCGACACCGTTGCATCACACGCATCGGTGGCTGTAGGTGCATTCCAGGATGGTGATGCCGGACAATTGATAGGAGTAGTTTGAGCAGCACATAAGATCGTTGGTGGTGTGATATCGCGGACTACAATGGAGCGACTGCAGGTAGCTGTATTTCCACAATCATCTGTCGCTGTCCATGTGCGGGTCGCTGTATACGCGCCGGTACAAGAACCTGGTGTTGATGAATCTTCAAATGTTATCGACACGGTAGCATCACATGCATCTGTAGCTGTAGGGGCAACCCATGTAGGTGTTGCAGGACAGTTGATTGGAGTGGTTTGATTGGCGCACGTAATTGTTGGTGGTGTATTATCGCGAACAACGATAGAAGCACTGCAGGTTGCTGTATTATTGCAATCATCTGTCGCTGTCCAGGTACGAGTCGCAGTATAGGTGCCAGTACATGAACCAGGAGTCGATGAATCGACAAAGCTTATGGTCAAGGTCGCATCACACGCATCTGTAGCTGTTGGGGCCACCCATGTAGGTGTCGCTGGACAATTGATTGGAGTAGTTTGGGCAGCACAAGTGATCACTGGTGCTGTCACATCTACTACATTCACTACCTGGGTGCATACGATCGGGGTGACACAGCCTGCGCACAAAATTGAACTCTGGATAGTGTATGAGCCGCAAGTGGTTCCAGAAGAAACAGTTACAGAAGCTCCGGTGTTTGATCCAACGATCATAGCATTACTTGTATTACTTGTAATGGTCCAGGTATATGCTGGTGTTTGACAACCTGAAATCGTCACCCCAAACGTAGCTTGCGTGTTTGGGCAAACGTTGCCGCCAGGTCCTCCTGTAACTGTGCATGTTGTAGGACAGTCAAGAGCCAACAAATAATCTTCAACCTCTCCATTCGTAGCGGACAAAGTTGATCTTTCATCAACATTTGGAGTGCCACCTGCATCGGCAAGATTATTGGTGGTAATACGGATACGCATAAAATGGCTATTGGCACCACCGCTTACCGTAACGCCAGTCCAGGATAAAACTCTTGAAACATTCACGGATCCTGTCGGCACTGTATTGCTGGCAAATTCACTGGCCTCAAATGCACCATCACCGTCAAAATCAATCCAGCCATAAATATTGGCTGTGGATCCGATGGTATTAGTGATATTGACAACGGTAACAGAAACATTTTGCGGTCCTCCACCAGTTAGAGTTGGAAGTGTTGTGACAGCATCCTCATCATCTGATCCATCCAGGTCGTCCCCATTAGCTAACGCAGTAGGCAATGCAGCAGCTTCAGCATCAATCGTCGCTCCGATATGCAAATCCTCACAATCAACGATATGCGATGGCACTCCATACGTATTGGATGCATCCGAATAATCAGTTTCGGTAATCGAATTAAACTGAATACCTAGTATAATGTGGGAATCATTGTTTCCATTTGTTTTACTTTCATCAAAACCATCTAACAGATTTGGGTTGTGGGTAGCACTATGTGTCGTGGTTCCTAAAAATACACTTGATCCGCTAACCCAAAGGTGATTCGCTCCTCTGGGCGCACCGGTATCTCCAAGGTAATCATCTGCATTACCTCCCATATAGGTACCATAACTGAGCGAAGTAAGTGCCCCGTTAAAGCCTGCAAAAAACATGTCATATTGTGAATTTCCTCCGGCCGTATAATTAGCATAGAAAAACGATTCATTATTGATATTGAGCGTAGGCATTCCGGTTCCACCTACGGTACCAAAAACCAGAAGAAAAGTATTCAAATTGTTATTACAATCCGAAACAGACACCACTCTGATTCCGCTACCAATATCAGTTTGAGAAGTACCGTAAAAAGTTGCAGCATAACCAGTACTACCTGCCGCACTTACTGATCCCACGACAACGTCTGTACCACCATTGTGGCCAGTATCATAAGCTCCCATGGATGTTGGGAAACCTGTTGAAGCTGAACCAGTCCAATAAAGGGATTCACCTAATATCTCAACGTCATTCAGACGATCCGTTCCAGTACCTCCGATTCTATCGAGATAATTATAACCATTTCCTGCTGCGTTAATCACACCGATAAGGCCATCGATGCCTGTACCATTTGCAGCTGCACCATTTACCTGTGTGAGATTGGTCCCGGATGTTGATCCAACAAATGCAATTCGACCGTCGGCCAGTACTTCGAGGTCATTGAATTCTTCATTGTCAGTTCCTCCTACATACGTACCATACGTCAATGTATTAAAACTGGTACCAGAGGAAATACTAAATTTAGCAATATACATTTCCGATCCACTATAGGTATTATCAGTATTAGTTGCTGATATATAGGAAGCTCCAAGGGCCCCATTGACGGTCATACCTACTGCAAATTGTGAATCGCTAATAGCCCTGACTGTGGTCACGCCAAGAGCTTCAGTTCCTCCAGCTCCTAAATAAGTAGAATACTGAAGTGTACCTAAATCCTTTGAAAAAACCGCCACGAATCCATCGGTTCCATCACGTGTGCCGTCAAACTGGGTACCCGCAGTAGGAATATTAACATTTGTAGTTCCCCCGATATATACCCTGTTAGTAGAAAGACTTAAAGCCTGTGCTACAGTTTTTTCATTATTCTGATTATCAACTGCATCATTTCCAAATAAGGTTAACTCCTGAAGATCCGCACCGTTGCTACTGATTTTGTATACTACTGTGACATTTGGAAAAGAACTGGCACCTGTAGCACCATTTAAGTTAGCGACAGTGTTATCATAACCATTCGCATCGTATGGTGCAGATCCAGTCGGAATATTCCTATTGGCACCACCTGCACAATAAACCGATCCATCGGCGTCAACCTGTATAGCAAAAAGATAGGCATCAAAATTTGCATCATTTCCGTCCATGAAAGTCCCCCAGTTCAAAACAGGGTCAATAACTAATGGAAAACGTGGATCTATCTGTGCACTTGTAGTAAATTCTATCGTATTGTCATTTGACTTATTAAAAGCAAAATCCACAGGAATTTTACCAAGTTCTGAAACCTGGTAAGACTCAGGAATATGAAACCTGACATCTGAAAAGCGTAATCCTACTTTTAGACTACCATCCGATTCCACATCAAGGCCATCCTGACCTGCAAACTGCATCTGCACTTTGCTGAAATCAGCACCTGCATCCATCACCCAGTCAAACTCCATCGAACCATCGCTGTTACTATACAAACGAAGGTCAATCCCGGGGTACACATCTTCCAGTGTTATTTCTTTTGATGCCCTCACACCGCTGGCCCAACCACTGGGATCTTCACTAAGGAAGTAGTTATAACTGGTCTTAAACTGATCACCTAGTCTAATCGCAGGATTTGGATTCATGCCATTGAGATATAAAGAGAAGGTATGACTTGCCTTGAAATATCTTTTCATCTCGCCTTCTTCATGATGGTCTTCCTCACCATGACCTTCTTCATGCTCTTCAACCTTAGGCAATAGAGTATCCTGAATAGCAACGAAGCGGATTCTGTCCTTTTCCACATAGACAGATCCAGCAGGGCTTTCAAAATAATAGCGGACACTTGTATTAGGAATCTGGCCTTTGTTTTCCATAAACCTGATTGTCTCCCCGTTTGCTTTCAACGTTTCTCTTACACGTTGTTCCAGTTGAAGTTGTTCGGGTGTGCTTACGCCTCCGGAGGATAGGTTGTTTCCTGTTAGAGTGCCTTGTCCAAAAATCATAGAGGTGTAAAACATATTAGTCATCACCATCAGGATGAAGGTCAATATGTACGTTAATATTCTACCTGAATGAAAATTGGATGAAAAATGGGTGAGGTTCAAATTAGTCATCTTTAGTTGGGTTTATATCAAAAGGAGTTTTTTATCAAAGGCACCATGAGTACACTTTGAAATTCGGTTATGCGCGACGAAAATAATCACAAATGTTGAATTTGAAAACATATAAATACTGGAGAATATATATATAAAATATATACAATCAAGTCATTATATATAATATTTTCCGTTATGGGTAATTCCTTGCTTTTTTGAGAAAATAAATGTTTCTGTAAATGAAAAAGGCTACCCTTTCGGATAGCCTTTTTCATTTTATGCGCAATGAATCCTATAAACCCATTACTTTATCATTACCATCTTCTTACTGGCTGAGTACTCCCCACTGTCAAGACGATAATACATAACACCTGTAGATGGAAGATCAGCTACAGTTAATGTTATCGTATTGTAACCGGCTTTGAAATTACCTTCCATCAGCTTCACAGCTTTGCCTGTCACATCGAATACAGTCAGTTTAACAAATGCATCAACCGGAAGATCGAAACCAATGGTAGTATTCATATTCCATGGATTCGGACTATTCTGATACAATGCAAACTCAGCACCTGTCTCTGTATGGCCTAGCTTCACATCAAGGATTTCTCCTTCCGGTGTATACGCCTCTGCCTCTGTAACTCGGCTTGTCAGTTGGATCATGTCTTCAAGATTTCCGGATGCAGTGGCTATGAAGCGCATCGACACTACCTGACCAGGTAATACCTCTTGCCCTCCTTCCACATTCCAGCTCATCGTGATAACACCATCTTTCAACAACCCAATATGACTGTCATTGAAGTTCATCGTCTCACTGCTCACTCCATCATAGGTCAGGCCTTCTGTCTCCAATGTCCACTGGAACCCATCCACACTTTCAGGTATCCTCAGTTTGACATCTACCACATCTCCTGTTGTAACCTTCGATACGCCTTCAAGTGCCACATGTAATACCCTGTGACCATTTCTTGGTTTTATCTGATTTGCATTTGCCTTCGCTGTGTTGTTTACATCTCCAACCTTAACACCCACAAAATCATTGTGCATCACACTATCGCTGGCCAGATCAGGAAGCTCGATTATCTCATTGAATGGCCATGGGCTCTCCGGATTCATCGGATACCCTTCCTCTACAAATCTCCAGCTCGTATTCAATGGGAACTCTGTGTATATACCAAGGATCAACTTACGTATTTCAATCAGGTCAATCGCACTTACGCTTTGTGAGTTATTAGCATCTGCTGCAATATACTGGTACGGCGTTGTAAACAATTCCTTACCTAATAAATGCTTCTGGATCCTTACAAGGTCAAGAGTACTCACTCCATTCTTGTGCTCATCATTACGCTCCGTGGTAATAGTATAATCTTCTCCCAATGGAACATTGTTGAACTCGAAGTGACCATCCTGTGAGGTAACGTATTGCGGGAAGAAATGGCCCGGTGAAGTCAATTTAACATTCACAAGTGCAATTGCATCCGCAAAGTCTGTCAACACCTCTCCGGCAAGTATACCACCAGCAATAGGGAAGGATGTATCACATACTCCGGCATTATCCGTAATCACGATCGTCGTGGTACAATAATCCCTGTTGCGCTCAGTCCACTCTATCTTACTATTACAGTTATCATCCGTTCCTCCATCTGCTACCCAGATCTGTGTGGCTATTTCTACATTGAACGCCGGTACGTTTTCACAGGTATACGTATAGCTTGGCGTATATGTATCGCCATCAAAACTATATAGTAAATCTGCTGCCGGTGTACAATCATCAAAACTGGATGCATTGAAGTCCTTGGCCCATACTGTCACCTGACCGCCGATCGGCATCACCACCGTACTCAATCCGTTGATACATACCGGACTTGGTTGCTTGCAATCTTCAAGACGGAATAGGTATTCACAATGGCTCCAGTTACCACATCCATCCTCTACACTCCACAGGATCCTGTGATAGTCTCCACACCACTGACTGTTGTATGGCAAACCATTCAACCGGATAGCCTGTATCGTGCTCTGACGTGTATCAAAACTCAACACTGCATCATTGGTCGCTGAATCAACCGCTACCGCTGTGGTTGGCTTGATCAGGATATAATCTGTTCCATTGAATGGATAGATCTTCACATCATATTTCACTATGTCACTGCATGTCTCATGTACTACCCTTGACAGGTTCAGGTGTACACTGCAGCTGGATGACAATGGATTGTCTTCACCAAGGAAGGCCTGGTTGTTGTCCGGTAAGGATACCCCATCATCCGCTACACACAAGGTAACCGTCTCACATGCTTCCACAAATTCAGGTCCATCTTCGTCGTGTACCTTGATCACCTGCGTATAGTACCACAACCCTTCTCCCGTCTGTGAATTGTACTGACACCAGTCAATCACTGCCCACTCGCGTAAGATCTTATAGCATGCTCCATCCACAAAGTCAAACCTCGTGTCTTCGTAGGTCACTCCGATAAGGCTGCACGCATCATCAAAGATCGTTGGTTGGCCAAGGTTGCCCAAGTCTTCAGGACAGGTCGTCAATAATACATCACATGGCCAGATCACGCCGTCCTGTGGATTTGGATTGTTACATGTGTTGTCGGTGATATAGAATGGATCAAAGTCTACTACCCAGATGCGTTGTGTGCATGTACCTGGCGCTACGCCATCATTACCATCACTCGCACTGAATCGACGCTCGATCAGTTTAACAGCTCCGTCAGGTGCATTACCAGGCAGGTCGCCTCCACTGCAATCATCTATCACCCGTACCCGTACCTGTAAGTTTACCTCACAGTTGTCATCAGCCCAGCCGTCCAGTCCCCAGTTGTAGGGTTGTGGATGGTAGTCATCATTCGATGGGTCGTTGATGATGATATTCTGTCTGATACTTTCATCATATCTGAACGCATCATACATATTGCCAAACACTGCACTCAGTGGATCTTCATCCAGTGCTCCATTGTTATTCCCTTCGCCATCTACAAATGTATCTTCCTGCACATTGAACCAGAAATCACAGCTCACAATGATATCAGGTGGGCACGTTATAAATGGTGAAATCTTATCCTGTACCGTCGCTTCTATCATGCAATAGTTTACATTGCCCGCTGCATCCGTTACTTCCAGTTCTACCATCACCGGACCTGCTCCTACATCGCAGCACGCGAATGGCACACATGGCCTGTGTACTGTTCCACGATCACGGCTATTCACCGGTGGTATACCTCCAGGGGTATCATCTATGCACGCTCCTTCTGTCGTCCAGTCAATGTCTATGCAGCTATCCATTCTTCTTGCACGGAACGTTACCGGTCCGCAATTGTCATAGCTGCCATCATCAAATACTGATGCTGGTACTAACGTGATTCCCTGAGGTCCGTCGTTGGTCAGTGCTACAATCGTATGCAGGTCACAGTTCGCAACCGGTACCACATCGTCTACCACTGTTATCTCGAAGCTGCAGCTGGTTGCGTTTCCACATTCATCTGCCACTGTCCAGGTCACTGTATGCGTACCCAGTTCAAGGCCGTTGATCACATAGTTGTTTCCAAAGGATATCACCGTACCACTTG
>Ga0138256_10009764_pt1 | contig 10073 bp, 8 predicted proteins | sample KNB2016incub_MG_FD_105486 | JGI IMG/M metagenome (GOLD analysis project Ga0138256, IMG submission 105486) | Active sludge microbial communities from wastewater in Klosterneuburg, Austria - KNB2014incub_MG | ecosystem: Engineered > WWTP > Activated sludge > Unclassified | place: Austria...
CATCGAACAAAGGCGCTTGCATCACCGCAAGCTTGCCGCATAACATCAACCCTACACATGGACCCAAACGCTCAACTGTTTTAACCCAACATATGTCTCAAATTATCTGACGACGGACAGGTGGCAATGGCGACATGTCTCCAAGACCCATCTGATAATTGTATCGCATATGATTCATTGCTGCGAAAATCGAACCGCCTGTGCGTGCGCCGCCCGGCCAGACAGATACATCGTCCTGCTCGAAGTTTCCGGATGGACTGAACGAACTCATCCCAATGCGGTAGGCCCGACGCTTGTATTCCTCGGATGCCTCCTTCGGAGCGAGGATCCAACTGACAATCTCCGTCTGCCGCGGGCCTTTCGGCATCCACAATCTAACAGTCAGAAAACCAGCCGCCTCCTTTCCGGATTCCTCGCTGAGGCCTATGTGCAGAAAAGAGAAATTCGGAAACAGAGTTCCATTGTGCAGAAGCGACTCCTCGGCCAGGGCAAATTGTTGCTCATTCAATGCCCCGGGACGAAAGTGGCGCTTAACTTCGGGTGGATAAGAGAAGAATGGCTTTTCACCAGGGCGCCTGCGAATGCTGACAGCATGCCCACTGATATCATGAACATGAACGCCCGCATCTGGTTTTGGTGCGCCAGCAGAAGAAAGGTCTGCTACTCCAATTTCAAGCGCGGATCGATGCGTCATCTGGGTATGGGCGCTGTCTCCACAAAAGTTTTCAGCCCCCTGTTTCCAATTTGCATCGACAAGCCAGCGATGCGGCTCGCCCAACACTTCCATTCCGCCTTCCGATAAATGGAAGTTAATATCCAGATACCAAGCATAGTCGCCAACATATTCTTCAAAGGAAGGGGCATCTTTATCCAGATTTGCGAATATAAGCCCCGAATATACCGCTACATTTGGTGCCGCATACAAACCCCAATCGCTAAGTTTAAGCTTGGCGTACCCCAAATTCCTCACTGGTACACCGGATAGTTCACCAGAATTTGTATATGTCCAACCGTGATACGGACAGACAAACATGCGGGCGTTGCCGGCCTGCACGCGGCAGACAGTAGCTCCTCGATGCCGACATGCATTCAGCAGGACCCGAACATCTCCATTGTCATCCCTGATGACGATGAAGGGATCCTCACCGATATTTCTCTGCACAAAATCGCCCCGGTTGGGGATCTCGGATTCATGCCCAAGAAATACCCAAGTACGCGTAAAAACCCGTCGAAGCTCAGCTTGATATAGGTCTGGATCGCTAAAAACTGCAGGGGCAATCAAGCCGATATCCAGATCTCTCCGAATGTCGTCGATCAACTCATCGGTCGGTGAGGCACCAAATTTATGATTCATGATTAGCTTCTCTCTAAATCCAAGATCCGTAAGTCAAATAACTGCCGCTCGAACCTCAATCCGCCGATGTTGCGTAAAAACGCGAGAGTCACAGTTGGACGCAGAAGCCGATCACAGCGCCCGATCCCGAATGCGTGGTGCAATTCGACGATCGATAACCGGTGTATTTTTCTGCGACCAACCGCTTCCTCCGATCAGTTGGGTCCGTTTAAAAGTTATACCTCACTGAAAGCGTGTAAACCCTCGGCAATTCATAACTCACGTCAACGCACCCGCACACCGACGCGACGTCGAACACCGAGGTCTTGATCCGTTCGTTTGCCAAGTTCTCCACTCTCAGCCCAAAAGTGAGCTGTTCCGACTGATCCTCCCAGCTAATTCCAGCGCCGAATTTGCTGTGCCCCACGTCCGACACCGCTGAAAAATTGCGAAGCGAAAAGAACATTTCGCTTCGATATGTCCAGTTCGCATCCCAAGTTAGAGTTCCGTTATGGAACGAATGAGAATAGCGCGCATCGAGGTTCGAACGCCATTTCGGAGTGAATGAAGGCCTTACGGTGCGGACCACTTGCTCGGTCACGTCGGTAGGAAAATTGTAGACTTTCGCATCGGTGTACGAAACCCCGGCCGTAATGTTTAACCCGGGCACTGGAACAGCCTTGATCGATAGTTCGCCGCCGTTTGTCTTTGAATCACGATTGAGAACGATGCCGCCGACGCCAGCGAACAAGAATGCCTGGTAATTCTTGTAGTCGTAATGGAAGATGGACACATTTGCCTGAAGCCTATTATCAAACCACGAGGATTTTACCCCGCCTTCAAAAGCCCAGATGACTTCCGGCTTGTAACTGAGAAAACTTGCAGGAATTGGAAGCCCCCCGGCCAGAGGAGAATTGAAGCCCCCCGCTTTGACCCCCCTGTTCACGCCGGCATAAAGCAGGATATCGTTGGTCGGGCTGTAGTTGATCTGTGCTTTCATTGCCCAGAGGCCATCGTCTGACCTGCCGACAAAGGGAAGCCCGCCTGGGAGAGGCCCGATGGTGGCGAGGTAGCCTGGGTCCGTTATCTGTTTCGGATAGTACAACTCAGTCGGTCGAAGGAAAATGGTTTGCGTTACCAAAGAGCTCTTTTTCTCCTGCGTATAGCGTCCGCCGAGAATCAACTTCCATTTGTCCGCGAAGGACCAGTCACCTTGCGCAAAAAACGAATAGGAATTGGTTTTTTGGGACGCCAACGTGCTCAAGGAGATTTGCGGATCTGCAAGGCCAATGCCAAGCGCACTGTTCGCTTCAATATCGGTATGCAAGTAAAACGCACCTGCTTGCCACTGCAGGCTTCCGGCATTTCCATTGAGACGAAGTTCCTGAGTAAATGACCAGGCTTCATTGCCGATAGTCGGGAAGATTGCGGCAGTTGGTCCGGAAGCGCCGTTCGAGGTTTGCAGTTTTGACAATTTCTTGTAGTCGCTGACGGACGTCAGCGTAATCGCGCCCGAGAGATCCCAGGTGTTTTTCAGGTTGACGCCTTCCATGTCGACATGGCCCGCCTTGTCAAAGCCGTAAGAGCTAGACGTCACCCAAGGCTTTATTCCCGTAAAACCGAAATAATCGCCGCCAGGTACCGGCCTTCCCGGAGGACCAGGCACGAAGATGCCGGTATTGTTGACGTCCCAACCGGCATCGGCACCACCAGGGCCGATCGAGAGTCTCGTCTCATTTGGGGCGATCACAACCGTATCGATCCACGTACCATTTCCATTTATGACGGGAGCCGCCTGCTCTTGCTCGAAAAGGCCCGCCGACATTGTTCTGCGCAAGACAAAGCCGGTGAGCTCGCTTGAAAACGACTCGCTCGGCTTGAAAAGGAGAATGCCACGCACCGCCAGCATGCGTTCGGCGCCAAGGTCTGCGCCGTCGCCCGAAAGCGGGCCCACGAAATGCTGTTCGGGGTACCTGTTGATCACGTAGGGGGAGAGCTTGAAGCCTTTTGCAGCAATCCGAAAACCAAGCTTGTCTGATATCGGTCCGCCAACTGCCCCTTCAACTGTGGTGCGCAACGGGTTCGTCGGGCTATCCAACACACCAGCTTCCAGCGAAACATAGCCGGAATACTCGTTCAGGCTCGGCTTCCTTGAAATGAACTGGATAAGGCCACCGGTTGCATTTCGGCCGAAGAGCGTGCCTTGCGGCCCTTTTTGTATCTCAACGCGCTCCAAATCCATCATCATGAAGGTCTGAGCGCCCTGGAAGGGCATATAGCCATCGTCCAGGTAAACCGCATTCGGAGACTCGACAATGTCATTGTAATCGCTCTGCGTCACGCCGCGAATGGAAAAGTGGCTCTCTGTGCCGCCACCGGCGCTAGATAGAGCGAGGCCGGGCGTGACATCAACCAATTGCGTACTTGATTGAATTCCGCGCTCGGCCAGATCGTCGCCCGTGAAAGCCTGAATGGCAATCCCGACCTTCTGAACGTTTTCCGACTTCTTCTGTGCAGTAACGATGATTTCCTCGATGCCGACAGTTCCATTGGGCTCTGCTGCTTGTTCATTGGATACTGCTGTTTGAGCAAGAGCATTATTCCCAAACGACAGAAACCCGGCAAGAGCCGTCGAATACCTGAAGTATGAAATTTTCGACCTTACCGCCTTATCCTTAGTAACGTTCATGACATCTCCCCTTTCTATGTAAGCTTATATTTAGCTATTAAACCCTAATTTCTTTAATAACATAACCGTCAAGCTCTTACACGCCTTGCGGCTAGTCTCGTCAAAACTTCATCCCTGAACAATGGAAGCTCGTTCAGATAATTGACAAAGCTCAAAGCAACGCTGGCGTAACCGGCATGCGAAATCTTCTCCAGTTCATCCGCAACGTCATCCGGACTTCCGATGATAGGATAGCCTCCGTGGCCCCCAAGAAATCTGGTTTTGTATAATTTGTAATGCTCTGCAGAAAATGATTTACTACTCACGCCAAGTGAAGACATGAGATTTTCTGCCGCCTCATGATCTCCGCATTCTTCCGTATAGTATCGGTGATATTCTTCTGCTTCCTTGCGCGTATTTCGGCAAACAACATAGCAGTTAGTAGATACTGTTACATCTCTAAGGTATTTTTCTTTGGCGCTCCGCTTGATCGCCTCCACTTCCATCTTGCCTTTTTCGGGTGAGACCATCGTGATAAAGCAACTATCGGCGTTCCTCGCTCCGAAATCCTGGCCGGGACCCGACGCTCCGGCGTTCATGATGGGAGGGAGCACGCCACCTGTCGGCTTTGGATGCCCCTTCACGCCGCGCAAATTGAAATATTTGCCGCTCCAGTCGAATGGCTCGCTGCTCGTCCAAATTTTGCGAACAATGTCGAACCACTCCTGGCCGTATTCATACCTTCCCTCGGTCTCAAGCGAGAGCTTGATTCCGAACATGTCAAATTCAGCCTGACTCCAACCGCAGACTATATTGAGCCCGTATCGTCCGCCACCGATGTGATCCATTGTCGCAATCTGCTTGGCCGCGACCACCGGATGAAAGTAGGAAACGTGTGTTGTGGCAAATACCGTTATCCCGGTAGTGGCCGCGAGAAGTCCCGCCGCCCAAGTAACCGTCTCCAAGACGCTCTCCTGAAACTGCGATTCTCCCCCAAAACCGCGCCAGCGCGCGATCGGAAGCATGAACTCCAGACCCGCTTCATCAGCCATGCGAGCAAGCGAGAGATTGTTATCCCAGTTCGCCTCCCACCGTTCTGGCACTGTCGTGGCTGCAAGGCCATTGGAACAGTTCGCGCCGAAGAGACCAATCTTCAAGGCATTGGCGCTGTGCATCCTGTTGCTCATTTTGGAGCTTATCCTTTCCCAAGATATCTGTAATTTTATTTGCGAGACAGCAAACTTCGTATCATCAGCTTTCCCCATTCATTGATCGGAACCGAGCGCACAGTTGCTCAGCTCCGCGCGCAAGGAGAGAAATATCGGTCCCAACGGCAATGAAACTGACGCCAAGTTCTAGATAACGCTTGGCCAATGCCTCATCCGCCATCAATATTCCGGCCGGGACGCCAAGCTTGTTGAGCTCTGCCAAGGCATTCTCGATCAACATCTGAACATCACAATGTTGCGCATTGCCGAGGTATCCCATGTCTGCGGCGAGATCCGAAGGCCCCAAAAATATCCCGTCAACACCTTCGACTTGTGCAATGGCATGCAGGTTTTTGATGGCCGCAACGGTCTCCAGTTGCACGACTACACAGATTTCTTCTGAGGCCTTTTGCAGATACCCCGCCCTGCGGTTCCAGCGACTTGCGCGCCCGATTGCCGAACCAACGCCCCGGATGCCATGTGGTGGATAACGCGTCGCCCGGACTATCCCTGTGGCCATCTCTGCCGTTTCGACCATGGGAACCATCAGGGAGCGCGCACCGATATCGAGGTATTGCTTGATCAAGACCGCATCTGCGCTTGGAATGCGCACCATTGGTTCAACAGGATAGGCAGCCGTGGCCTGAAGCTGGGCAAGAACTAGCGGAATGTCGTTCGGCGCGTGTTCCGCATCGATCAGCAGCCAGTCAAAACCCGAGCCTGCGCAAATTTCAGCCGTGTAGGGAGAGGCCAGCGCCTGCCACAGGCCGATCTGCGCGCGCCTTGCTCCGATGGCCGCCTTGAACGGATTCATAGGTGCCTCCTGCTTGGCACGGAGATGTTCACTCGAACTGACATGACACATGTCCAAAAGTTCCGAAATCGCCGACAATTTCACTTCCGGGAATGGCCTCGATAGGGCGGATGAATGATCCTGACAGGATAACCTGGCCGGCCTCAATCCTGTGGCCATAGGTCGCAAGACGTTGCGCCAGCCAGGCAACCGACATCAAGGGGTTGTTCAAAACGCCGGCGCTCAGCCCCGTTTCCTCGACCTCACCATCGCGTGACACGATCGCGCCAAGCCAACGCATATCAAGTCCGGAGAAATCCGTGACCGCATCGCCAAGGACAAAACCGCCATCGGCCGCATTGTCCGAAATCGTGTCATAGACTGTGCGCAGCTTACCCGTCTGGGGATCCTTGCGAGCGATTCTTGTATCGAGAATTTCCAGCGCCGGAGCAATGTAATCCGTTGCAGCAAGGACATCTTCCGCCGTGGCCGTCCCTTCCAGCGGACCTTTCATCACGAACGCGATCTCGGCCTCTATCCGGGGTTGGATGAAGCGGCCAGGCACAATAACCGCGCCATTTGGAAAGCGCATCGATTCCAGCAGGGCCCCGGAGTCGGGAATGTCGATCGAAACCGACGCCTGCATAGCCTTGGATGTCAAGCCTATCTTCCAGCCAGCCAGCTTCTCCCCAGCGGCCAGTTTCATCCCGATCCAGCAATCCTGAATCGCATAAGCATCGTCCATCGTGATCTCTGGATAGATTTCGCTCAGAAGACGGATCTGCTTTCCGCTCCGCTCAGCCCCTTCGAGTGCCGACGCTGCGGCCTGAATGGCTTCGAAGTCGAGCGTGCGCCCGATCCGGCCACTTATGACAGGCGGGGTTGTAGACTGCATCAAGCTGCCACCTCTGCACGGTTGGTTGCAAATCCCTGCTCCACTCCCAGCAGGGCAAGAGGCTCCTTAAGGCTTTCCTGCCAAAGCAGGGATTCCATCACGAGGTTGAGTGGTTGATCCTGGATAGTGAGTTCATAGACCGGCTCATCGAAGCTGGCGTGATTGTGAACCGCCCAGCCCGGCGCCGAAAGCATAAGATCGCCGGCTTTCCACTCATAGACCTTGCCTTCCACCGTCGATCGACCTGAACCGGAGAAGTAGTAGTTTATCGCCGCTGACGAATGTCGATGCGGCCGATCCACTATCTTCGGCGGGCGAAGGGTCATGGTGGCGAAGAAGTTCGGCGTCGTTCCATTGGTCCGGCCGGTAGCGGGATTCCACAAGAGATAGAGCCTACGCCCAACGTATTCCTTCCCAAGCGCCTCAAGCTTGTCGAGATGCTCCTTTACGTCTGCCCACGGCCAGAACAGCGCCGGGCTTTCGTGGCATGGCGGATCGATCAGGCGCTCGTATGGCATCAGCCACGCCCCACCCTCATTCAGTTGGAACGTTCCGAATGGATTGACCTTCGTAGGATCGTACTCCTCAGAGCCGTGGCCGTTTTCCGAGGGCGACGCGATATCCGGATTTTCCTCCTGGAAATGGATGTTCATCATCTCGAGCAGCGCCGCGTTGGAGTAAGTCAGCCGAGCGTAAAGATCGTCTCCGGTGTTCTTGTGCAGATAAACCCGCATCGAAGGCGTGTTCCACACGTCATAAAGGGAAGTATCGCGAACCTGACCATCGAGCTCGCTGCGTCCCTGCCCCCGGATCACGAAATTCACTTGACTCGAGTTCTGGCGGAAGGTCGCTGTTTCCTCCCCCGGGAGAAGCACATCGAGCGATACCTGGATACCGGGGCTAAGCCCGACCGATCTACGGTTAGCTGGATGGACAAAATAAGACCTGCGGCGCCCGTTGGCAGGCTTGGGAATAGCGGCTAGCCGCTCGATTTCCGCGTCGATCTCCTCTTTTGTGAAAATAAATGGTTCCCACAGCGCCGACTGAGGCAAGAGCGGACCACTGCCATCCAGAATATTCCTGTTCGTCATCTTGTCGCTTCCATTCCTAATTCCGGCTCACCCAAGTCATCACGGATCGAGCCGCAGTCTCGGCTCATGAAAAGTGGTGCTTGTCAGCTGACGCCCCATGCCTTTCGCGCGTGCCCGCCGAAGTGCCTCGATCCCGACAGACAAGTCGGAAATCCCCATGCCCATCGCCTTGAAAACCGTGAGATCGGCGTCGGCGGGTCTTTGGAATCGCGTCGCCACCAGTTCGCTCAACGGCCTCAGCCGCGTCCACTTCGCCTCATCGTCATCGAAGGCAGCCATGAATTCCCGGCTAAGCCTCCGCACCTGCGATATGCTGTCAGCAGCACAAACCGTCGCGCGGTCCAAAAGCTGTGGCTCAAACTCAATCCGGTCCGGCCCTATTGCGCCGATGGCATTGAGATGCACGCCAGTCGCAAGCGCATCGCGCGAAATAAAGGGCGCTCCGGCCCGCGTCGCCAAAGTGACGACCGAAGCCCCCGCCAGAGCTTCTTCCAGCGATCCTGCCGCCACGGCCTCCAACGAAAGTCGGTCGCGCACTTTTTCCGCCAGCGCCCGGCGGTTGGCTTCGGTCGGACTCCAGATGGCCACTCGTTCGAGCGGGCGCACCGCAGCGACGGCGGCGACTTGCGCCAGACTTTGCTTGCCAGTGCCGATCATGGCCATTGTCCGCGCTGCGCTATCAGCAAGGTGATCGGTTGCCAGGCCGCTGATCCCCGCCGTACGCATCTGCCCCAGTGCGAAAGCCTCGATCACGGCAAGCAGTTTCCCCTTGCCCGCGTCAAACAGCAACAGCAGGGGATTGGCGCCGCCTTTGGTGTGGGTCCAGGTCTTGGTGCCGACAATGGGCCCGCTTTCGAATAGCGCGCCAATGGCATGCAGGGTCGAGCCGCCACCCCAAGTCAGTTGCGTCTTGGTCATGTTGCTGGCGCGGCCGGCCGCTTGTTCGCCAAGACCCCAGCGCAATGCCTCGATCACTTCCGGCAGCGCCAGCAGCGAAACCACTTCGCCTTCGGTGATCCAGAGAGCTTCGCTCATGAGCCAAGCTTTTCGAAAATCGAAGGGACCGGAGGCTGAAGTTCGAGGCCGTTCACGATCAGCGCGTGCGTGATGTAGCGCCCGACAAGAAACATCACGGCCAAGGCCTGATCCGCGCCGACCCGCTCGACAGTCGCCTTGATTTCGCGCGAGATGCCTACTCCGTGACGCTCGACCATCGCCATGACCAGCCGCTGCACGGCACGCTCCTCATCCGAGAGCAGCAGCGCATCATCAGGCGAAAGCCGCTCGACGGCAGCAACCCAATCCTCGCCAAAGCCGCGCTTGACCGAGAGTCTCTCATGCTGATGCAATTCATATGCGTTGCCCATGAGTCTCGCGACCGTCAGCGCGCCGGTTTCCGTCAAACGGTCGGGAAGCGCCTGCTTGAGCGCCTCGGTCATTTCCATGTAAGGCGCAAGCACATCGGGCAGCGCACCACTGTATTGGAAAAACTCGCCGAGATAGCCCAGCCGCTCCACCCGCGAACGCAAGATTCCCTGGAGTCGCGGAGCCATTTCTTCAAAGCTCAAGCGCGGGATACGTCCGCTCATGGTTGTTGGAAACTCCATCCACACGATCTGGAATAGTATTAGCTCCATTCCTCCTGATACTCGTTGTAATAGCGGTTTGAGCGATGTAAAATACCGATTCCGCACTGTGTCATACCGAAAAGGTTTAACCATGGACCTCTCCAAACTGCGCTACACGATTGCCTTGGCGGAGGAACTCAATTTCACCCGCGCCGCAGAGCGGTGCCACATCTCGCAGCCGCCGCTGAGCCGGGCGATAAGGGATATCGAAGACAAGGTCGGGACGAAGCTGTTCGAACGGAGCAAGCATCATGTGCAGATCACGCCTGCCGGCACAAGTTTCGTCAACACAGCCCGAAAAATCATCGACCTGCTTGAGAGCGGGGCTCTGGCTGCACGCGAAACTGCGGATGGCCTTGGAGGATCGCTGACCATCGGATTTGGGGGATCAATGGTCTACTCGCTAATCCCTGCGCTGGTCAGGCAGTTCCGCTCCGCAGTACCAAATGTGGCGATC
>Ga0138256_10009766_pt1 | contig 10072 bp, 6 predicted proteins | sample KNB2016incub_MG_FD_105486 | JGI IMG/M metagenome (GOLD analysis project Ga0138256, IMG submission 105486) | Active sludge microbial communities from wastewater in Klosterneuburg, Austria - KNB2014incub_MG | ecosystem: Engineered > WWTP > Activated sludge > Unclassified | place: Austria...
TATGAGCAAGGAAAAATTCGACCGAAGTAAGCCGCACGTAAATATTGGGACGATTGGGCACGTGGACCATGGCAAGACGACGTTGACGGCGGCGATCACGAAAGTGATGTCGAAGCACAACGCAAAGATGGTTGTCAGAGCATTTGATTCGATCGACAACGCACCTGAGGAAAAGGCTCGTGGTATTACAATTGCGACGGCACACGTCGAGTATGAGACGGCGAACCGTCACTATGCCCACGTCGATTGCCCGGGGCACGCTGACTATGTCAAGAACATGATCACCGGTGCTGCCCAGATGGACGGAGCTATCCTGGTGGTTGCGGCAACGGACGGACCGATGCCGCAGACGAGAGAGCACATTCTGCTGGCCCGTCAGGTTGGTGTGCCTTCGATGGTCGTTTTCATGAACAAAGCGGACATGGTCGATGACGCCGAATTGCTTGAGCTGGTTGACATGGAGATCCGTGAACTGCTGAGCTCATACGAGTTTCCGGGCGACGACACACCGATCACCCAGGGCAGTGCCCTGAAAGCTCTCGAAGGCGACCCGGCTTGGGAAGCAAAGATCGACGAGCTGATGCAGACGGTGGATGATTTCATCCCGACCCCTGCACGCGAGACGGACAAGCCGTTCCTGATGCCGGTGGAAGATATCTTTACGATCCAGGGACGTGGAACGGTTGCCACCGGAAGAATTGAGCGCGGACAGATCAACGTCAACGAGCCGGTCGAGATCGTCGGTATCAAAGACACTAGAAACTCGGTCGTGACCGGGGTCGAAATGTTCAAGAAGCTGCTCGACAGTGGTATGGCCGGTGACAACGTCGGACTGCTGCTGAGAGGCGTCGAGCGTAAGGAAATTGAACGCGGACAGGTCATCGCCAAACCGGGCTCGATCACGCCGCACACGAAGTTTAAGGCTGAGGCTTATGTCCTCACCAAAGAAGAAGGCGGCCGCCACACCCCGTTCTTTACGGGTTACAGACCGCAGTTCTACTTCAGAACAACGGACGTAACAGGTGTCGCACACCTTCCGGCCGGAGTCGAAATGGTCATGCCGGGCGACAACATCGCGATGGAAATCGAACTGATCGCCCCGATCGCCATGGAAAAAGGCCTGAGATTCGCCATCCGCGAAGGCGGCCGAACAGTCGGTGCCGGAACGGTTTCGGAAGTAGTTGAATAGATCTTTGACCTTTGATCTTTGCTTGGTCAAAGGTTAAAGATCAAAGGTCAAAAGTCGATCAGAGGATTTATGCCAAGAGATAACATAATTTTACAATGCACGGAATGCAAAGAGCGCAATTACGTGACGACCAAGAACAAGAAAAACACGCCGGGCCGCCTGGAGATGAAAAAGTTCTGTCGCCGCTGCCGCTGCCACCGTGTACATAGAGAGAACAAGTAGGCTGGAGACAAGAGACCGGAGACGGGAGATTAAATATTCACGTCTCACGACTCACGTCTCACGTCTTCTTCACAGGGGTATGGTGTCAATGGTTAGCATGGAGGTCTCCAAAACCTTAGGTGCGGGTTCGAGTCCTGCTACCCCTGCCAGACCAATTATTAGGAGATAAGTACGTGGCAGAAGCAATAGCTCACGAGGGAAAACATAAAGAAGGTGTCGGCGAGTTTATCAAGAAGACCCGGGCCGAACTTGATAAGACGACCTTTCCATCGTCAGAAGACGTTAAGAACACCACTATCATTGTGGTCGTCAATGTGATCTTCTTTGCGGCGTATTTATTCCTGATCGACCAGGGTTGGGTTTACGTCATTCAAGGGCTGACATGGCTGATCAATAAGATCGCGGGCGTATAAAGGAATTTCACGATGAAGCAGTGGTATTTTATCCACACCTATTCGGGGCATGAGAATAAGGTGGTCGAAAGCCTCGGGGCACGTATCCGCGATATGGAGCTGGCTGATCAAATTACCGAGGTTTTGCTGCCTAAAGAAAAGGTCGTCGAGATGCGTGGCAATAAAGAGTATGTCTCGGAACGTATGTTTTATCCGGGATATGTTCTTGTTGAGGTTGACTGCGACGAAAAGGGCAAGATCCCTGATAACGTATTTCACGCGATTAAATCGACTCCGAAAGTTACGGGATTTCTGGGCGGTAAACAGCCGACGCCTCTTACCCAGGCCGAGGTCGATCAGATTATCAGCAATATCGAGGTCGCGACTGAGAAGCCTAAGCCGAAGTTTTCGTATGATGTCGGCGAGGTTGTCAGGATCAAGTCCGGGCCCTTTGCGAGCTTTACCGGAAAGGTTGAGGAAGTTAACGAGGACAAGAGCACGCTCAAAGTTTCAATTACCATTTTTGGCCGCTCGACACCGTATGAATTGAGCTTCCTTGAGGTTGAAAAGGTAACGTTTGCAGAGGAAGAGTAAAAATGAGGACATTTTTGAGGATTTAGCCACGGAGAACACAGAGATCGCCGAGAAGGCAAGAATAAATCTCATCTTACTCTGTGATCTCGGTGGCAAAACCCTCAAAATCGTTAATCGAAAACAGTTATGGCAAAGAAGATAGAAGGTTACATTAAGTTGCAGATCCCGGCTGGCAAGGCCAATCCGGCGCCGCCGATCGGCCCCGCATTGGGCCAGCACGGCGTCAATATCATGGAGTTTTGCAAGGCGTTTAACGCCAAAACGCAAAACGACGATCCGGACATGAAAGTGCCGGTTGTTATCACCGTGTATGCGGACCGTTCGTTCACCTTTGTGACGAAAACACCGCCCGCCGCCGACCTGCTTAGAAAAGCATCGGGAATTGCGAAGGGTTCGGGCAAGGCCAACAAGGAAAAGGTGGGCTCGATCTCAAAGGCAAAGATCGAAGAGATCGCCAAGTTGAAAATGGTCGATCTAAACACATCCAATCTCGATGCCGCAATGCGGACCATCGAGGGAACGGCGAGGTCAATGGGTTTGACAATCGAATAAAACCGACGCGGAGACACCGCGACGCAGCGACACCGGGATTTAAATCTCTGCGTCTCTGCGTCCCGCCATCGCCGCGTCAATTAGGGAGGGAATTTCACAATTCCCGTTACTACCTGGAGGTAAAATGAAAAGAGGCAAGAAATACCTTGCGGCTCTCGAAAAAATCGAGCCGCGTAAAAAGCACACGCTCGAAGAAGCGGTTGCTAAGTTGAAAGAGATCGCATTTGCGAAATTTGACGAGACAATAGAGCTGACGATGTGGCTCGGCGTTGATCCCCGAAAGGCCGATCAGCTTGTTCGCGGAACCATTGTTCTGCCGCACGGTCTTGGCGGTGCTGCAAAACGGATCGTTGTCATCGCCCAGGGCGATAAGGTCAAAGAGGCCGAAGAAGCGGGTGCAGATCTGGCCGGCGGCGACGACATTGTCGAAAAGATCAAAGGCGGCTGGCTGGAATTCGATGCTCTGATCGCGACGCCCGACATGATGGGCAAGGTCGGCCAGCTAGGTAAGGTCCTCGGTCCTCGAGGCCTGATGCCAAATCCAAAAACAGGAACGGTGACGATGGACGTGAAAAACGCCATCGAAGAAACCAAGGCCGGTAAGGTCGAATATCGTGTCGATAAAACGGGCGTTATTCACTCGCCGGTCGGCAAAGTGTCGTTTGACGACGCCAAACTCGCCGAAAATACGAAAGTTTTGATCAGCGCGGTTATTAAAGCAAAACCGACGACCGCCAAAGGCCGTTATTTGAAGAAAATTAACCTGGCCGCAACGATGAGTCCGGGCGTGCTGCTCGATGAGTTGGCTTACGTTTAGAGGGAGCAGTTGTCAGAACCGGGAGCGATAGCAACCGGGTTTCTTGGGGTGACGCTAAAGAGAACCACCCCGGCGGCCAATGCGGCTGCCACCCCTCCTTAGTAAGGAGGGGAGCCGGAGGAAAAAATGAAATCAAGAGAAACAAAACAAAACGATCTGAACGCCCTCACCGAGTCGCTGCAGAATTCAACGTCCGCAATGGTTGTCAGCTTTTCAAAACTGACCGTGACCAAAGACCAGGAATTTCGCAATAATCTGCGCGAGGCCGGGGCAAAATACCAGGTTGTAAAAAATACGCTGGCCCGCATTGCCGTTAAAGGAACACAGTTTGAAGATGCGACTGAGCATTTCAAGGGCGTGACGGCAATCGCATGGACGGATGGCGATCCTGTCGTGCTTTCGAAGGCAATTTCGAAGTTCATGAAGGACAACGCCAACATTTACACCTTCAAAGCCGGCGTTGTCGATGGCAAGGTGGTCGATCTGGCCCAACTTACCACGATAGCAAACTTGCCGTCGAAGGAAGAGCTTATCTCGAAGCTTCTGTGGGTACTCAATAGCTCAGCCGAGCGTTTGGTAACGGTTATTAACGCCGTGCCGCGTGACCTGGCTGTTGTTATCAAGCAGATTGGCGAGAATAAGCCTGCCGGGGCCGCGGCAGCGGAATCGGCGCCGACCGAAACGGAAGCCGCACCGGCCGCTGAGGTTGAGGCCGCACCGGCGGCCGAAGAACCGGCTGCTGCGGAAACGGAAGCCGCTCCGGCGGCGGACGCTGAGGCCGCACCTGTCGAAGCGGCACCGGAGGCTGATATTGTGCCGGTACCCGAAGAGGCGCCAGCCGATGAAGCTCCGGCCGAGGAGCCGGAGGAGAAGTAAGAGTTTTGGCAGGTTTTCGAAGCTTATCGAGGCCCGAAACCCTGACACCCGAAATTTGAAATTTAGGATTTCAAATTTTAGACGCGAGCGTTAAGCGCTCGCAAAAAGCCGTACTCAAGGAAAGCGGGCCAAAGTGATTTGTCAGTTCACTGGCGGCTTCGGACGGTGAAGGAAAGGTGATGCAACCCGTTCCCGATCACGTCCCTGGGTTCTAGCGGCGTAGAGCGAAAGGACAAAGGATAAAGGTATAGGATAAAGTGAAAAACTTTTCCTGCCGGATGCCGCTCCGAATCGCATAACACAACCGGATTGCAGGGCGACGGAGCAGGGGTTATTTATCCTCTATCCATTATCCTTGATCCTTTGAAAAGAACCCTAAATAGGAGACATAAAATAATCATGGCAGTTACAAAAGCAGATGTAGTTGAATTTTTGAAAGGCATGACGCTTCTCGAAGCGTCGGAATTGGTCAAGGAACTCGAAGAAGTATTCGGCGTTTCAGCGGCTGCGGCGGCACCTATGATGATGGCGGCCGGTGCTGGTGCGGGCGGCGGTGATGCGGCTCCGGCAGCAGAAGAGAAGGATTCGTTTGACGTTGTCCTGACCTCGCCCGGCGGCAACAAAATTGCGGTCATTAAGGTTGTTCGCGAGATTGTTGCAGGCCTCGGTTTGAAGGAAGCCAAGGACCTCGTCGATGCGGCTCCAAAAGCTCTGAAGGAAGGCGTTTCTAAAGCAGAAGCCGACGATATTGCGGCAAAGCTGACTGAAGCCGGAGCGACGGTTGAAGTTAAATAACTGACTTGAGCAAGGGGCTGCTAACCGCAGCAGCCCCTTGCCCTTGCATTTATCAGTAATACCTGATAATCTAACGGGTTCGTACTTCCATTTTTTTATTTGGGTGCGATTTGCCGGCGAGGCCGGAACGGAAACGCATACTATTATTTGGTTTCCGGTGGTATTAAACGCGACTTTTGTCGCTGAACAAGTGGAGAGTGAGTGTCTTTCTTCGGCACGCTCGAAAAACATGAATTGAGCAAAAACTGCTAATAAGCGGTCTGGGTGATCTTTACCCAGCACCGCGTTTGCCGTCTTTGCCGCGAAAGTTTTTGAGACTTGTGTTACGTGCATCGTATCAGCAACCAACTCAAAAATCAACCGCTTTTTTTGATAGCCCGCTCGTAATTATATGATCAACAATCCCCTGCAAAGCAGCAAAACAGGACTTGGACGCCGAACAAGCCAGTCGCCCGAACGGGTTGATTTTTCGAAGATTTACACGTCGGCCCAGATTCCGAACCTGATCGAGGTCCAGCGTGAATCGTACAACCGTTTTCTGCAAATGGACCTGATTCCTGAGGAGCGCGATTATATTGGGCTCCAGTCCGTTTTCGCTTCGATATTTCCGGTCTCGGATTTTCGCGAAACTGCGACGCTCGAATACGTTGAGTATCAGATCGGCAACTGGCAGTGCAAATGCGGCAACCTCGAGGGCCTCGAGCATCTGCGTGCGAACTGTAAGAACTGTTCGGCCAAGATCAAGGTCGATCCGTTTAATCCGGCCGAGGTGCTTTGTAATAATTGCGGTACCTTTAATGCCGTTCGGCCCAATCTCTGCAATAACTGCGGCGAACCAGTCGGGCTAAAGCATAAGCATGACCAGCAGGAATGCCAGGAGCGTGGAATGTCCTACAGCGTTCCGCTGAAGGTAAAAATTCGGCTGACCGTTTTTGACAAGGACCCGGAAACCAACGTCTCGACGATTCGAGATATTAAAGAAGAGGACGTTTTCTTTGGTGAGATTCCGCTGATGACCGATAACGGGACGTTTATTATTAACGGAACCGAACGCGTCATCGTGTCGCAATTGCACCGTTCGCCCGGCGTCTTTTTTAAGGGCGACCGCGACGATTATCTAGCAAAGATTATTCCCTACCGCGGCTCATGGGTTGAATTTGAGTACGATCAGAAAGGTATTCTCCACGCCCGTCTTGGCAAAAGAAAAATTGTCGCGACTGTCTTTCTGCGTGCTCTAGGGTTATGGCTTAACCCGCAGATCGATATGAAAACCGTGTCGGACAACATTCTGGAAGAGGTTGTCAAAAACGCGGAATATTCTAATGCGAGCATCCTGAAACTTTTCTACGTGACCGATGAGGTTTCGGTCGCCAAGGGCAAACTGCACGTCGCTGTCAAGGCCGAAGGGGAAACGCACCTGGTCGGCATGCGAGCCGAGGAGGACATCAAGGACAAGAAAGAAGATGTCACCCGTAAAGGTAAAAAGGTCACCAAATCTGCGCTCGCCGATCTTCGCCGGATGGGTAAAGATACAGTTGAGGTTGTCGCCGCCGATTTTGAAGGCGCCTTTGCCCTAGACGACGTTGTCAACACCGAAACCGGCGAGGTCATTGTCGAAGCCAATACAGAAATTGTTGCCGGCAAATTGTCCCAGATTGTTGAGGAAGGCGTAGAGAATTTCACAGTCTTTTTCCCAAAACGCGACATCATAGGTGAGATCATTTCGGCTACGATCCGCAAAGATCCTATCTCGAAACCGGTTGACGCCCTGCTGGAAATTTACCGAAAGATGCGTCCCGGCGATCCGCCGACCGTGCCGACCGCCTACCGTTTGCTCGAAGGCATGTTTTTTGACACGCGACGATTTGACCTGTCGCGAGTTGGCCGCCTGAAATTCAACATCAAGATGGGCCGCCCGGAAAAAGAGGATATTACCGATCCGCTCTTGAAAGCGGGCGATTTCGTCGAGGTGGTCGGATATCTGCTGCGCATGAAGCGTGACAGTGAGAATTACGGACAGGACGACATCGATCACCTCGGCAATCGTCGCGTTCGCGCGGTCGGCGAACTGCTCGAAAATCAATTCCGCATCGGCCTCGAACGTATGGAGCGGGCGATCAAGGAAAAGATGTCGATTCAGCAGGATATGTTTACCACGATGCCTCGTGATCTGGTAAATGCAAAGCCGGTTACAGCCGCCGTACGTGAATTCTTTGGTTCATCGCAGCTATCGCAGTTCATGGACCAGACCAATCCTCTGTCGGAAATTACGCACAAACGCCGACTCTCAGCCCTCGGGCCGGGCGGTCTCTCGCGTGAACGTGCCGGATTTGAGGTCCGCGACGTTCATCCGACGCACTATGGCCGAATTTGCCCGATCGAGACGCCTGAAGGCCCGAATATCGGCCTCATCTCCAGCCTTTCCTGTTTTGCTCGGATCAATGAATACGGCTTTATTGAGTCGCCTTACCGAAAGGTCGTCGATGGCCGCGTCATTGAGTATGTCAAGGTTCACAATGGCGGCGACACGAGTTTCAAGCCGAATGAACATGTTCCGCTTGAGGATGTCGAGGCTGCAAACAAAAAGGTAAAAGATGGCCAAAAGGCCGAGTTTGAGCCGTTTCCGTTTTATCTAACTGCGTGGGAAGAGGACCGGTACATCATTGGCCAGGCAAATATCGAACTGGATGAAAAGGGAAATCTCGTAAATGAACGCAATGCGGCGAGACAGAAAGGCGAGTTCATTACCGCCGACCGGGCTGATATCCAATACATGGACGTTTCGCCGAAACAGCTTGTTTCGGTCGCGGCCTCGCTGATTCCTTTTCTGGAAAACGATGACGCCAACCGCGCGCTTATGGGATCGAACATGCAACGGCAATCCGTGCCGCTGCTTCGTGCCGAGTCGCCCTATGTGGGAACGGGCATGGAAAAGGTCGCGGCTCGCGATTCCGGGGCCGTGGTTATCGCAAAGCGTAACGGCGTCGTCGATTTTGTTGATTCGGAACGAATTATCGTCAAGGCCGATCATCAGGTTGACGGTACAATCTCGCGTGAGGTGACGGCGGATATTTACTCGCTCGTTAAATTCAAGCGTTCGAATCAAAATACCTGCATCAACCAGCGCCCGATCGTCGAAGTTGGTGAGCGTGTCAGAAAAGGCCAGGTCATTGCCGACGGCCCGTGTACCGATCGCGGCGAATTGGCGTTGGGACGCAACGTGCTTGTTGCCTTCATGCCATGGCGTGGTTACAACTTTGAGGACGCAATTCTGGTTTCCGAACGTCTCGTCAAGGACGACTATTACACGTCGATCCATATCGAGGAACTCGAGATCGAGGCCCGAGATACAAAACTCGGCCCTGAAGAGATTACCCGCGATATTCCAAATATTGGCGAAAACATGCTCCGCGACCTGGACGAATCGGGCATTATCCGCATTGGTGCCCAGGTTAAACCGGGCAGCGTTCTGGTCGGCAAGGTAACGCCCAAAGGCGAGACTCAATTGACTGCCGAAGAAAAGCTGCTCCGGGCGATCTTTGGCGAAAAGGCCGGTGACGTAAAAGATGCGTCGCTCACTTGCCCGCCGGGAATCGACGGAACTGTCGTTGATGTGCAAATCTTCACGCGAAAGGGTCAGGACAAGGATGAGCGAAGCCTCGATATCGAAGGCATGGAAGAGGACGATCTGCATCGAGACCTTGAGGATGAAATCAGAATCTTGCAGGAACAGCGTGACGAGCGCATCTATGAACTCTTTGAAAGCCGCAAACTCACAAAGGATTTGATTGACGGCAAAGATGTTCTTATAAAGAAGGGAGAAACGCTTACCCGTGAAACCCTGTCGGCAATCGATACCAAATTCCTTCGTAAAGCCGAGGTTTCCGCCGGTTCAATTGACATTGCCGGTGAGGTCAAAGAATACGAACAGCGTACTGAGCGCCAGATCAACATTCTGCGTGACATTTACGACGAAAAAATTACCAAACTCAAGCAAGGCGACGAATTGCCGCCGGGCGTGATCAAAATGGTCAAAGTTTTCGTCGCGATGAAGCGCAAGTTGAGCGTCGGCGACAAGATGGCGGGCCGCCACGGGAATAAGGGCGTTATTGCCCGCATCCTTCCCGAGGAAGACATGCCGTATTTGCCGGATGGCACTGCTGTCGAGATTGTGCTTAACCCGCTCGGCGTGCCCTCACGTATGAACGTCGGCCAGATCCTCGAAACGCATCTTGGATGGGCCGCACGCGTACTTGGGCTTCATTTTGCAACGCCGGTCTTTGACGGAGCGAGCGAGGATGAGATCAAACAGTACATCGGGAAAGCCAATGACCGGTACGACGAGATAGGTTTGCCGCCTTCAGTCGGCCCGTCGGGCAAGACGCGTCTCTATGACGGGTTGACCGGAGAACAGTTTGAGCAGAAAGTTTGCGTTGGCTATATCTATATGCTCAAACTTTCGCACCTGGTTGATGACAAGATCCATGCCCGTTCGATTGGACCATATTCGCTGATTACGCAGCAGCCACTGGGCGGCAAAGCTCAGTTTGGCGGCCAGCGTTTCGGAGAAATGGAGGTCTGGGCGCTCGAGGCCTATGGCGCCGCTCACATTTTGCAGGAGTTGCTTACTTGCAA
>Ga0138256_10009767_pt1 | contig 10070 bp, 7 predicted proteins | sample KNB2016incub_MG_FD_105486 | JGI IMG/M metagenome (GOLD analysis project Ga0138256, IMG submission 105486) | Active sludge microbial communities from wastewater in Klosterneuburg, Austria - KNB2014incub_MG | ecosystem: Engineered > WWTP > Activated sludge > Unclassified | place: Austria...
AACATCTGTAATGGGATTAAATGGATCATTGTAAGTGACGAATCCCGGACCACTAACTTTTCGCCAGACACCTCCAGGTAATATTGCCTCAAGATTTGTGGTAAGGCCTTTGACCGTTTTACTTGGTCCCGCTATTTCTCTAATTGATGTACCAACATTTACATCTATACATGTTGATTGACTATTGTCACACAAGGTCTTATAATATACACATGCCTTCCCTTTTTGTCCTGGTGGAAGATTCCACACGACACAAATCGAGCTATCTTGCGAAGGGTTCGGATTTATTATCGTTCCGCCTGTAATATCCCATTCATATCCCAGAATGATTCCTGAATATGCAGGTTTGAAAGTGATGCAACTCGTATCATTTGAACAAACTGTTTTATATGCACTAAACTTTCCCGAAGGTTTGATATAAATACTTTCATCAAGATTCTCACAATAATCAAAAAAACAAGTCTTGGTTAGTGGGCCCAAGGTTGTTATTAATTCGATCTCTAGACAATAATCATTTTTTTGAATTGCGGTATAGGATTCATTTTCACCAATTCTTGTTCTATTGGTATCTTGCTTTAAATACCATTTGTATTTATATTCAAAAATTTCATTACCACCACAAGTGATTGCTTTATTTGTAATTAAGGGTTGAATGATAATTCTTCCATCATCACAATCTTCCCTAAACGTAACTTCTTGATTTAGAAAAATAGCTGTCAATTCATAGGTACTGTCACATTTGTATGGGTCTGTAGATTTTTTAATAAGAATTGGTAGACCAATTTGGCAAGTTTTAAAAACTTTGCGTGAAGCTGGGTCAATAAAAACATCTGCGGAATTGCATCCGATATGGTATATTTTTTGAATAATTGGTACTGGAAGTATTTGGAATTGAACTACTGAATCAAAATAACAAGACTGTTTATCACATAACTTTGTATTATACACTCCAGAATTAATAATATACTGGTCATGCCATTTATAGGGTATATTTTCTGGACATAAATACCTGACACCACCTGTTTTGTCTGGAATTTGTCTTACTTGAATCGTTGCACATTCAGGACCTTCCTGATCGCATATTGCTCCCGATTGAGGATTTCCAATATAAGCAGTAACACACAGTTGAAAATCACCTTCTTCTGGAAATCTGGTTTCGATACTATTTTCATGTGCACCAAGTGGTATACCATTTATGGTCCATTCATAATTTGGCGTACATCCATTGCTTTGATGTTTTACATAAAAATGATGAAAGTCACATGTTCGACAAACAGGTATGATTCGATCAGCATCGTCATTTATTTTTCCAAGGGGAAATAAGTTGGGTGTATTGCCCCCCGAAGTCTGAATAGTATAATCACAGACATCACCATTGCAACCATCAACGAATAAATAATACGTTTTGCAAGCTGATAAAGTAGCGGAAATAGTATAAGTTCCTGGCCCATTACATAGTCTATTACAAGCCACGGATTCAGAGCAGTTACAATTTGCAGACAAACCAAATTCCATCCCAATAGCACCTGTTGTATTGGTACAATTGGATATCGTTAAACTTATGGTTACATTTCCACCTTCGCTTATAAATGCCCACCACTCGATATTTTCAGGTGCTCCGCCTGAAGGGCATATTGGCATACATCCTGCTGTATTGGATGCCGAACTAAGTCTGCATGTAAACCCATTTAATTCAGTCAATGAACATACTACTTTTGCATCCTCACAATTCGTTTCACTTGCAGGCGTACATTGGCTTACCAAAAAATGATTTATTGAAAAAAGCAATGTAAAAAACAGAATGACCGTTTTCATCTAGTATTCATTTAGGCTTACATAAAAGGATCCACTTATTATAAGACACTAACTTAGCTACTTTCGCTGTATCCGCTATTATGTTTATGCTAATTAATACAAAAAAAAATCCCCTACCAATGACTTGATAGGGGATCAATAACTATTATCCTATTAATTATCTCAATGAATTAATATTTTTTCCAACTGAAATACCTTGTTTTTCACCAGCTTCAAGACTGAAACGATAGTGAATTCCTCCAAATAAACTAGCATCAGAAACTTCTTTAGACATGTGTTGAAATGATTTGAAAGATCGAGGTGAACCGTCAATATCTTTTCTATATTCATAAGTTCTATCTGTAAACGCATAACTATAACCAAATAAATTTCCAAGTACTTCAACTGCTGCTGATGCAATGGCTGAAGGACTAGAAGAATATTCAGGTGTAGGTGTAGCATTGACTAATGCTATAAATTCATTATCAATGTTAGATTTGATATAAGATTCTGGACGTACGGTATTGTATTTGTATTTTGTTTTCCATGCCATTACTGTTGCATCATGTAACGTGATTCCTAATTTCATAAAGGCATATGCACAAAATCCTAAATCCTTTCCTTCTTCTTTTAGAACTTGTGCCAATACAGACATCATATGTCCTGCTGGTGTTATGCTATGCTCTTGTTCATCATTCCAAAAACGAACCATAACTTCTTCTTCCTTGGTCAAATTTTCTACTTTGTTTCTTACGTCAACTGCATAAGCATACATAACTGAAGTCTTATCATTACTGTATTCCGGAGGAGCAATCATATCAGTCTCCTGAATAGAATAACTTAGAAAAGTTCTTACATTTCCCCAATAAGGTTGAAGCGGTTTTTTAATTTGATTGTTTAATGGTACCCATAAACCTTGACCGTTTGGTGTTTTGTAAGAATCCGGATAATTATTTAAGAAAGCTTCTGCTTGTCCGTCAGTTTCTGCATATTTAATTAATGCTTCAGCATGACCTTTTCCGTAAGTCAAAGAGTTTGATATAACATCTGTAGTTAAACCCTTAGAATAAACATCCAAATTATTTTGATGTAATTTATCAATCAATGATAAACTTGCAGGAGAAGAATTTCTGTAGAAGTATTTATAAAGTTTATACATCCCTTCATTCAATGAAAGATTCCAGGAAATTTCACCTACTTGTTTGGTGTTAGGCATTGTTCCACGATTAAACCCATTTAATTTACCTTGCATACTGCTGTATTCTGGCATACCCGGTACCAATAATTCATACATTCCTAAACTCAAATATGCGAATGTACGTGCAGCAACAGGTGAGGTATAACCTGGAGCCTCTTTAGTCAATGTTAAAGACAATACTACCCAATCAGTAGCAAGTTTACCATTTTCTGATTTCAAATCCGTCGTCGTAGTTATCGAATTATTATCATTTTTAATGCAGGAGGATAAAAAAACGATACTAGCTGCTAAAGCTAAGAACGATTTTTTTACAGTTAAATAATGAAAAGACCTCATAATTTTAGATTTTATAGTTTTCAAAAATTCTTATCTAAAAAATTGCTAAAACCAATATTCTAATTTTAGCAATATGATTGAGGACTCTAGATCGTGAAGATCTAAAAGCAAAGGGAAGAATACAGCACGAAGATAATTTGATATTCCAATTTGACCTAATTTATTTCATGAATTTTATAAAATTCAGGGTAATCCCTGATTAAATTTAATTTTTTTAAATGGATTAATTTAAATTATATAACTGCTTGAAATTAAACAATTTAACAGTAATAATAGCTATTATTTAGAACAATAAAGACTATTGTAAAATGAACATCATTTGAAGAAATATTAACTATAATAATATATAAATTAGCATTATATATATTATAAAAATATTTAATATGTTATTTGATTACCTGGAGGTGAAATTTAGTTGAATTATTCACGGGTATCGTGTTGGCAAGGATATCTATATCCACTATTTGAGGCCCATTTTTGCCTTTTGAATTGTATTTGATCTTAATCGGTGATCTTGCACCTTTCTTAATGGGTAGTCTGCTGTAGTCCAGTGTTGTACATTCACACGCTGTCATTAATTCAATGATTAAATCTCCCGGTCCTTCGTTGGTAAAAAAAATAACCCTTTCAATGATCTCTCCTTCTACAATCTCCCCAAAATGATAGCTAGAGGAATCAAAAACCATTTTTGCCGACTTCCCTATGGTATCAGGTGACTCTTTCATTTGGGGCTTTTGGATATCTTTGGAAGCTTCTGGATGCTTTATCGTACTGCTATATTGAGCGCATGATTCCAAAATAAATCCATGCACTATGATTCCAATAAAAAAAATTAGATTCCTTATGTTCATATCTTTCATACCGACCATAAAAAAGCCGACCATAAGAACAGCCGGCTTTATCAAATGTTGGCCTCAGCCAATTATTTTTTGGAAGCTTTTCCCTTTTTGTTAAGGACTTCTTTTCTCACTTCTATTGATGTAGGTCCTTCAAGTATTTTGAATTCAGTACGTCTATTAAATCGATGTTCATCATCTGTACAATCTTCACCATTGGAACAATTATTCAATATAACAGTCTCTCCATACCCCTTAGCCTGAATCCTCTTACTGTCAATACCCTTATTAATGAGCCATCTACGTGCTGAATTGGCACGACGCAAAGACAATTTTTGATTATAGTCATCATCACCTCTTGAATCTGTATGCGAACCTAATTCAATAACCATTTCAGGATATTTTACCATAAGCTCTAAGATCGCATTAAGATCTTTTTCTGCATCAGATAAAATTTTGTCATCATCATAATTGTAATAAATATTACTTAGTCGGATGGGCTCATTAATTGTTATAATTTCTACATCCGATTCTGGTGGCATCATTTTTAAAACAAAATCGCGATTTAGAACCTGATCTTGGGTAATACCCACAGTATTCAATTGGATTTCAGCCGGGAAATACCCATCCTTACTTACGACAATTTTGTATGCTTTATCTTTAGACAAAGAATAACTAACCTGATTTCCTTCTTGATTTGATTTAGTCTGAATATTTCCATCAGTTCCAACATTCAGCTCCACTAATTGCGCAACGATTCCCTTTAGTGATTTGTTTTTATCATCTTTTGCAAAGGCATTTAGTTCTATGACCAATTTACGTTTAGTCACACTATATATATCATCACAGCAGGTTTTTCCCTTTAAAGATTTGGATTCCGGATCTGCTCGATTAGAGACCAAAAACCCTTTCTCCCCATCTGCTGCTATTTTATAATAAATATCATCTGTGCATGAATTATAAGGAAGTCCCATATTGGTCGGAACTGACCATTCAGATCCATTCCAATTGCTTACGAATATATCCAAACCCCCTATTCCAGGCCAACCTTCACTACTGAAATACAATTTACCATCTACGTAATAAGGTGTAAGTTCATCTGCGGCTGTATTGATAGAACCCGCATTAATAGGTGCACTATATTCTGTCTCACTCATTTTATTGGCATAATATATATCAAATCCACCTTTACCTCCGGGAATATTAGATGAAAAGAAAAGTACTCTATTTCCAAATAAATCTCCTTCTACGGGATGTCTGGCCATAAATTCACCATTGACTCCAGTAACTTCCAGTGCCGGACTCCAATCTGATGCGGTTTTAGTGGATGCGAATATTTTACTTTCATCCATATGTCCTCCTTCAGATAAGGTCCTTGTAAAAAACATCATATTTCCGTCTTTTGAAAAACTTACGTTAGACGTATGATATCCCTCGCGATTAATTAGCTCTGGCATTTCTTCTGCCTTACTCCATCCTTTTCCTTCTGTATAGATCGAGCTATACAGTTTACTAAAATGCACCCCTCCATTCTCCTTTGTCTCTTTAGCATCAAGTGATCCAAAATAAAGTTTGCCCTCTGAATCTAATGACGGGCTGCTTTGTGATTCTGGATTGTTCACCTGATTTCCTGCATTTTTTACGACAATAGCTACATTTTCTTTCATGGTCCCCAAAAGTTCGATACCCTTTAGTTCGATTTCTGCTTGTGCTTTAAGTTCCATATTGGTACCATTGGCAATATAATTATTGAATTCTGCTGCCGCTTCAGTATATTGAGCATTCATTTTGAGTGCCTTGCCATATAAAAATCGTTCTTCGATATATTTATTAGCTTTATCTCTGGCTAATACCTGTGCGAATTTTGTTGCCGATTTACCATAATCTCGAAGTAAAAAATGAGTTCTAGCAATCTTAACAGCAACATCTTTATCCTTAACCTCTTTATATGATTTCTCATATTGTTCAAGGGCATTATAGTATTGACCTTTCTCAATTTGCTCATCGCCGGATTTAATGAGAGCCGCTGGTGTGTTGCCATTTGCCGGCTGAGCCCATATTGAACCCAAAAAACAAAATGAAACGAAACCGAGTAATATTATTTTTCTCATGGTAAACATACTTTTTATAACTAACAAACTAGAACCTTGGACAGAATACGCGTGGTTTTGGATTTGGTTTTTTAACCACAGTGCCAATGTAACATACTCCTAATTCGAGAGCACCTACACCTTTGGGACTTTGAGCTAATTTTTGAGAACTTAGCGTTTGGTCATACCCAATTTGAACTTTTACCTTTTTGATATCAACCCCAAACATAACTTGTAAGGCGTCTCCAATTCGGTAACCTAATCCTGCATTAAGGCGAATGCCCTTTTCTACATTAAACAAGTAGCTTGCCATACATTGAGGCACTATCGTATTGAAGGATTTAACATTTCTCACCCATAACATGGGTGTAAGGTCCAATTTTTCAGAATAATGGTATTGATAACCTAAGTTAGCTGTCAATAGACTTCCTAATTTATTGATGGATTGCCCACTAGATAAAGTTACTTTTGGATTATTTATCCGGGCAGCGGAAACACCTATTTTTAACTGATGCTTTCTTGCTGTTACACTTGCCGTATAATTCAATCCTATGGAAATATCGGTATAATTGGCTTTGTCTTGCAATTTCATAATATCTGCATCTCCTCCACCAGGAGTAATTATCCCAGCTTCATTTTGTGCTTTACTCTTGTCCTTAATATTATAACCAACACCACCATACTGCACTCCAAGAGCCAGATCACTTCCTTTTCTAAGTCCCAAGTGATAAGCACCTTGTGCAATAAAGCCTCCTGAACCAAGTCCAATAACACCAGATCTATCTTGCAAAAAATTCATTCCAAATCCTACCCAATCCTTTTTTCTAAGACCCCAATTGAACGTTGCATCCAAATAAAAATTTACGGTACTGAAATCAGAACCAAAGCCATCTACCGAAAAAGCCTGGTCGCGATATAAACCACCGACCCTAAATGATCCTGGAAAACCACCTACATTAGCAGGATTTACGTGTAATGGGGTAAGTTCAAATTGTGTAAAATGTAAATCTTGTGCATTAAGCCCAAAAACACAAAAAAAACTCAGAATAATCGTTTGTAAAGGTAACTTCATAACTCTTTGTCTAATTAAAGGCGAAATATACAGTTTTTCTATATAACTTAGTCACATCTATCACCAAAATGACAATTTTAACTTTTTCAAACTACAGAAAAAAACCTATTAAATTTATCAACGCTCATCTACATGAAGAATATGAAGGATGCGATGAACCAAGGGTGCAAAAAAGATAGCTGTTATACTCAGAAAGGCAACTCCACTATACAATGCATAAAAGGAAGAAAATAATTTAGCACCATTGGATTTCATTTCTAATACTGGTCCCATTCCTGTCAAAATCATTGCGGTCATATGGAAACTATCCAACCAACCAATATCAGCCAAATAATGATATCCAAAAATACCAATGGCAATGGATAAAGTTAACAAAATAAGAGTTAATGAAATATAGATGAATACCCTCTTAATAAATCTTGGAACGGATGCCACTTTCTCATTCTTATTTTCAAATTTCATAGATTCATCCATTTTTTAATTCCAAAATTACTGTCAATTGATATATGATTTAAAGCTAATTTTTTTATATGTATATTTTAAAATAACCCTATCAAAAATTTCGTTCCGTCACGTTTTACTTTTTATTTACATCAAAATATAGATCTACTACAATTAAAATCTTGCATCATTTGGTAGAAAATTAATTCCGCAGTTTGATCCCATGAGAATTGCTTTCGATGAATTCTTCCCTGTTCAATCCGCTTTTCCAAGAGGGGATCATGAATGACTTGCGACATAGCCTCTGAAATGGAAATATACTCATCCGGATTAATCAAATACGCACCAGGCCCACCTACTTCAGGTAATGAAAATCGATCGGAAACAATTACCGCAACATCACAAAATAAAGCTTCAGCTATCGGAACCCCGAATCCCTCTAAGAATGAAGGACAAATAGCAGCTGTAGCAGCTCCGGTTATCTTCACTAGTGTTTCCGTAGCCATATAATCACAAAAAATAATATCACTTTTGTATCTTGAACTTTCGTAGGCTTCCGAAATCTTTTCAGAGTACCATGCCATTCTTCCTACCAATACTAATTTATGAGAAGTTTTGTCCTTTTGCTTAAAATGATCAAAGGCTCGAATGAGTTGATCCACATTCTTTCGTGGATGCATGGCGCCAACAAATAAAAAATAGTCATGTCCTTTAGTATAATCATCCTTAATTTTTTGTTTTTGGCTTTCATCAATTGGAACAAAGGAATCTCTACAACCATTATAGGCCACACTAACATGAGCACTAGTTAAAGTTGTGTGTTGAAGAATGTCACGTTTTGTTGCATTGGAAACCGCAAATACATGACTGGCCTTTTTCAGGTATTTAGGAACAAAATATTTATAAAAATGACGCGCGGCAAATTTAATTTGCTTAGGATAGTGTATATAAGCCAAATCATGCATGACAAGATATTGTGGAATGGTAGACCTTAGACTACAATATCCATCAGGGCTTAAAAACATGTCAACATCCAGCTTCTTCAACAAATCTGGAATTCGCCATTCGAACCAAATATACCAAAGGATGGGATGTCTAGCAGGTGGTTGAAGTACAACCGGAATAACATTATCTCCAAAAATAAATTCTTCTGAAAATGGACGGTCAAAAATAAAAATAAACTCATGCTCTGGATGTTTTTTTGTCATCCGACGCAATACCTCAAAGGAATACCATCCTATTCCTTCAAGTTTTCCAGATAATAAAAACCGCGCATTGACTGCTATTCGCAAAATGGATATTCTTTTATAATAATTAAACTCAAAATTACATGATTATTCGAGCAATTGTAATAATGTTATTTTATCCAATAAAAAATAATTAAACTTTAAAATGCATATATTGCACTTAGAAAGATGACTTATTGAATTAATTTAAAGCCTATGAAGGAAATTTTTGGTTTTGATGCCTTTTCTCCAGCTGAGATTGCAGAAAGAGTAGAAAACTTAGGCGTAGTTAAAGCTAGATTACCCATAATTTCTATGATCATGCTTGGTATACTCGCTGGTGCTTTTATCGGCTTGGGAGCAATGTATTCAGTAGTTATTACATCAGATCATCTCTTGAGTTTTGGGATTAGCAGATTGCTTGGCGGTCTTGTATTTTCTTTAGGATTAGTATTAGTTGTTGTAGCTGGAGCGGAATTGTTTACTGGAAATATTCTATTGGTTATGGCATGGACTGATGGAAAAATATCCTTTAATGAAGTTCTTAAAAACTGGGTGGTGGTATGTATTTCAAACTTTATTGGGGCTTTTGGATTAGCACTTATTGTTTATTTATCGCGCCATCCACTATTGAACGATAGTAGCGTCGCCGAACAATATATTAAACTTGCATCTACTAAGTGTAATATTTCATTTCAACAAGCTTTTTTCAGTGGCTTAATGTGCAATGTACTTGTTTGTTTAGCTGTTTGGATGGCACAGGCCGGTCGAAGTGTAATGGATAAGATTATTGTAATTTTGTTTCCCGTTAGCGCATTTGTTGCTGCTGGTTTTGAGCACAGTATTGCCAATATGTACATCATTCCCATGGGATTATTTTTAAAATATTTTGAATCATTTCCTGGTACAGAACTGATTTCGTGGACAGGTTTTTTTTCAAATCTATGTCCGGTAATTTTAGGCAATTTAATTGGCGGCAGCCTTTTTGTAGCACTCATCTATCATATCATTTATGGCAGACAAAAAACTAAATTAAATGATACAAAATAATTTTAATAAAATATGACTAAAAACAAA
>Ga0138256_10009768_pt1 | contig 10070 bp, 6 predicted proteins | sample KNB2016incub_MG_FD_105486 | JGI IMG/M metagenome (GOLD analysis project Ga0138256, IMG submission 105486) | Active sludge microbial communities from wastewater in Klosterneuburg, Austria - KNB2014incub_MG | ecosystem: Engineered > WWTP > Activated sludge > Unclassified | place: Austria...
AATAATATGCAAAAGGAAAAGCTCGGAGCGTATACAGCCAGTAAAATTAAAACCGCATCCACTTCAACCGGTGACCAAGGTGAGTATTTTAACCTAGGTCCTGCGCAAGGGGCATCTCCTTTTCCACAAATTCTAAAAGTCTATAGGCAAGATGAGCAGTATTTTTATCTGGAATCTAGAAAACCATTTGGAGTTTTCGATACATTTGATCCTAGCTCTGATGTGGTGAGAGGCGTGAGTGTTCGTTTAAATCGACCGTTAAATGATATGAGCGGTTTTAGCTCTTACAGTTACAGCTTCCTCCTTGATATGCATCCTTACAACCCGAGTACGTCTGCACCACAGATCAAAAGTGGCAATACATTTCAGGACGCCCCATTGCGTGTAGGTGAAACGTTTTTCGATGCAAAGAGTGGAGTGAAAATATCTGTCGTTCCACCCTTAAGTAACGGTAGCCTTCGGGTTCGAGTTCAAAATTTTCCTATCGAATGCGGTGATGTGGCTCCACCAAAAATCGAATATGCCGATGGGATTGAAATGCGCACGCTTTATGAAGCAAGCCATGTGGATATTCCAGTAAAAATTACCAATGTGAATTACGCAGGATGTATGAGTACTTCAGCGATGCATGTGACTTTGGCACCATCCCTTTTTCTTCAAGGAGTCGCATTAGAGCCTACTGTGAACGTCCCTCCTGGCAGTTCGATCACCACCACGATACGTATTACGGCTCCTCCAGGCGTACAAAACTTTGGATTTTATACCTTGTCACAACAGGTGAGAGTTGCAGCGATTGCTCATCCTGCCTCGGTATCTTCACTAGGACTTAAGCTGGATTTTATTCCCGCAACTTGCGAACGACACGAGTCCCTCATCTCGGTCAACCCAAGCCAAATTAATCGGACAAAAGAAGCGCCTGGTTTTTCCGCAGTTTATCAAGTGGTGAATCAAGATTCCGCGACCTGTCCGAGTCGTGTGTTTAGGTTAGTGACCGACGAAGATTCTTCATACGGATATAATAGTTCACCCTTTACTGAGGCCATCACTTTGTCGAGTGGTCACTCAGCGCAGCGAACTTATCCGTGGAATTGGATCGATAGCGATCCACCTTCTTATGGGTCGGTTCACTTTGTGATTAAAAAGTTGACCGACGAATTGCATCCATTGAACTGGAATTGGCCGAAAGCCTCGACCCAGGTTAGTTTTGGTCTAAGCCCTGCGATTTTACTTCAGACCAAGTAACTTAGACGCAGTCCTGGAAGTTATACCAGTTTCAATTTTTCTAAACGACTTAGTTTTTTTATTTTGGCTTCCAAACGCAGTGCCTCCGAATGATCGAGTCCGCCTTTAGAGTACCGGATTTTTTTAGGGGGTGAGCGCCTAAAAAACTTTGCACCTTTAGGTCCGTCTTGATGTTCAGAAAACCGTCGTTCCAGATCTGTCGTGATCCCGGTGTAAAGAAATCCGTTTTTCGCTTCAATGATGTAAACAAACCAAGTGGTGGTAGGCTTTTTCAATGTTCGGCACTTTCTCCATTGCGGCGCCAACCGAGCCACCAAAGAAGTTTTTTATGTTTTTTCATGTAGATGCGCTGAGATTTATAAATCCCGTGGTGTCCAGAAAAGTAGTAACTCATAAAACAAGCCACAAGCGCAAAGAGACCAATTCTAGGCCCAAAGATTTCCATCGCCATAATCGTACAGGCGATCGGAGTATTCGCTGCTCCTCCAAAAACGGCTGCAAATCCGACTGCAGCTAAGAGTGCAAAAGAGACAGGCAGTAAGAAGGCAAGCGCACTGCCTAGCGTGGTGCCGATAAAGACGAGAGGAATAAACTCTCCTCCTTTAAATCCAGTTCCAATCGTTAACGAGGTAAAAATAGATTTTAAAATGGGCTCCTTGAAGGGTGCATGGTTGAGCAACGCTTCTTGAATATACGGAATCCCAAGTCCTGCATATTTGTAGCTTCCTTCGAGATAAAAAAGGATCACGACTAATAGACCACCTAGAAAGGGTTTCATGGGCGGATACTTTACCAAGCGAGTAGTTATTTTTTCGACTAGATGAGTGCTCATAGAAAATAATTTAGCGGCAAGGCCAAAAAACACCCCTGCGATCGCAACAAAAAAAAGTGTCCTGAGATCAACTTCAGGAATTTCAATCATGGGATACCGTGTATGAGGGGCACCCAGTAAAACTGAAACAGAATAGCCGACTAAGGAGGCAATCAGGCACTCAAACCATGCAAAGAGCCTCAATTTTCCAACATTGATGACTTCCATTCCAAAGATCACCCCAGCCCACGGAGCGCCGATTGCGGCTCCGAAGCCGGCACCCGCTCCGGCAGCGAGCAAAATTTTTCTTTCTTCAGGTTCAATCTTAAAAAAACGAGACAACTGGTCTGACAGGGATGCTCCCATTTGCACGGCAGTTCCTTCGCGCCCAGCCGAGCCGCCAAATAAGTGAGTCAATACGGTGCCCACTAAAATAAAAGGAGCCATGTGAATAGGTACTACTTTTTTAGGATCGTGAATTTCGTCGAGAATCAAATTGTGTCCGGGTGCCACGTCTTTTCCGTATCGATGATACATCCATCCAATGAATAGTCCCGCAAATGGAAGCGCCCAAATAATGATGCGATTATGATTTCGAAGTTCCGTCGCCCATTCAAGAGAGATCAAAAAAATCGCTGCGGCAATACCCGCGAGAATGCCACTGATTGCACTTAAGTAGGTCCAGCGAATGTAACGATTGAGAGTTTTAGGTCGATTCACGATACACTCCTACCTTTCTTTGGGTAGGCGTCATCAGCACGACCTCATTATGAGCGGCGGTTAAAGGCAGACAACCATTGCCTTAGAGTATTTAGGCTAGGGCCAAATGAAACTGACATCAATAGGAAAGTGGGAATGTTTTGGTGCGGTCAATACTGAGAAAGAGTTTAATCGAAGTACGTATTTGGTGCCCAGGACTGGACTCGAACCAGCATGCTGTTAGGCGCTCGCCCCTGAAACGAGTGTGTCTACCAATTCCACCACCTAGGCACGTTTACTTTCTTACTGAATCTGCAGCTCTTTTGTACATGTAAATAATGGGATCTTTTGTACACCTGTAAATAAAGTAGACAGTTTGCCCTGCACGTTCTTAAATCGCTGCCAGCCGAAAATGGAAAAAAACCTATAATTTCTAATAGATAACGCGTAGCGCGAATTTAGTGTTTTCTGGCATGGTTCACGCACATGGGGGACTGAGGAAAATTTTATGAAGAAGACAATTTATATTTCTGTAGCAGTGATCGGTTTATTAAGTTTGATGAGTTGCGGTGGTAAAGACAGCGCGAACAACGGTGCAGCTGTAAACCCATACGCACAAAACCAATACCCGACTGGCGTTTATCCATCTGGCATTCCCGGAATGGGCGTTCCCGTTCAAGGACAAGCGTGTGTTCAAGGTCAAATGCGACTACGCGGTCAATGTTACCAAACAGCTGATTTAGCTCAAGCTTGCCAATGGGCGAGTGGTCAACTCGTTCAATCCCAGTATGGTGTGGTTTGCCGAAGTGAGCGCGCTCTAGGCGTTGCAATCGATACGCGATTATTGATGGTTGGAAATTATCGTAAGGATTTCCAATTGAATCCGAATTTGCAAATGGGCGAAGTGTTAAAAATTTACGGGATGATTGATCCGAATAACACAGACAATGGATGGCAAATTCAAGTCACACAAAATGGAACGGTTGTCGGTGGCGCGCAAAGTGGCGCAGTGGTTTCGGACAGTGATCAAAACGTTTTAATCTATGTGGTCAACCAAGGTGTTCAAAACCAAGGCGTGCAAAACCAAGGTTATAACAATGGATATAACACCGGTTACGGCATGCCGGCCTACGGAATGGGTTCCAACTACTTACTCAGTCTTTATAGCCGAGGTAGTGCCCGCGTAAGACTTCGTGCTAGCGCGATCGCATGCGAAAACGGCTTAGGAAATCTCTATCCCTGCCAATAGTCTTACGTTAGTCTCTATATGAGATGAAGCAAAAGACGAAAAAATTTTCCGAGAAAGCCCAGCCTTCTGAAACGAAGCGCGGGGCTTTCGTGTTTAAAGATCGCAGCGGTAAAACCCATTCTATGAGCGGCAAGTCAAACCTCGGTTCAGACGAGCCTACTCCCGACGGACATCAGTCGAAGCTTCTTGAAAAAATTGCACCTAGAAAATCGGACCGCGCCGAGACCTCTAAGCCTGAAGGTCGCATCCTATCAAAACCCAGTAAACATTCTGGCGGCAAGCGTCGAGACGAACGACCTGAGAAAAAGTTCGAAAAGAAAAATTCCGGTAAGAAACGTTTTGAAAAAGACGCCGACCGTAAACCCAGTCGTAAATTTGATAAAAAGTCTCGAAATGAACGCGCCCCTTCTAGGCGAAGTAGTTCAGATTTTGAGAACTACACAAAACTTAAAGCGACGATTGATAAAAATCGTAAAGGTTTTGGATTTATCATTTTTGAAAACCGAGAATACGAAGACGCATTTTTAAACCCGCGGGAAGCGGAAAAGTTTTTTCACGGTGATCGAGTAGAAGCATCGGTCGACGACGACGGCCAAATCATGGAACTCAAAGTGATCGCTCATCGCTTTCGCGAAGTGGTGGGCCGATTTTTTCCGGACGGAAAAAACGGCATGGTCGTTTACGAACGTAAAAGAGCTCGTGAGGAGATCCCCATACAAGGTTCCACCATGGGAGCTAAGCCTCGCGACTGGGTTCGCGCGAAAATGCATTTCGATGCGGATGCATTTGAACAAAGTTCAGCCGAGATCGTACAAGTTTACGGACAGGACCTTCCCGCCTCAGCAGACATCCAAATGGTGTCAGCAGAGTACAATCTAATTGAAGAACACACGGCCGAAGCCATTCAAGAAGCAGAATCTTTTGAGCTAGATCTCAATGACCCTGAGCGTACTGATTTGCGACATATCCCTTTTATTACAATTGATGGCGAAACCGCGCGTGACTTTGACGATGCCATTTACGTTGAAAGAAATCGGGATGGGCACACGCTTTGGGTAGCCATTGCTGATGTCAGCCACTATGTCACGGAAGGCTCACACCTGGATCAAGAAGCTTTTTCTCGGGGGACGAGCGTTTATTTTCCAGAACGCGCCTTCCACATGCTCCCACGTGCTTTGTCCGAAAATCTCTGTAGTTTGAAACCAGATGAACCGCGCCTCACGATGGTTTCAAAAATGGAATTTGATAAATCCGGTAAACGACAAAGTGTCGAAGTGATGAATGCTTTGATTCTCAGTCAGCGTCGCGCAACCTATAATGAAATCCAAAAAGAGTGGGAAGAAAACGGATCCAATAAAGCTTGGGTCTACGCACCCCATTTTGAGCTCTATAAAAAAATTCGTAAAAACAGAGCGGCTCGTGGATCCATTGATTTTGATTTGCCTGAGGCCGAACTTAAAGTGGAACCCACGGGTGAGCCGATCTCTATTAAGAATCGCCCTCGTTTAGATGCGCATCGGCTGATCGAAGAGTTCATGATTGCAGCTAACGAAGCAGTGACCGATTTTGCTTTAGAGCGTAAATGGCCATTTATTTATCGTGTGCACGATGAGCCAACCTTTAAAGCGCTTGAGAAGTTTCAAGATCTTTGCGCGAACTCAGGTGTGAATTTTATTCTGAAGCGCGAAAATATTGCTCACAGTTTGGGTGAACTCATATTGTCTTTGCACGGCAACGCATCTCAAACGGTGCTCAATATGGCCCTTTTACGTTCAATGGCTCAAGCCCAATACAGCTCGGTTTACGGGACTCACTTTGGACTGGCCTCTAAAGGCTATACGCATTTTACGAGTCCGATCCGTCGCTATCCTGATTTGATCGTTCATCGAATGTTAAAGCTCCTCCTTCAGCACGAGAAGAATAAAGAAAAATTATCTGAATCCGAGCGAGAGGAGCTTCAAGAAAAGCTCGATGCAACAGCCGAGCATTGTAGTTATCGTGAACGTATTGCAAGCGATGCTGAACGAGAGTCCATCAAATTAAAACAAGTCCGCATTATGCTTCCTGAAGTGGGCAATGAGTTCGACGGCAAAGTGAATGGCATGATGGACAATGGACTTTTCATTGTCCTTCAAGATCCCTTCGTGGAAGGTGTCATTAATAAAGAAAGTATGACCGACGATCAGTATGAGTTCCAAGAAGAACGTATGCTCTTTGTGGGTCGTCGTAAAAAACGGATTTTCCGAATTGGAGATCCCGTTCGAATCAGAGTGGAGAAGGTAGATATTGACCTTCGACTCATCGATTTTGCATTGGCCGAAACAACTTTAGACGATGAGGACCACTCATGAAATGGATCCAAAGAGGTTGGCAACTCGGGTTGGCTTATAAAAATGCAGGCCGCCTAAAAGAGATTATCGCAGTATTTGCGCGACACGGATTTACTGATGTCGCCACGCGAATGAATCTCGAAAGATTGATGCCAGCAAAATGGAAAATCGTTTTAAGCGAGCAACGCGAAATCCCCCCTGAGGTTCGTTTAAGAATCGCATTTGAAGAGCTTGGACCTGCGTTCATCAAATTGGGTCAATTGCTGGCCTCTCGCCCAGATCTTGTTCCTGAAAGTTTTGTTGAAGAGTTTTCTAAGCTCCAAGACAATGTGACTGCAGATGCTTTTGATACGATTCGTTTGACCGTTGAAGCGGATCTTGGAATGCCGATTGAAAAAGCTTATCTCGTGTTTGACCCTTTATCTCTAGCGACTGCCAGTATTGCGCAGGTCCATGGCGCTGTTTTACATACCGGCGAAAAAGTCGTTGTTAAGGTCCAGCGTGGCGGCATCGCTCGGATTGTGAATCAGGACGTAGCTCTTTTAGAGTTTTTAGCTAAACTATTAGAAAAATATATTCCGGAGAGCCGAATTGTTTCTCCCACGACAGTTGTGGAAGAGTTTTTTCGCGTACTCCAGCAGGAACTCGATTTTTCAATCGAGGCGAATAACATCGCGAAAATTAGCGAAAACTTAAAGTCGTTTGTCGATATCAAGATTCCGAAAGTCTATCGACAGTTTTCTACACATCGAGTTTTAACGTTAGAACGGTTAGAAGGTATCCCGCTTAAGAATCTAGATCTCGCTCGAAAGGCCGGACACAATTTAAAAAAATTAAATGAAATCGGCGCTCGCGCTTTTTTTAAATCTGTCATGATCGATGGTCTCTTTCATGGTGATCCTCACGGCGGAAATTTATTTGTCCTATCGGATGGTCGCCTCGGAATTGTAGACTTTGGAATGGTCGGACGTTTGTCGGTCAAGTCACGACAGAGTTTTTCAAACATGGTTTTAGCCATGATGACCGAAGACTTCGAAACTCTTTGTTATTGTTATGCAGATCTCGGATCAGCGGATCCGTCAGTTGACTTTGATGGATTTCAGCGTGAGGTCCGCAATACTTTGGCGCCTTATTTAGGAATGAAAGCACAAGATGTGAACTCGGGTCGAGTTTTGATCGAAGCCACTAAAATTGCGGCAAAATATCAGATTCGGGTGCCAGGGGACTGGATGATGGTATTCCGAGCTATTTTCACAATGGAGGGTCTAGGACGTGCTTTAGATCCAGAATTTGACATCATGGATCTAGGAAAAGATCTCGTCAAAGACATCGTGAAGGATCAGTTTTCACCTGATAAAATTGGAAAAGATCTGCTTTGGGTGGCAAAAGATACGCTGTCATTGGCCCAAGTGTTACCGCGCAATATTCGTTGGGCAATTCGAAAGTGGGCCAAAGACGGGTACGCATTTGAAGTTCAATCTCCACAAATCGATCAACTCAAGGTTCAGCTCGATCGTAATTCAAAACGAATGAGTGCGTCCGTCATTTCTGCGGGCTTATTTGTCGCAAGCGCCATTTCTTTGAATGCGCACGAGACTCATATGATCTGGACCTATCCCGTTTTCACCGTGGTTACTTTTGTTCTGGCCGGATATTTTTGGTGGAAATCCTAACTATCGCTGATTCCTAGGTTAATTTTGCCCATTGGAATCCACCCCTCTAAGTCTGAAAATAGAAAGACAGAGGGGAACGTGAAGACATGCTCCAAAATTCTAAAAGAGGCTTTGTAGGAGTATTGTTATTTGCGCTTGCGATTGTATTTTTCAGTTTTGCATTCTCGACCATTACGCACGCAAGCGAAGTGCCCGCTTCCGACTGCCACTCTAAAATTGCAAAAGAACTGAGTGCTCTCATTGATCAAGATCAAAATCAGATTCTTGACCTTCAACTCAAACTCACGACTCTAAAATTAGCAGCGGCCACCAAAAACTCTCGCAACATGACGGTTGAAAAATATATTCAGAGTGAGACTGCAGAGCTTGAGTCGAAAGATAAAAATGGGATTCGCGAAAAGTTAGTTGAGCTCTATCAACAAGAGGGCCAGGCAGCGGACGCTGCTACGGCCGTGAGCGAGATTGAGCCTATCATTGAGAAATTTCAAAAAGGTTCATATTGGAATAAGGATCTTCGTTTTAAGAATGGGGATCTTTCGGCCTTTGTATTGGCTCATTCTTTAACCTATCCTGACGAAACACCCTTTGGTCAAGAAGATGCTGCTATTTTGTGGATGCAAAGCTATATCAGTGAGGCAGTAACCGAACAGTCAGGTAGAGGCTCGGCAGAATCTAATCTTCAAGAAGTGTCTACTCAGGTTGCTCGTATGACAGGCGTCATCCAAGGTGCCGCCGACTTATCAGTGGAAGAACTCGACGAGAGGGCTCAAAACGTACAGGATCAAATCGGTGAAGAGTTTAAAAAACTGAGCGAAGGTTTTAGTGCAAACTTAAAAACTCAGTGTTTGACTGACGCAAACGGAGCGGTCTGCACACTATCGGCATACGAGCAGTCGAGTGTGATTTTTAAAACAATCGAAGAGATCACCGCGAAACTTGAACAAGACTCCTCTTATTTAAATCAAAAAGTCATTTCAAAATTAGGTGCGTCAGTTCGTGCAGCTGGAGTGGATCTAAAAATCGCTTCCGAACCTACTCCAAGGTCTGATTTAAAATCTGTGAATGAAAAACTAAACGGGTCCACAGGCCCTGTATTAGAGGCACTCAATCAGGTCGCAAAAAAAAGAGAAGTGAGTGGTAAGACTCCCGCAACACCACTCATGTTACAGCCCATTGGAAGCTGTTCTGTAAAAAGTGAGCCTATTAAAACTCTGACGGGAGTCGAGCGAGTTAAGGTGACACTGACTCCAGCAGGGACCGACAAACCGGTCGAATATTGGTCGCCCCCATTGGCTCCCGCCGACCAGACTCAAACTCAAGCCATGCAGTTGGCCGTTCAAAAAAAAGGTGCGTTACTGACCGCTCAAGAACGTGAATTTGCAAAATTCGCTAATATGATTCCAGAAAACGCTCGAATCGTTAGCCATTTACAACAAGATATCAAAGACGGGCCTTGTTTCCGTCCAGCACGGTAATTGACGATGGTACTGATTACCGGCGCCAGTAGCGGTATCGGAGAGGCTTGCGCAAGAGAGTATGCTCGAAAGAAAATGAGCCTCATTCTGTGGGCACGAAGAACTGAGCGTTTAGGCGAATTGGCAAAGGAACTGAAAGAGGCGGGTAGTCCTGAGGTTTTTTTTGCTGGAGTTGATGTTTCTGATCGAAAACAAATCCAAAATGAAATGAATGAAAATGCATCTTTGTACGCAAGAGTTTCAATCTTGATCAATGGTGCGGGTCTCGCTTTAGGAATGGATGCTTTTCAGGATTCGAATTTAGATGATGCAGATCGCGTGATCGATACGAATTTTAAGGGCCTCTTATATGTGACTCACGCGGTTTTGCCCATCATGCTGAAAAACGGGTTGGGTCATATCGTGCACTTAGGGTCAGTAGCGGGGCGTTATAACTATCCCAAGGGTCACGTCTATTGTGCAACAAAAGCAGCGGTAAGGTCCTTGAACGAGTCACTCCGCATGGACCTGTTGGGGACCCCCATTCGAATGACGGAGATTGCTCCTGGAATGGTAGAAACAGAATTCAGTGAGGTCCGTCTCAGGGACAAT
>Ga0138256_10009769_pt1 | contig 10070 bp, 4 predicted proteins | sample KNB2016incub_MG_FD_105486 | JGI IMG/M metagenome (GOLD analysis project Ga0138256, IMG submission 105486) | Active sludge microbial communities from wastewater in Klosterneuburg, Austria - KNB2014incub_MG | ecosystem: Engineered > WWTP > Activated sludge > Unclassified | place: Austria...
TAACTTCACTACGTTTGTGCCAAAGTCAGACTTAAGCCTTAAATAAAACAAACCCGTATGTTGTAAAATTTCCTGATTTATTTTTAGTTCATTATCGCCTGATTTAATTTTTAGATCAGCACTAAATAATATATTTCCTGTGTTATCAATGATTTCATATGTAGCATCATTTTGAGATAAACTATGAAAACTTACTACACAGATATGATGAAATGGATTTGGGATTACCTTTATACTTTTAATGAAAATGTTATTGTCGTTGACATTATCGATACATTTATATTGGATTTCAAAATCTATTTCATCCAATAAAAGTTGTGTTGAATAGTAAATAGCCAAGTAATATTCTTTATTCGTCTCAGTGACAAAAGAGGATGTTTGAGTATTGAAATTGTGTAAAGTCTCACAATTTTGGTCTTTTATTTCTATGCTTACTAAATTTAATTGCGAAGAGAGAAGCTTAAATGTAGAACCGTCTCCTTTAAATTTGTACCAATACTTGTTATAATATGAAGGCAAACATGCATGATTTGTATTTATCCCTGATTTGATAATATCGATACTATACTTTTGGCAAGCTAAAACATAGGCTGAAAATGGTGACACATTTGTTTGTCCTTCTTCACATCTTGTTGTCATTTTGACTTCTTTATCCAAAGTGTTATTACTAATATTGAATTTGATCAGGTATGACTTATTCGATTCTGTAGCTAATCTAAATGTGCTTTGCTCCCCGGGAGATACATTGTGTCTATAAATACACTGGCCGCTACATTCATTCAGTATTTCCATGGAAGAACTCATTTCCTGAGCGGGAAAGTCAAATACCATGATTCTTCCATCTCCGGATAATTTGTACCAGGCAGAACTCTCATTGGCAGATATGCAGGCATCCCCATTGCCGGACGTATAGACATAATTTTTGTTATTGATAGAAACTGTCTCTGAACACTTTAATGATGCTGCATCTGAGCATGAATTATTATCCGCGAAGTGAAAAGTTTGGGTTTGCAATAATACATTATGGCCATAAATAAGTAATAGATATTTTCTGCCTGTCTCTGTACGGAATTTAAGTAAGGACTGATCATACAAAGTCCCATTTGAAATACATTGATAATTATCACAATTTCCTTCTAAAAGCACATAATTTACATTAAAGAAGCCGTTCGCGTTTTTAATCACAACTATGGAGTCATTTCCTTCAAAAGTGTACCACACACCATTGTAATCGCCGCTATAACACTGATTGATTTTATCAGGAGTGCTGTTATCAACTGTCACATTTGTAATACTGTTTAAATTTAGAGGGAATGCTCCACTGCATAAGTCATTTGCTACAGGTTGTTGACAGATTACTTCAAAATTAAATTCAGTTTTACCTTGCAGGGCAACAAGATATTCTTTGCCATCGTCTGCAACAAATCTAAATTCATTGTCAGGAAAATTGCTACTCCATACATTTTTAGATCTGATACATTTTAATTTACCGCATTCTCCTTTTTCGTACAATGTTACAACGCCAGAAAAACTGTTTGTTGGGCTAAATTTCAAATTGTACACTTCACCGTTACCTTCTATAGAATACCAAAGATCATTGTCAGAACTTGAAGTACAGATTTGACCCGTTTGATGCCCATTAAAAGTAGCATAATTTAAATCTCCACTAATTGTTTGTCCGCAAGAGACCGGAATAGCATTGGCACATTTGTCATTTTCAGCAAGGTCTACGCATTTTAGTGTAAAACCTAGTTCTCCAAAATAGGAAAAAAGATTGATATAATAATCACTATTCTCTTCCTGATAAAACACTATCTTTTTACTTTCTTTGGTATAAGTCTTTACACAATATTTTTCAGAACAATTTCCTGCCATCAAAGTTACATTATAATCTTCCGGATGGCTGAGAATCTGCATTTCAAGTAGTTTGTCAGTCTTAGGTAAAAGGTACCAGTAATTGATAATATTATTTTCCCAATGGCAGGGTACATTATCTGAATATCCTAATGGTGTAACAAAAGAAACCCGTGAAGTATCTCCGCAACTTATTAGTGTTGCATCACTGCAACTCAGGTTTTCGGGTTCGTCTTCACAAATCATTTTTATCCTGAATGAAATATCCGGAAATAATTCAGGTTCGGTAATTTTGATAATATATTTAGTGTTCTTTTTTGTGTTAATGATTAATTTTCTGTCTCTGATATCATTTAAGCCTGACTGAAAAAGACAACGTCCATCTGACGTACAAGCATTTTCATATACATCTATATTTACTATTGGTGAATTGAGATACACTAATTCTAATCCTACATATTCTCCGGTACCTGTAAAATGATAATAAAGGCCTTTCCGGGTATCGTTGCAGATATTATTTGTATCTATAGGATTACCGGTCAAATTGCCACCGATTATATCTCCGCATTGTACACCGATCGATTTGGTGCATTCAAAATTCGCAGATAAAGTGTCACAATATACTCTAAAATCAAAGTCAAAGTTGGTATAGTTTGATGCAAACTTGATATAATATTTAACATCAGAAATTGTAGCTACACTAAAATACTTTTTTCCTTGGTCTATGGCAATTTGAGATAAACAAATCAGATTATCACATGTTCCCGTTCCAATGAATACATTAAAATTCTGAAATTGTTGATTATTGTTTTCTATTACAAAATTATAAATATTTCCATCACCATTTAAAGTGTACCAAGTTCCTCTCTCTGATAATGTACAATCACCAAAAGTACCGGAAGTTGTAAATAGACTGGTAGTGCTGTAGCTTGAGTCACAAGAAATAAGTACCGCTTCAGCACAAATGTCAGGTGAAATTCCGGAGGTGCATTCAAGAGTAAAATTTACCTTAAAATTTGGATAAAATGGGTTTTCAAAATGAAATTCTCCATTCATACCAAATTTTATATAATAGGTTTTTCCAACGATGGTTCTATAGTTGTATATATTAGGTTGAGTTCCAAAAATGTTTTCAGTATCATACTCTTTGATACTATTGCATCCATTGATATCTTCATATACTTCAAATCTATAGAGCGCATTCTGATCTTGATTTAATTTTACAGACATTATCTCGCCAGTGGCAACATATTGATACCAGGCATTTTGATACAATGGTTGTTTAGGTGGATCTTGTATCGGGATTAGATTATTGGTACGATTAGTAGGATCATAAGTACGACTTTGACCACAAAAAATGGGTAATGCGTCTTCACAAGATTGATTTGTGACAGGATCAATGCACGATGTCACCAACCTAATTGTATCAATCAATTGAGAAGAACTAAATCTTATTTTGTAGATATTTCCTGGTTTTGTGTTGATGACGAGTTTTTCAAATTTAACATCCCAAGCTTCTGTATTATTGGTACTTACAAGATTATCACAATCGTTTTCAAACACATCATATTTTACACCTTGAACTGGTATGTCCGGATAAAAATTTTGGATGATCATGCTCTGACCATTTCCCGTCATAGATAGCCAATGTACAAATAAAGGATTTTCACTTATTAAGTTTGGCATTTCTTTTGTATTCAACTCGATCATATCGCCACAGATTACAGGCGAAGGGTGGTCACAATTATACTCCGGGATATCAAGACAATTCATACTTACATTGGTACCATCCTCAAAGTACGATGAAATCCTGATAAAGTATACAGTGTCTTTTTTTGTAAAAAAATTCATTCTTGAATAAGACTTATTAATACAACTTAATGAACCACAACTGCCGGTGAGCAACTCAATTTCTACATTATTATCGCATTCGATACTGACAAAACTTCCTGTTCCTGATACTTTTATCCATGTACCTACACTGTCCTGACATGTTTGCTTAAACGGCAATAAATTGGTAAATAGGGAAACTGTTCTTTTTTCTCCACAACCTAAGTTTGCGGCACTAGCGCAAGAGTGATTAGAGATATCATCGACACATCTCAGGAAGAATTCTGAATTCAATTCTGTATCATTCCAAACTTTTAGATAATATGTTTGTCCAATTCTGGCTTTAAATCTTGGAGGATTGGTATTTTCCCCGGTCAGGCAAGTCAGCTGATCACAAGACCCTTGATAAATACTTGCTCTTAGAAAATAATTTTGAGTTTCAATCTTATAAACCTTATCGTCACCGATCAATTTATACCATTTTCCATTAAGCTTTGAGCAAGGGTCTTCAGATACACTTATCCCTACAGTTTTTCTATCTATAGTTTTTTGTGCAAAACATGTAATTTCTTCAGCACTTTCACAAAGTACATTTTCTATTACTATTTGCGGGCAATTTAATTTAAGCCTGGCTCTATGGTAAGTAGATTCATTACTAAAAATCTTTAAGTTATATGACTTACCTTTTGGCAGATCAAAGTAATATTTTCTTTCCTTATTAAAGTTTAAATTTCCTGATTTCAGACATTGAAATGTATCACAATCGGAGGTATAAATGGTGTATTCAAAATTTGCATATTGCTCTCCCAAATAGGTTAATTCATAAGGATCATCACTTCCTTCCAAACTAAACCATTGACCTTTTTGCTCAGGATACGTGCAATTAGAGTCGAATTCTCCTCGTTTAAGGCTATATACATCCAATGTATCGCCGCATGTTAAACTTTGACTGTTATTACAATTGAAATTGAAGTCAATTTGACTTTCACATTGCAATTTTATCGTAAAATCGACTGTACTATAAGAAGATACTTTGACATAAACCGTTTCATTTTCGGCTGCGTTGATGACATATTGACCGATATTTGGATCTATGTATTGTATATAATCGACCTCTATTAAATCTGTGCCACAATTGTTTCCTTTACTTTTATACAATTGGACAAATATTTGTTGAAATTGCTCAAATTTAAAATGAAATATGTGTTTTCCACCTTGAGATGTGAGCTTATACCATTGACCTTGTAGATCAGATGTCATAAGATCAGGTGGCCAAAACTCATTTATTTTGCCTGTTAAACTTTCGCCACATGTAATTGGTACCGCATTGGTACATATATTGGGCAATGTATTATTCTGACAAGAAAGTGAAAAATCAACTACACCGATCGTTTGATTAAAGCTTACACCAAATCCAAATAGATAGTCCTTACCAATTACGGTAGAAAACTTGATGCTTTGTCCATAATTGTAAAACCTGATACACTTTAAAGTATCACAGTCTCTTTCAAATATTTTAACTATAATTGCAGGGTTGTTCCACTGCAAAATTTTATCTTTTCCATCTCCTTTTATTTCAATCCATCCAAGTTTTGTTGTATGGTCTCCGCATGATAATGGTATGGATTCTAATGTTAAAAAGGATGGGTTTATTGTTGTGGTTTGTCCACAATTTAATTTTATCGCACCATAACAATCATCATATACGACCTTTTCTTTTTCAGTAAAAGTCAAACTATAATTGATATCAGTAAAAGTACCATACTGCTTTCCAAATAGTATATAGTAGTTTTTACCTTCTTCAGCATAAAATCTTTTTTCAGCTAAAGGAAGGCAGATTAAAGCATCGCAATCGCCTTCAAATACAGTTAACATTCCGGAAAATTGGCCAGCATCATCGAAATTTATGTCCAGTAATTTACCTTTGCCTTCGTATTTAAACCAGATACCATGTTGTGATGAGTAGTGAACACAATTGGGTGACTCTATATTTGCTAACCCCAAACTTCCATTTTTAATGTCACCATCTGTGATCAAGGTTGCGGTCTGGCACCAGTCATTTGGGTATAAAGACTGACCAAATACAAATGAGACCATATTTGACATAAAAAATAGAAGCAAAGAAATTTTAAATGTTTTCATATTTATAATATTTACCGGTAATGCAGTTAACAAACCATTATATAGAAAAAAATATATTGTGTATAGCATAGAATTACAGTAACATGACAGAAAAATTTCAACTTTTTTGCTTCACACAACATAAAAACAAATTTCAAGATTATTTTTGACATAACCAAATCTATTTTTAAAGGTACAATCGTCATGATGCAAACATCACAAACCAATATAATTAAAGCCAGGGTGTTCCATCTGACCGAAAAATTATCCCAACAAAGAGCCATTTTTGGGGTTGAAAGTTGCCAAAAAAAAAGTCGATTAAAAAGGAATTTTAATCGACTTAAAAATTTAAGCTAATAAAATATTAAGCTGCTATCAGTTTTCTGATTGCATTTTTATTGAGCTTGTCTTCTACATATATCTTATCAACCTTAAACTCTTTGATATCCGACTGTGAAGGCAATTCAAACATAGCATCCGTAAGTATAGCTTCACAAAGTGATCTCAGACCCCTTGCGCCAAGCTTATATTCTAATGCTTTGTCAGCAATATAGTCGATAGATTCTTCATCAAAATGAAGTTTTATACCTTCCAGTTCGAAGAGTTTGGAATATTGTTTTAATAAAGCATTTTTAGGCTCTGTCAAAATGGCTATCAAAGTTGCTTTGTCGAGTGGTTCAAGATATGTCAGCACAGGCAACCTTCCTATCAATTCCGGGATTAATCCGAAATTTTTCAGATCCTGATGAGTAATATATTGCAGCATATTATCCCTGTCTACATGTTCTTTGCCATCATTGCCAAATCCGATAACCTGGGTGTTAAGTCTTTTGGATATGACCTTTTCTATTCCTGCAAAAGCACCGCCGCAGATAAAAAGGATATTGGATGTGTCTACTTTGATCATTTTTTGCTCAGGATGTTTCCTGCCACCATGAGGAGGTACATTTACTTCAGTACCTTCCAGTAGTTTGAGCAATGCCTGTTGAACTCCTTCCCCGGATACATCTCTGGTGATAGATGGATTATCATTTTTACGGGCAATTTTGTCAATTTCATCAATATACACAATACCTCGCTGTGCTGCTTCTACGTTAAAATCACAAGCTTGCAGCAGCCTGCTCAGCATACTTTCTACATCTTCACCTACATAACCAGCTTCAGTAAAGACAGTAGCATCTACAATGGCAAAGGGTACATCCAAAAATTTTGCTATGGTTTTTGCCAATAATGTTTTACCTGTTCCCGTTTCACCCACAAGAATGATATTCGATTTTTCAATCTCTACTTCTCCGGGATTGTTATTATTCAATCTTTTATAGTGATTGTATACAGCTACTGAAAGATATTTTTTTGCATCTGTTTGCCCAATGACATACTGATCGAGAAATGTTTTGATTTGTGCAGGGGTTATGGTGGTTGGCAAACCAGCAAATTCATCTTTTTTACCTGAACCTTTTTTACTGGTTTTGAGCTCATCATTGATGATATCATAAGCTTGTTCCACACATGCTTCACATATGTGCCCGTCAATACCTGCAATAAGCATCAGCGCATCACGTTTATCTTTGCCACAAAACGAACATTTAATATTGTCTTTATACTTGGACATATTATGAATTATAGTGATTACTTATATCAGGCTTTTTTAGCTGCATTTTTTCTATCTAGTACTTCATCGACAAGACCATATTCTTTGGCTTCGGTGGCTGTCATCCAATTATCCCGATCAGAATCTTTTTCGATTTCTTCAAAAGTTTTGCCTGTATGATGTGCCATGATTGCATACAGTTCGTCTCTTAGTTGTTTTATCAATTTATAAGATATCTCCATATCTGTAAATTGTCCCTGCATACCACCTGAAGGCTGATGTATCATTACTCTGGAGTGGGGCAGACAGGTTCTTTTACCTTTATTTCCTGCACAGAGTAGCACAGCTCCCATAGATGCTGCCAGTCCGGTACAAATGGTGGCCACATCGGGAGAAACATATTGCATGGTGTCATATATACCCATACCAGCTATCACTGAGCCGCCCGGACTATTGATAAACATTTGTATGTCTCTTTTGGGGTCTGTAGACTCCAAAAACAGTAATTGAGCCTGAATAACATTGGCAACATAATCATTGACAGGAACACCCATAAAGATAATTCTATCCATCATTAATCTGGAAAATACATCCATACCTACAATATTCATTTGCCTTTCTTCTATGACCTGTGGTGTAAAACCATTGATATCCGGTACAGAAGTCTGCATATATTTATCGAGGTGCATACTGCTCATGCCAAGATGACCTACAGCATACTTCTTAAATTCTTCGTGTGAATACATTCAAAAGGATTTTAAAATTCATTAATAATCAAAAATAAGTCTCTCGGAAACCGAATCGACTATATTAACAATTATCATTACAAATTGTTAACCCTTTCGTTGAGCTGTTTTACTTTTTCTACAAAATCTTCCTGTGTAATGGCTATATTTTTTTTCTTCACTGTATCACCAATTCTCGAAAATACCCTGTCAGCAAGTATTTCTTCATAAGCTTTATTCACTTGTTCTTTATCTTTCATCAGTCTATCGACAGTTTGAGAAATAAATGAATAATCCATATTCCCATATGATCTCATGTAAGAAAATACAGAATTTGTAAAGTGTTTTCTGATATCTGCTTCTTCAACAGAGATTTCATATTGTTTGGCAAGGTGCGATTTTTGAAGTGACCACCTCATATTTTTTGCAAATGCATCAAACTCGTTTTCGACTACGTCTTCTGTAACATTTTCATTGCTTTCTTTGAGATATCTTTTTAAGAATGTTTCAGGAAGATTTATTTCATTATTATCCATCAGCCTATCCATGATGTCCCTGTACATAAATTGTAATGCCTGGTTATCGTAATATGCTTTGATATCTTTTCTAAGGAATTCTTTAAGACTGGTTTCATCTGTCACAGATTCATCTCCGAATGTACTGAAAAATTCTTCATTCAGTTCTGCAAGTTCTACTCGTGTCACTTCGGTGATCGTTGCAGAAAACATGTTGCCTATTTCCAGATCACTGTCTTCAGGTTTTTTAAGAAGATATTTATTAATATGAGCTTCATCCTTATCTTCCAGCTTATAAATGTCAAAAGTAATATTGTCACCCAATTTTTTGGTCAGTAGTTCATCTTTAACCGCCTGGTCATTTACGATATCCACCAGTAAAGTAAATTCTGTTTTCCATCCGCCATCTTTTACTACATTGCCATCCAGTTCTTCAGCTTCCAGTTTTATCATATCCATGTTCTGGATGGTATCCGTTCCTTCGACTCTTTTACCAAATCTCCTTCTTGCAGCCATAAATTCTTCTTCTACTATGCTATCAGGGATCGAAACATCAAAATAATTATACTCATCAGTTTCTGATACCCCTTTTACATCAAGTTCAGGAGCAAGTCCCAGGTCAAAACTGAATTTATAATCTTTTAAGTTATTTACATCAAGATTGAAGACAAGATTTTCATCTCTGTTGGGAAGTGGCTGACCAAGATAGTTTAAATTTTGCTCATCAAGATATCCGAATAATTTGTCCTGAATAGCTTCATTGATGACATCAGATAGTATGGACTTACCATACATTTTTTTGATCACAGATACAGGGGTCATGCCTTTTCGAAAACCCTTGAGTTGTGCCTGATTTTTATATTTTTTTATTTCACTTTCAAATTTTGGAGCATAGTCTGATGGCTCAAGTGTAAGTTCTAAAGTGAGATGTAAAGGATCTGTTTCTTTTCTAACAATCTGCATAGAAAAATTAATATTGGATTAATAAAATATATGGAACATAAATACGAAAAATCAGATGAAGATAGTAATCTTTTTCTGTAAGCACTCAAATAAAGTGCGGGTGGAGGGACTCGAACCCCCAAGCCTCGCGGCACCAGATCCTAAGTCTGGCGTGTCTACCAATTTCACCACACCCGCATTAAAAAGAACTATACTTTTTGAAAAGCGGTGCAAAGATAGAATTATCTTATGAAATAAAAAGAAAAATACAATTTTTATATAAAAATAAACAATGGAATGAATCCTGCACTTCAACTCAATTTTTTATGCACATGTTCATTTTGTCGTTTTAAAACTATTAAGAGTCTAACCCGTTGTGCGATTAAAGCAAAGCATATTTTATTTGATTCAAAGGTTTATCATTACTATGGTTGATAGCTTGAAGTAAAGTAAAAGCAGCAATTTTACCCCATATCCTTGTGCACATTCCCA
>Ga0138256_10009770_pt1 | contig 10069 bp, 6 predicted proteins | sample KNB2016incub_MG_FD_105486 | JGI IMG/M metagenome (GOLD analysis project Ga0138256, IMG submission 105486) | Active sludge microbial communities from wastewater in Klosterneuburg, Austria - KNB2014incub_MG | ecosystem: Engineered > WWTP > Activated sludge > Unclassified | place: Austria...
CGCGGCAAACTGCTCGACATCGCTTTGCCAGCGAGTCTTTTCATCGGTCGCGTTTTGTCCGCGCGCACCCACGAATGTGAATGCCATCAAAAACGCCAGCGCAGCAAACAGTCGCTTCATGTTGTTGTGAATCGACCGATGCGGAACGAATTTGAGTCCGGTAAATGCGAGAAAGTTTCAAAGCAACCTGAAGAGGTGATGCTTCGATGCTTATAGACGGTACATTTGGAGAAGTCACTTGAACAAAGCGACTAGCGATTAGCCACTAGCCACTAGTTGCAGAAACTAGTCGCTAGTGGCTAGTGGCTATTGGCTAGTCGCTCAGTTTTATTTCATCGCTTCAACGCCGCCCATGATTTCCGACAGCTCGGTCGTGATCTGGGTCTGACGTGCGCGGTTTGCTTCGAGCGAGAGCGCCTTGGCCATTTTGTCAGCAGCGTCGGTTGCGCTCTTCATTGCAATCATGCGCGCGACGTGTTCGCTTGTGAACGCATCGAGGAACGACTGGAACAACGCCGTCTTGATCGTGAGCGGAAGAAGTTCGCTCAAAATTTCTTCAGCGCTCGGGATGAATTCGTATGCACTGGTTGTCGTGGGCTTCACACTTTCGGCGGCGACATCTGTGGCCACTCTGCGTGAATCGAGCATGCCGGCTTTCATCTGTGCTTCGCGCTGAGCCATGTCGAGGCCCATCCGGTCTGCGGCTTCGGCAAGTCCAGACATCGGAAGGAGCGTGGTGATTTCAGGCTTTTGCAAACCGGTGCTGATGAAGTTCATCGATGCGACGGACACGCCGTCGTATTCTTCTGAGATGAATCGTTCCATCACCTGGGCAGCCATCGGTTCGATTTCGTCGTACGCGACCTGATCCGAAATTGGATTCGTTGGCTTGAATGGGATCTTGGCGAACTTGAAGAACGACGCCGCGCGCTTGCCGACCGCGTAGACATCGACTTCGATTCCCGCTGCCTTCATCTCACGCAAAAACAGCGACGCACGACGCAACACGTTCCCGTTGTACGCGCCCGCCAAACCACGATTACCCGCGATGACAATCAACGCCACGCGCTTGGGCTTCTCGGCGACACGGAGCAGTGGATGATCTGCACCCTCGACGCTCCGCGCGACTTCTGCGACCAGCTCGCGCACCTTCATTGTGTACGGCTTGGTGGCGACGGTTCGCTTGAGCGACTTCTGGAACTTCGCCGTCGCGATCATCTGCATCGTCTTGGTGATCTTCTTGATATTTCGCACCGCTTTGCGGCGCTTGAGGATCGCTCTTGCTTTGGCCATGTCGCTTCAACTCGCTTCGAAAAAAGGTCTGATTCGGCATTGAATCGGATTCGATGGAATTCGTCAACGAACGGGCCTGAGTCTGACGGTGTGCCAGATCGTCGCACTTCGAAATATGCCCGGCAGGAAGCCGCATTTAGACGAGAACACTTACAGCCACGCTCGATCGAGAAGCATCGTGCGAAGCGCGTCCGGATCGCAGAACGCTAGCTACCGATCCGTACTGCTGACTCACCCGCAACAGATCTGCGAAAGTGATCACCGAATCGAAGTTGATGTCGCCCTGATAAAAGTCCCGATTCGATTGGGAATAATTCTGGGCAACAGTCAAAATATCGCCGAAGGCCACAGTGCCATCGAGGTTGACATCACCATCAAGCGTGTGATGCACAATCGTGGCACTCGCATCGACGGCGACGTCATGGAAAAGTCCCGACGAGTTGCTGACCACCGAAGCAGGCGCGTAGCCGAGTGTGAACTCGACATTCATTCCCGCCACCGTGTCGCGCAAGCCAGCGCCGTTCCACGCGCCATTGGCATATCCACTAATGACCGCCTGTCGAACGGCGGCGTACGTATTGGCGTTGTTGGTCGCGTGTTTGAAGACAGCAGTGCCTGCGATGTCTGCGCCGGCACCGATCGTCCAATTTCCGAAATAGTCGACCCACGCTTTCGAACCGATCACGCCATTCCCATCGATCTCGTACGTTCCGCCGATGATTGAGAGCTGTGTGCCTTCATCCATCACATTGTAAGCGCCCGCCTGGCCCCACCATTCACGAACCGTTGCCTTGGTCGATCCGCTGAAATTCATCGTGCCGGCATTCGTGAACCTGGTGATGAGTGTGGACGTGCCGATGGTGAATGTTGCGTTGGAAAGCTCATGGCCATCGATCTTCATCTCGCCCTGGTTCAGGACTGCGCCTCCAACGCCAGTGATCGATCCGGTCTTGCCGAATTGAATCGTGAGTTCGGGGCCGAACGTGAGCGTGGGTGTCGGATTCGTATTTTGTGGAACATAATTCAGCTTCAAAATGCCCGCAGGCTGGCTTTCGACCGTTCCATTACCGGCAAAGGTCATGGAAGACGGCGCGGCAAAATTCAACGTGACCTGGGCTGATGCGTTTAGGATCGTCATCGTTGAATTGAGTACGACACCCTGCCCAATCGTCATGGATGCTGGCTGAACATTCACTGGAATGTTGATGACCAGATCAACAATCGATCCGCCGTGAATGGCCAGCAACGATTCGCCGCTCAACGTGCCGCCGGTCAGCACTCCATTCACCAACTTGATGGATGGAATTTGTCCCGTGCTATCCAGATCAATTCCACCCAGTGCGACATTGCCGTTGATCACCAGCGCGGTGTTGTCGAAGTGATGGGTGTTGAGATGCATCCAATTCAATGAATCGTTGATGATGAGCGTTGAATCTTCGAAATCGAACGCGCCTTGATTGATCAGCACGTCGGTGCCGCTCAGCGAACCTTTGTAAAACGCAACGGAGGAGTTGAGCGCATCGAAGGTCGCACCGGTGTTGTTCTGGAAGCCGTAGATGATGACCTTCGCATTGTTCGTGATCTCGATCGAGCCGTTGTTGATGAATTTGCTGCCGGTCGATCCGATGCGAATGTCGCTCACGGTGTTGCCGACCATGAGCATGTGACCATCGAGCCGTGTTGTCGCGCCGGTGCCCGCGATGATCGATGTTGAAGCATCGAGCCGAAGATCGATACCAGCACCGAAGACCAGCGGCTGCGGAACTGAATTCACGATGCATTCGTTGTAGAGGCCCGCACTGGCGAGCGTTTCAAAACGGATCTGGCCGACACCCATCACCGTCATTCCGGTTCCGCGAAAATAGAGTCGGTTTCCGTTGGATGAGGGTGATACAAACTTGATTGTGCCGTTCAGCGTCAGGCTGTTGTGAATGAAGATTGAAGTCGCATCGGTGACAGTCAGATCAGTGTTGATTGTCACGTCGATGAAAGTTGCGCCCTGGGGAATCAATTGATGGCCGCTTGTTGTGGTCACGGTTCCGTTCAGGATGGTTCCGCCGGTGATGATCCAATCGCCGGTCTGGTCGTTGAATTCGCGCGTCTGGCCGGTGTTGTCGAGCGTGCCGACGATCCGCATCACCGAGTTTCCGCTGCGCGTGAACGCGCCGATGTCGTCCCAGGTGAAGTTGCCGGTGAATTGGAACTCGCCGCCGACGTTGTTCAACACGCCATCGTTATTCCACGAGATCGATGCACTTTGTTCTCGAAAGATCATCCGTGACGCATTGGCTTCAATCACTCCGCCGACTTCATTCACGAGATGATCCAGATTCACGCTGACCGAATTGAACGCGCGGATGGTTCCATAATTACGAAACTCCCTGCTGGTGGACATTCTCGCAGAGCCAGTGAAGGTCGGCCCGCCGGTGCCTTGGAAAGTGATCACGCCGTAGTTCGTCGTCTTGCCGTAACTGGTGTGAACGTACGAATTCTTCGCCAGGTTGATCTTGATCTCTGATCCGATGGTGAGATCGAAGCCTTGACCGGTCGTGAGATTTCGCTGCGAGTTGATGACGCCGCATTCGCCTGTTCCGAGCGAAAGAATGCTACCTGTGCCGTTCAGAGTTTGATGGCTCGCGCCGCTAAATTCGACTGATGCGTCGATGTCCTGGTTGGCAGCGCCCAATGTGATTGTTGAATTGAGCGTGAGTCCGTTGCGAATCTGAATCTCGTGTCCGCTCGACACTCTGAGCGGAGCATTGAGTGTCACGCCGTACAGCATCCCTGAGCGCGTGACGCCGTTGATCCATGCACTCGAACTAACGATCGATGCCGATCCAATCGCATTCACCGTTCCACCGTTGATCGAACCCACCAGATACAATTCAGGGATCGATTCGGTCAGTGTCGCAATGCGGCCGATGTTCTGCATCGTGCCGCCGACGCGTGCCATCCCGCCGGTCACTGTGAAATTACCGATGTCTTCAAACTCAAATGTATCGAGAAAAGAGACGAGGGTTTCGGTCGTTGAAATCGATCCGTTGTTGTCCCAGGAAAACGGCCCTTCATTTCCTTCATCTGCATTGAAATTCAGTTGACCTTCCTGAGCCGTGATCGAGCCGGTCGGACTGTTCACAACATTGTAGAGGCTGGTGATTGTGTCGACGAAGCTCATCGTTCCGTTGTTGATGAACTGCTGATTTACTCCGCCGAGCCGACCAACGTCGTTGAGTTGTTCCGGGCCGACAACGCTCAGATGCCCGTTGTTCACAACCGTTCCACCTGCATTGCTGCCGATCTGCGCGAACCGTCGGGTAGCCATCGAGATGTTCGCGCCGATGGTCATCGTCTGGCTAACATTGTTGACGGATGTTGCGTTGGTGATGATCAGCCGATCGTTCTCATCTGTACTGGTGATCGTTCCAGTGCCAGCGATGAACGCCTGATCGCCTCCCAGTATCAGCCGCACACCGATATCGCCTGAGTACGTCTCAGATGTGATCGAACCGTTGAGCGTGAGACCGTTGTCGATGCGAAACTCTTCGCCTCGTGTCGTCACAGCAGAGTTGATCGCAACGCCGTTGGTCACTGTGAGCGGGGAACGGATGCTGAAAGATTCGTTGCAGACAAGCGATCGAATGGTGACGTTGTATGGAAAGACCTGAAGCCCGTCGTAAACGATTGACGGATTTCCCGCGACATCGATCGTCACGTCATCGTCGGCGGTTGGAAGCGTATTGTTCGACCAGTTGGCAGCGGTGCGCCACAACACACCATCTCCGCCACCATCCCAGAAAACCGCGGCGAGGAGGAAACGTGACTCCAGTTGATCGACGACAAGACGTGAGTTGCGACGAATCGATTTCATGTATGCAATCCCCCAATTTTGACCTGAGAACAATCTAATCTGCGTCTGAGGTGAATCAGATGTCAAGCAAATTCCTGAGCGAACGGATTGGTCGGAATTCAACGACGCTTCTTGAACTCATTAATCAATCCGCGTGTCGAGCTATCATGCGTGGTGATCGATTCGTTGTCGGCCAGCTCCGGCAGAATTTTCTTCGCCAGCACTTTTCCGAGTTCAACGCCCCACTGATCAAAACTGTTGACGTTCCAGATAATCCCCTGCGTGAAAATCTTGTGCTCGTACATCGCAACCAGCGCGCTGACAGTTTGTGGATCGAGGCGATCGACGAAGATGCTGTTCGTCGGGCGATTTCCCGTGAACGTTTTGTGATTGACGAGTTCGGCGGACGCTTTTGGATTTTCCGCTCGGACTTCCTCCGGCGATTTTCCAAACGCGAGCGCTTCGGTCTGCGCGAAAAAGTTGGAGAGCAGAATCGCATGATGCTCGCCGATCGGATTGTGTGAATGGATCGGTGCGATGAAGTCGCACGGGATGACTTTCGTGCCCTGGTGAATCAGTTGATAGAACGCGTGTTGGCCGTTCGTGCCGGGCTCGCCCCAGATGACCGGGCCGGTTGAATAATCCTTGATCGGCTTGCCTTCGCGATCGACGCCTTTGCCGTTGGATTCCATGTCGCCCTGTTGGAAGTAGGCGGGGAAACGGTGGAGATATTGATCGTACGGAAGGATCGCGTGGCTCTGCGCGTCGAAGAAATTGTTGTACCAGACACCGAGCACAGCGAGGATGATTGGCAGATTATCTTCCGGTTTCGCCGTGCGGAAATGCTCATCCATCTGATGAGCGCCGTCGAGAAGTTTTTCAAAATTCTCAAAGCCGACGTAGAGCGCGATCGGCAAACCGATGGCGCTCCACAATGAATAACGTCCGCCGACCCAATCCCAGAATGCGAACATGTTGGCGGGGTCGATGCCGAATTTTTTCACTTCGGCTTCGTTGGTCGAGAGCGCGACGAAGTGCTTGGCGACATGTTTCACATCGCCGGCGTGTCGCAGAAACCAATCGCGCGCGCTGTGCGCGTTGGTGAGAGTTTCTTGAGTGGTGAACGTCTTGCTCGCAATGATGAACAGTGTGGTTTCCGGATCGACATCGACGAGTGTTTCGGCGATGTGCGTGCCATCGACGTTGCTGACAAAGTGAACGCGCAGCTTCGACTCATCCGCGTAGTGCTTGAGCGCTTCGCAAACCATCACCGGCCCGAGATCGCTCCCGCCGATGCCGATGTTCACCACATCCGTAATCGCCTTGCCCGTGTAGCCAACGTGCTGTTCCAATCGCACGGCATTCACAAACTTTTCCATCTGCGCGAGAACACGGTTCACATCCGGCATCACATCCTGGCCATCCACCTTCATCGGCCTGTTCGACCGATTACGCAGCGCGACATGCAACACCGCCCGATCCTCAGTAATGTTGATCTTTTCCCCCGCAAACATTTTATCGCGCATGGATTCAACACCCGCTTCGCGTGCCAGCTCCATCAGCATGCCGAAGGTTTCACTGGTGATCCGGTTCTTCGAAAAGTCCAGAAAGATCGAACCGAATCGTCGGCTGAACGTCTCGAATCGCTTAGCATCCTGCTTGAACAACTCGCGCAGATGGGTCTTCTCGATCGTGGATTTATGGCTCGACAATTTCTTCCATGAATTCAATGTGGTGGGATTCGGCATCGCTGCATCCTGCAATCTGCTCGCCAGTTGACAAGTCCACAGGGCCAAATCGGGAATTTGAGAATCGATGTTCAAACCCAGCGACTTCATTTTTCGCTATGATGTGGCGATGTCATCCGCCTACGAAAAACTCGCGCGCGCCGGCGGAATTGAAGGCCTTCGCCGCGCAGGGGAGTTCTTCATGCCTGATGGTTCTGTTGAACGCACGTTACGAAACATCACCACGCGATTGGATGAACTTGGAATCAGCTATGCAATCGTTGGCGGCATGGCGCTTGTTTCGCACGGCTATGAGCGAACCACGGTTGATGTCGATCTGCTGGTGACCGAGATCGGACTGAAGAAAATTCACGAGTCGCTCGATGGGTTGGGTTACGTTCCGCCATTTCCCGGGAGTAAATATCTAAGGGATGCCGAGACCGGCGTGCGAATCGAATTCCTGGTGGCCGGGCAGTTTCCTGGCGATGGAAAACCAAAGCCGGTTGCATTCCCGGATCCGGCATCTTCATTTGTCGAAATCGACGGGATCAAAGTTCTGGCCATCGAGAAGCTGGTCGAATTGAAGCTTGCATCGGGGATGACTAATCCCGGCAGATTGAAAGACCTGGCCGACGTGCAGGAACTGATCCGCTGGGCAAAACTCGATGAAGCATTTGCCCACAAGCTCAACGAGTTCGTGCGCGCGAAATTTCTTGAACTGTTCCATGCAGTTCAGGCGGATCAATCTGATCAAAATGGCGAGTGATTCCATCGGTTTTCCGGGCACAGGTCACTAACCAATGTCCACTCATTGACAAGTCCACATCCCACCTTAGACTTGGATCAATCGTCGAGAGGTCGTGGAAACACGAAAGGTAGACGTCAAACTCCATCTTAAGAGATCGTTTTGATCGAAAGATCGCAATGATTTCCCACCTCTTGCCGACTGATCGTTACCCCGTGGTGTAACGGTAGCACAGAAGTTTTTGGTACTTCTTGTCTAGGTTCGAATCCTAGCGGGGTAGTTTGTCCAGACGATTAGTCGTCCGACAGCTCGGCAATCCAATGGCTGAAACCGACGCAAACGATCTGAAAGTCTTCGCCGCTCGAGGCAACCCGGCGCTCGCGAAGCGAATCTGCGATTACCTCCAGATTCCGCTCGGGCGCGGACGCACCGAGTTGTTTCCCGACGGCGAGGTGATCGTGCGCGTCGAAGAAGACGTTCGCGGGCGCGATTGCTACATCGTGCAGCCGACTTGCCATCCGGTCAACGCGTACTTCATGGAGTTGTTCATCTGGATCGACACATTGAAGCGCGCCAGCGCCGGGCGCGTCACTGCCGTCATCCCGTATTTTGGCTACGCGCGGCAGGATCGAAAAGATTCGGGACGTATCCCAATCACCGCCAAGCTCGTTGCGAATCTTCTCGAACGTGCCGGGGCGGATCGTGTCGTCAGCATCGATCTGCATGCTCCGCAGGTGCAGGGATTTTTCGACATTCCCGTCGATCACTTGAATGCCGGGCCGATCTTTGTGAAGTGGTTTCGATCGCTCGGCGTGAAGGATTACGTTTTCGTCTCGCCGGATATCGGTAACATCAAGCGAGCACAGATTTACGCTCAGCAGTTGGGCGGCGAGTTGTGCATCATCGACAAGCGAAGAAAAAACGGCAGCGAGATCGAAGCCGCGCACATCATCGGTGATGTAAAAGGTCGAAATGTGTTGATGACGGACGACATGATCTCAACCGGCGGAACGATCGCCAAAGCGGTCGAATTTCTGAAGCATCACGGCGCGCGCGACATCTATTTAAGCGCAACTCACGCGGTGTTTGCCGGCCCGGCGATGGAGCGCCTGCAGAATTGCCCGTTCACGCAGATCGCGGTCACCGACACCATTCCGCTCTACGACCGCGCGGAAGAAATCAAGGATCGCCTCACAGTGCTGAGCGTTTCTGAAATGCTCGGCGAGGCGATTCATCGAATCCATCACAACAAGAGTGTCTCCGCGTTGTTCGAAACCAACGACGGCACCAGCGGACTACGGTTCTGAACTACGAATTTCTATCAACCTTCAACTACTAACTATCAACTACTAATAAGGAGAAACTATGGCAGCCCCCATCAACCTCACCGCCGAAACCCGCGAAAAACTCGGAACCCGCGCCACACGCCGCCTGCGCAACGCCGGCAAAATGCCCGCGATCGTGTACGGCCACGGCAAGGATCCCGTCTCGGTCACCGTCTCCACCAAGCCCTTCAAGGATTCGCTGGACAAGGGCGCTCACCTTTTCGAACTTGGATTCGGCGCACAGAAAGAAACCGTCCTGCTTAAGGATGTTCAGTTCGATTATCTCGGCACGAACATCATCCACGCCGACTTCGCGCGGGTCGATCTCAACGAGCGCGTCACCGTCACCATCGGCATCGAACTCAAGGGCGTTCCGATCGGTGAAAAGGACGGCGGCAAGCTCCAGCAGACATTGAACGAAGTCGAGATCGAAGCCCTCGTGACGGAAATCCCCAGCGCGATCATTCACGACGTCAGCAAGCTGAAGCTCGACGACGTGCTGCATGTGAAGGAACTCACCGTCCCCGCCGGCGTGAAAATCCTCGCCGACGAGGATGCCGTCGTCGCCGTCGTCCATGCAATTCTGGAAGAAGTCACCGAGCCAGTAGTTGCCGAAGCCGCCACCGCCACTTCCGAACCAGAACTCATCCGCAAGGAAAAGGCGGATGCAGAAGCCGCGGCCGAAGAGGCGAAAGAGAAGAAGTAATTGGCGAAGTTGTGAGTGGCGAGTACTGAGTAGTGAGCGGTCTATCCGTTTTCCCTCACTACTCGCAACTCACTACTCACTACTTCCACATGAAACTCATCGCAGGCCTCGGCAATCCCGGTCGCGATTACGTCGAAACGCGACACAACGTCGGCTTCGATGCGATCGACGCATTGGCCGAGCGACTCGGTTGGGTCAGCAAAGGCCAGTTTGATCGCATGGCGAAAAGTGCGTTCGAAGGTCTGGCGATTGACGGGATCGTTCAACTCGCTTCCGGCGGATCGGAAAAATTGATCCTCCTGAAACCGATGACCTACATGAATGTGAGCGGGCGATCGATTCGATCCGCTCTCGATTTCTTCAAGCTGGAGCCTGAACAAGTCCTGGTGATCGTCGATGAGATGGCGCTTCCCGTCGGAAAAATCC
>Ga0138256_10009771_pt1 | contig 10069 bp, 7 predicted proteins | sample KNB2016incub_MG_FD_105486 | JGI IMG/M metagenome (GOLD analysis project Ga0138256, IMG submission 105486) | Active sludge microbial communities from wastewater in Klosterneuburg, Austria - KNB2014incub_MG | ecosystem: Engineered > WWTP > Activated sludge > Unclassified | place: Austria...
GACTCTCAGGCCGAGCCATCACCAGCATCCTTGCTTATACAATAGTCAAACCACTCAACCACCAGTATAAACTATTCCGCACAGAATTGTTATACCACTTTATTTGTGTTCGGGTGCTTACGCTGAAGTGATTTGACCACGGCGTCTGCGGACTCGGACCGCCGTTCCTGCGTTTTTGAAATCAGGCGATTGATAAGCGTCGATAACTCTGAGGGGATTTCCGAGTTGAGTTTTTCAGGAGATTCCGGAACGAGGTTGGCCAGATTATTGAGCGTCGCCATCAGGTTGGGACCTGCGAAAGGCTGCGTTCCGGTAGTGATGCGATACAGGACCGCACCCAGGCTAAACAAATCGCTGCGCGGAGTGGCTTCGGTTCCGGCTGCCTGCTCAGGAGCCATGTAAGCAGGCGTTCCCAAAACCGCTCCGCTGTGGGTCACTTTTTGGTCATCACGCTCCGGACGAGCAAGGCCGAAGTCCAAAATGCGGACTCGCCCAGTCGATCCTTCAAGCCAGATATTGCTGGGTTTGATATCGCGATGAATGAGCCCGTGGGAATGGGCGGCGGCGAGACCTGCAGCGATCTCGCGACCGATGCGACAGGATTCCGTCACGGACAAACGATTCTCGCGGAGAAGTCGATCGTCGAGTGTTTCGCCTTTCAGGACGGGCATGACCAGAAATGGCATTCCATGATCTTCACCGACGGCATGGATGATCATGACGTTGTCATGTTCAATGGTGGCCATAGCGCGAGCCTCGCGCAGGAATCGATGCCGCGCGTCCGGATCGGCTGCCAGTTCGGGCTTCATCACTTTCACGGCAACCCGCCGTCTCAGTTGATGGTCTTCCGCCAGATAGACGGCTCCCATGCCGCCTTCGCCGAGAAGTGACAGGGGCTTGAATCCGCCAATCGACGCGGGCAGGTGCGCATTTGCCGAGGGAGCTGGCAAGGGAGTTCGCGTCAGGTTCGAAGTATCAACATCGACTTGTGAACCGAGCGTTTCGGAAATTCCGTCTTCCGCAAGTTGTTCGAATCGTGAAACTACCTGAATGCGTCGGGCCAGTTCTGGCATCAATTCTGGACATTCAGCGCACAACTCAGCCACTGAAATGGTTACGCCACGCTCACGTCCGGACATCCATCCATCGAGCAACTCTTCCAGGCGATTATCAGACATCTGCTTTGCTCCGACCGTCCCAAGTCTTTCCATCACTGCGATTCTTGTTGAAATCATACGCAAGAAACGAGTCGTCAGGAAGCAGTGGCACGTAGGCGTGAGCTCCCTGGGCAGAAAGTGGGGTACGCGACAAATAGCAGCGTTGCTCAAATGTCATCGTGCAAAACTTTCCGTCTCGGCTGGGACTAAATTGCCGTCAGATTCAATCTCTCCAAAGATTTTTGTGTCCGGATCTCGCACGCAACTTCGCTTTACTGAGCATCAGACCTCTACACACGAAACTCTTCTGAAAAGGATCACTGTCATGTCCAGAATGCTCTTCACCGCCGCAACGCTCTGTGCCGCTCTGTTTCTGACCGAAACCACCGAAGCCGGCGTGGGAAGCCAGTTCCGTGCCGGGATTTCGCACTTTCGGCGAACGGCCCCCGGTCGCTGGGAGGAATTGCAGAACGGTGTCCCAACTTTTACGTTCGTCGAGACGGCGGCAAATCCCAACCTCGTGCTGCTGTACGATGCCTCACGAGGCATCACGCTGAAGCTGTCACCCACTAGAAACGTGATCATGTCTGGTCCTGATACGCTGATGTCGGTCACCGGCGGCTGGTCAAAGTAGCGTTACCGTCCCCTGATCGCATCGAATCCATTTTTGAATCCTCACATTGCTCGGGAGTCCTCACATGTCGCTCACAGCCACTTGCAGTCTTTTTCACATCTGCCTTGCAGCCACACTGGCACCGGCCATCGCCACCCCAGAGCCGCCGGCAAAGTTTGAGCCGAACTACATCGCTGTGCAGGACGTGGAGCTATCGACACCGAATGGCAACGCGGCTGGATATCTGAAGAAAGGAACACTGGTGTCGGCTCGTCTGGCTCTGGAGGGCGTCCTCAATGTTCAGACGACGGAGGGCCAGTCCGGACTGGCATCTGCATCGGCATTCAGCCGTCTTGGTCGCAGCATCTCAGTGACGCCAGCCAGCAAATCCGCAGCAAAATCCAGCAATCAATTTGCCGTGGATTTGTATCACCAGGTTCGCAGTCAGGAAGGAAACCTGTTCCTGTCGCCAGCCAGCGTCGCCACCGCGCTTGCGATGACTCACGCCGGTGCCGCCGGAGTGACCAAAACAGAAATTGCAAAGGTCCTGCATCTGGAACCCGGACAGCACATGGATGCTGGCTTTGCTGTTCTGATGGAACTGCTGAACAGTACTGGCGACCGAAATGGTTATCAGTTGAATACCGCCAACCGCTTGTGGGGAGACAGCGACGCACAGTTCGAGACGCCGTTCCTGCAGTTGGTTCGTGAACAATATCACGCCCCGCTGGAGTCCTTGGATTTCGGGAAGTCACAGCAGGCTCGGGAGACCATCAATCGCTGGGTTCTGGATCAAACTCGCGGTCGAATCGCTGATCTGATCCCACAGGGTATGCTGAATGCCCAGGATCGACTGGTGCTGACCAACGCGATCTTTTTTCAGGGCGGCTGGCAACATGAGTTCGAGCAGTCGGCGACGAAGCCCGCTCCCTTTCACGTGTCTCCCGACGTGACTGTGGAGACGCCCATGATGTCTCAGCAGGAATCATTTTCGTACACCGAGGATGAAATGGCACAGGTCGTTTCATTGCCGTATCGCGGTCATGAAGTCTCGATGGTAGTGATGCTGCCAAAGCAACGTGACGGTCTGGCCATGCTGGAAGCGACGTTTACAGAAAAGCGATTGAGTGAATGGCTGCGGTCGCTGAATACAGATCGTCTGGTTCGGTTGCATCTGCCACGGATTAAGCTCGAATCGCAACTCATGCTGACTGAGATGCTGAAGGCCATGGGAATGAAGACCGCGTTTGATGAAAGTGCGAACTTCACGGCGATGTCTAAGAGTGAATCACTGATGATTTCGCAGGTGATTCATCAGGCGAACGTCGATGTGGACGAAAAAGGCACCGAAGCGGTCGCCGCGACAGCCATCATCATGGCTCTGCCGACAGCCCCGTTCGACCCCGAGCCGAAGCAGCCCGTCGTGTTTCGAGCAGACCATCCGTTTCTGTTCCTGATCCGCGAAAACCGGAGCGGTGCCATTCTGTTTCTTGGTCGCGTGACGAAGCCCACATCGTGAGTTCCCGCCGCAGTGCCGCCAGGACAATAAACAGTGACATTCTGACGCATACGTCGCTTCGTATGAGTCCCGGAAAAACAACGGGGACGTTGATCCGAGAGGATGGAACCACAATCCGATACGTAGATATTGACTTCACGCACGGTAATTACGGCAGTTTCGTAGACGACGGGCGTGTGCAAACGTGCATGGCCAGAATGTATGAGGGCCAATGGGGATGGTCAGGCGGAATTGGGAAATTCTTTCAGGGCGACGGGAGCGGTTACGTGGAAGTGTTCTTCGGAGGCCGAGAGGTTGGTTACGGCCACTCAAAAAACCTTCCTCAGATAAAGCCCCCGATGGACGAGGGGCACTCGACGGATGAAAGTGCTGACCGAGACGGCTGGCACTTGTTGAACATTGACGGAAATACAGGACTCGCCAGGGAGTTTGAATGCCCGGCTGACCCCGTAATCTCTGGTGATGTCTTCAAATCAGAAGATACTTCCGACTTTGAGTGCATCTGCTGGGATAACGGCGCGGGATTCAGAGCCTGGCTCTGGGAGAGCCTGCGACTGCCGCTTACTGCCGTTCCGCCCGTCGCGAGTGACACTCACCGAGTGCTACTTGATGACCTGTTTGGGTCCGAACAGATCTTCTAAGCGTGTCGAAGCTCTAACAGGCGTTTTCCGGTGAATTCAGAATTCCCGACAAAATCTTTGTCCGGTTCATACGCGTCAATTCGCTTAAAAGAATAAGTACAGTATTCGCCAACCCTCAAATCACAAAGGAGACTCAACCATGTCAAGAATCACGATCGAAGATCTTCCGGAAATTCAAGACCTCACGGACGCAGAGCAGCAGGACATCTACGGAGCCGGGCGTCCTTTGCGACGCAAAAGCCGTGAGTCTTTTCCGGGGATCGTCCACCTGGAACTCCTGGAACGCCGAGAGGTCTTTTCGGCGACGGGGATGCCCGCTCTTGTGCAGGCTCCGACCGCCCAGAGTGTCACGGCAGAGATGCAAGGATCAAGTGTTGAGAAAGATGCCGCCGGCAACACGATCTTTACTCAATCTGCGGACGGAAAGGTCGTCGCCAAAGCCGTGTTCACTCCGCGTGGACAAATCGTGTCCTATGAACGCATTCAGGGGGAACTCCGGGTCGTTGCGAGTTACCAGAATGGAAAGCTTAGTTCCGTGACAACGTCGAAGGCTGGCGTTCCAGTGATTCGACAGGAGTTTTCGTCGAACGGGACTGTGACGAAGGAAACAAAGTTTGACATCAAAGGCAAACTGGCTGTGGAGACCACCTTGACCGGGGCAACACGACAAGTGACGGTGTATGTCGATGGCAAAGCGGCACGGGTGCAGATGTTCAAGACAAATGCCGCGAACAAAGAGGTGCTGACCTATGAGGAAACCTGGTCCGGTGGCGTGAGAGTTAGCCAGACCCAGAATACCGACAGTGGTGAACTCAAATCGAGATGGGAAACAACCGGAGACCATAGATTTGAAACAACAGTTTCGAACGGAATCCGTGACGAACGTACCTACTTCAAGGGAAAACAAGTTCTGCATGAACAGTATTCTGATCTGAAAGCGCTGTCCGCGACTCTTGCAAACCAGATGACGCAGGAAAAGAAGGCCGGGCATACTGTTGTGAATCCGGGACAGACGGAACAGGTAATCAAGACTCTGGTCACGAAACCCCTCCTGCGAGAGACGTGGACAGACTCAGGGAAACGCATCAAAGTGGAAATCTGGAGCTACCTGACGGTCGCGATCCCACTGAATGTTCCGGGGCAAAAACTTGACACCATGCAACTCGTCAGTCGGCAAACGGTTGAGACATATGACCCAGTCGATAACAACAAGCAAGTTCGCGAGAACTCCTCGGGCGGTGTTCTACTTGAACGAACGGTGACCAACAAAGGTGTGTTGGTTGAGGAAGAAACATGGAACAGTTCCCGCCAGCAATTGACGCGAAAGGTCTACGGCGACAATTGGACGGAGTCCTATGAGTACACAACCGAGACGACCGGTTCAGGAAATTCGAAAGTATCGAAGACGTTTATCTCCATGAGCAGCTTCCGGAAAAACGGTGCACTGGAACGACGAGAATGGTTCAATACCAATGGCATCACGCAGCGCTATTATTACCAAACAGAGAAGGGCCAACTGCGAACCACGATGAAGGAAACGTTCAGCGGCAAGATACATAAAATTGTTGACTTGAAGACAGTTGGGAAGTCTACGGTTTCGCTACTGACATACGACAAACTTGTCAAAAACGTGCCTGTCAACGAAAGGCTTGTACAGACGGATGTCTTCAAGGGGGATGCACGGGTTGAGCGAACAGGCTTCCATAGCAACGGCAAGGTCGCGTCATACTGGTATCAGATTGATTCGTACACGGCGTGCAACACGTACTACAACGAAAAAGGCCAGAAGACAGAGCAGTGGATCACCAGAGATGGTCGCCCTGAGAGTCAGCGATTGTATGACGCCGCGACTGGTCGAGATCTTCGATTCAGCGTGTTTGATAAGAACGGACATAAGATTCATCAGGTAAACTGGGAGTATCAAAAGAATGGCGATGTGATCAAGCGAGCACGCGATTACCAGAACAGGGGTACGCAGGAAATTCAACGCCGTGAGTGGATCAATGATTCCGCGTCAGCCTACTATTTGCTGGACTGGAGCGTCAAAGGTAATACGTGGACGTGCGTCGTTGAACGACACTATCAAAGTGGACGATTGGTGTCCGATGTCGAGCGAGCACCGGACGGGACCGTAGTCAAGAGCTACACCTGGATTTGGCAGAAACTGCCAACGTTGACTGGATGGAATTGGAAGTCTATTCAAACGCGAAAGATCGGACGCAGTTGTTATGACCTGAACTTGACGGGGGGCTTTCTTTATTCTGGCAAGGGCTTAGTGGAAAGCGCGGGGGCGGCCGCAGCCGATCCAGGGGAGTGGATCGACGGCAACATCAGAAAACCGCTTCAGGAAAAGTTGAAAGTAGCGGCAGAAGAGGCCAGAAAACTGGAGGAAACGACAAAGAAACTGATGCCCAAGATTGATGGTGCTGGCAAAGCATTCGTAGGGAGAATTGGTGCTATACTTCCCACTTTGGGCGAGGCCAACGCTACCTTGAAAGCGATCCGAAAGACGATTGAGAACAAACTGTCCTGGCAGGACATTAAGGAGAGAGCAAGTACTGCTGGTCAAACAGCGACCGCTGAGGCGAAAGAGGTTGGAAATACGATTAAGAATGCGCCCGCAGAGATCGTCAAAGGGCGCGATCAAGCGTTAAAAGATGCTGGCACGGCTGGAGAGTCCGCAAAGCCGAAAGTCGATAGTGCAAAATCAAACGCGAAGGCTGGCTACGATCAGTTGAATACCGAGGCCAATGGAGTCGCTTCCAAGGTAAACACAGCGTGGGAAGCCACAAAGAAGGCGGCTGAGCCGATTGTGCAGGTCGTCAAGGGTGTCTTGTCTGAGGATCTTTTCAAAGTCGAAGCAGACTCTGTCGGAAAGCTGTCATTTAATTTCGCCACCGGCGGCTACTATGCAGATTTCGAGATACTGAAGGGCCTGAAGCTTGATAGTGAAGCATTCAAGGCACTGATGACAGGCGACTTCAAGCTGCCGGAGATCGATCCTCTGACAGCCGCCGCATCGCTCTCTGGCCTGAAGGCTTCTGTCACAACAAACTATGAGACGGTTCGCCAGGATCAGTACACTGAACACGGCGGTGCCAATGTCTATTTTTCATCCAAACGCCTCGCAGAATGGGCTGGTCCTGGTACATTGGCTCGTGCGATTGCCCTGGCAATTGCCGGTGACGGAGGGCAGATCCTCGCGGAGGCAAAGAGTCATCTGTCGCTGGAACTCGAAGACCTCGCGACATGGCTTCAGCAACGCGGAGCTAAAGACGCCCCTAAACTCGCCGTGCAGATTCTTCGAGCCATCGTCAATCAAGCGGCTCTGGATCTGCCGGAACTCCGTCTCGAGGTGACTCCAGTAGACTTCACCTACAAGTATTCAGCCGGTGGAGCTGTGGGTGCTGCCGGAAATGCCGCAGGCATTGATCTGAGTACTTCTGAAACGATTTCACATTTTGGTTTCGCAATTGTCTGGAAGGGTGTTCCCGGAGGAGATCCGCTTCAGGATTCCATTAACAATCTGCAGTCGATGAAACTCCAGGGCGGTATGGACGACTTCAACGCACTCGCGTTGGCTGAGCTGGACAAACTGAATCTCCCTGGTTCTGAACTTCTCAAAGAAGTCCTGCTGACAGGACATGTTGGTGTCGATTCGGACAATGCTCTCGACAACACGGTCATGAACAAGCTGAGTGATATGCTGGGAGTTGACGCTGCCGCGTTGCTGGAGAATTACGAAGAAGGGAATCCGATCATCGATCTTTCGCAAAACAGCGAGATCAAGGCCAGCGTGGTTTCACAACTGAGTCAGCTTGCCATCGGGAATGATAAGTCAGCCGAAGTAACAAAGCTGCAGTTCAACCTCAACACGATGTCGTTTGAGGTGGAATTTGTTGTTCATCACAAGTTTGCATCAGGCAGCTTGGCGGACATCGGCAAACAACTTGTCGGCATGGTGTCCTGATTTTTGCATCGTCCAGGGGGCCGCAAGTGCCGTTGGCACAACGGCCCCGCTGGATTCTCTGATGCGGACTTTGACGTGCGATGGACGGCAACTCCCCACAACTCATACCAAATTCATGAATGGAATTATATTATGACCGATGATCAACCAGCCTTTGAGCCAATCGACGAACAAACGCCACCGAGTCAATATGTACCAGAGCCTCCTGACATGCTCGAAGAACTGCCGTACACTGAGCCTCAGTATCCGATTCATCTGAAGATGGAGTTCGATCCACTTGAACTGGGGGACGCTCAGGATTTCAGCGAAAGCGATCAGAGAATCGATACCATTTTTAACGCAGCAGAACACGAGGAAACCGTTGTTGTTCCTATGGAGTTTCTTGAAACACCGGATGGCTATTCGGCACCTCGATTCGAAGATTCTGAAGCAGCAGTCGATAGTGACGCGGACCTCGATACACTTTTCAGCGAGTTGTCGGAAACGGCTTCCGGGCAGTCGGTCGACATCGCTGTGTGGTGTCCATGGCTGATCGATACACCGTAAAGCGGATTGGAAAACATGGTCCGGTTCATGATTCCTCCATTGAGGACTTCGATGACCAGCAAGATGGTTCAGCGAGGCTCCGACAATACAAATCTTCCAGAAAACTAAAAGCGGAAACCTGTCGTCATGATACCACAGTCAACATCTCAGATTCTGGTCGGAGGCATTCAACTCTCTGGCGAAGACGTTTTTGCCAGTCTTCACCGACGTGGGCAGTTGCTGCCATTGTTTCGTGGTGTGGCAATTGAGGCCGTGATCGAGAGTTCGGCTCGCCACGCAGGCTTGACGGTCTCTGATCAGGAGGTGCAGAATGCATCGGAGCAGTTGCGGCGTCAGTTGGGGCTCCAGTCTGCAGAAAAGACGCTTGCCTGGCTGAGTGAGGAAAGATTGTCTGTCACCCAGTTCGAAAATCGAGTCGAACTGGATGTCCTGATTGAAAAACTCAAGGATCATCTCCTTGCACGTTTTGGCCAACAGCACTACGCGACGAATACTGACAACTGGGCCCCGGTGAAGCTTCGACGTTTGACGGTGTCGTCACTCAACGAGGCCCGTGAATTCTATGTACAGATTCAGGAAGAAGGAGCTGACTTCGCGGAACTGGCCAGTAAGTATTCCCTTGATTCTCATACTCGCCAGATACGCGGCGACCTCGGGATTCTGCTTAAAAAACACTTGAGGCCCGAAATAAGGGACTCAATCTTTTTGACAAAGCCAGGAACCGTAACTAAACCCATGCACGGCCCGGAAGGATATGAGATTTATCTTGTCGAAGAGTTCCCAACGCCTGTTTTTGACGCTATGACTGAGGCGGCTGTACGCGAAGAACTTTTTCGGAACTTCATTTCCCTGAACCTTCGTGACGTTAAGATCATGAGCCCCCATTTTTCCACATCACTCAACGACTCTGTTTCCGCACATGCTGAACCCGGATCTTCTGTACCGACATCCGATCTTTAGTCTTGTCGAGCGAGATAAGCTTTCCGCATGGGCGGAGTCAGCAAAGTTGCGCCATATGGCCACCGGGGAGATCCTTTGTCGTGAACATGAAACGCAAGAGTCGCTGTTCGTCATCCAGTCGGGGCGAGTTCGGGTTCTGAGAAAGGCCGAAGATAATCGTGAAATGACCGTTGGCACCTGCAAACCTGGCGAGTTAATTGGAGATTATTCGCTGCTGGAACCTCACCGGAGTGCTGCAACCTGCCGAGTTTCAAGCGATGCGGAAATCTGGAGCTTGCCTCTTGCCCCGGCGTTGCGAATTCTCAGGAATCAATTTGGGGACGGCGTGCTGCGGCCCTGGCTGAAGCTCCAGTTTCTGTGTCGGTTCCTTCGAAACGAGTGCTACCTCGGATTCATGTCCGCAGGATCGTTCCTGCCGCTGCTGGATGACTGCCAGCAGTACACATTCGAAGCGGGCGAAACCATTCAGGTTGAGGGACTGTTTTCTGACAGCGTGTTTGTTGTCGTCGATGGCTCAGTGCAGATTGAAAACGGAAACGTTGGACCTGCGGAAATAGTCAGAGAGGCGAATCATATCTTCGGCGTCGAGACGCTGATTCGAGACACCAGTATTCCCGGCGTGTCTGCCCGGACCCGTGCAATTTGCTGGCGATTCAATTGGGC
>Ga0138256_10009772_pt1 | contig 10069 bp, 10 predicted proteins | sample KNB2016incub_MG_FD_105486 | JGI IMG/M metagenome (GOLD analysis project Ga0138256, IMG submission 105486) | Active sludge microbial communities from wastewater in Klosterneuburg, Austria - KNB2014incub_MG | ecosystem: Engineered > WWTP > Activated sludge > Unclassified | place: Austria...
AGTTTAATGTTAATTTAGTATTAGATTCAAATGACAATAATTCAAAATCTTTAATCAAATCAATCCCAGATGCATTTGGATCTGACCATAAGGCTCTAATTTCTGATTGAGAAATAAATCCATCAAAACCAAATAGCGTCGAATTAGTTTGGAAATTGCTAATGTTATTAATATTGTTGACACCTGTGTTCAAGAACATTTGAAATCCAGCAATTTTTTGAATATCAGCATTGAGTATTACGGAATATTTATATTTATTATTTGTTAATTTTATTTCCACTATTTTTAAAGGAATATCACTTGCCCTAGTAGTTGAAATTTCATTTTTAAAATATGTTATCCCATTTACATCTCCATATCTCCATGTGCCGAATTCGTTGTTTATTTTTTTAGAGATGAGATCATCAACCTTTACTTGACCTGTAACGACTTGGTTTAATCCTTTTGGATTATGACATACTGCATATGAACTTACTCTTGTAAAATCTCTGTTGACACCCAATATAACTTTTCTGATTTCAACCATATCAGAGACCGTAACACTTCCATTTCCTGTAACATCTGCGACGGCCAATTGCATATTATTCATGCTAGTGATTCCTAGTAGAAATTTTTGAATAGCCAAAACATCAGCTGTAGTAATTCCTGCAATTGGATTGCTTACGACATTAGTATTTTTGATGTAAAGTGAATAGTCTGCAGAGTTTTGAGGTAATATAAATTCACAATTGTAAGAGTCTTTTAACATGACATACTCTGGACCAGCATGAACTAAGTCTTGAACGATTATTTGGGTTGGTTTTAATTGCGTAACCGTAGAAATAGAAAATGCTTTCGTACATTCATTTCCTCCTGTACCGCCGCCATTTGTTACTCTCAAAGCTCTAGCGACAGCTGTATCAAAAGCCACTTGATTTGTTGCTGAAAATTGGACAGGATAACTTACTTCACCATCTGGAGAAATTACAGCAAAAGAAGGGGTACCATAAAAAGTGCCAAAAGTTCCAGCTTTATATGGAGCTGTCGCCTCATATGCACCGCCATCAAATCCAGCAATAGGGTAGGTTACCCCATGAAGATCTGCATATCTTTTTATAGCAGAATCATCATCCCAATTCTGGGTACTTAATTCTATAAATTCAACTCGGTTTGCACCACTGCCCCAGCGTGTATAAGCAGTTTTAACATATGGTGCAAGTGAATTACATGGTGGACAATCTACAAAAAAGAACTTTATTACGACTACTTTGTCTTTATTCAAATAATCTTCATATAGTTTATGAACTTGTTTTTTATAATCTGTTATGGTAAAGTCTGGTGCTTTTTTTGCAAAAACAATTAAAGGGCATAAAACCAAAAGAAATAAATTTTTCATGCTAATGTGCTTTAGAACTCAAATATAGCAACTAATCAGCTAAAAATCAAAATATAATTTGTTAAAATTAATGGAAAGCATTAAAATTTTGCGTTTGGGGCTAAGAAATTATCAGGAAGTATGGGATTTGCAAACCCAAATTCACCAAGCATTAATTCAAAATCGTAATAATGAACAGCATTTTGATTGTATGCATACATTAATTTTGTGTCAACACCCACATGTATATACTTTGGGGAAATCGGGCACTGAAGGGCATCTTTTAGCTGATGAAAAAAGACTTAAAGATATCGATGCCCAGTTTTATAAAATAAATAGAGGCGGGGATATCACCTACCATGGACCTGGTCAATTGGTGGCTTATCCTATATTGGATTTGAATAGGCTGTTTACAGATGTACATAAGTATGTCAGGTTGTTAGAAGAGTCAGTTATTCAGACTTGTTCGGACTATCAAGTAGAAGCAGGGAGGATCAAAGAATATACTGGGGTTTGGGTAGATATTCATTCAGCTAAACCAAGAAAAATTTGTGCTATCGGAGTGCATTTGAGTCGATGGGTAAGTTTGCATGGATTGGCTTTTAATGTGAATACCGATTTAAATTATTTTGATCATATTATTCCATGCGGAATCTCATCATCAGAAAAATCTGTCACCAGTCTTGAAAAGGAAACTGGTAAATCTCTTGATATTAAACAAATTGAAGATGAATTCATTAATCACTTCATCAAATTATTTGACTTAAATAAAATTGAAATTCAATGATAAAAAATGCAAAGACAATCACAGAATCTAGAACTGAAATGAATGAATTGGTATTGCCCAATGATACGAATGCTCTAGGTAATTTGATGGGAGGGAATTTAATGAGGTGGATGGATATTGCATCTGCTATTTGTGCCTCGAAGCATTGTAGCTCTTTTGTAGTAACCGTTTCTGTAGATCATTTGACATTTGCTGAGCCGATAAAGCTAGGTGACGTCGTGACTATTACTGCTGTAGCGACAAGATCATTTCATACTTCAATAGAGATTTTTTTAGAAGTTTTTACAAGAGGGATTCTTGAAGAAAAATCTAGAAAATCTAATCAAGCATTTTTTACATTTGTCGCACTTGATGAGCGTACAATGAGACCTAAATTAGTTCCAGAGGTTATTCCAACGACTGATGAAGAAAAAAAATTATTTGATGAAGCTATCGTGAGAAGAGAAATGAGATTGGTACTTAGTGGTAAGATGAAACCTTCCGATGCTAAGATAAGTTTAGATTTTTTAAATAAATAAAAAAGAGCTTATATAAATATAAACTCTTTCTTTTAGTGGCGGGGGCAGGACTCGAACCTACGACCTTCGGGTTATGAGCCCGACGAGCTACCAACTGCTCCACCCCGCGATTTGAAGTGCAAATATACAATATATTTTAATATTAGAAGGCATTTTCAAACTAAATATCCTTATTAACGTTTTGTTTTAAAACCAAGGGAATATGAAATTTTTATTTTTAATTGCTTCTTTTTTTCTAAATACTTGTGTTATTGCTGATAAAACAAAACAAATGAATACAAATATGCAAGATCAGAGTACAACAAACATTTCGACTGAAGTTATACCAAATCTTAATGATCTGGACACTGCAAGTTTTGGTGCTGGTTGCTTTTGGTGTGTTGAAGCTGTATTTCAGAATTTTAAAGGTGTTATCAAAGTTCAGTCTGGGTATATGGGCGGAGATATTAAGAATCCTTCATATAGAGAAGTATGTACAGGGACCACTGGTCATGCTGAAATTTGTCAAATTACCTTTGATCCAAATCAGATTTCTTATGCCGAATTACTTGAAATACTGTGGGTGTCACATGATCCAACAACATTAAATAGACAAGGAAACGATAAAGGCACTCAATATCGTTCAGTGATATTTTACCACAACCTTAATCAAAAGGAAATAGCAGAAAAATCTAAGAGAGAAGTCGCTCCAAATTTTTGGAAAGATCCGATAATAACTGAAATATCAAAAGCTTCTGAATTTTATGTAGCTGAAGATTATCATCAGAATTATTATAACGATAATTCTGATGCCATGTATTGCCAATATATCATCTCACCAAAAATCCAAAAGGTAAAGGAGAAATATGCTAATAAGTTGAAATAAGATTTTATTTGAACTATATATTTATAAATAAAATTGGCTTTACTGTTGCTTGTTAATATTACCAGAGCCTATTTGATTAAGCTGTACTGTAGGATTCCCTTTGTAATTAATATCACCACTTCCTGATAAATTTCCTTTAATAGAATTGGATGCATTGCAATTGACATCACCAGAACCTAAGAGTTGGATGTTTGCATCTTTAGCTTCTGTTTCATCAAAATTTATAGTCCCAGATCCAGTCATTTGTAGAGTGATTGATTGAGCTTTTCCTTGATTTGCGATTTCACCTGACCCCAATAAAATTGCAGTTATAGAATTGGAGTTTACCTTACTGTCTATACTGCCACTTCCTGTCAAAACTAGATCGATATGATCAGTATTGAAACTGTCCTTCATTATAATATCACTAGATCCAAGTAACTTTATACCTGCTAGATTTTTCATTGTGATATTAATGTCAGGAGAGGAGTGATTTTTTTCTGGATCAAATATATAAAGTATAGAATCTTTTATTTCAATTCGTGAATTTGCGAACCAGAAAGAATCACTTTCAATACTTAATAATTCTTCTCCAGAAGTGATTGTGACATCACCATTGGTACTTATTTCCAAAGATTTGAATCCTTTCATGTCTTGAAAATCTTTTTTGTAATTATCTGAGTGACTTCTCTGAATATCATTTATAATTTTTGACTTTGAATACATCATCATAGCAATCATACTTAATGTGATGATGCTAAGAAATCCTATTAATAATTTGTTACTTGTTTTCATTTGTTTGAATGTTGTTGTTTAAAAAAATATTTTTAATGTGTGAGTAGCAGTACTACTTATTTTCATTATACAATTGTTGATATTCCTCCAGACTAACTCCAAGCAATTTCATTTGCTTCACAGTTTCTGGTAGAATATTTGAAATAAATTCTTGTTTTTTTATTTTCAATGTTTTACCAAATGCAAAATCAGTGATGTAAAAACCAATACCTCTTTTTTGCAAAATGATTTCTTCATCTTGAAGCCATTGATAACTTCGCTGTACAGTATTTGGATTAACTTGAACTGAAACTGCCATTTCACGCACTGAAGGTATTTTATCGCCTTCCACAAGTTTTTTTTCTAGTATATCTTCTAATATAACATCTGCGATTTGCATATATATAGGTTGTTGTTTACGAAAATCCATTTTATAATTCTTTTTCTTTCAATTTAAAATATGATACCACTATGAAGAATATAGTCAATAAGCATCCTAATGTGTATTTTAGCCAAGTGGACTGCAAGTATTCTACAGGATTAAAAGAAAGTGATACATCACCGTTTATTTCAAAAAGACTTTGGAATTCTTTGAAAAAAATTATTCTAAAAAAGATAAATCCTATTATTGCAATCAAAATTACACTTCCAAATATTACCATTCCAGTTTTAAATATAGAATACTTGGGCATCCATACTGATCCTAAAAGGAATAAAGAATTGGTAAGAATCATTGCAGGATAAGCGGATAAAAAGTCATTAATAGAAATTGACATGTATTCCATATTATGGATAGAAATAGTATTGAAAATAAATGTTGCCAATGTTCCAATGATGAAATAAAAAATTGCAACTAATATTGGAATTATAATTACGATAATCCATTTTGAAAGGATTTTTTCTTCAGCTGAAGCAGGTAAAGAGAGATAGAATTGTTTGCCTGATGTTTGAATTAACTCACTGAAAGATAGACTTGCCCATATAAGCCCAAAAATCGAGCAAAAGGAAATCATGCTTTCAAGATTAAAATATCCTTTTGAATGCTCTTTGAAAATTAGCATTATAAAAAGCGGAATACACATCGCACCAAGGACACCAAGAGAGGAGTATAGAAAAGATTTTTTGTTGGTATTTATTTCTCTTGATAATAGAAGTTTGAGTCTAGTTATAGATAAATTAAGTTGGTTCATCTTTTTTTATTTTTGTAGTTTAGAAAATAGTGCCGTGATTACTGTTTTCTTGCTTAGAATAGCATTGAATAATATTTCTACATCAACTTGACTATATTCATTATTGATATTTTCAGTTATTGATAAATACCCACCTGCTATTCTTTCAAAGTATAAGACATCTTTTGGTTCGGAAAGAGATTGATGTAATTCAAATTTTAGTATCTTTGAAATCTCTTCTATAGTGTAGTTGAATATAATTTTTCCATCATCTAAGATTAGTATTGGATCAATAAGATTTACCATATCGCGGACTTGATGTGTTGAAATAATAATGATTCTATCTTCTAGCATAGCATCTGTGATCAGATTCCTGAATTGAGCTTTTGATGGAATGTCGAGACCATTTGTGGGTTCATCTAAGATTAAGATTTTTGAATTTGTAGAAACTGCAAAGCAGAGAATTACTTTCTTTTTTTGTCCATGAGAAAGCTTATCCATTTTTAAATTGCCTTCTAGGTCAAAATTGGTCAGTAGTTTAAAAAATTGATCATAATCAAAATTAGGATAGAATGGGGCATAAGTGTACAAGTATTCAAGGACACTCAGATTAACAGGATGATGTTCCTCTTGTACAAAATAAATTTCTTTGAGAAGGTCAGGATGACGATGACTTGATATGTGATGGAATGCTTCTGCGCATCCTTCTGCAGGAAAAATTAGGCCTTGGATAATTTTAAGTAAAGACGTTTTTCCAGCCCCATTTTTACCCAACAGACCATAGATATTGCCAGGTTTAAGCTGAAGATTGAGATCATTGAATAGCATTTTACTTTTGCTATACTGAAATTTTAAATTTGAAATAGAAATCATACATTATTGTTTTACTGTATTAATAAACTAGTACAGTGCAAATGTAGTACGGTAGTGATGATTTGTCAAATATTTTTAATGTTTTTTAAAAATATTTTTTATTGTAATGTATAATAGTATGAAAAACAATAAATAATGTTATTTTATTGAGAGGTTTGAAAAGCCTAAGTTTCAGTTTTAGAATATTTTTTTGACTTTTGCATTTGGATCTAAACTCAATTTTCCTTGAGCATTTGTATAAATTCCTTCTATCCAATTAATTCCAGGGCTTTTATTTACACTTAGAGAACCTAAGTTGTCATGCATTTTTAATGCACTTGCACCATTGATTGTAGCCCAGGAAAAAACTTCTTCTAGGCTTATACTAGACTGGTATTTAACTATCGTTTTTATTTCTTCAAGGATATTTAACGACCAATTGGAGCTTAGACTGTCTGTACCAATACAAATATTCTTAGATATCGATTTCCAAAGAGAATAATCTGGTAGTCGATTTTCAATAAATAAATTGGCGTTTGGACATGTTACAAAATAACTATTTTTATTCCATTTCATCGCCGCAGCAAAATCATCCTCACTACTGAAGGTATTGTGTACAAATAAAATATTTCCTTCGTGATGAAGCTGTGAGATCGGGTAGTGTATTGCTGATTTTGAAATTGCCACAAAGTCTTTAAATGAAAATCCAAATGATTCAAAAAAATTAGGGAAGCCGCCTGATTTGTTTTGAAATAAGTCATTCTCATCTTTAATCTCTTGATTGTGTATGCTAAGTATATTTTGGTTGGTGTTCAGATTATTTATCTTGTTAAACAGACTTGCTGATACAGAATAGGAAGCATGAGGGACAAAACTTTTTTGTAATGATTCAAATTTATTGTACACATTCAAATATTCGTTATAGAAATTGTCACTCAAATGGTTTTGCATAAAGTCAAATGCTTCAATAAAATTGTAATATTTAATTTTACTTTCTTTTTTTGTTTTTATTGAATCTGTTTTATTTGAAATATCGCCAACGGCCACAATGCCATTATTGTACATTTCGGTGTCAGCTTGTTTTATAGCAGATTGAATGATGTTTTCCTCTTCATTGCGGAATTTTACGACTGAAGTAATAAAAGGAATAAGACCTATTCCAGTTTCAATTTTCCCTTTCATATTGGAAAGTTCAAGATGACAATGTGAATTAATAAATCCAGGGCTCAATAGTCCAGGATAATATTGATATTCTGTTTTATCGAATGAATTCTCTGCAAGGATTTCAAGTATTTTACCCGATTCATTTAAAATTAAACCATAGTTATTTAAAATTTTTCCAGAATCATGAAAAATATAATCCGAATATAATTTATGCATTAATTTATTTCTCTTTATGTTTGAAATCTTGAACTATTAATCCATTTCTAATCCTAGGTTCAAACCATGTGCTTTTTGGTGGTAGAACTTGATGTTTGTCCGCAACTTTAATAAAGTCTCTACTTTTTACAGGGTAAAAAAGAACAAATAAAGCATTTGGTTTTTCTTCTGTTAGTTTAATGATTTGCTTTAAACTTTTAGCACCATCAAGATTTTGAATTCTTGTGTCAGTCCTTATGTCATTGATTCCAAAAATTCCAGTTAATACTTGAGTATTAAATATGTCAATATCGAAGATGACTTTTGTTTTATTTTTTGTAGGATGAGCTATTGTGTTTTTCCATTTTAATGCATAATTTGAATTTCCATAATGGAATACCAGCTCACCTTTTTGTTTAGGAAATCGCAGCGTCTTTAGTTTTTTAAATTCTGCTATTTTTTTAATTTTAGAGGAGTAAGTTTCAAAATTAAAATCATCTCCCATTTCAATAAAGCGATGATATGCACAAATTGTGAGTTCATTGAAATCAAACAAAGCACACATCATTGAATTCAGTTTGCTTTCTTTATATTCAGGGTTTTCTTGAAGCATTTTTGTGATAGAAGCAATTCGGTGATGACCATCTGCAATGTATGCACTTGGGACCTGAGTACTAAACTCATTTTGAAAATCCTTTATAGCTTTTTCATTGCTAATTTTATATAATTCATGTATTTGCTGCTCTTTAGGAAAATGAACTGTAAACTTTGGTTTTTTGCCAAGGAAGGATCTAATAATAAGATCTTTAATTGATTTTTTCTGTGGATAGGCAAGTAGAACTGGCTTAATGATGCCATCTCTTTCGTTCATTAATTTACTGATATTTTCTTCTTGAGCAACAAGTGTGTTTTCATGCTTCTTAATCAATCCATTCAAATAATCATTTATTGATACAGCAGCGATGATCCCATGATAATCTCTTGACTTTGTTTTTATCCTATAGATAAATATTGATTTTTTCTTTCCCTCCCAGAAGATGCCTTGTTTTTTTAATTCTGGATAATTATTTTTTATTTGTCCAAAAAAATCTTCTAAATCAAAAATACCTGAATAATCTGGATAGGAAAAGTTAAATGGTTTTATATTCATAGTCTAAAATGACGTGTCATAATAAAAGATTTTATTATTTGTTTTAAGATTTTATAAATGGTATTTTTACTACATGGGCTGTTGCGTTTCTAGAACCCATGTTGATCTGTAATGAAGATCCAATTTTAGCATTTTCAACAGATACATAAGCTAATCCAATTGCCAAATTTAAACTTGGAGATTGTGTTCCTGATGTGACGACACCAATTTCGACACCAACATCATTTAAAACCTTATATCCGTGTCTTGGTATGCGACGATCGTCCATAATGAAACCGACTAGTTTTTTTGATAAGCCAGCTTTTTTTTGATCCATCATCCAAGATTTACCCACAAAGTCAACTTTATCTAATTTAGTTATCCAAGCAAGTCCTGCTTCAAGTGGTGAAGTTGTATCGTCGATATCATTGCCATACAAACAGAAAGCCATCTCTAGTCTTAAAGTGTCTCTGGCACCTAGTCCAGCTGGAAGGAGTCCTTTTGGTGATCCAATTGCCATTATTGCATCCCAGATTTTAGATGTATCTTCATTTGAAGCATACAATTCAAAACCACCAGCACCTGTATATCCAGTAGCTGATATAATCACATTATCACAACCTGCAAAGCTTCCTTTTTTGAAAGTGTAATATGGTATGCTTTTTAGATCTATTGATGTTAATTCCTGAATCATCTCAGCAACCTTTGGTCCTTGAATTGCTATTAGACCTGTTTGATCAGAAATATTAATAAGTCTTGTGTCGAAGCTATTATGTGAAGATATCCAGTTCCAATCTTTTTCCATATTAGAAGCATTGACGACTAACATAAATGCCTGTTCTCCTTCATTGCACATATCTTCGGCTAATCTATAGACTAAAAGATCATCGACGATACCTCCATCATTGTTAGGCATACATGAATATTGTGCTTCACCTATCGCAAGTTTTGATGCATCATTGCTTGTAATTTTTTGAACAAGCTTCAAGGCTTCTTTCCCTTTTACAATGAATTCACCCATATGTGAGACATCAAATATTCCTGCATTTGTCCTCACTGCTTCATGTTCTTCTTTAATTCCAGAATAACTTATAGGCATGTTGTACCCTGCAAATTCTGCCATTTTAGCTCCTAGTGCAATGTGCTTTTCAGTAAGCGGAGTATTTTTCATTTTTAAATTGTTTTAATATCAATAATTTTATCTCCTTGGGATAAGGTAAGTAATATATCTAATCCTGAGATCACTTTTCCAAATACAGTGTAGTTGCCATCTAAATGTGGAG
>Ga0138256_10009773_pt1 | contig 10067 bp, 12 predicted proteins | sample KNB2016incub_MG_FD_105486 | JGI IMG/M metagenome (GOLD analysis project Ga0138256, IMG submission 105486) | Active sludge microbial communities from wastewater in Klosterneuburg, Austria - KNB2014incub_MG | ecosystem: Engineered > WWTP > Activated sludge > Unclassified | place: Austria...
CGTTGTGGCGCAGCTGCTTGTCGCGCCGGCGCCCGGTCTCGTCGATGGCGCGCTGCATCGAGCCGGTCATGTTGTCGGCGTAGAGGATCGCGGTACCGTTGAGGTTGCGCGCCGCGCGCCCGATGGTCTGGATCAGCGAGCGCTCGGAACGCAGGAAGCCTTCCTTGTCCGCATCCAGGATCGCGACCAGCGACACCTCGGGCATGTCGAGTCCCTCGCGCAGCAGGTTGATCCCGACCAGCACATCGAACTCCCCGAGCCGCAGGTCGCGGATGATCTCTACGCGCTCCACCGTCTCGATGTCGGAATGCAGGTAGCGCACGCGCACGCCGTGCTCGTGCAGGTACTCGGTGAGGTCCTCGGCCATGCGCTTCGTCAACACCGTGACCAGCACACGCTCGGCCTGCGCGACGCGCACGCGGATTTCCGAGAGCAGGTCATCGACTTGCGACGAGGCCGGCCGCACGATGATCTGCGGATCCACGAGACCGGTTGGCCGCACGACCTGCTCGACCACGCGGCCGCTGTGCTGCATTTCGTAGGGACCGGGGGTCGCCGAGACGAAGATCAGCTGCGGCACGCGACGCTCCCATTCCTCGAAGCGCAGCGGCCGGTTGTCCAGCGCCGATGGCAGGCGGAACCCGTACTCGACCAGCGTTTCCTTGCGCGAGCGGTCGCCCTTGTACATGCCCCCGAGCTGAGGAATCGTGACGTGCGACTCGTCCACGACCACCAGGGCGTCCTTCGGGATGTAGTCGAACAGCGTCGGCGGCGGCTCGCCGGGGGCACCGCCCGAGAGATGCCGCGAGTAGTTCTCGATGCCCGTGCAGTAGCCGAGCTCGCGGATCATCTCGACGTCGTAGCGCGTACGCTGCTCGAGGCGCTGTGCCTCGACCAGCTTGTCGGCGACGCGCAGCTCCGCGAGGCGCACCAGCAGCTCGGCCTCGATCTTGTCGATGGCCCCGAGCAGGGTGTCGCGCGGCGTGACGTAGTGCGTCTTGGGGTAGATCGTGACCCGCGGCAGGTTGCGCAGCACCGCACCGGTCAGCGGATCGAACACCGTGATCTGCTCGACCTGTTCGTCGAAGAGCTCGACGCGCACGGCCTCCTGGTCGGATTCCGCCGGGAAGATGTCGATCACGTCGCCGCGCACGCGGTAGGTGCCGCGGTGGAAGTCGACATCGTTGCGCTGGTACTGCAGCTCGGCAAGGCGCCGCAGCAGGTTGCGCTGGTCGATCGTGTCGCCGCGGTCGATGTGCACCACCATCCTGAGGTAGGAGCCCGGGTCACCGAGGCCATAGATCGCGGAGACCGTGGCCACGACGATCGCGTCCCGGCGCTCCAGCAGCGCCTTGGTCGCCGACAGCCGCATCTGCTCGATGTGCTCGTTCACCGAGGCGTCCTTCTCGATGAAGGTATCGGAGGACGGCACGTAGGCTTCGGGCTGGTAGTAGTCGTAGTAGGAAACGAAATACTCGACCGCGTTTTCGGGGAAGAACTCGCGGAATTCGCCGTAGAGCTGCGCGGCCAGCGTCTTGTTCGGGGCCAGCACGATCGCGGGTCGCTGGATGCGCTCGATCACATGCGCCACGGTGAAGGTCTTCCCCGACCCCGTCACGCCCAGCAGCGTCTGCGCGAGCAGGCCGGACTCGATGCCGTCGACCAGTTCGTCGATCGCCTGGGGCTGGTCTCCCGCCGGCTCGAACGCGGAGTGAATCGTGAATCGCTTCATGGGCTTCGGGGGCTTCCGGGGCCTTCAGGCAAGTCGCGCCATCACAGCGACGGCACAAAGCGCCCATTCTACGCGCAGAACGCAATCTGCGATGGCCCGCGCCAGACCGGCTGCGCAGCAGCGAGCGCAGCGCGCGACCGCCCGCGTGATGCCACTTAATTCCTCTTTGCGGATGTATTGACCTCGTCCCACCCCCTCATTAAGATACGCGGCCTCGACGAGCACCGGTTTATTCCGCCTTAGCTCAGCAGGTAGAGCAGCTGACTGTTAATCAGCGGGTCGTTGGTTCGAGCCCAACAGGCGGAGCCACTTTAGTGTGGAACATCAAGGGGTTGCAGCAATGCAGCCCCTTTTTGTTTCTGGCTTTCGGGCAACGGGGTAACTCTGGGGGTAACTTTTTTTAGCGGCGGGGCCGTGGGGGTTGGCGGGCCTCCCGCGCTTCGCTGCACCACTGCTGCCCCGTTATACCGTCGCCCGCCTCGCCGCACTCGCACCGATCCCCGGCCGCACGCTGGCGCCCTCGCGCGCGCCGCTGCGCTTGCCTTGCAATAGCTTGCAACCACTGTGCAACCACTACAGCTATTGCACTAGTTGCAAGCGTTGCACTCCCGGTGCAACAAGGTTGCGGGGGGTATGGGGGGTCGTTGCAGTTGTTGCAGCTATTGCAGCGCCCTCCGCGCGCGGGGGCCGCCCGGCCAAATCTGCAACCACTTCGAGGCCCGGCCGGTGCTCCCGGTCAGGTGTACGGGATGCTCCGCGTGAATGCCGCGCCGGCCAGATCGGTGCCCGACAGCACGACCCGCACGGGTGGCGCGCCCCAGTCGTCCGTGATCAGCTCATGGATCAACGCCCGCCCCTGCAGCCCTTCGCGCTCGAGGCGCGCCAGCCGACGCAGGAAGTCGCCCCCCTCGCGGAATTCCTGCAGGTCACCGTTCACCAGGTGGACCCGTACCATGACCGTGCTCATCGCGTGCCCTCGTGCTTGCGTCATCGGCATGCACCATAGCGCAGCACACGACGCCCGCGCATGGCCCATCCGGGCCACGACAGCCGCGCCCGGACCCGCTACCGTGGCGACTTCGAACACGAGGCCGCCGCCATGCAGTCGCTACAGCTTGCCGTGGGGTTGGTGTTGCTCAGGAAGGCGCGCGAGGCGCACGAGGCAGGACGCCACGCGGACGTGGCGCAGTTGCTCGAACTGGCAGAGCAGGAGCTGGCAGCCCTGGTGCGCGAAACCGGCTGGATGTCACCCGAGCCCGCCCGGCGGGTGCAGTAGGTCAGTCCAACAGCGCCATCGCTGCCCGCCGGACCCGGTGCAGCTCGTCCACGTCCACGCCGGCCGCCTGCGCCCGCTCAGCCGCAGGAAGCGGCCTGCCCAGGGGAGCGCACGCTGCCAGCAGCACGCGCCGCTCCGGCGCGCTCAGGGCGCCGTGTAGCCTGCTGTCGATCCGCATCAGCCAGCCGACGCCCTCGTCGATGTCGAGTTCGCCGTCCTGCCACAAAGCCGCGTCGGTGCGGTAGCGGCGCCGGTCGCGGGGGATGAATGCCTCGCGCCCGGCCACGGAGTCGCCGAACGGCGAGAAGTGCAGCGGCTTCCCGGCCGCCGTCCAGCGTGCCCAGGTCGCCAGCGTCAGCCGCTTCCAATCGTCGTGCATACCACGCGCCCTCGAGGTGGAAGGGATGCCCGGGTCGCCCCGGGCGTTGCGGTCACAAATGACGCCAGGAACGCGGCGCGATGGAGTCGGGACCGCCGCGCACTGCAAGCAGCGAATCGTTGAACGATTGACCGCGGTGCATGTGTCGCAGCACCTCGATTACCTCCAGTTGCTCGCTCGGCTCAAGGCGAAAGAATTTCTCGAAAAGCGCCGGGGTCGGCGTGTACTCGTGACGCGGGATGCCCGGCTTAAGGGTCACGCCGCCATTTACCAGATCAGTTGCCATTGCTCAGTCCTCAAAGTGGATAGGTTGCAGCGGGTTGACCGCGCCGCTGCGTCGCGGATTCATCAGGCCGCCGGTGGATCGGTCGGCAGCGTTGCAGGCCCGCCAGCGACAGCAGCATCGATCAGCGCATCGGCAGCGCGTGTGCGGGCCTCCTGGTCATCAGCCAGCGCCTCGAGATGCGGATCGCGCCGCGCCTCGGCTTCGCGGGCAAATGCGCCGGTTGCACCGTTGAGCAGATCGAACGCCGTACTGATGTCGCCGAGTTCGTCGATCAGGTCGGGTGCTGCGCGTGTCACCAGCATTTCCAGCAGGCTTTCCATCGGCACGCCAACGTGCCCGGTCAGCAGCGCGGAGGGCGCATTGCGCACCGCCTGGATCACCGCCGCGTCACCACGCTGGGCAGCATCGCGGATCGCGGCATCGCGCTCGGCCTGCGGCAGTTGACGCAGGGCGTTGCGGACCTCGGCGAGCGTGGCCGCGTCAATGTGCGAATGCAGGCCGGCGCGCACCTCGGCCTGCTTCTTGATCTCGGCCTCGCGCGCATTCAGCGCATCGACCGCCGCCAGGGCGCTGGCCTTGCCGGCTTCCATCGCGCGGGTGAATTGCGCCCGGTACTTCATCGCGCGCGCCTCTTTCGTCAGCGACGGATTCGGCGTGCGGTGCAGGCTGTCCAGGGCGTCGTGCAGCCGGCTCAGTTCATCCACCGCCTGCGCGGTGCGGATGAACGCGTAGCTGCCCTCGCGCTTACCCTCTTGCATCAATCTGCGCACGTTGCTGGAACTCAGCAGTGCGGGTTTCATTGCTTTCATCGTCAGTACCTCAATCAGTTAAAAGATGTTTGCCCGTCGCGCATCTCGAGGAGGTTTGCCGATCGGCGGCGAGATGCCACGGGCTGTCGGGGTTCGTTTGCACTGGGGGGCACTCGCCGACTGATCCCCCCGCCAGCGGCCCCGCCGTTGGCTTCCGAAAGCTCAAATCGCCATCTTCATGTTGATTTCCCGCGCCCAGCGCATCCGCAGACAGCCGTAGCGCGCCGCGTCTGCTGCGTGATCGTTCGCGCTGCTGTCCACATCCTCGGGCCGGCGCGGATCGCGCGGCAGCACCGGCACCGTTTGCCAGAAAAACGTGCAGTTGCGCGCGATGTAGAGCCCCGGCACGTCGGGCTTGCCGGCATCGGCCATGAGGCGGCGCAGGACCAGCCAGCCGGTCGCCCTATCGGATTTTTTCGCCGGCTCGAAGCGCACGCCCGCGCGCCTGAATTCCTCGGCAATCGAGCCCGCGCCGCTGCCCGTGCGCGCGAAGCACGCATCGTCCGCGCAGCCGGCAGCCGACACGCCCCAGCGCGCACACATGGCGACGATCTCGTGCGCCACGGTCGGCACCACCCAGCCCAGACCGGCGCTCAGGTTCCCCGGCTTGTGGGTGGCAAATTCGTCGACGATCACCAGCGAGCCGCGCGGGTAATAGCGCCCGTCCGGGCCTTCGCCGCCGGGGGATTCCGCGAACAGGAACGTGCAGGACGGTGCCGCGCTGCCCCAGTCGTGGCTGATGTAGGTGCTCCAGCCCTCGGGGATCGACTCCCACGGATCGCAGGCGTTGCGCTTCTCCTCGAGCACCGACGCGAAAAACGCGCCGCGCGCGACGGACCAATCGCCGTCGACCCAGGCGCGCAGCAATTCGGGGTCGTCAGCGCATGCGGCCTGCAACTGCGCGCGGTAGGCGTCGCGGTCAATGTGCGGGTTGCCCTCGAAGGTCGACGGCGCGTAGACGAACAGGCGCCCAGATTTTTCCTCGCGAAACGGGGTCCACGGCGCGGCCTTGAATACGTAACGCTGCGCGATCCATTGATGGCCGGGGCCGCCAGGATTCGCGCCCAGAATCGTCCGGGTCGGCATGCCCTTCGGGCCGCGCATGTTCGCGCGCAGCATGTCGAGCAGCGCCGGGTCGGGGTATTGCCCGGCCTCGTCGATCATCGTCAACGTCGCGGATCGCCCCTGGAATTTCGCAAGGTCGCCGTGGTCCTCGAGCTGCGCCAGCTCAAGCGTTGCGCCGCCCGGGAATTTCCAAACGTGCTCGCCCGCGTTGTAGCGCGCCGCGGTGCCGTAGACCGCGCCGAAGAGCTCCCGCGTCAGCAGCTCGAAGTCGCGCAGGCCGGCGTAGGATCGCCGCACGAACAGCATGCGCGCGCGCTCCCGGTATTGCTCCGCGTGGCGCAGCGCGAGCAACGCCAACCCGTAGCTTTTTCCGCCACCCCTTCCGCCGCCCGCGAAGGCGTCAACCTCTTCGGGCAGGAGGAGGAACTTGTGCTGGAAGGGCGTCAGCTCGATTTGGTTCATGTTCGATCACCCGGAATTGTTCGAGCGGCAGCGCGCCCGGTAACTGGAAGTTGATGCTGACGCGGTTTGCGAGCTCGCCCTGGTCGCCCTCGCGGTAGCCGTGGCGGGCTTTCAAAAGAAACATCGCCGCGACGATGTTGCCGCCCTGCGCGGCCTGAAACAGCGTGTTGTAGAGCACCTGGTGCTCGCGCACCCTGCCCTCGGCGAGCGCGTCCGCGAGCTCGGGATAATCGTCGCGCCAGCGCAGGAACGTGTCGGGGCTGATCCCCAGGCGCCGCGCGATGGCGTCGACGCTGAAGCCATCTTTCGACAACTCGAGCACGCGCGTAGCGTCGCCCGGCTTCGGGCGCAGCGCCCGCGGGTTGGCGGGGTCTTTCAGTTTTCGGCGCTTTGGCACTCGGGCACCTCCTGTGCGTTCGATTCATCCAGCCCGGGCGCGAAGGCGAAACACTCGGCGCGCCCCTTGTCGGTCAGCGTCCAGCGTTCCTTCTCGACGCGCGCGGCGTTCTTGTAGAGCTCGCGCTCGATCAGCTTTTGCCGCTCGGCGTTGCGCAGCAGCTCGAACAGTTGCGAGCGCCCCAGGCGCGGCGGAAAGGTCTGCGCGCGGTGCATCAGTCGGTAGGCGTTGTTCGGCGCCTGCGTCGCCGTCGATATGGCCTCGCCGCGCTCGTTGAAGTCGCGAATCAGGCGCAGCACCGTGCGCAGGCGCTGGAACTCGATCAGCGGCGCGGCCGGGTCACCGGCTTCGCCCGCCGGGACCAGCAGCCCGTCCTGCCAGTGCAGCGCCATGTCCTCGGCCTTCGGCCCGTAGTTGGCTTTCTGGTGCTCGAGGATCACGGCGCCGCCTTCCGCGGCGAAGAGAAACAGGCGGCTCCGCACGCAGTTGTTCCACGCGGCCGCGCCGCTGTATCCCTCGGCGCTGTGGCCCGCCTTCGCTGCCGCTTTGTCGAGGTGGGCGAGCAGCAGCACCGCGCCGCTGCGCTCCTGCACGAGTCGCCCCAGTAGCCGGATGAACTGCCGCACGCGCGGCGTGCTGATCAGGTTCGCATCGAACGTGTCGCTGGCGTTGTCGATCACCACGACATCGGCCGCGAACTCTGCAACCCGTTCGGCGAGCCAGTGGTAACGCTCCGTCGGGACTCCGCCGTTGCGCTCCTCGCGATAGAGCACCGGCTCCGCTTGCGTCATGTCGAGCACGAAGAGCCAGCCGTCGAGCTCGGCCGGGTCAACGCCCAAGTGCGCGAGGATGCGCCGCAGGCGGTAGCGCAGGATTGCGGCGCCGTCCTCGGCGCTGTAGAGAATCACGCGCGACCGCTTCACCGCGTGGCCCAGGAAGGCGCGCCCGGTCGCGACGCAGACCGCGAGGAAGAGCGCGAGCAGCGTTTTGCCAGTGCCCCCGTGCGCGCCCAGGAGCGTTACCGCCCGCTCGGGCAGCAGCCGCTCGATGATGTGCGCCGGGGCAGGGACTTCCGCATGCGCGAGGTCGTGCAGATCGACCAGACAGGCGGCGGGCTCGGGGGCGGCCGGTTCGGGGGCGAATTTCCGTTGCGCGCTGTCGACAAGCGCGGGCACGTCGTCGTAGCGGTCCCGCCAGCGTGGCCCGTCGCGATCCGGCGCCGCGTGCAGCAGCCCGCGCACATGGTTCACCACGAAGCCGCCCGCGCAGCCCTGCGTAATCATCTTCGCGGCCAGGTCGCGCGTGGCGTCGTGGAAGTTCTCGCCGGTCACGATCCGCCGCACCAGTTCGGCCGTGGCGCTGCCTGAGCCGCTGTGCTCGCCGCTGGCCGCGTTCGGGGCCGCGCCGGTGTCAAGGTCCAGCCCGAAAGCGTGCGCGATCTCCTGCGCGCTGTGGCGCGCCGTGGCGTCGATGTGCAGCAGCGCATGCGGGATCGGTTGCCCGTACTCGGGCTTCGAGTTCGAGCCGACGGGCAGCCGCGCATAGCGCAGCACGCCCTTCGCGCCCGCATCGCTGAATCCCGCGTTCACCAGTCCGTCGGTCAGTCGCTTCGCGGTCGCAAAGTCAGTGCATGGCGCGTCGAGGAAATACCAGTACTGGCAGTTCGGCACGCCGTCGCGCTGGCTGGTCTGGTTGATCGCCGACGGGGGCAGGCGGATCGTGGCGGGGTCGATCTTGGTTCCCACGTCGTCGAGGACCACCGCATGCAGCGCGGCAAAGTTCGTTTCCACGCGCCCGGCAGCGGGGTCGCGCACGCTGCCGATGGAAACGAACGCGTTCGCCGCGGGGTTGTCGAGCTCGCGCGGCCAGGCGCCCGCGAGCGGCGCGCCCTTCCAGGCGGCCTTTTTCGCGCCCTCGAGGACCGGGTAATGCACGAAGGCCGCGAACCAGGGCACCGCGTCACCGAACACAAGCCGCACGAATTCGCGATTGGTTATTGCCGGCGCGTCATCCGGCCATGTCGGCGCCGTCGCGGCGGCGGTCATTCGTGCACCCCGCGGCGCGGGAAAGGCACGACGCGCGGGTCGGGCGCGGCGCCGTTCGCCCAGCGGGCGCGCGCGCAAGCGGCGCCGAGCTGGTCGCGGTTCGCGGTCGCGAGGAAGTGCAGCGCCTCGGCGAGCTCGCCCGCGCTGTAGGTCCACAGGCGGGCGCCGCCGCTGGCGTCGATCACCCAGTGATCCGCGAGCGCGAGCACGAGCCGCAGCACGCGCGGGTCCGTCGGGATCGCCCAGGCGCCCGGCGCGCGGGGGGCGCCGTGCAGGCAATAGCCCGGCTCGTGGCACATCGGGCAGGGCTTTTGCCGGGCGAACTGGTGCGGCGTCATGCGCGCACCTCCGGGCCCAGTTCGTGGGCGAGCCCGGTGACAATGCCGGTCAGCTCCTCGAGCGTGTCGGAGTTGGCCAGGCAGAATCGCGCGGCACTCAGCAGCGCCAGCGCGATGCCGGGCTCCGCAGGCCGCGCGCGGAGCTTCTCGTCGACAGTCTGCAGCAGGATCTCGAGTTCGTGGCGCTCCCGGCGCAGATCGGCTGCCGCTTCGACGGCGAGAAGGAGCCCGTTATGATGATCGGCGGAAATCGTGATATCGTTCATTCGTCCCCCTTGCGCCACCCGCTTTTCGCCTGCCAGCTCCGGGCGGGTTGGCGCTCGTCTGTGGTTCAGGCTGCGGCCTCGCGCGCGGTGGGCTCGATCCCCAGCCGGCGCAGCGTTTGCTGCACGCGCAGGTAGTGCCGGCCGTTGATCTCGACGGTTTCGATAAGACCGCGCTTGCGGTATCGGTCAAGGGACATCCGCGAGCGGATCGGGCTGTCGGGGTGCTTCAGCAGCTCGCCCTGCGGGCGGAGCGGATCAGCGTTTGCGGCGGTGTGGTTCATTTGTGCGGCACCTCGTGGTGAAGGTGAGCACAGTGTTACGCGGGGATGCGGGCGGGAAAATTTGCGCGCCGCGCGGTAATTATGATTTTCGCGCGAGGCTGATGATTATTTGCGGGGTCTGCCGGCCTTCTTCGCGGATGGCGGGGCCACTTCGCGCAGCCAGGCGCGCAGACCGACAGCATTGTCGGGGAATGCCTCGAACAACGAGGAGCCCGCGCTCGCCGCCCGCATCCAGACCATATCGGCCATTTCAGCAACGCGCACGCCCTCGTGCTCGTCCTGTTCCCACAATGCCCGCGCTATGTCCTGCGCCCATCCCTTCGCATGCTGCGCGTGCAGGCTCTTTCGTTTCAGCGGGAGCTGGCGCTGGTGTTCGGACAGTTCGGCGCGCAGCAGGTCTGTCAGCTCCTCCCCGCGCGGCGCGGTGCTCAATCGCTGCACCACCATGCCCAACAGGAAGAAGCTCATCGCGGCGGCGTGAACGTCTCCGCGGTCAATGGCCTGCCTTGCAGCGCGCACCGATGCGCTCATGCTCTCGTGTTCGCTGTTTCGGAGGCCGCCATTCTTGCGTGCCAGCTCGCGCTCGAAATGGTCTAGCAACTCTCCCATCTTCGGTGCTGCCAGCAACTCGCCGGGCGGGATCGTCAGCCATTGCGGCGGGAACCAGTCGATAGCGTTCGGAGAGTTCATGCGCTGGCCCTCGCGCTGTTCAGCTCGACGACGTTATCCGC
>Ga0138256_10009774_pt1 | contig 10066 bp, 16 predicted proteins | sample KNB2016incub_MG_FD_105486 | JGI IMG/M metagenome (GOLD analysis project Ga0138256, IMG submission 105486) | Active sludge microbial communities from wastewater in Klosterneuburg, Austria - KNB2014incub_MG | ecosystem: Engineered > WWTP > Activated sludge > Unclassified | place: Austria...
GCCGCTATCATTCGCGCCCCGCCAAACGCGGGCCGGTATCGGGGTGTAGCTCAGTCTGGTAGAGCGCTACGTTCGGGACGTAGAGGTCGCAGGTTCGAATCCTGTCTCCCCGACCAATAAAACAAAGGGTTTCACGACAAGCCGGCCATGTGCCGGCTTTTTCGTAACTGCGGGGTAACTGCAATATGCCGGGTGTGTAGCTGGCGGGGTTGCCACCAGATGTGACTAAAGCATAGTCTTCCAATTGAACAGGGGAGACGCCAAGAAATGTTGACGGATCGACAGCGGTTGTACCGGCTCATCGAGCGGAAGCGCGATTCTCGGGTGATCGCGTTAGCTACCGGGGATAGACCCGGTCAAGAGGCACAGATTGCCAAGGACGCAGTCGATCACATAGGGGAGCTGCTTGACTCAATTCGAGACCCGAAAAAAATTAGTTTGATTTTGTATACTAATGGCGGTGATACGTTGGCCGCTTGGAGCTTAGTGAACCTCCTGAGGGAGTTTTGCGAGGAGCTCGAAGTTATTGTCCCCAGCAAGTGTTATAGCGCCGGTACTTTAATATGCTTGGGGGCAAACCAGATAATAATGGCAAAGCAGGCATGTCTCGGCCCGATCGACCCTAGCGTCAATGGCCCGCTGAATCCGGGGATTCCTGGAATGCCAGCAAATCGACGCATGCCGCTGAGCGTCGAAGACGTTGCCGGGTACATTGAACTTGCGAGGGCTGAAGGGTCAGTTCCAGATGCAGACTTGGCCAACATTTTTTTGAAGCTGGCTGCAGAAGTTCATCCGCTCGCTTTAGGAAGGGTCAAGCGTGCGCGTGGCCAGATTCAGGAATTGGCAAGGAAGCTGCTCTCCAAGCACATGGAGAACAAGGAAAAGCACGATAAGATTGTCAAAGTCTTATGCAGCGACGCCGGTAGCCATGACTATTCGATTTATCGCTCTGAGGCGCGTCGTGAACTCGGACTCAATATCGAAACACCCAGCATGGCACTCTATGCGAACATGCGAGATGTTCTTCAGGACCTCAGGGCGGAAATGATGATCGGAACTCCATTCAGTCCTGGTGCACTCGTTTCGGCGAATAGTCCTGCAGTGCCGGTGCCTTATTCCGCCCTGAGAGTTCTGATCGAGACTGCGGCAAACGGCTCTTTCCACTATAAGACGAGCGGGAATCTGGTTCCTTTTCACGATCCAGCGGGGAACCTCAATATTCGCGACGAAATTCAACAGGACGGATGGAGCAAAGTGCCATGAGCCAAAGGCCATCGGACTTTAGTACCGCCGGCGCGTACGTCTCTTACATTGCACAATCATCAGGTACCAGACCTGGTTTTGTGGGGCCGGTGTCTGTCAGTTCACCCAATGTGGTTGCGGTGAGGGTCGAGCGTCCAGAGTGGATCGAAGTCGACTATAACGCTAGCCCAGAGGAATCCGGCTGCGAAAAAGGGTAGTCAACAGGCGAACAAGTTGTCGCGTTGAACCATGCGAGCGCGCGAGATTTCTACGGTCTAGCGCAGCGACAGATCGGCGGCGGGTGCGGGTGAAGCGTGATCGTCGACCGATAATCACGCGGTCGCCTTCGATTCGCGCATGGCCTGCATCCAGGCTGCAATGTGCGGGTGATCTTGTGCGCGCCAGTCCAGATCAGAGCCGAAAAAAACCAGCTCGATCAATTCTTGACGGTGTTCGCCCGGATCGAATGCCCAAGCCGGCGGCGGTAACTGCCGATCCCAAAGGTCGACCAGGGATTCCGGGGTGTTCAATCGTTGCCGGGAACGGCGCTTGATCGTGCTCATGTGACAGCCTCCAATTCAGCACGCAAGGAAACGGAATCAGGCCAGGTCGTCGCACCAGCAGCCCTTGGCGGATACGGACACGCCCCAACGGCATCCAATGGTGATAGCTGCCACGGTGGAAGCCGTAGAGCCGCGTGCAGGGCAATCTTGTCTCCGTGCTGATAGGCAGCGACGGCCTCGGGTGTGATCCTGCCGGCACGCTGTAGGCGCGGCTTGCGTTTGATGGTCGACATATCAGCGCCCCGTAAGCCTTCCGGTTTTTTGAACAGGTACCACGTCGATATTCAGAGCCCGGAACGCCCCTAGCATTGCGCTGCGTGCGTCTCTCTCGGCAGCGACAGCGGGATTCGCCTTCAATTGCTGATAACGGTCCATGATCGCGGGACCATGCTTGTCGACCAGCTCGCCGGCCTGATTCATCCTGTCGAATGCCCGCAATGCGGTCTCCAGCAAGAAAAGCCCGGCCTGATCGGTTAGGTCATACTCGCCGTGCAACTTTCGCCACCAACGGACAGCAGCGGGTGATAGCCCGGACGGGGCCGGGATAGACGCGGGTTTTGTGGTGGACTTTTTCAAAGGCGTACCTTTGCGTGTGGTTGTTAAGGACTAGGTCCGGTGTCCCGATTGTTCCTGCCAGCGTTTTTTAGGCCCGCCCCCTCATGCGAGCCAGTCGAAGCCGGCGGCTTTGGCTTGTTCGCGAAGTTCCACCAGGCTCGACAGGGGAATGGCGGTCATCGTTGCTGGTCCGTGTAGTAGCCAACCGCGTCATGTGACAGCAGCTTTGCCCAGCCTGAGCCTCCAGGCATTGCATTCGTGGCTGCGACCGCTTGCCAGTAGCTTCCATCGTGCGCGACCGTTGCGCCCTTGCTGTAGCTCTTGCCGGCGCGGTGGCTTGGGATGAACGTCTTACCGCTTGCTCTGTCGAGTGCGTCCAGACGGCGCTGCAGCGGTTCGATTGCCTCTTTAATCGCCGCTGCGACGGTGCGGCCAAAGACTTCAGGATTCATGCCTTGACCTCCAATTGCTCGCGTGCCATCGCCAGCCCGACAAGCATGTGAACCTGCTCAGCGGTCGCTGCCGGATCGGCGATGGCCTCGGCGATGAGCGTCTGGCCCTCCCAGATCGCTGCAACTTCCAGCCCGGTGCCTGCATGCCGGACAACGACTTGAAGCGTTCGTGGTGTGATCCCAAGCCCGGCCTGCCAGAGGCTCAGTTTCGCGGCGAACTCGGCGCAAGCGGTCGCGGTGGTTTCGGCGCTCATGTCAGCTCCCTGCCGCGACGACGACGCCGGTCTTATCGCCACCGATCAGGAAAAGTCGTTCGGCAACCAAACAAATTGAATTTGTCTGAAAAAGTGAAACCGTCTGACTCGGTCCCTCCGGGGAATCAGCCATATTGACGTCCGCGTGTTCGGCGGACCGAAGCTCCAATCCCCAATCGCGGATGGCGAGTCGGCTTGCGGGAATGAACGTCCAGGACTGTGAATCGTCGACCGCAACCAGGTGAACGCCGGGGACGAACTCGCCGCCGCGAATGCCAGCGCCACGGTTCGCGCTGTGCGTCGCCAGCCATGCGCAATCGCCAGCGGGAAGCGCGATCACATAACCCTCGCTTGCGCCAGCGGCCTGCAATCCAGCCCGGAGGGTCTCGATTGGGTCCGCTCCGCTGGGAATACTTGCGGTGGAGGAATCGACCAATGCAGCCACGACAGCGGCGTTCGTGCCGCGCGTGACTGATTTCGACAGTTCGGTTTCGAGGATTTTCCGAAACGCGCCGCCAAAGCGATCAAGCTCGCGGCTCAGGACAAGCAGCGCGGCGACTTTGACCGGCTCAATATCGCCAGCGTCAAGGCCAGGCTTTCGGATTGCCTTTAGCTCACCTTCGCCAACGTTGCTCGCAGCCGATCCGGTGGCGATCAATGCGCGACGCTGGCCAACAGGTAACACGGTCGCATAACGCGCGACCTGATCCAATATCGAACCTTCGGCGATGCTGCCGACGAATGCGGCAGCGAGTTCGGCGGCGTCACCATTCCAAGCGCCTGAAGTGAATGCGTTGGCGTCTTTTTCGATAATCGACTTGACGATTGAGTTCGTGCAGGTGGCGATGCTGTTGTGCGTTTGGCCGTGCTCAGCAACCGCGATGCGGTGGGCAATCTCAGAGAATGCCTTCACCTTCGCGGCGGGGTGTTCGATGCTGCCGACGGCCATATCGAGCGCAGACCTTGCGCGATGGATGAATGCAGCTTGGATCGGTTCCATTCGTTTTTCCTTCTGTTGGGACGTTGCGCCATCACGGCGGGACGGTTGCAGTGTTTCACAGTCGCTTAAAATCAATTATTCGCGTGCGATTTTCCTTAGCCGCTCGATTTCATCGGGCAGGGTTTCGACTTCCGGCACATGCGGATTCAGCTCGCGCAGGTGATCCAGTGCCGCCGTCGTGACCATCGCCCAGGTAGCAGCGAGGACTCCCGCAAGCTGGCGCTTGTCGACGCCCGCAGCGAGCCGGTGCGATTCAGTGATGGCGCAAGCCAGGACTTCGGGCAGCGTGTCCGCAATTTCCATGACAGCCGCACCACGCGGATCAGCGTCGCGCCATGCCCGGACCTGCTCAGGGTCAACGCTTGTCGCGTGTCCCCTGCCTCGCCTTCCATGCTGCGCAGGGCATCCTTGCCGAATCCAGCGGCGCAGAGTGCCGGGTCGAATGCCCAGGGCGCGGGCAGCGTCGTGCAACGGTAGCCCGGTCATGCGGGCCACCATTCGGCACAATCTCGCTTCGCCATCGGATAGCACAGCGGTTCGGATTGGCGCGGCTCACGATTGGCGTTGCAGGTGCCTACGCCTTCGGCTGGATTGATTGTGTCCGGGGTGAAGTGACGGCAACCACCACAAGTTACTAGCGGCCTCGGGATTCCCCGATTCTTGACGTGACACCACGGACAGCCAAGAACGCGAGGCAAGCCGTCAACCTTAGGCGCAACCGCTGCGATCTCCGGTGCCAGCCAGATCGGGCCACATGATCGGCACAGTCCAGGCGTGGTTTCGTCCGGTGGTTGCTTCCCGCACGCGCGCAGGTCGGAATCACGCAGGCATCGAACGTACGCGTCTAGCCCGGCATCGTCCAAAGCCGCAAGGTCGTCCAGGCTTCCGTGATCCAGACCTAGCCATTCGTCCGGCAACCATTCGCGGCGAAGTGCAGCGAGCAATCGACTGGACTGCGAAACATCAGACCCTTGCGAATGTTGCGAATCTGCGAATCTTTCAGGTTCAACAGGGGAAACATTCGCAGGATTCGCAGATTCGCAGCGAAGCACAGATTCTGTCCGTTTTTCAGATTCAGCCCGCAAGGCTTCCAATAGACGTCCCATGTCAGCCCTCCCGCTTCGGTGTGATGTTCCACACGTTCCGCCGATGCGCGCCGTCAAGTTCTGCGCCGTGCTCGATACGGTGTGCCCATCCGGCCTTTTCGAGTTCAGTCATTGCGGCAGCGAATCGCGCACGCTCTCGGATACGTGCAGGGCCAAGACGTAGCGCAGCGCCCGAGTGCAATCGCGTGCGGTTTGTTGCGTGTGCCCATTCCAGCAGCGCTTCTGCATCACGGACTTCCGGTGATAGCTCAGCAGTGCCAGCCAGCCTTGCCGCTTCGCCCAAGTGCCACAGCGCAAGCTCTGCGGCTCGCTCGATGGTCGGTGCATCGATGGTCGTCGCGTCTGCCCGCTCAGTAATCGTCAACACGCCAGCGATTCGCAAAACCTGCTCAGGCGTTTTGCTTGCCCACGGCTTGACGGTCGCATAACGCGCGCCGGGTGCCATCGCAGCTTCAACCGTGTCGTGAAGGTTCCGCCACACAACAGCGGCTTCGGACGTAAGGCGAAGCGCACGCGGTGCCAGCTCGTTACGTTCGCCGTCTGCCAGCGGCAGCGGTAGCGCGTGACGTGCGGCCAGCGTAGCGGTGTAACGGATCATCGCCGGATCATCACGCAGGCTTTCGGCTCGATAGGTGCGAGTGCCTGCCGTTGATTCCGGCCATGCCAACAGACAGCGAGCCAGGAAACCTTGACCAGCCAGCACGTCATCCGAAAGCGCACGTTCGGCAATGACTGGTTGCGCCATCAGGTGCAAGGCCAATCGACGGCCATAAAGCTTTATCGCGCCTTCCGCTGATCGGATACGGTCAAGGGTTCCGCTATCCCACAGCTTGCACAATGTGCCTGCGGTGCGTGCGGTGGATTCCTTCGTCATACCATGCCCGCCGAATACCAGTGCAGCTTCGTCGCTGAATACCCCGATACTCGGCAAGCCGTTTGCCAGCAGCTTCGCCAATCCTTCCGCAGTGAAGTCAGCAGCCAGCAATGTCGGGCGCAACGGGGGAACCGGCGCAGGGCCGATGTCTCGCAGCGCTTTGGCGGTGCCTTCGCCTTTTGCTTTCTTTGCCTGCGACTTCGCAGCGTCACGCCGTGCCGTCCATTCCTCCAACTCGATTTCGTACGACAGCAGCACATCTGTATAGGCTTTCGTCAGTGCCTTTTCGTGCTCGCGAGCCGGTCGCATGCCTTCCGCGTCACATGCGCTTTTCCGTTCGCCACTCTCTGCAACGGTCACGAGCCACAAAGTTGCGGGAATGACGCGGCCATCGATTTCGACGTTCACCAGACCTTGCACAGCCAGCGATGCGGCTGCTAGTAACGATCCTGCGCAAACTGCATCGGGCGCTTGGATAACGCGGCGGATCGCCTCGCATGCTGGCCTAAGAATCGGGCCAAGTTCGGCGATTGGATACGGTTCCGGTGGTGGAACCGGACGACGCAACGGTTCGGGTGCTTCGCTGCGAATCTCGCGAATCTGCGAATCCTGCGCGTTGCGCCCGGTGATCTTTTCCAGTCGCTCCAGATCGCGCGCGGCGCGTTCGTCGACCTCGCGAATGCTGCGCGGCAGCTCAGGCAGCGCGCTCATAGAAGCACCTCCCGAGCGTGTTGGATCCGGGCAATTGCGAGCCGGGTCCGTTCAATGTCATCAGGTGTCAGCGGTTCGCCGCGTTCGATCATCGTCAACGCGACCTCGCAGACGGTGGCCTCGGGTGCCAGGACGCCAAGCGCCGCAGCCCAATCGGCCTCTCGTGCGCGATTGCGTGCCCGGCGACGTTCTTCGGGGGTCATCCTCGTGACCGGCTTCGGAAAAAGATCAGCCAGGCTTAGGCCGGCAGCGGCAGCGACATCAGCGGCGTCGCATCCGACAAAGCAGTGCAGCAAAACGCGGCCATCGTCGCCAGTCGCAATTCTCAATGACCCTTTGGCATGACCGTGTCCGCATGGGCAATTGCTGCGCCATGCCTCGCCATACTGACGAACGTTGTCGAGTTTGGATAGGATCAAAGCGACCGGATCGGACGTCTGGACGGCTGGACGCTTGGACGGCCTTGCGCTATTATGGGCTTGTCCGCCAAGACAAAAGTTCTCATTGAAGCCCGCCTCGTGCGGGCTTTTTTGTGTACTTTGCATTGTGTACTCCTCGACGTCTCTCGACGTTGAATTAGGGTGTTCCGATAGCCTCGCGACGGATTGCCTCCGCCAAGCTCAAAGCCAGTCGCCTTGCGCCTTCTAGGCTGCTCGCCAGATCATCAGCCCTCGGTGCGCTCGGATAGTCAGCCAGTCGGCTTGTCTGTGCGGCAATACACTTTGAAACTTCGTGCAATTCGAGAACCAGCGTTGCGCTGGCCCGTGGCGTGACGGCGATCATGCGGTCGCCCTCCGCTCTTCGTTACGGGCGCGGTAGCAGACCGGGCGACCTGCATCGCTTTCGCGGGCAAGAAAATCAATCCAGCCGCGAACGTCGCCAATCTTGGCTTTGCGCTTCTTGCCGACCAGGAAGGATTTCAAGTGACCCAGCCGGATCGCATCGTCAACGATGCTCAGGCTTGTGTCCGCGAGTTCGGCAATCTCATGCCGGGATACAACTAGCTTTTCTGTGTTTGTAGCGCCATGCGGGTGCATGTTGGACTCTCCGAAGTGCGTCGCGTGGCGACGCTTCGGAAAGAGACACTATGCGCGATTCCTGCCGCTGTAATCCCGGCAATTTTCAGATTTTTGCGGGACTGCCGAGCCGGTTCTTTGCCTCAGCATAGAGTTCTTCGGCGCGCGTCTTGCCAATGCCAAGGTCCCGCCCAATCGACTCGAATAGCTCGCGATTGATTGGCTCGTTGCGATGCACGGCGGCATTCACTCTTGACCAAACTGCAAGTCGCTTTGCGCGAGCCTGCCGCATGCGTGATAGGTGGGCACCCTTCTTGTATGGACGTCCAAACACGTCATCCCAACTGCCAGAGCTACAAGTCAGAACTTGGTCGTATCCTCGGATAAACGCTTTCGATACCCATTCCGGCATTGGCAGCCCGTGATTCGCACAGATTCGGAGTGCGCCAAGTAAAGCCATTCGTTCGCCGTGCTCGAATCGCTCCCGCTCATCGTCAAGGTCGGATATGGCCGCAACTCGATAAACTGGCAGCGTTGGGTCCGCACTACTGCGCGCGGGGTTGTCGCGAAGGATGGCATCGGTTTCCTGCATGGCGCGTGCCATTTGAACTTCCAGTTCTTCGTTCGTCATTTGCGGACCCCCGCAAGCATAGCCACCGCATCGGCTAGCTTTCCGGGTGCCAAGTGCGCATAACGCAGCGTCATTTTTATGTCGGCATGCCCTAGCAGCGCGCGGACGGTGTTCAGATCGACGCCGGCCATTACCAGTTTGCTGGCGAAGTCGTGGCGCAGGTCGTGGAAATTGAAGTCAGGCAGTTTCGCCGCCGTGATGATTCCCGCCCATGCCTTGTTGATGTTGTTGAATCGCGCGCCACTTGCCGAAGGAAACACCAGTCCGCTGCCGCCGTGTTGCTTTTTCCATCGCCGCAGCACGTCCATCGCTTCGTTGTTTAGGGGCAGATGACGCGTTTTGCCGCTCTTGGCGTTGCCCGCCTCCACGGTTAGAAACTTCCCGGCCAAGTTCACGCTGCGCCATTCCAGCCCGAACAATTCACCACGCCGCATTCCGGTATTCAGGGCAAGCAAGATGATCGGCATAACGTGGTCGGTGAATCCATCCCTTGCCCACATGGGCCGCTCTTCGTTACCGCGCTCGCTCAACCACTTGTTGCCGGACTCCCGATGCTTGCGGCGCTCGGCCTCGCGATCCGCTAGTGCCTTGCGTAGCCGTTTCTCTTCATCGGCGCGCAGATACCGAACGCGCTCGTTGTCGACCTTGATCCGCTTCACCTTGCGCAGCGGATGCTCGGACAGGAAGCCCCATTCGACGGCGCAGGCAAAAACCTTGCGGATGCGATCCAAGTCGCGGTTCACAGTCGCAGGCTTGATGCCAGCCTTGCGGCGCGTCGTCTTGAATCGCTCGATATCGAAGGCCACGACGCTGCGCAGGTCGCGACCGTACAAGTCACCGAAGCAAGCCTCAAGCGCCCCCACGGTCGCCGTGCCTGCCTTCTGGTTCACCCTAGCCCATGGTGCGAAGTGCTCCGCGATGAAGTCGCCCAGGGTGATCGGTTTTTCCGCTGCCGGCTTGCGTGCCTCGACAACAGCCACAGGTGCGCCATGCGTGTCTGTTTCAACGAGGACGGCCTTTGCCTTTGCGCGGGCAGAGTCGACCGTCACGCCCGGCCATTTGCCCAGCGAACGGCTACTCGTGCGCGACCACTGCACATTCCACGACTTCACCCCGGAAGGCTGCACGCGCAGGTGCAATTGCGGGACCACGGAATCCCATATCCGATAAGGCACGGCCTCGGGCTTGTGGCCTTCGATAATGGCCGGCGACAGCTTCTTCTGTAGCTTCATGTTGACCCCGTAACTGCACGGTAACTGCAAACGGGGCTATTCTGCGACCTTTCGCGACGCTTCGCAACTCACTAACCTGTTGTTTTGCCTTGTAACGTGCTGATCCGACAGGAGCCTGTATCCCGTTCGGGACGTAGAGGTCGCAGGTTCGAATCCTGTCTCCCCGACCAATCATTCAATGCTTCCAACATAACCCGGCCTCGTGTCGGGTTGTGCTTTTCTGCACCTTGTCGGCAATAGCCTGTGGTTTTCAGGCTGCAAGGTGCGTGGTCTTGATCACGCGTGGATCATCGGCAAACTCGAGCAACATGCGCCGCACGCGCTCTTGCCAGCCCTCGGCAAATTCGCGCTTTTGCGCATCGCTGGCTACGTCCTGGATGATTGCGCCAAGCAGCGCACGCTGGTTGGGATTGCCTGGCACCAGCGAGGC
>Ga0138256_10009775_pt1 | contig 10065 bp, 6 predicted proteins | sample KNB2016incub_MG_FD_105486 | JGI IMG/M metagenome (GOLD analysis project Ga0138256, IMG submission 105486) | Active sludge microbial communities from wastewater in Klosterneuburg, Austria - KNB2014incub_MG | ecosystem: Engineered > WWTP > Activated sludge > Unclassified | place: Austria...
ATTCCCGATCAACACCCGTTCTGATCCCTCGCTCCTCCAGGTACTTCACGAACACCTCCATCTGCAAATTCCCCACCAGTTCATCTTCTGCCATTGGGCACCCCCCGTAGCCTTTGATCGCGCCATCGAAACGGCGGCAGCCAGCATCCCACGCGGCTTGGGTCTTAACTTTCCAATTGTCCGGGTTGCAGTGGAGGTGGGCGCCGAATTCAATGTTCGGTAATGCCGGGATCAGTGCGTTGAACATACTGTTGATATCAGTAGGCTGAGCCACGCCTACGGTATCGCTCAGCGCGATGATGCGGACCCCTAGCTCATTCACCAAGCGGTTCGTCCAGTGCAAGGCCACTTCCGCATCCCAAGGATCACCATAAGGATTTCCGAAGGCCATGCTGATGTATACCACCAACTCCTTCCCTGCTTTCTGCGCCAGCTCCGCGATGTTGGCTGTGCGCGCCCATGAGCCGTTGATGCTCGTATTCGTGTTGCGTTGCTGAAAGGTCTCGCTGATGCTGAACGGATAACCCAGATAGGTCACACGTTCCTGCTGAACGGCTGTTTCCGCCCCACGTTCGTTCGCAACGATCACGAGCAACTTGCTCTTGGACCCATCAAGGTCGATCCGTTCCAACACATCAACCGTATCCGCCAACTGTGGAATGGCTTTCGGACTGACGAAACTGCCGATGTCGATGGTATCGAAACCCACTCGGAGCAGACCATTCAAGTAATTCACCTTAACATCCGTGGGGATGAAAGGCTCGATGCCTTGCATAGCATCGCGGGGGCATTCGATCAGTTTCACTTGGGGTTTCTCCATTGCACGAATGAGTTGTTAATGCGCTTCAGCAGCGCCGGTCCTTCGTAGATCAGCCCCGTGTACACTTGCACGAGATCTGCACCCGCCTCGATCTTCTCCATGGCCGCCTCTGCGCTATCGACCCCACCGACGCCAATGATCACAACGGGTCTAGGTAAGCGATCGCGCAAGTAGCGGACGACCTCTGTACTTCGATAGCGCACCGGCGCTCCACTCACGCCGCCGGCCCCTATCGCGTCCACTTCACTCCGCGGTGTCGCCAAACCATCTCTGGAAATGGTCGTGTTCGTTGCGATCACGCCTGCGATGCCACTTTCTTTCACCACTTCAACGATGTCATCCAATTGTTCATTGGTGAGGTCCGGAGCGATCTTGAGGAGGATCGGTTTGGAAGCCGTCTCATTATGCTTCTCCAATTCCCGGAGGATCTCCAACAGCGGTCCCTTCTCCTGCAAGGCACGCAGACCGGGCGTATTCGGGCTGCTCACGTTCACCACGAAATAGTCCACCACGGCGTGCAAAGCATCGAAGCATTTCACATAATCATCAATGGCCCGTTCATTCGGGGTGTTCTTGTTCTTCCCGATGTTACCGCCGACGATGATGCCGAGCGAACGCTTCTTCAACCGGACGATCGCATCTTGCACACCGCCGTTGTTGAAGCCCATGCGATTGATCAACGCTCGATCCTTCGGAAGCCGAAAGAGGCGTGGTTGTTCATTGCCGGGTTGTGGCACTGGAGTGAGCGTTCCGATCTCGATGAAGCCGAAGCCGATGCGGGACAGGGCATCCACATGCTTCGCGTCCTTATCCATACCGGCTGCCAGACCAACCGGTCCGGGGAAGCTCAGTCCCATCACTTCAACACTTGCGCCTTGCTGCGGGGTGCGGCCCCCAACAAGGGCCAACGCTCCTGGAATGTACTTCGCCAACTCAAGGAGCGAAAAGGTCAAATGGTGTGCGCGTTCCGGCGAAAGCGTGAATAGTAGCGGGCGAAGCAGGCGGTACATCGGCCCCAAATGTAGCTTTCACATTACCCATCGAAACCCAACGAATCCTCGTGCACCTTGAAGTGGCGCATACATGTAACTCGTATCGAAGGTGTAGCCGTTCGGGTTCGCAACGGGGTCCTGCGCATGCTTGTTGAAGGGATCAAAGGGCCGCATCAACGGATCGCTTGGAATGAAGTCGAGAAGGTTCTTCACGCCGCCATAGAACTCGAAGTGGCTGTTGAGTTGATGGGATACTTGCAGATTAAGCAAGGCGTAGGTCGGTGAGTGCTCTGGACGGAAGTCATTGGGCTGCACGGGCAAACGCATCGGACCGTACCATTGACCAGTAAGATCGGTGCTCCAATTGGGCGAGAGCTGATAGCTGACAGTAAAGGTGCCGGACCAACTTGGTGCAAAGTACTGGACCGCCTTCACGTTGTTCTGCACCGTGAAGACCTCCATCCAAGTGGCACCGGCAAGTATGCGCAACGGCTTTCCGACCCGTGCTTCAAGGTTCAAGCTCGCACCACGAGAAACACCGTATCCATCCAAGTTGCGGTAGATGATCAGGTCCTGGTCCGTGGTATAATCCGGAAGAATGCGATTGGTGAAATGCGTGTAGAAAAGCGAGCCATCGACTCCAAAGTAGCGCTTCTCTCCGGGCCATTTGCGAACCACGTTCAAGGTGGCATTGAGCGAACGTTCCGGCAGTAACGTGCCATCGATCTCCACACGACGTGCGCCTGTAAGAGCGGCATGTTCCTCGGTGAAAAGATTCACAACGCGATAGCCCGTTCCGAAATTCGCACGCACCGCCCATCGGCCGTTCGGCGCCCATTTGTAGGCGATCCTCGGCGATTGTACCAAGCCGTGGTTCTGATCATGGTCCACGCGATATCCGATCAGGAGCTTGTGCATCTCCGTGATGCTCCATTCATCCTGAAGAAAGAGGCCGGGAAGGGGTAATTCTTGCGGGGAGTTCCGGACTTCTTCATTCTGGATCTGCGAGGTACCTACCGTATTATCATCGTACCACGTGTGTCTATAGGCCACCCCATAGAGCACATCGTGTCGCATGCCAAAGCGCTTGTTGCCATACAATTGGCCGAAGAACACGCGCTGATCAGCGTTATAGGGTGTTGTGCCATACCACGAGCGTTGTTGGTGCCCATTCGCACTGAACTGTGCCATTACCTTCCCATTGACAGGAAGCTGATACTGCCCTATCACTTCCCAGCGCCGTGTCGCAATGGATTCGCCGTAAAGACTATCGCCACCTGCAAATGCCGGTGTCCAATCCATTTGTCCACCCCAACGATCTTCATGCACATACCGCGCAGCGATGCTGGCCACCTTGCGATCCGGCCGACGAATGGACAGCTTGTTGAAAATGGATATACGCTTCTGCAAGGTCACATCCGTGAACCCATCGCCGTTGTTGTCACGTGGATCAGAATAGTTGAAAATGCTCACGCCGAGCAGGTCGTTCACTTTCTTCTGGCCGAAGCGTAGACCGATATCCGCGTTGTATTCCTGCCAGCTTGTTGCCATTAGGTCCACAGCGGCCTTCGGTGCCAAGGCCGGATCCTTCGTGATCACGTTCACCAGACCGCCCATGGCTTCGCTACCATAGAGCGAAGAGCCCGGACCTTTCACCACCTCTACCCGTTCCACCAAGCTCGTCGGGATACCGCTCAGGCCATAGACCGTGCTCAATCCACTTACGATCGGCATACCATCGATCAGTACCATGGTGTACGGACCTTCCATGCCATTGATGTGGATATCGCCGGTGTTGCAAACACTGCAGTTGATCTGTGGACGCACACCGTTCACCATGCCGACCGCATCGAATAAAGCAGGACTTGGATTCTTGCGGAATAGCGCTGGCGTGATCACTTCCACGGGGACCGGACTGTCACTGCGTGAAACCTCGCGCATGGTGCCAGTAACGACTACTTCACCCAGGTCCACTGCATCGGGTTGAAGGGCGATCGTCCCGAGGTCGATCGTCTTGTGCACGCCAACGTTGAAGGCCATTTCCTTCGGCAAGAAACCAACGGCGCTCATCCGAAGGAGGTAATCACCAGGTCCAGGAACTCGCAGGGTGAAGCGTCCTTCCAGATCAGAAGATGCTCCTTGTTGCGTACCCTTCACAACAAGGTTCACAAAGGGAACAGGCGCCCCTTCTGCCATGAGCTTGCCCTTTATCACAACGGTCTGGGCATCCGCATTCGCAAAGGCAACCACGGTCAAGATCCACAAAAGTACAGCCCGAAACATGCGGCAAACATAACAGATCTTTAGCCACGTCTAAATTATTTCCTAGTTTAATCTATTAACCTATATTTGCCTCGTCGAAACCATGTTGTCCAGAAGCGAAGAAGACCACGTGAAGGCCGTTCATTCCCTGTTGCAGGGTGGAGCGACCGCGAGCACAACGGACATTGCGGAACGCTTGGGCATCAAGGCCAGTAGCGTTACTGTGATGCTGAAGAAGCTCGCCGAAAAAGGCTTGATGAAACACCAACCCTACCATGGCGTGCAACTCACAGCGAAAGGGAAGACCGCCGCCTTGAAGTTGGTCCGCAAGCATCGCCTTTGGGAGACCTTTCTAGTAGCTCACCTTGGATTCGGCTGGGACGAAGTACATGAGGTCGCAGAGCAAATGGAGCACGTCAGCAGCGACAAGCTCACGAATAGTTTGGACGACTACTTGGGCAATCCGGCCTTCGATCCGCACGGCGACCCGATCCCGGACCGTAACGGCAAAGTCCACGTGCGCGACATCAAACCACTCACGGATTGCGCCTTGGGCGATCGCATCCGTATTGCCCGGGTGAATGACCCAAGTGATAGCCTGTTGCACCTGCTCGATCAAAAAGGCATCGGCATCGGAATGGTCTTCACCGTGGAAGCGAGGCAAGCATTCGATGGAAGCCTGGAGCTTCGGAGCAAACCCGGTCCCATTAGTTCACTATCGGCCCAGGTGGCCAGCCAATTATTGGTCGAAGCCGTTGAGCCATGAGCCGCGAAAGCCGATCGTTGAGTGAAGTTCACGGATCCGTTCAGATCCCAACAGGACGTGGACGTTGGCGTCGGTTGCTCGCCTTCCTCGGTCCCGCCTACTTGGTAAGCGTGGGTTACATGGATCCGGGCAATTGGGCTACGGATATCGCAGGTGGAAGTGCATTCGGATACAAGTTGCTCTGGGTGTTGCTGATGAGCAACCTCATGGCCTTGTTGCTCCAAAGCCTTAGCGCCCGTTTAGGTATTGTTCGCGGGTTGGACTTGGCGCAGGCCAGCCGTCACACCTACCCGCCGTTGGTGAACATTCCGCTCTACTTTCTCGCGGAGATCGCCATTGCTGCGTGTGATCTTGCGGAGGTGATCGGTATGGCCATCGGCCTTCACCTACTGTTCGATATCCCTGTACTGTGGGGTGTGCTGATCGCAGCGTTCGATACGTTGCTGATCCTCTTCCTTATGAACAAAGGAATGCGCATGATGGAGGTCTTCATCCTCTCCATTGTATCGTTGATCGGTCTGGCCTTTCTGGCGGAAATGTTCATTGTGCAACCCGATGCCGGTGAGGTGTTCAAAGGACTCGTTCCGTCCGAATTAAATGGCACCGCGCTCTACATCGCGATCGGGATCATCGGCGCAACGGTGATGCCGCACAACCTCTACCTGCATTCCTCGTTGGTGCAAACACGTCGCCACAGCCGGGATGAAAAAGGCATCAAGGAGGCAATTCGCTTCAACTTTATCGATACGGCGGTCGCTCTCAATTTGGCGTTCTTCGTGAATGCGGCCATCCTCATCCTCGCCGCCGCAGGCTTCCACCGCGCAGGCTATTTCGATGTGGCGGAGATCGATCAAGCACACCAATTGTTGGGTGATCTGTTCGGCGACCTGTCCCCTGCCCTGTTCGCTATCGCCTTGATCGCCGCGGGACAGAGCAGTACCATAACCGGCACGCTGGCCGGGCAGATCGTCATGGAGGGCTACCTTGACCTTCGAATCCGTCCATGGTTGCGTCGCTTGATCACGCGGTTTATCGCGATCGTGCCTGCTGTGGTCTGTATCCTCTGGTTCGGCGAGGATTCCCTTGGGCGATTGCTCGTCTTCAGCCAAGTGGTGCTAAGCCTCCAGCTCGGCTTCGCGGTGATCCCGCTGATCCACTTCTGTAGCGATAAGGTGCGCATGGGTCGTTTTGTGATCCCCGTATGGGCGCGCGTGCTGTCTTGGGCCACGGCACTCATCATTGTCCTGCTAAATGCCAAATTGGTTTGGGAGGAAGTGAGCAACTGGATCGGTGCGAACGGCTGGGGCGTAATGGCGGTCACGGTTCTGGTTTTCCTCCTTGCCGCAATTATCCTGCTCTTATACATCGCCATTGCACCCTTCATTCGCGGCGCACGCCACGCGAAGGAACATTTGCACGAAGCCGCGCCGCCGCTGGACCTGGGCACCGTTGCTCCCTACCGGAAGCTCGCCATAACCGTCGACTTCAGCAGTCATGACCGCCAGACGATCTCTGCGGCTGTTGCTCAAGGCGGAAAGGATGCACAATACGTTTTGATCCACATCACAGAATCCGCAGCGGCCCGCTACCTAGGTGCGGAGAGCGGCGACTTGGAAACCCTCGGCGATGCGAGCAATTTGGAGGGATACGTTCAACAACTGAAGGAATTAGGCTATACGGCTGAAGGTCGCGTGGGGCAAGGCCATGCACCCGTTGCGATCGCGAAACTCGTTTCCGAAACCGGTTGCGACCTGCTTGTTATGGGTGCCCACGGCCATCGTGGCTTGAAGGACATTGTCCTTGGGACCACGCTAGATTCCGTGAGGCACAAGGTGAAGGTGCCGGTGTTCATTGTGCAGTAGTGCGCATGAAGCCAATTGGCCCCGCCTTACTTTCGCGGTCCATGGCCGCCCTCAAGATCGATGTCAAGAACCGCCGCGCGGGGTTTGAGTACCATTTGCTCGACTCGTATACCTGTGGCATGGTCTTGATGGGCAGTGAGATCAAAAGCATTCGAGCCGGTGGTGCTGGCATCAACGAAGCGTTCTGCGCATTTCTGGGCAATGACCTGATCGTCCGCAACATGCAGATCAATCCGTATGGGACCAATATCCATTTCGTACACGAACCCAAACGTGATCGCAAGCTTCTGCTGAACCAACGGGAACTCGATAAGCTGCGCAAGAAATTGAAGGATGCGGGTATGACCATTGTCCCTACCCGGATGTACATCGCGGCCAACGGTTTTGCCAAACTGGAGATCGCACTGGCCAAAGGGAAGAAGCTGTTCGACAAACGCGAAAGTCTCAAGGCAAAGGACGTGCAGCGCGACATGGACCGGGACGGATAATGATGTGCACGAAGTGGACCCAGCGAACAGCGAAGAACACCGTCCGGGATCGGGATGCGACGCACGTGACATTACAAAGCTCATTCGTCCAACCTTTGCGGTTCGATCACCGTTGAAGGCATCTTCCAAAGACCGCACAACAACCAATAGATACCATGTCCAAAGAACCTTACTTGAAGTGGCTACACGAAGTTGAATTGAGCGATATCGAAACCGTGGGTGGCAAGAATGCCAGCCTAGGTGAGATGATCCAGAACCTCGGTAAGCTGGGCGTTGAAGTGCCCGGTGGTTACGTGGTTACCGTGGCCGCCTACAAAGCGTTCATTGAACATAACGTGTTGGACCAAAAGATCCGGGATATTGTTGCCGGACTTGATGTGGACGATATCGAGAACATCCGTCGTACTGGTCTAGCGGTACGCACTTTGGTGAAGAACGGCAAGTTCCCCGAGGAGGTGTGGAAAGGGATCATGCAGCGCTACGATGAAATGTCCCAGAAATATGGACAAGAAGCCACCGACGTGGCCGTACGTTCCAGCGCCACCGCGGAAGACCTGCCAGATGCCTCCTTCGCTGGGCAACAGGAGACCTTCTTGAACATCCGTGGGCACCAGGACCTTATCAGTGCCGTTCGGAATTGCTTCGCTTCGTTGTTCACCGATCGCGCCATCGTGTACCGCGAGAGCTTGGGCTACGATCACTTCCAAGTGGGACTTTCAGTGGGTATCCAGAAAATGGTACGCTCGGACGTGGGCGCCAGCGGTGTTGCGTTCAGCCTCGATACTGAAAGTGGTTTCAAGGACGTGGTTTTGATAAACGGCAGTTACGGTCTGGGTGAAATGGTGGTGCAAGGTGCCGTGAGCCCGGATGAATGGTTGGTCTTCAAACCCACGTTGGCAGAGGGCTATACCAGCATCATCGAAAAGAAATTGGGGTCCAAGGACCGCAAGATGGTCTACGGTGTGGAACCCGGTAAGCCGACGTTGACCATCCCGATCGAACGTGCGCAACGCAACCGTTTCTGTGTGACCGACGATCAAGCATTGGAGATCGCGCGCAGTGTGGCGGCAATTGAGAAATACTACAGTGATAAGAAAGGCCATTGGTGCCCGATGGACGTGGAATGGGCCATCGACGGCCTGACCGGACATCTCTTCATTGTTCAAGCCCGCCCTGAAACGATCCACAGCCGCAAGGCCACGGACCGCGTGGTGGAATACAAATTGATCAATCCGGACGAGGCCACACCGGACCAACCCAAAAAGCATCCGGTGATCACTACCGGTATTGCCATCGGTGATCGTGCCGGAGCAGGTAAAGTGCGCATCCTCTTCAGCCTTGATGGTCGCGGCGGTGGCGGCGATGGAAAGGATTTCCAACAAGGGGACGTGCTTGTGACGGACATGACCGATCCGGATTGGGAGCCGATCATGAAGAAGGCCAGTGCCATCATCACCAACAAAGGTGGTCGTACCTGCCACGCGGCCATTGTAGCCCGTGAAATGGGTGTACCTGCGATCGTTGGCTGCGGTAACGTGACCGATCTGCTGGATACAGGCATGGAAGTGACCGCCAGTTGCTGCGAAGGCGACACCGGCATCATCTACCGCGGGATCATCCCCTTCCACAAGGAAGAGACGATGCTCGCCGATATGCCCGAGACCAAGACCCCGATCATGCTCAATGTAGCAAGCCCGGACCTGGCCTTCAAATTCAGCAGCTTGCCGAATGCGGGCGTGGGTTTGGCACGTGAAGAGTTCATCATCAACAATTACATCCAAGCGCATCCATTGGCGCTCTTGCAACACAAGGAACTCGGCGATGTGGCACTCAGCGGAAAGATCAGCTACCTCATCCACGGCTACGAGGATGAAGAGACCTTCTTCGTGAAAAAGTTGAGCTATGGGATTGCCAAGATCGCCGCGGCCTTCTACCCCAACAAGGTGATCGTGCGGTTTTCCGATTTCAAGAGCAACGAATACAAGAACCTCTTGGGCGGCGAGCATTTCGAGCCGGACGAGGAGAATCCGATGATCGGCTGGCGAGGTGCAAGCCGCTACTACAGCGAAGTGTACAAGGAAGCCTTCGGACTTGAGTGCAAGGCCATTCGCCGTGTACGCGAGAAAATGGGCCTGAAGAACGTGGTCGTCATGGTGCCCTTCTGCCGCACAGTGGAAGAGCTGAAGCAGGTGAAAGGCGTGATGGAGGAATACGGACTCCAACGCGGCAAGGAAGGTCTCGAACTCTACCTCATGGCCGAGATCCCGAGCAACATCATCATGGCCGAGGAGTTCAGCGAATACATCGACGGCTTCTCCATTGGCAGCAACGATCTTACACAGCTAACACTCGGTCTAGATCGTGACAGCGCATTGGTCTCCCACCTCTACGACGAGCGCAACCCGGCCGTAAAGCGCATGTTGCAAATGCTGATCGAGACAGCCAAACGCACCGGCACCAAGGTGGGCATCTGCGGCCAGGGCCCCTCCGACTTCCCGGACTTCGCACAGTTCTTGGTTGAACTGGGGATCGATTCGATCAGCGTTACACCCGACTCGTTGCTGAAGACGAAGCGGGCTATTGCGGAGGTGGAGAAGAGTATCGAAGCGAAGAAGGAGAAGGCGGCGGTGTAGGCTCCAATTCAACCCGCTCATAGATGACCGGTTGGCCCGCAATCACGCGGTGCGGGCCACTCGGACATCTCCTCCAACGCCCTTCCCTACAAACCTTGCACGTCCAACATGAACTGGGCTTCTGTGGTCGGTTGGAAGGTGATCGACCCGGTATGGTCGGGCATCAAGGCCGTATTGGTGAACGAGGAGTAAAAGACACCATCGACCTCAGAAAACGCAACGATCACCACATCCATTCCGAC
>Ga0138256_10009778_pt1 | contig 10063 bp, 6 predicted proteins | sample KNB2016incub_MG_FD_105486 | JGI IMG/M metagenome (GOLD analysis project Ga0138256, IMG submission 105486) | Active sludge microbial communities from wastewater in Klosterneuburg, Austria - KNB2014incub_MG | ecosystem: Engineered > WWTP > Activated sludge > Unclassified | place: Austria...
AGCGTGGTCGGGCCGGATCGTTCGTGGGGCGATGGGAGCGTCGCTTGCCGGCTTGTTTGCCGCCGCGTTCGATACGGCGTGGGCTCGCGGGCAAGGCGATGCTTCATCGTTGGAGGTCAAACTAATTGCGGTTCTCTTGGCGGACGCTGGGCTCATTGCACCTGTGGCGCTTACGGTTGGACTTGTCGTGGGCCTTGGGTCGGTCGTGGTTTTTCCTGATCGAGCGCCTTCGCCATCGAGTCTCACGGACTGGCTGCGAGACACGGCGAAGGGGCGTCCGGCGGATGTCGCCGCCTTCGTTCCGCTCGTGGTCTTCGCGGCGTTCGCTTGGACCACCCTTTCCGCGCAACTGGCCCGTGCGCTGCTCGGGCTCGACGTACCGTCGGCACTAGCCGGCTTAGCGATCGCAGCAGGATCGCTCGTCATTGGTCTTTTGGCGGTGCTGCTTGCGCTCGCATTGACGCCGGCGCTGCGGCGAGCGCTTGCGCTTGCGAGCGACGGAGGCAAGGGGTTTGTCGATCCGGTACGCACGGGTGCTGTGGCGCTCGTCGTTTCGCTTGGATTGTTCGCGTTCGGTGTTGCAAGGGGCGGTGTGAGCGGCGAAGGAGGGCTGCTTGGAATTTACGGAGTGTTCAAGCGCCCCGAACTCGACTTGCGAGCACCTGCGCTGCTGACGCTCGTGGCAGTTTCGTCCCTTGGGTTTGCCGCCGTGAGTTCGTTTCGACGAATGATCTTTTTTGTCGCGGTGGCGTTGGCGCCGCTGATGCTTTTTGCACGTGCTGCGGTGAAGCTGGGTGGGGATGGTTTGTCTACGGCGCAGTTGATCGAGCGCAGTGCTCCGCTTGGCAAGGTGGTTCTGAAGGGCATGCGCAAGCTGAGCGATCGGGACGGTGATGGTGCGAGTGCGCTGTTTGGCGGGGGCGATTGTCTCGAGGGGGATGCGCGGATTGGGCCTCTTGGCGTGGAGGTTCCGGACAACGGGGTTGACGAAGACTGTTCGGGGTCGGACTTGAAAGCGGCCGCGCTGGCGGCATTCAATCAAGACAAACCGGCGCCGGCTGCGGTGGTGAAGGCGGTTGCGCAAGATGTGATGCCCAAGGATCTCAACATTTTGCTCATCACGATCGACACGCTTCGAGCGGACTTGGGCTTCGCGGGGTATCCGCATCCGATAACGCCGAACCTCGATGCGCTGGCCGCGCGCAGCACGGTGTTCACGACGGCGTATGCGCTCGCGTCGTACACGGGCAAGAGCATTGGGCCGATGCTGATTGGAAAATACGGGAGCGAAACGCGCCGCAACTGGGGGCATTTCAATCGGTTCAGCGAGGAAGAGACGTTTTTGGCAGAGCGAATTTCGCGCGCAAAGATTCGCACGATGGCGGTGCACGGGCATCGCTACTTCGGCAAGTTTGGGGGACTCGATCGCGGTTTCGACGTGATCGACATGTCGGCTGCGCCGCCGGAGGGAGCTCCGTGGGACGTGGCGGACAAGTCGTCGAGTGTCGCGCTTTCGGACGCGGCGCTTGCGCTTCTCGCGCGTCCCGAGAACACGTCGGGGCGGTTTTTCTTATGGATCCACTATCTCGATCCGCATGCGGATTACTTGCATCACGACGACGTGCCGAACTTTGGCAGCGGGCAGCGCGCGCTGTACGACGGTGAAGTTGCGTTCACGGACAAACACATCGGTCGACTGCTCGATGCGGTGCAGAAAGCACCTTGGGGCAAGCGCACGGCGATCATCGTGACGAGCGATCATGGTGAAGCGTTTGGTGAACACAAGATGTACCGGCATGGTTTCGAGCTGTGGGAGCCGCTCGTGCGCGTGCCGCTCATCGTGCATGTACCGGGCGCCAAACCATCGCGTGTGGACGCGCGGCGGAGCTTGATCGATCTTGCGCCGACGGTGCTCGATCTGTTGAAGATCGACATGCCGGCGTCGTTGGACGGTCCCGATAGATTGTCTGGAACAACCTTGCTGCCGGATGTTTTCTTGGCGCCTGGGCAGCGGGCGGAGGCGCGTGACGTCATCGTCGACATGCCTGCGGGTCCGTTCAACGACGCGCGACGATCGTTCATCCACGGAGATCACAAGCTGACGATTTCGAACAACACGGCGTTCGAGCTATACGACTTGGCGAAGGATCCTGCGGAGGCGGAGAACTTGTGGCAGAAGCCGGAAGCGAAAGGCGACATCGCGGATCGTTATGCAGCGGCGAAGGCACGCTTGCGCGAGATACGAGTCGTCGGGCCTCGCAAGTGACGCGGCTCATTGTGGGCATCGTTTGGCTCTCCGTTACGGGGAGACGCAAAGATTGGCGTTGAACGCCTGATGGGGTGTCCATAGGATGACCGACGTGCTTCCTCCCAAGGCGGTCGTGTTCGATCTCGACGGCACGTTGATCGACAGTCGTGGCGACATCGTGGCAGCGATGAACCACGCACTCATTTCGACGGGGTCGAGTCCGCAGCCCGCGTCGAAGATCGTGCCGCTCGTGGGGAATGGGACTCGGTCACTTTGTGCGCGCATGGTGAATCTGCCCGAGAATGATCCCGAGGTGGACGAGCTCGAGCGGCTCTTTTTGGACTACTACCGTGCTCATCCGCTCGACTTCACGCGGTGGGCGCCGGGGGCTCTGCAAGCGCTCGAGGATCTTTCGTTGATGGAGGACATGCTGATTGGTTTGTGTACAAACAAGCATCGTTCGACGACGGAGACGGTGCTTGCGACGTTGGGGATCGAGGATCGATTTGCGGCGGTGGTTGCTGGTGGAGATCTTCCGGAGCGCAAGCCGGATCCCGCGCCACTTCTTTTGACTGCAAAGCTTCTGGGCGTCGATCCTGGCACGGTGGTGATGGTGGGCGACGGCGTGCAAGACGTTGGTTGTGCGAGGGCCGCAGGGGCGTGGTCGGTTGCCATCGAGTCAGGTTTTACGCCGGGGGATGAATTGATGATGGCGAATCCGAATGTGTCGATTAAAGATTTGTCCTTGGTTGCGGCGGTCGTGCAACGATGGCGCGAACCGACGACGAAGCTGAAGCTGCGTTGACGTTTTGAGGAGGAACTTCGTATATGCGTGTGCTCGAGAACTTCATCAATGGCGCCTGGGTTCCCTCGTCGGGCACCACGCTGCTCGACGTGAAAAACCCGGCGACGGGCGAGGTGCTCGCGAAGGTGCCGCTTTCGACGGCGGATGATGTCGATCGTGCGGTGCGAGCGGCGCAAGCGGCGTTTCCGGCGTGGCGAGCGGTGCCTCCGGCGCAGCGAGCGCGCTATTTGTTCAAGTTGCGCACGGTGCTCGATGCGCATCGCGAAGAATTGGGAGGCATTTGCACAAGCGAGCATGGTAAAACGCTGACGGAGTCGATCAACGATTTTGGTCGTGGCATTGAGAATGTCGAGCATGCTGCAGGCATTCCGACGCTGATGATGGGTCAATCGCTGGAGGATGTGGCGACGAACATCGATTCTCGAACCGTTCGTCAGCCGCTCGGCGTATTTGCGGCGATTACTCCGTTCAACTTTCCGCCGATGGTGCCTTTGTGGTTTTTGCCGTATGCGATCGCGACGGGCAATACGTTCGTTCTCAAGCCGAGCGAGCAGGTACCGCTATCGCAAGAGCGTATTTTCCAGTTGATGCAGGAAGCGGGTTTGCCTCCGGGTGTCGTGAATCTCGTCAATGGCGGAAAAGACGTTGTCGAAGCCATTTGTGCACATCCTACGATCAAAGGCGTTTCGTTTGTCGGTTCGTCCTCCGTTGCGAAAATCGTATATCGCCGTTGCGGGGAAACGGGCAAGCGAGTGCAATCTCTGGGTGGAGCGAAGAACTTCATCGTGATCATGCCCGATGCGGACATGGAACGCGCCATTCAGAATGCCGTCGAATCTTGTTATGGGTGTTCGGGGCAGCGTTGTTTGGCGGGCAGTGTCATTGTGCCCGTGGGAGACGCGTATGATCGCGTGCGCGACATGTTCGTCGCGATGGCCAAGGGACTTGTGCTTGGGGATGGCAAGAATCCGCGAACGACGCTCGGTCCGGTGATTTCCGGCGCGCATCGTGACAAGGTGCTCGGGTATATCGAGAAGGGCATTGCCGAGGGAGCGCGGCTCGTATTGGACGGGCGTGGAGCGACGGTCGAGGGGCTCGAGGGTGGGAATTGGGTTGGCCCAACAATCTTCGAGGACGTCAAGCCCGACATGGTGATTGCCAAAGAGGAAATCTTTGGCCCGGTCGTGTCCTTCATGCATGCCAAGACGCTTGATGATGCCATTACAATGGCCAACGCGAGCGAATACGGCAACGCGGCGAGCATTTACACGACAAATGGCAAGTCGGCTCGGACGTTTGCTTCGCGTATCGAGGCGGGCATGGTGGGCGTCAACATCGGCGTTGCGGCGCCGATGGCGTTTTTCCCATTTGGTGGACAGAAGGGAAGCTTGTTTGGCGACACGAAGGCGCACGGGGCGACGGGTATCGACTTTTACACCGAGCGCAAGATCGTGATTGAAAGGTGGTTCTAATGGCCAGGAACGTCATCGGGGGGTTGATTCAGTGCAGCAACGCGCTGAATGATTCGAACGCATCGGTGCTCGCGATTCGCGACGCGATGTACGAAAAGCACATTCCGCTGATCGAAGAAGCGGGTAAGCGAGGCGTACAGATTCTGTGTTTGCAGGAGGTGTTCAACACGCCATATTTCTGCCCTTCGCAGGATGCGCGTTGGTGTGACACGGCGGAGGCCGTTCCTGGGCCGACAGTCCAAAAGCTATCGGAATACGCCAAGAAATACCAGATGGCGATGATCATTCCGGTGTACGAGCGCGAATTTGCGGGCGTGTATTACAATACCGCCGCTGTCGTCGATGCCGACGGGACGTACCTAGGAAAATACCGGAAAAACCATATTCCACAAACCAACGGGTTTTGGGAGAAGTACTTCTTCAAGCCGGGTAATTTGGGATATCCGACGTTCCAGACGCGCTATGCGAAGATTGGCGTGTACATCTGCTACGATCGGCATTTCCCGGAGGGGGCGCGGCTTTTGGGGCTCAATGGCGCGGAAATCGTCTTCAATCCGTCGGCGACGGTTGCGGGGCTTTCGCAATACCTGTGGAAGCTGGAACAACCGGCGCACGCCGTGGCGAATGGGTACTTCATTGCGGCGTCGAATCGCGTGGGCACGGAAGCGCCGTGGAACATTGGTAGGTTTTACGGAACAAGCTACTTCTGCGATCCTCGAGGCAGTTTCCTCGCCGTCGGAAGCGAAGACAAGGACGAACTCGTGGTGGCCGAAATGAACCTCGACATGATCGAAGAGGTGCGGCGCACGTGGCAGTTCTTCCGGGACAGACGGCCCGAGACGTACGGGGACATGGTAAAACTTCTTCCGTGAAGGGCAGTGGCGTGAGGGCGACATGGGCATCTTGATCAAAAACGGCACAATCGTCTCGGCGGCCGACAAGTACGTCGGAGATGTGTATTGCGACGGCGACAAGATCGTTGCCGTCGGCACGGGCGTCGAGAAACAGAATGCGAGCGACGTCGTCATCGATGCGTCGGGGCAATTTGTTTTTCCAGGCGGCGTCGATGCACACGTGCACATGGAATTGCCATTCATGGGCACGGAAAGCTCGGACGACTTCGAGACCGGGACGGCTGCTGGCGTGGCCGGAGGAACGACGTCGATCATTGATTTCGTGATTCCGGCCCGCGGTCAAGACTTGCTCGATGGGCTGGCGATTTGGAAGGAAAAAGCGCGCAAGGCGGTCGCCGATTATGGCTTCCACATGGCCGTGACGTGGTGGGGCGACAAAACGCGCGAGCAAATGCATCAATGCGTGCGCGAGGAAGGCATTCCGTCGTTCAAGACGTTCATGGCGTATCGAGGCGCGATTGGCGTTGACGATGTCGAGCTTGTGAACATCATGGAAACGGCGCGTGACGCGGGGGGGCTCGTGACCGTGCACGCGGAACATGGCGACGTGGTCGTGGCTTTGCAGAAAAAGCTCGTGGCCGAAGGAAAACTCGAACCAAAATATCATGCGCTGTCGCGTCCGCCCGCGGTCGAGGGGGAAGCGACAAACCGAGCGATCATGATGGCGCGTCTTTTGGGCGAGCCGCTGTACGTCGTGCATGTGACGTGTCGAGAAGCCATTGATGCGATTGCGGAGGCGCGGAGGCGCGGGCAAGTGGTCCTGGGCGAGACGTGTCCGCAATATATGATTTTGGACGACTCGGTGTACGAAAAGCCTGATTTCGAGGGTGCCGCGTACGTGATGAGTCCCCCGATTCGGCCGAAGGGCCATCAGGATGCACTCTGGGCGGCCATTGCATCGGGCGTTCTGCAAGTCGTCGCGACCGACCATTGTCCCTTCAATCAGATTGGTCAAAAGGACCGGGGGCGCGACAATTTCACAAAGATTCCAAACGGAGCGGCTGGCATCGAAAATCGGCTGGGGTTGCTCTGGACATACGGTGTTCGAGCGGGCCGAATCGACGAAAGCAGATTCGTCGACATTTTCGCAACGCAGCCGGCCAAAATCTTCGGGCTGTATCCGCGCAAGGGCACGATATTGCCGGGCGCCGACGCAGACATCGTGATTTTCGATCCCGCTGGCAGTTCGACCATTTCTGCCAAAACGCACCATCACCGCTGCGATCGAAGCATCTTCGAGGGATTCGAGGTCAAGGGCAAAGTCAGTCATACCATCGTGGCAGGGCGTGTCCAATTCAAGAATGGTTCTCTCGATGTGCAGCGTGGTGCGGGACGATTCCTGTCGCGGAAGCTCGAACCGTTTCCCGTGCCCGTGAGGAGTGCCTGATGTCGACTCGCGTTATGCATTTGCCAAGCAATCGGCTCGAGGACCGTTTTGCGGACAAGAAACCGCCTTACGACGATGCCGAAGCCTTTGCCGAGGCAAACCGGTGCCTTTATTGCGCGGACGCGCCGTGCATCAAAGCCTGTCCGACGGAAATCGACGTTCCGACGTTCATTCGCAAGATTGCTACGGGGAACGTCAAGGGTGCGGCGCGGACGATTCTGTCTCAGAATCTGCTTGGCAAGTCGTGCGGCCAGGTTTGTCCAGTTGATGTACTCTGCGCAGGCGCGTGCGTGTACAACGAATGGGAACGCGAGCCGATTCGAATTGGTCGGCTTCAGCGATACGCTGTGGAAACCGCGATTGCTGCGAGTCCCGGGCTATTTTCCAAAAAGCCGTCGACGGGAAAGCGCGTGGCGTTCGTAGGTGCCGGACCAGCATCGATTGCGGCCGCTGGATGGCTTGCCTTGGAAGGGCACAAGGCGGTCATTTTCGAGAAGAAGGCGCTCCCGGGGGGACTCAATACGCTGGGCATTGCTCCGTACAAGATGAAAGCCGATGCTTCGATTGCGGAAATCGAATGGGTGCTTTCGCTTGGTGACATTGAAATTCGGCAGGGCGTCGAAGTGGTTCGGGACGTGGCGTTGCCGAATCAAGTATCGGCGCGTTCGCTTTGCGACGATTACGATGCCGTGTTTCTGGGTTTGGGACTTGGGCCCGATTCGCGTTTGTCGATCGAGGGTGAGGACGGCCCGGGCGTCGAAGGAGCGACGGCGCTCATCGAGCGGTTGAAGTCGGATCCGAGCTTGCGGATCGAGGGGGTTCGTCGTGCCATTGTGGTTGGCGGAGGCAATACGGCGATCGACATTGCGCACGAGCTCGCGCTGCTCGGGGTGCATTCGACGATGGTGTATCGTGGGACCGAAGCGGAAATGTCGGCGTACGATCACGAGATTGCGAGCGGGCGCATGGATGGGGTGAGCGTCGTATGTTCGCGCATTCCGACGAAGGTTTTGCGGGACGAATCCGGTCGCGTCGTTGGGCTGCGCGTGGTGAAAGCGGAGAGCAAGCGAGCGATTGCGGGAACCGACGAAGACTTGCCGGCGGAGTTGGTCGTGGTGGCGACGGGTCAGAGTCGATTGACGGAGCTTGCGCGTTCATTCGAGGGCGTCGAATTGGATGGGCGGGGACGCGTCGTGGTCGATGCTGCGACACACAGGACGGGCAATCCGAAGGTGTGGAGCGGCGGAGATTGTGTCAATGGGGGTAAAGAAGTCGTCAATGCCGTCGCTGAAGCGCGCGTTGCCGCTCGCAGCATGCATGCATTTCTGGTTGGCGGAGGGTAGCCGTGGCAGATCTTTCGATTGATTTTGCGGGTATCAAGAGCCCGAATCCATTTTGGCTCGCGTCGGCGCCGCCGACGAATACGGGCGATCAGGTGATGCGGGCATTCGACGCGGGTTGGGGAGGAGCCGTCTGGAAAACGCTCGGCAATCCAATCGTGAACGTGTCGAGTCGGTTTGGCGGAATCGACTATGGCAATACACGCCTGATGGGGCTCAACAACATCGAGCTCATTTCAGACAGGCCGCTCGACGTGAACTTGCGCGAGATGCGCGAGGTCAAACGTCGATATCCGAATCATGCCCTGATTGCGTCGCTCATGGTCGACACGAAGGAAGAATGGAAAGAGATCATCGAGCGGGCGGAGGAGGCTGGAGCGGACGGGCACGAGTTGAATTTTGGTTGTCCGCATGGGATGTGCGAGCGTGGAATGGGTTCGGCGGTGAGCTCGGAGCCGAAGGTATTGCTCGAGATTGCGCGGTGGGCGGTCGAATTTGCGACGAAGCCGGTCATCATCAAGTTGAGTCCGAATGTGGCGGACATCGTGGAGCCCGGCGAAGCGGTGGTAGAATCGGGGGCGCATGGGATATCGCTGATCAACACGGTGAAGTCGATCATGGGAATCGATCTCGATCGGATGGTGCCGCTTCCGCGTGTGGGTTCTGGTTCGACGAACGGTGGTTATTGTGGTCCCGCGGTCAAACCGATTGCGCTTCACATGGTGGGTGAATTGACGCGGAATCCGCGCATTTCAAAGCTGCCGATTTCTGGAATTGGTGGGATATCGAATTGGCGGGATGCGGCCGAGTTCATTGCGCTCGGATGCACGAGCGTTCAAGTGTGCACAGCGGTGATGCATCACGGGTATCGCATCGTGGACGACATGATCGAGGGGCTCAATGACTTTCTCGATTCGCGCAACATGAAGTCGGTCATGGAGCTGCGTGGGCGGGCGGCATCGGCGTACAAGGTATGGGGCGAGCTGGATCTATCCTATCGCGTCGTTGCGGACATCGATGCGGACAAATGCATTGGGTGTCAATTGTGCTATGTCGCGTGCATGGACGGGGCGCATCAATGCATTCATTTGCCGGGACGAACCGAGGAGGAGTCGCGCAAGGCGGGGCACACGCACATTCCGGCATTCGTACCGGAACGGGCGGTCACGGCCAAGGGTGGTGCGCCGGGAGCGCGCGTGCCATACGTGGACGAGGACGAATGTATTGGCTGCAATTTGTGCCATTTGGTTTGTCCGGTTGCTGGCTGCATCACGATGAAGGAGCTATCATCGGGCAAGCCGCATGAATGCTGGAACGATCGGGTGCAAAGGGGTGCCGATTTCGTTCCAGGGGGATTGCGCGTGACCGAGGCTGCGCGCGCAAAGCGGAGCAGCTAGCATGTCGCTAACAAACGCGGACCTGGCGCCAGTTTCTTCAGACAAACGAACGTGGCGACTGTTGCATTTTGCGGCGTTGTGGGTCGGAATGGCGGTGTGCATTCCGACGTACACGCTGGCGTCGAGTCTCATTGATCAGGGAATGAGTTGGTCCGAAGCGCTCGTGTGCGTGGCGCTTGGCAATGTCATCGTGCTGGTTCCGATGGTGCTCAATGCGCATGCGGGCACGAAGTATGGGATTCCGTTTCCGGTGTTTGCGCGCGCTTCGTTTGGTGTGCTTGGGGCAAACGTGGCGGCGATACTTCGTGCGCTCGTGGCGTGTGGGTGGTTTGGCATTCAAACGTGGTTTGGCGGACTTGCACTGTGGCAGTTGTTGGTGGCCATTTCGCCGTCGATAGGCGGGATGCTCAGTTCGGAGGCGATGAAGGGGTCGTTTCTTGGGATTCATCCGGGCGAACTTTTGGGGTTTGGTATTTTTTGGCTCATCAATTTGTACTTCA
>Ga0138256_10009780_pt1 | contig 10063 bp, 5 predicted proteins | sample KNB2016incub_MG_FD_105486 | JGI IMG/M metagenome (GOLD analysis project Ga0138256, IMG submission 105486) | Active sludge microbial communities from wastewater in Klosterneuburg, Austria - KNB2014incub_MG | ecosystem: Engineered > WWTP > Activated sludge > Unclassified | place: Austria...
ATCACCCAGCGATTCACAGCCGAATTCGCCATCCGTCCGTTGATCCTTGCGCACCCAGCGCTTGTCTTCGAGACGCTCGCGATATGGACGCGCGATCCCAGCCCGCACGTGAGGCGCCTGGTGAGCGAGGGAAGCCGCCCTCGTCTCCCGTGGGGGTTGCAGCTCGAGTCGCTGATCGCCGACCCGTCTCCGTCGCTCCCCCTGCTGCGGGCGCTGCAGGATGACGAAAGCGCGTACGTGCGCCGCAGCGTGGCCAACCACCTCAACGACATCGCCAAGGATCACCCGGCGCTGGTGGCGGAGTGGCTGGAACGCTACCTCCCCAGCGCCACGGTTGAGCGACGGGCGCTGCTGCGCCATGCCAGCCGCACGCTGATCAAGCAGGGCGACCGGCGCGTGCTGAAGGCGTGGGGACTCGGCCGCCGCTTTTCCGGAACGGCCGAATTCTCGCTCGCCCCGCGCCGGGTGGCCACCGGCGAGTCGCTCACGATGATGCTGACCCTGCGGTCCACATTCAATCGACCGCAGCAGCTCGTCATCGACTATGCGGTGCACCACGTGAAGAGCGACGGCACGACGTCGCCGAAGGTGTTCAAGGGTTGGACCGTCGTGCTGGCGCCGCATGCGGAGCTTCGGCTGAAGAAGCGTCATTCAATGAAGCGGGTGACGACTCGACGATACTATCCGGGTCGTCACGCGATCGATGTCCATGTCAACGGTGAACCGGTGGCGAGCGCCTCGTTCACCCTCTCGACCTGAGCCGGGCGTGCGTCGGGGAGATTCGTGGCTCGTTGCTCTCGCGCGCGACGTGACTGAACGCTTCGGTGGTCGCTGTGTATACGACCGGGTGCACATGTCGAGCAGGTTCCCCCAGCGCGCGTGGCTCGCGCGGTCGCGCGGCTCGATTGTGGCGCTCGCGCTCACCGCCTGCGCGGCGGCATGCGACGCACCCAGCGCCCTTCGCGACCTGGCCGCCGCTCCGGCAACAGCGCACGAGCAGTACGCACGTGGACTGCGCGACGCCGGGCTCGCCGAGAGTGCGTTGGGGCGCGAATGGCTCGATGCGAGTGACAGCGCCATGCGCGCCCCGCTCGAGATCGTGCTGCCGTACCTGGAGTCGGGATTCTACAGCCGTTCCGAGGCCCGCGCGGTGGCGTATCGCATCACGTTGCGCGGCGGAGAACGGCTGGCGCTCACCCTGCGTGGCGAAGGACGTCCGGCGCAGCTGTTCGTGGACCTGTTCGAGGAAACTCGCGACAGCCCCGGCGACTCGCTCGCGCACTTTGTCCATCGAGTGACGGGGCGGTCGTCGGACATTGCAGACAGCAGTGTCGTACGGAGCGAATCGACGGCCGTGGCTCCTCGCGACTCCGTGTCGATCGCGGCAGAGCTCTCGCTCGTCTACGAGGCCGAACGCGCAGGGACTTTTGTGCTGCGGTTCCAGCCCGAATTGCTGCGGGATGGCCGCTATCGCATCACGATCCGCACGGACCCGATCCTTGCCTTTCCGGTGCGGGGTGGGAGAAACCGCGCGGTGCAGAGCTTCTTTGGCGCCGATCGCGACGCCGGTCGTCGGGTGCACCACGGCATCGACATCTTTGCCGCTCGCGGGACGCCGGTTGTGGCGGCGACCGACGGCGTGGTGCGTTCCATATCTCCCAACACGCTGGGCGGAAACGTCGTCTGGCTGCGCGACGAGCGTCGGGGACTGACGCTGTACTACGCCCATCTCGATCGCCACGCCGTGGCCGCCGGTCAGGTGGTGCGGACAGGCGACGTGATTGGCTTCGTGGGCAATTCCGGGAATGCCCGCACCACGCGCCCCCACCTGCACTTCGGGGTGTATCGACGGGGCGAGGGTCCGGTAGACCCGTGGCCGTGGGTGCGCCTCGTCACGGCCGACTACCCCCGCATCTCGGCCGACACAGCGCGCCTGGGGTCGCGCGGACGAGTCACGGCGGCGGCCGTCGCCCTGCTGTGGGCGCCGTCAACCCGGGGCGGAGCGTCGCAGCAGGTGACGCGCGGAACCGCCGTGCGTGTCATGGGTGCGGCTGGGGCGTGGTATCGGGTCCAGCTCGACGATGGGCAGGCTGGCTTTCTCCCGGCACGGCAGGTCGCGACGCAGTAGCCGACGCGCACTCCCCCTGTGACCCTCGTCGCCTAACATTCGGACCTGCGACTTCCACTACTGCTCGTGGCCAGCGCCGTCGTGGCCGGCACTTCCTGCGCCCCATCCGTCGCGCCATCCGTCGCGCCATCCGTCGCGCCATCCGTCGCCCCCACGGTCGCCCCGGTCACTGTCGCGACCTCACCCGCGACCGACGACGCGCTCACCGCGGCGCAGCGCGAGTGGGTCGAGCGAACCCTCGCCTCGCTCTCGCTGCGCGAGCGCATCGGGCAGATGGTCCAGGTGTGGGTGCTGGGCGACTACACCAACGCCGACGACTCATCGTTCGCCGAGGTCCGGCGCTGGATCGAGCGCGACGGCGTTGGCGGCATGACGATGTCGCTGGGATCGCCGATCGAGGTGGCGGCGAAGATCAACGCGCTGCAGGCCCTGGCGCGCGTCCCGCTGCTTGTCTCGTCGGACCTCGAACCCGCGTTAGGCCGGCTGGAGGGGGGTGTCTTCTCGCACTACCTGATGGACGCGGGCGGTGCGACGGTCTTTCCTTCGGCCATGGCCATCGCCGCGACCGGCCAGGACCAGGACGCGTACGATGTGGGGCGCATCATCGGCGCCGAGGCGCGGGCCGTCGGCATCGACATCAACTTCGCCCCGGTCGTGGACGTCAACAACAACCCGCGCAACCCGGTGATCAACACGCGGTCCTTCGGCGAGGACCCGGCGCAGGTCGCGCGCCTGGCGGCGCGCTTCATCGAGGGCTCGCACGCGGCCGGGACGCTCACCGCGGCCAAGCACTTTCCCGGACATGGCGACACCGACGTGGACTCGCACGTGGGGCTCCCGGTCGTGGGGGCCGACTGGGCGCACATGCGCACGACCGAACTGGTCCCGTTTCGGGCCGCGATCGCCTCGGGGGTCGACTTGGTGATGTCGGCGCACATCGCCCTGCCGGCGCTGGACGGCGACTCGACCACCCCGGCGACGCTCGCGCCGCGCATCATGTCCGGGCTGCTGCGCGATTCGCTCGGCTTTCGCGGTGTAGCCATCACCGATGCCATGTCGATGGATGGGGTGGGGAAGGGATATGGCGTGGCCGAGAGCAGCGTGCTGGCCGTGCAGGCAGGCGCCGACATCCTGCTCAAGCCCAATGATCCGACGCAGGCGATCGATGCGGTCCTGGTGGCGGTGGAGCGCGGGGTGATTCCGCGTGCGCGCATTGACGCATCGGTGCGCCGCATCCTCGCGCTCAAGGCGCGCAGCGGAGTGGCGACTCGCGGGGCGGTGTCGCTGGACACGCTGCGCAGCGTTGTCGGGGCGCCGGCGCACCGGAGCGCGGCGCTGGACATCGCGCGGCGCTCGATCACGCTGCTGCGTGATCGCGGCACGCTGGTGCCGCTGGGTGGCACGCGGACGGTGGTGGTGCAGTACATGCCCGAAAGTGAACTGCGGGCCGGACGCGTCTTCGCTGCGGCCATGCGTCGTGGCGCCCCCTCGACGCAGGTGGTGAAGCTCACGCCATCGACGGCGCAGTCGCAGCTGGATGCACTGGCACCGGCGCTGGCGGCGGCGGACCGGATAGTGCTCGCGCCGTACGTGCGCCGGATCGAGGGGGAGGGGCGGCCCGCCATTCCAGCACACATCGCCGAGTGGATGGCCGCGCTCGCCCGGACGGACTCGGCCGGTGGCGATCGGCGTCTGGCGCTGGTCGCATTCGGGAATCCGTACCTGGTTCGTCAGGTGCCGGCGGTCGGGACGTACCTCGTCACGTACTCGGTGGGCGATGCGTCGGAGCAGGCTGCGGCCGATGCGCTGCTGGGGCATGCAGCGATCGCTGGGCGCGCGCCGGTCTCTCTGCCGGGGTACTTCGGTCGCGGCGACGGCTTGGTGCGGGGGGCGCCGCAGTAGTCCGTGACGCGTGCTTGACGAGGCCGCGCCCGATTCGCGCGCCGGCTTCGCGCGCCGGCTTCGCGCGCTGCCTTCGCCGCGCTGTCGTTCCAAAAAGAATCACGGCCCATCGGTCGGTGCCGATGGGCCGTGACGCTCTACGAATGTGTTGCTGGAGATCAGTAGCCGCCGCGGCGTCCACCACCACCGCCACCGCCGCCGCCGTATCCGCCGCCGCCACCGCCGCCACCACCACCGCCGCTACGTCCGCCGCTGCCGGGCGTGCCGCCACCAAGTCGCGTCACGTTCTCGGCGGCTGGTCCCTTCTGGCCCTGGACTACGTCGAACTCTACGCTCTCGCCTTCATCGAGCGACTTGAAGCCGCTGCCCTGAATGGCTGAGTGGTGCACGAACAGGTCCTTGCTGCCGTCCTCGGGGGTGATGAAGCCGAATCCCTTGGAGTCGTTGAACCACTTGACTGTTCCCTTCGTTCGCATGTGCCGCGCTCCGTCCGAATGCCTGGTGTTTTGAGGGATCGGCTCGTCGATCACCCAGACACAATATATGGTTGGCTGCACCACCCGTGTCACCGTCAAAATGGTGTATCGGCCAGCGCGACGGGAGCGGTAGAGGCGGAAAATCCTCGCACGCACGGGGCTGGTTGCCCCGGTCGTGGCGGAGTGCGGCGCGGCTGGGCCGAGCGATGGGGGCCGGGAGCGGAGTACTTGCGACAGTCGGTCACCGGCCATAAGTCAGCACCCGACTCGCTCCTGGAGCCCCGATGTCTCGTCGTCACCTGCTCGGTCGCAGCGCCCTCGTTCTCGTCCTGCTGGCTGGCATGGTTGCTGGCAGTGAGGCCCAGGTCGCTGGCGACTCGTCTTCCCGGCGTACTGCCCCCAACTCCGACCTCCCGCTCGTTCCCACCCGTCCCCTGCGCTTCGAAACGGACGAGGGGACCTGGATGTCGCTCGACCTGTCGCCCGACGGCCGCACCATCGTCTTCGACCTGCTTGGGGACCTGTACACGATCCCGGCCACCGGCGGGGCGGCCACGCGCATCACCAGCGGCTCGGGTTTCGACGGGCAGCCGCGCTACTCGCCCGATGGCGCGTCGATCGTCTTCGTGAGCGACCGATCGGGGAGCGAGAACCTCTACCTCGTCGCACCGGACGGGCAGAACCTGCGACCGCTCACGCGTGGTCCGAACCTGGCGTTCGTCTCCCCCGAGTGGACCCCCGATGGGCAGTACATCGTCGTGTCGCGGTCCAACGACCTCTGGCTCTACCATCGGGACGGCGGCAGTGGTTTGCGCCTGACGGGGCAGACGGCGCCCGGCGCGGGAGCGGGCGGACCCGGCGGCGGCAACGCCCCGTCGAACTTCATGGGGGCGTCGGTCACCGCCGATGGCCGCTACATCTACGCCGCCGCCCGCACGGGCCCCGCCGGCTACAACCAGATGATGGGGACCACCCAGCTGGTGATGTACGACCGGGAGGACGGGCGCCTCGAGCGGCGCACGCTCAACCTGGGGACCGGCTTCCGTCCCGCGGTCAGCCCGGATGGCAAGTGGCTCGCCTACGGCTCGCGGCGCATGGCGGTGACCGGGCTCAAGCTCCGCGACCTCTCCTCGGGCGACGAGCGGTGGCTGGCCCACGACATCCAGCGCGACGACATCGAGTCGCGCGGCTCGCGCGACCTGCTCCCGGGCTACTCGTGGACTGCCGACTCGAAAGCGCTCATCCTGTCGCACCACGGCAAGATCTGGCGGCTCGACGCCGCCACGGGGCAGCAGCAGCCGATTCCGTTCACCGCATCGGTGGACCAGATGATCGGCGAACTGGTGCGCTTCGACTATCCGGTGAACGACTCGGTCCTCACCGTGCGCCAGATCCGCGGGGCGCGACCGTCGCCCGACGGGAAGCGCCTGACGTTCTCGGCGCTCGACCGATTGTGGATCATGGACCTCCCGAACGGGACGCCGAAGCGGCTCACCACCTCCACCGACGGTGAGCATGTCCCGGTCTGGTCGCCCGATGGGCGCTTCATCGCCTACGTGTCGTGGACGGAGGACGGGGGCGACATCTGGCGGGTACCGGCTGCTGGCGGCCGTCCGGAGAAGCTGACCACGCAGTCCGCGTACTACGACGAGATCATGTACTCGCCCACGGGGACGCGCATCGTGGCGGCCCGGGCACCGCGCACACAGCGGGCCATTCTCAACGATGAGATCAATCCCAAACTGGTCATCACCGACCTGGTCTGGATTCCGTCCGCCGGCGGCAGCGCCTCCTTCATCACCGCGCTGACGAACGCTGGGCGCCCCCACTTCTCGGCCGACACGGGACGGGTGTGGATCTACGAAGCCGGCGACGGCCTGGTCTCGCTGCGCTGGGACGGCACCGACCGCAAGGCACACCTCAAGGTCACCGGCTACCAGGCGCCCGGTGGCGGTCCGAACGCGCAGCCGCGGCAGGCCGCCGAACTGCAGGTGTCGCCCGATGGCCGGCGCGTGCTGGCGCTGGTCGATAACCGGCTCTTCGTCGTCCCGCTCCCCATGACGGGAGGGGCGACGCCGTCCGTGTCGGTGCAGCAGCCGACGGGCGGGGCGCTCCCCTTCCGCCGGCTGTCGCGCATTGGCGGTGACTTCCTGGGATGGCAGCCCGATTCGCGTGGGATCTTCTACTCGTTAGGGCGCAGCTTCTTTACCTACGACCTCGCCCGCGCCGACTCGCTCGCCGCCGACTCTGCGGCCAAGGCGCCCCCGCGTCCGGCCGGTGCGCCTGCCGGCGGCGCCGGCGGTGCTGGCGCCGGCGCGGTCGCCGCCGCCAACGCGCCGGTGTATGAGGCGGCGCGCACCGACATCGCCCTCACCGCACCGAAGGACCGCCCCACCGGACGCGTTGTCCTGCGCGGCGCACGGATCATCACCATGAAGGGCGACGAGGTGATTGCCAGTGGCGACGTCGTGATCGACGGAAATCGCATCGTCGCCGTCGGCGCCACGGGAAGCGTCGCTGTCCCGGCGGGGGCGCGGGTCATCGACGTGGCCGGCAAGACGATCATGCCGGGGCTCATCGACGTGCACGCCCACATGTGGCCGCAATGGGGGGTGCACTCGCCGCAGCCGTACATGTACACGGTCAACCTCGCCTACGGGGTCACGACGACGCGCGATCCGCAGACCTCCACGGCCGACGTCGTGTCGTACGGCGACGCCGTCGAGGTCGGGCAGATCATCGGGCCGCGCATCCTCGCCACCGGCCCCGGCATCTTCGCCAACGACAACGTGACCAGCGCCGCCGACGCGAGCGAGGTCATGAAGCGCTACTCGGAGTTCTACCGCACGGAGACGATCAAGCAGTACATGGCGGGAGACCGCCGTCAGCGGCAATGGCTGGTGATGGCGGCGCGCGACCAGCGCATCACGCCGACGCTGGAAGGAGGGCTCGACTTCAAGAAGAACATGACCGAGGCCATGGACGGCTACGCCGGCATCGAGCATACGCTGCCGATCGCACCGATGTACAAGGACGCGGTCCAGCTCTTCTCCAAAAGCGGCACGACGTGGACGCCGACGCTGCTCGTGCAGTACGGCGGGCCCTGGGCCGAGAACTGGTGGTACGAGCACTACGACATCCTCGGCGACGCCAAGCTGGCCCGCTTCACCCCCTTCTCGGAACTCGAGCGCCGCGGCCTGCGGCGCCCGCAATGGTTCCGCGACAGCGAGTACTCCTTCAAGCTGTTCGCCGACCAGGCCCGCAAGGTGGTCGAGGCCGGGGGCCGCGTGGGCCTCGGCGGGCACGGTCAGCTGCAAGGACTGGGGGTGCACTGGGAGCTGTGGACCATCGCCAGCGGCGGCATGAAGGCGATGGATGCCCTGCGGGTGGCGACGATCTTCGGCGCCGAGGCGATCGGGATATCCAGGGACCTGGGCTCCATCGAGGGGGGCAAGCTCGCCGACCTCCTGGTGCTGGACGGCAATCCGCTCGACGACATCAAGAACACCAACACCATCCGCATGGTGATGAAGAACGGGCGATTGTATGAGGGGGACACGCTCACGGAGATCTGGCCGCGCCAGCGTCCGCTGCCCAGGCAGTGGTGGATGACGAACGATGTGATGCCGGAGGGGGTGGGGCGCTAAGGGGTTGGTTTCGCGGGTGTCGCCAATAGTCGACGCACTCGACCCACTCATCACGCTCTTCTCTGCGTCCTCTGCGGTGAAAGAGCTTTTACCGCAGTGGACGCGGAGGGTGAGGTGGCAGCCATGAAGTCCGTGGCTGGGGACTACTGCACGAGTTGCTGTAACTGGCTCGCAGCGGCACGCTCGGCATCGACGATCGCCTGTAGCCCCTTGGCGAGCATCTCGTACGTCGCCTCGGCGTCGACGGGGAAGGGTTCGCAGCGGGCCACCAATGCGTCGATTGTTTCGTCGTGCTCGCGCAGTTCCTCAACCGATGCGCCACGCCGGATTGCGGCTGCTCGTTGGCGCAGGCGCAGGCGGATGTCGCCGAGCGGCGTTCCGTCGGGGAGGAGGGCGGTCACGAGTGAGGTCCACGACGCCGCGAGCGCGTCGTAGCGGGCGGCAACGTCCAGATACCGCGCGTCGTTGGTGGCGATCGACGCCTCGCGCAGGAAATCGGCGTACGAGCGCCGGAACGCGCCGCCGCCCGTGCCGCTGGTCTCGATCCATCCGAATGCCTGGCGAAGTCCGGCGGCGAGCGGCTTGCCGGGCGCGAAGCGGGAACGCCATCCGTCCTTGCCGGTGCGCGTGACCTCGCTGATCCACTTATCGAGTGCGCGCAGCCCGAAATTGCCACCGAAACCCTTCCGGACCTCGCGGCCTGCCAACTCGTCGATGCAGTAACGAATGCCGGCTGTTATCCCCTCTGCGAGGGGCCGCGGGCTCGTGGCTTCGACCGTTGCCACCGCCCCCTTTCCCTTGGTGTACGTCACGCGCGCCGCATCGAGCGTCGCGCGCGCGAGCTCGAGCGGTTCGCGGCCGCGATCGGTGATGACGACCGTGTCGCCCCGCTGTTCGTGGACGACGACGGTCCACGGAAGTGAGCCTCCCTGCCCTGTCCCCGCGTGGTGCGGGAGCTTGAACGCGTCGACCAGGCAGAGCGCGGGGCGTCCCGCGTCGAGCGCGGAGTCGAGCACGCGGGCGGCCGCCTTGGACGTCGTTCCCGTCGCGATGCGCAGCGTGATGCCCATGCCGGCTGCAGAGCGCTGGACAAACCCGAGGTCGTAAGCGAACTGCGGCGTGCAGCGCGTCTCGACGTAGAGATGCGGGAGTTCGCCGCGGTATTGAAAGGTGAAGACCGCCGCGCCGATGCCGCCGCCCAGCCCGAGCAGGAGCGCCTCGGTCGGCGGGAGGGAGGTGTGCGGGGCATCGATGCCCTCGGCGGCCAGCAGGTCGTGGAGCGCGGCCGTCTGGTCGTGCACGCCGCCGAGGTCGAGCGCGGTGCCGACGGTCGCATCGGCGGTCGCATTGGGAGCTGCCTGCGGGTGCGCGCCGATGATGTGGGCGCGGGCGGTGGTGTATCGCTCGCCGGTGCGCGCCATGCGCTCTCGCACGAGCTGCTTGAAGTCAGCCTGGTCCGTCATCAGAAGGTCTCCGGTGAGCACCACGGCGGGTCCCGCCCCCCGGAGCCGCGATGCGAGCGGAGGTCCTCACGACGACAGGCGCGCCGTGCGGGCGGCCGGACGACCCGAGGATGTGCTCCCCTTTGCCCTCGCGTCGGGACCCGGGGCGGGCGGGTCGATGAGGGTTCGGCGATGGGTCGTCGCCTGCCCGAGATGGTAGCGCCAAACCGGCGCCTCGTGCAAGCCGTCCGTGTCGCCTTGCTCCCTCGCGCTCGTCGCCCGAAGTTGAACCCGTCTCCGCCAACGAGTTGCGACGTGCTGCTGAAGGGACCGCTGCTGTTCGCCCTGGTGTCCATCGCCCTGCCAACCGGCGGGGCCGACACGTACCCGCGGCAACCGCTCGACGTGCAGGACTACCGCTTCCAGTTGCAGCTTGCGGACTCCACCGACCGGATCGCCGGCGTCGCC
>Ga0138256_10009781_pt1 | contig 10062 bp, 8 predicted proteins | sample KNB2016incub_MG_FD_105486 | JGI IMG/M metagenome (GOLD analysis project Ga0138256, IMG submission 105486) | Active sludge microbial communities from wastewater in Klosterneuburg, Austria - KNB2014incub_MG | ecosystem: Engineered > WWTP > Activated sludge > Unclassified | place: Austria...
ACCAGCGAACTGCCCTACGAGGTCACGGAGCGCCTGCGCGCTTCGCGTGTCCAGGCCCTGGCACGCCGCAAAAGGCCCGTGACTGTGGTGCGCACAGCACCGGCCATCCTCCACGCGGGCTCCAGCGCTGTGCTGGGTTCGGGCCCGCAAGAACACCTGCGCTGGTGGCAATCGCTGTTGTCGGCGGTTCCCATCATGGCCTTGCTGGCTGGCCTGGTGGTAATCAACCTGAGCCTGGACGAGATCGGCGACCTGGAAGTGGCCGAAGTCGACACCGCTCTGCTTGCGGACGATCTGCCGCCCGCGGCATACTCCGATCCGGGGTTCGTTCAGTTTCTGAAAACGGGCGCACCGCAAAACAACTGACCCTGGCCTCCGCCCTGCTGCATGCACGCCAAAGACACTGCGCCAACCTCCGCCCACTCCCGCTGCTCGACGCCAGCCATCGTGCTGGCGTTGGCTTTGCTGGGAATGCTGGCGGTCGGCGCCTGGCTGGCAGCCGCACAACTGGCCGGGGCGCCGGGCACCACCATCACCGCGCCTGAATTCCAGCGCCTGGCGTCCGCCCCCGAAGCGGTACCCGGGGCGGTTCAGCCTGCGCCCCAGGGTGAAGGCCCGGGATGGGAAACCCTGGGAACTCCGCAAAAACTGGCACTCTATCCCCTGGCCGAACGCTGGGCCTTTCTCAGCGCCACACAAAAACGCCGCTGGCTTGCGCTGGCGCAGCCCTTTCACACCCTGCCGGAGGCGGAGCAGGCCAGGCTCCACGAGCGCATGACCGCATGGGCCAGCCTCAGTGCCCAGCAGCGCAATCAGGCGCGCATCAATTTTGCGGCCACCCAAAGGCTCAGGCCCGAAAACAAACTCTCGCAATGGGATGCCTACCAGGCCCTGAGCGAAGAGGAAAAGCGCAAGCTTGCAGCCCGCGCCAAAAGCAAACCGCAGGGCGCAGCCACATCCATCCAGCCAGTCGCCCCCAGCAAGCTGGCCAAGGTGCCTGCGGCCAACAAAGCGCCCGGCGATCTGGCCAACCCGCCCAAGGTGCCAGCATCGTCCCAAAAGCCTGCGCGCATCGCGGCCCCCGGCATCCCCGCCGAGCGGCGAGCCGCCGAAAGCCCCGCCCCGGCGGCCAGTCCGGCGCCAGCACCTGCAGCATCTTCCGAAGGCACCAGCCCCTCCCCTGGTGCAAACGAAGCTCCCGCAGCCGCACCCCCGCCATCCGCTGGCGATGACTCGGCTCCCGCCAACATTTACCTGAACTGAAACGCCCGGCTTCTCCCTGATGTCAGCGCCCGCCCTCTCCCTCCCGGCCCCACCCCTCCAGGCACCCAGCCTGCGCCGCCGCATGGCCTGCTGGCTCTACGAAGGCATGCTGATGTTCGGCGTGGTGTTCATTGCCGGCTACCTTTTCGGCACCCTGAGCCAGACGCGCAATGCGCTGGACAACCGCAACGCCCTGCAGGCGTTCCTTTTTGTCGTCTTCGGCATCTATTTCGTTTGGTTCTGGGCCAAGGGGCAGACACTGGCAATGAAGACATGGCACATCCGCATGGTCGACATCGCAGGCCTCCCGGTCACCCAGTCGCGGGCACTCTGGCGCTACGTGCTGAGCTGGCTGTGGTTTCTGCCGCCCCTGGTTGCCGTGGCCCCGTTCTCGCTGCCTGCAGGCGAAATTGGCGTGCTCATCGTCGGTTGGGTGGTTTTCTGGGCACTCGCCAGCCGCCTGCACCCGCAAAGGCAGTTCTGGCACGACGCGCTCGCCGGTACCCGGTTGGTGCATTACGAGCCTTTGAAACGCTGACCCCCGCCCCGGAACCGCCCACGGGGCGCTCCGCGCTGCACGACAATACCCGCATGTCTCCGCCCTCCCCGCCGCACGGCACGGCGCCATCCAATCCGCAAAAGCACCGCACCGGGCTGGTACGCCTGTGGCATGCCACGGGCTACTCACTGCAGGGACTGCGCACCGCCTGGGGAGAGACGGCGTTTCGCCAGGAGGCCATCGCTGCGCTGGTGTTGCTGCCGACCTCCTTCTGGCTGGGCCGCACCTGGGTGGAAACCTCGCTGCTGGCAGCCACCGTGGTGCTGCTGATGGTCGTGGAGCTGCTCAACACGGGCATCGAGGCTGCCATCGACCGCATCGGCCCCGAGTGGCATGAACTTTCCAAACGCGCCAAGGACATGGGCAGCGCCGCCGTGCTGCTGAGCCTGCTGCTGTGCGCAGGAACCTGGGGCGCAGCCCTCTACCAAAGGCTGCTGCATGGCTGAACCTGCGTTTTCCCTGTGCGTTTACTGCGGCTCGCGCCCGGGCGAAAACCCGCTGTTTGCCGACGCCGCGCGTGCCGTGGGTGAATGGATCGGCCGCCACGGTGGGCAGCTGGTCTATGGTGGTGGCAGCGGCGGACTCATGGGCGCGGTGGCCCAGGCCACTGCCTTGGCAGGCGGACGCGTGGTGGGTGTGATCCCCCAGTCCCTGGTGGACCGGGAGTTTGCCAACCACGCTTGCGACGAACTGCACATCGTGCAGACCATGCACGAGCGTAAGGCGATGATGGCCGAGCGCAGCGACGCCTTTGTGGCCCTGCCGGGCGGAATCGGCACCTTTGAGGAGCTGTTCGAGGTCTGGACCTGGCACCAACTCGGTTACCACAGCAAGCCCATCGGCCTGCTCAATGTGGCGGGCTACTATGACGGCTTGCTCACCTTTTTGCAGGGCAGCGTGGCGCAAGGCTTCATGGGGCCCTGGCAGATGGATCTGGTCGCCACGGACATACAAGTGGCCCCTTTGCTCACGCAGCTGGTTCAGGCAGCGCAAGGCCACGACAAGGGCCCGGCGCTGCGCTCTGTCATTTGAGCGTCTGCGTGGCGGAGCGGGGCAAATCCCTGGTGCTCGCGAAAGCAGACCAGGGAAATGTTGCCCTGGGGTGGGGTCAGATGGCCGACTCGTCCATGTCGCCCGTGCGGATGCGCACCACACGCTCGACCGGGGAGATGAAGATCTTGCCGTCACCGATCTTGCCGGTGCGCGCCACGTTGACGATGGCATCGACACAGCGGTCCAGGTCTTCGGACTTGACGACCACCTCGACCTTCACCTTGGGCAGAAAATCCACCACGTATTCGGCGCCGCGGTAGAGCTCGGTATGGCCCTTCTGGCGACCAAAGCCTTTGACTTCAGTCACCGTAAGGCCGGTCACGCCGCAGTCGGCCAGGGCCTCGCGCACTTCTTCGAGCTTGAAAGGCTTGATGATGGCCGTGATCATTTTCATGGTGGAAACTCCTCAGTGAGAACAAAAGACAATGCGTGGGATGCACCCCGACGGCGCCAGCCTACCATCCGCCGTGCAGGGGCCGCGAGCGTGGCGGAAAGGCGCGGAGCGACACAGACGGACCCATTTCACGCCCTGAACTGGCTGGTGATGGGGTAACGCCAGTCCTTGCCGAAGCTGCGGCGCGTCACGCGCACGCCCACGGGGGCCTGGCGGCGCTTGTATTCGTTGACCTTGATGAGGCGGGTCACGCGCTCGACATCGGCACGCGCGAAACCGGCGGCAACGATGCTCTCGATCGGCTCGTCATTTTCCATGTAGCGCGCCACGATGGCGTCCAGCACCTCGTAGGGCGGCAGGCTGTCCTGGTCTTTCTGGTCGGGTCGCAACTCGGCGCTGGGCGGGCGGATGATGATGCGCTCGGGGATGGGGTTGGCGCCCGTGCCATACGGGTCGTTCGCGTTGCGCCAGCGCGCCAGCGCGAACACTGTGGTCTTGGCCACGTCCTTGATGGGCGCAAAGCCCCCGGCCATGTCGCCATACAGCGTGCAGTAGCCTGTGGCCAGCTCGCTCTTGTTGCCGGTGGTCAGCACCACGGCGCCAAACTTGTTCGACAGCGCCATCAGCAGCGTGCCGCGGATGCGGGCCTGCAGGTTCTCCTCGGTCGTGTCCTCGGCGCGGCCCGCAAAGTGCGGCGCCAGCGCGGCCTTGAAGGCCTCGAACTGCGGCGCAATGGCAATCTCGTCGTACTGCACGCCCAGGCGCTGCGCCATCTCGCGCGCGTCGATCCAGCTGATGTCGGCCGTGTAGGGCGACGGCATCATCACCGAGCGCACCTTGGCGGCGCCCAGCGCGTCCACCGCAAGGGCCAGCACCAACGCCGAATCAATGCCGCCCGACAGGCCCAGCAGCACGCCAGGAAAGCCGTTTTTGCACACGTAGTCGCGCACACCCAGCACCAGCGCGTCCCACAGGTCGGCCTCCATGCTGCGCTCAGGCGTCACATTTGCTATTATTTTGATAGCTGATTGCGCTTGTTCCACCTGCGTGAAGACCAGTTTTTCCTGAAAACCCGGTGCCCGGCCCGCCACGAGGCCGCTCGCGTCCAGGGCGAACGAGCGGCCTTCAAAGACCACCTCGTCCTGCCCGCCGACCAGGTGCGCATAGACGAGCGGCAGGCCGGTCTCGCGCACGCGGTCGCGCATGGTCTGCTCACGCTCGGCACTCTTGCCGATGTGAAAGGGCGAGGCATTGATGACGGCCAGCAGTTCGGCACCGGCCTGGGCACAGTCGCGTGCGGGGGCAGCGTGCCAGGCGTCCTCGCAGATCAGCAGGCCCACGCGCAGCCCCTGCACCTCGAACACGCAGGGCGCCTGGCCCGGCACAAAGTAGCGGCGCTCGTCAAACACCTGGTAATTGGGCAGCTCGCGCTTGGCGTAGGTGCGTTCAATGCGGCCATTGCGCAGCACGCTGGCAGCGTTCAGGCAGGTGCTGAAGGCGGGCGCGTCCGGCGTGGTGCGTTGCGGATGGCCCAGCACGATCACAAGGTCATTCAGCGCTGCTGTCTCACGCGCCACCGCGTTGACGGCATCATCACAGGCAGCGAGGAACGCCGGGCGCAGAAACAGGTCTTCCGCCGCGTAACCGCACAGGGCCAGTTCGGGCGTCAGCAACAGGCGCGCACCGGCCGCGTGGGCCTGGCGCGCCGCGTCGACGATCTTGCGCACGTTTCCGGGCAGGTCGCCCACCACGAAATTGAGCTGCGCAGTGCAAATGGAAAGCGTCATGGAATGGAAACAGGCCGCAAAGGCCCCTGAAAAAACCGCCGGGGCAACGCACACCGGCCCCGGGCTGAACATGGCTACAACGGCAGCCATGGCGCAAGCGGCCATTATCACCCGCGTGTCGGACTCCCTGCAGGACATTGACGCGGCCGCCTGGAACGCCCTGCTGGCCCTGCAGCGCCACCCCACACCCTTCATGCGGCACGAATACCTGGCCGCGCTGGAGGCCAGCGGCAGCGCCACCCCCCACACCGGCTGGGCCGCGCGCTTCCTTACCCTCTGGCAGAACGGTGAACTGGTGGCGGCGTGCCCGCTGTACCTCAAAAGCCATTCGTATGGTGAATATGTGTTCGACTGGGCCTGGGCCAACGCCCATACCGAGCACGGCCTGCCCTACTACCCCAAGGCTTTGGTGGCCGTGCCCTTCACCCCGGTGCCGGGCACGCGCCTGATGGCACGCGATGCGGCAGCCCGGACGGCGCTGCTCCAGGCACTGAACGCCTGGTGCAACGAGGCCGGTGTTTCGTCGCTGCATGTGCTGTTCGCCGCCGACGAAGACCTGGACGCCTGCACCCAGGCCGGGCTGATGCAGCGCCAGACAGTGCAATTCCACTGGACGAATATGGCCCCCACGCTCGGCACTGGCGTGTCCTCGCTGCCCCCCGAGGGGGCTCTCCCCGCCTTGGGTCGGCCCGGCGGCGGCTCGGTGGCCTACCGCGATTTCGACGATTTTCTGTCGCGGCTCGCACAGGAAAAGCGCAAGAAAATCCGCCAGGAGCGCCGCCGCGTGCAGGATGCCGGGGTCACTTTCCGCTGCCTGCAGGGCACAGACATCGGGCCGGACGACTGGGATTTTTTCTACCGCTGCTACGAACGCACCTACCTGGAACACGGCAACCCGCCCTACCTCACGCGCGACTTCTTCCGCCGCATGGCAAAGCACATGCCCGAGGCCTGGCTGGTGTTCATTGCAGAGCGTGCAGGCCGCCCGATTGCTACTAGTTTGATAGCTATAAGCGCTTATCCATCAAGCGCTGGAGGCCAAAAAAGCTTAGAAAAAGTTGCCTACGGCCGCTACTGGGGCGCGCTGGAACGTGTGGACTGCCTGCACTTTGAGGCCTGCTACTACCAGCCGCTGCAGTGGTGCATTGCGCACGGCGTGCAGCGCTTCGAGGGCGGTGCCCAGGGCGAGCACAAGATGGCCCGCGCCCTGCTGCCCGTACCCACACACAGCGCGCACTGGCTGGCCCACCCCGCCTTTGCCGAAGCGGTGGACCGCTACCTACAGCGCGAAACCGCCGCAACGGATCACTACCTGGAGCACCTGCAGGCACGCAGCCCGCTGCGCACAGACCACAAGCCCTGACTGCCGGTTCGGCTCCCCCCAAGGTCAGCGGGTGCCCAACCCCTGTTCCAGCAACTGCTGAAACTGCTGTGCCGGCACGGGCCGGCTGTAGTAGTACCCCTGCACTTCGGCGCAGCCCTCGGAGCGCAGGAAATCAAGCTGCCCGGCCGTTTCCACCCCCTCGGCAATGGTCTGCATACCCAGGCTGTCGGCCATGGAGATGATGGCACTCACGATGGCGCGGTCATCCGGGTCCACGGTGATGTCACGCACGAACGACTGGTCGATCTTGAGCTTGTAGACCTTGAACCGCTTGAGGTGGCTGAGTGACGAGTAGCCGGTGCCGAAATCGTCGATGGACAACAGCACGCCGCGCTGGTGCAGCTTGTCCATCATGGCGATGGCGGACTCCGGGTCGGTCATGGCGACGCCTTCGGTCAACTCCAGTTCAAGGCAATGGGCAGGGAGATCGGCTTCCTCCAGGATGCTGCCGATGCGCTGGGGAAAGTCGGCCTGGCGGAACTGCACCAGCGACAGATTCACCGCCATGGTCAGCGTATGGCCCGCCTGCATCCACACCTGGAGCTGGCGTGTGGCGGTGCGCAGCACCCATTCGCCAATGGGCAGAATCATGCCGCTGCTCTCGGCCACCGGAATGAATTCCGCTGGCGAGACCGCCCCCAGCTCGGGGTGGTTCCAGCGCAGCAAGGCCTCGGCGCCGATGATGGCGCCCGTGGCGACGCAGACCTGGGGTTGGTAGTGCAGATGCAGCTGGTTGCGCTCCAGCGCACGGCGCAGGGCGTTTTCCAGCAGCAGGCTGCGCTCTGAACGGGCCTGCATCTCGGCCGTGAAGAAACGGTAGTGGTTGCGGCCATGCTGCTTGGCAAAGTACATGGCGGCGTCGGCACAGCGCGACAGGGTGTCGAAATCGGCGCCATCTTCGGGGAACATTGCCACCCCGATGCTGGGCGTGACGATCAGCTCGTGCGCATCGATCTCGAAAGGCTCTGCCGCCGCCCGCAGCAGCTTCTCGGCCACATGGGCTGCGCCCAGGGCATCGGTCTCGGGCAGGACCAGGATGAACTCATCGCCGCTCAGGCGCGATACGTTGTCCTGCTCGCGCACCAGGCCGACCAGGCGACGCGCCAGCGCGCACAGCAAGGCGTCTCCCACCCGATGGCCGAGCGAGTCGTTGACGTTCTTGAAGTGGTCCAGGTCCAGAAACATCAGCGCCACCCTCTGGCCATTGCGCTGTGCGCTGCTGAGCGCGTAGTGGCAGCGGTCGGCCAGCAGGCTGCGGTTGGGCAGACCGGTCAGCGCATCAAAATGCGCCAGCTGGCGCACCTTTTCTTCTGCCTGCCTGCTCTGGGTGATGTCCCGGGAAATGACAACAAAACGAGGGTCATCGCCCGGGGAGCGCTCCTTGCGTGCCACCGAAAGCTCGAACCAGTGGGGCCCGATCTCCAGCGGCAGACAGATCTGCACTCCGGTGGACCAGGTCTTTTCGTTTGCCTCCTGCAAGGCCTGCAGCACCACGGCAGCCGCTTCGGGTGGCATCACCTCCTGCACGGTGCGCCCCAGCAACTGGTCGGAGGGCTGGGCCAGCAGGTCCTGCCGGGGGGAATGGGTGCTGTAGTAGCGCCCGTCGAGCCCCACCTCGAAGAGCAGGTCCGGAATGGCGTTCATCGTCGCTTCGAGGTGCTGCTGCGTTGCCCGGATCTCGTGCGTGCGCTGCTCCACCAGCGCCTCAAGCTGCATATCGCGCAGACGCATGGCATACAGCAACCAGGCCAGGTAGCCCAGCAAGGCACTGATGAGCAGCCCGGTGGCTGCTTCCAGGGTCAGTTCTGCTTTGTTGCGCCAGCCCTGGATGGGGGCCACGCTCAGCGTCCATGCGCCGTTGGGCAGTTCAAGGGTGCGCTCCACCGGTTCCACCAGGGCCTGCTCGGACCACGCAGCGATGCGTTGGCGGCTCCCCGATTCGGGATCGGTGCGCCACAGCTCGTAGGCATAGCCGCGGTCGGGCAGCAGCGAGAGGCGCGCCGACTCCAGGGCCTCCGGAAAGCGCAGCGTCACGTAGGAAAAGCCCCAGAAGGTTCGCTGGCCCAGCCCATCCGTCAGGAAAATGGGCAAACGGCCCACCACGCCGAGCCCGCCCTGGGCCAGTTGCAACGGCCCTGCCAGGGTGAGCCGCCCGGTATCGCGGGCCCGCCGCGCCTCGTTGTTCTGCGCGGCATCGGTCAACTGGTTGAACCCGATGCTCTTTTCGTTGCCTTGGCGCGGCACCACGCAGCAGATGATGCCGCCTGGCGCAATGCCCAGGGCCACGATGCCGGGATAAAAGGGCAGCATTTCGCTGGCCACGCCCTCAAAGTCCTGCACCTGCCCCTGGGCCTGGCGTACCAAGGCCGCAATCGCGTAGGTGGCCGACAACGCCCGCTCCATGCCGCGCTGCAATGACTGCGCATGGTCAGCAGCCAGATCGGCTGCCAGCACCTGTGCCCGCTCCCGCGCCAGCCGGTCCGAGTACCGGAGCCACTGGTACGACGCCGCCAGCCCGAGCGCAAACACCAGGAGTGCAAGCATCCACTGTCGTTGACGGGGTGTGGTTGGGGCCATGGGGGGATTGAACTACAGGTTAGCGCTTTTTGCACCGCCCGTCATGACAGGCCTTTCCCCCGTCACCAGCCCACCATGCCCATGGTGCAGGCGCGGGCACCCAGGGAGTCATTTGCGTTCACGCTTAAAGATGCATATGCTATGAATCTTTAAAACACGGCTTTCCCATGACACAGCTCCCCACTCCCCTCCGGCCTGCAGGCGCCAGACAGGCACAGGCGCTGGAACAGACCCTGGACCGCCCCTACCAGCACGGCTTCGTCACCGACATCGCGTCCGACGCCCTGCCACCGGGGCTGGACGAAGGCACCATCCGCGCCATCTCGCGGCGCAAGCGCGAGCCCGACTTCCTGCTGCAGTGGCGGCTGGCCGCCTTCGCGCGCTGGCAGACCATGGAGCCACCCGACTGGGGCCAGTTGCGCATGGAGCCCATCGACTTCCAGGCGCTTTGCTACTACTCGGCCCCCAAATCCCTCCGGGATGGCCCCAAGAGCCTGGCCGAGGTGGACCCCAAACTGCTGGAGACCTACGACAAGCTCGGGGTACCGCTGCACGAACGCGCCCGGCTGGCCGGTGTGGCGGTGGACGCGGTGTTCGATTCGGTGTCGGTCGGCACCACCTTCCGCGAACAACTCGCCGAGGTGGGCGTCGTCTTCTGCTCGTTCTCGCACGCCGTGGAGCACCACCCGGCGCTGATCGAGCGCTACCTCGGCAGCGTGGTGCCGGTGGCCGACAACTTTTATGCCGCGCTCAACTCGGCGGTGTTTTCCGACGGCTCCTTTGTCTACATCCCCAAGGGGGTGAAGTGCCCGATGGAGCTGTCGTCGTACTTCCGCATCAACGCCCGCAACACCGGGCAGTTCGAGCGCACGCTCATTATTGCCGAAGAAGGCAGCCAGGTCAGCTACCTTGAAGGCTGCACCGCACCGCAGCGCGACGAGCACCAGCTCCACGCCGCCGTGGTGGAGCTGGTGGCGCACGACGATGCCTTCATCAAATACTCCACCGTGCAGAACTGGTACCCCGGCGACGAACAGGGGCGCGG
>Ga0138256_10009782_pt1 | contig 10061 bp, 7 predicted proteins | sample KNB2016incub_MG_FD_105486 | JGI IMG/M metagenome (GOLD analysis project Ga0138256, IMG submission 105486) | Active sludge microbial communities from wastewater in Klosterneuburg, Austria - KNB2014incub_MG | ecosystem: Engineered > WWTP > Activated sludge > Unclassified | place: Austria...
GCCCTTGATGCAATACGAGGCGAAGATGTTGCCCATGGTAGAATCTTCCCAGCCCGGGCACACAATCGGGAGGTTTTTCTCGGCTGCCGCCACCATCCAGGAATCTTTTGGGTCTATTTCATAATATTGTTTGAGCACGCCAGAATTGATCATCTGGTACATGAATTCGTGTGGCAGGTAACGTTCTCCTTTGGCGTCGGCGTTGTTCCAGATATCGAACAAATGCGATTGCAATCTTCTGAAAGCTTCTTCTTCTGGGATACAGGTGTCGGTAACGCGATTGTAGTGATTTTCAAGCAAATCCCATTCCTCCTGAGGACTCAGGTCGCGGTAATTGGGGACTCTTTTATACGAATTGTGGGCCACGAGGTTCATGATGTCTTCCTCTAAATTGGCGCCGGTACACGAAATGATGTGTACTTTGTCCTGGCGGATCATTTCTGCCAACGATTTTCCGAGTTCTGCCGTACTCATCGCTCCGGCAAGCGAAATCAACATCTTGCCGTCGTCAAGCAAATGCTCTTCGTAACCTTTGGCAGCATCAACGAGCGCCGCCGCATTGAAGTGAAGGTAATGCTTTTCTATAAATTGACTGATTGGTCCTTTGCTCATTTTGAGTTGCTTGTGTTTATTTTACTGTGATTTGGGTTATGGTTCAAAGAAAAACTTTTTTTCTTAAAACTCCAACCAAAATTATTAACTATTGTTTGTCGTATCCTAAAATCCTGAGCACGTCTTCTGAAGTCTGCTGTTCTGAGAAAACTTCTGTAGCCAAAATGCCATTTTCATCCCGGTCAATGAGGATGTGTTTGGGCTGCGGAATCAAACAGTGGTGCAGGCCACCGTAACCGCCAATGGTTTCCTGGTAAGCACCTGTGTTGAAAAAGCCAATATACAAAGGTTTTTCACGGTTGTACTTGGGCAGGTAAATCGCATTCATGTTTTGTTCTGAGTTGTAATAGTCGTCACTGTCGCAGGTCATTCCGCCCAGTAAAACCCTTTCGTAGGTGTCGTTCCAGCGGTTTACGGCGAGCATCACGAAACGTTTGTTGATAGCCCAAGTGTCGGGCAAGGTGGTGATGAACGACGAATCGATCATATTCCAGGCTTCTCTGTCATTCTGTTGCTTCTGGTACAAAACCTGGTAAATCGCACCGCCGCTTTCGCCTACGGTAAACGAGCCGAATTCGGTAAAGATGTTGGGCACTTCTACCTCTTCCTCATCACAGGCAATCTTGATCTGGTTGAGAATTTCGTCAATCATGTACTGGTAATCATATTCGAAAGCCAGTGAGTTTTTAATCGGGAAACCGCCGCCAATGTTGAGCCCGTCAAGGGTAGGACATTCGCGTTTCAAGGCTACATACACTTTGATACATTTCACAAGCTCGTTCCAGTAATAAGCGGTGTCGTTGATGCCGGTATTAATGAAAAAGTGCAGCATCTTGAGCTCGAGGTTTGGGTTTTCCTGGATTTGTTTGCGGTAAAACCCTACGATGTTTTTGTATCCGATGCCCAAACGCGAGGTGTAGAACTCAAATTTGGGTTCTTCCTCGGCTGCAATCCTGATTCCGATCTTGAATTTTCCTTTGATTTCTGCCTGAAGCAAATCAAGTTCCTCATAATTGTCAATAATGGGGATGGTATTCTTGTGCCCGTTGTTGATGAGCCGCGCAATATTGTCAATGTACTGGTCGCGCTTGAATCCGTTGCAGATCACATAAGTTGACTTGGTAATTTTTCCTTGCGCCAAAAGGTTCTCTACGATATTGATATCAAACGCCGACGACGTCTCGATATGGATATTGTTCTTAAAAGCCTCATTCATCACATAAGAAAAATGCGAGCTTTTGGTACAGTAGCAGTAGTAATATTTGCCTTCGTACTTGTTTTTTTCCATGGCATTCCTGAACCAGTTCTTGGCGCGTTTGATGTTGTTGGAAATGGCCGGAAGGTAAGTGAATTTCAAAGGCGTGCCGTATTGCTCCACGAGTTTCATCAGGTCAATTTTATGAAATTCAAGATTGTCCTTATTGAGCGTGAATTCTTCCTGAGGGAAATAATACGTTTGGTTGATGAGGTCGAAATATTTGGTATTCATTTAGCGATAGGGTTTTAGATTAAAAAAACGATTGGTCTTTTCCTCTAAATTCAAACCCTGATGTTTGCGTAAATGATGGGTAATTTCTCCTGGTAAGCGTTAGAATAGGCAAAAACGTCAAAAAATGACAGCCCGTTTACAGCAAAAAACTTTTGGAGGAAACCGATGAAATTCCTGCAACCACGAGTGGCAGTAAAATCAAAGGTTTTGTTGCTGGCAGGTCTATTCATGAGCGCAAATGTAAAAAATAATACAAACGATTGTTCATCATTTTTATTAAAAAAATATTAAGTTTTATAGTTTTTAAAAGCGGCTTCAATCAATTCGTTTTCAACGGTTTGGTCTATCTTTATTTTGCCGATTCCGTCGAGCAGCGCAAATTGCACCTTACCATATTCATTTTTTTTATCGTGGATGAGCAGCCCAAAGATTGGCGCGTAGTCCTTTTCTACAAAAGGGATAGGATCGAACACGGCGAAAATCGCAGCTTTTACCTGCGCATGTTCTCGCTCAGTAAGCAAGTCCTTTTTCCAGGAGATAAAGGCCTCCAGTACCATTCCGGCGGCGATGGCTTCTCCGTGCAGCAAAGTTTCCCTATCATCGCTTTCCAGAAAATAGCTTTCTATGGCATGGCCCAAAGTATGGCCAAAATTGAGAGCCTTGCGGATGCCGTTCTCAGTGGGATCCTGGCTTACGATGGCATTTTTAATCGCAATCGATTCGTAAATCAACGCGTCGAAATCGGCAAAATCAATCGCCGCCAAATCCAGGAATTTCTCCCAATAGGTTTTGTCGTATACCAAACCGTGCTTGAGCATTTCTGCAAGTCCGGATCGCATTTCATTTTGCGGCAAAGTTTCGAGGTAGCTTGTGTCAATGACCAGCAATGCCGGTGTGTTGATTACACCAATTTGGTTTTTGAGCGCACCCAGATCCACGCCGTTTTTTCCACCCACCGAAGCGTCGACCATGGCCAATAAGGTCGTTGGGATGTTAACGAAATCGATCCCACGTTTAAAGGTAGACGCTACAAAGCCACCCAAATCGGTCACTACGCCGCCGCCCAGATTCACCAGTAGGCTTTTGCGGTCGGCGCTGAGATCGGTGAGAATGTTCCAAATCTCTACGCAAGTATTGATGTTTTTGGCACTCTCGCCCGATTCAAACTCGATAATTTCTATAGGAATATCCACAGCGAGTTGCGGCAGGAATTTGGGCAGGCAGCAATCATTAGAATGGCTGTCGGTCACAATGAAAACCGAGGAGTATTTTTGGTGGGCGATAAGCTGGTTCAAGGCTTCGTAACCACTTGGCCCGAAATGGATCGGATAGCCGTTGGCGTTGATGGATTGCATGGGCTGTGTGTAAAATTGCCCCGCAAAATAAGCGATTTTTTTTGGGAATCTTGCCATAAAACCTTGAGAATGCCAAACTGTTTAATTTTAAAATATTTGGCGGAAATCACACAACAGGATTGCCTACCGAATTGTGCAATTTTGACCTGTAACCAAAAATAATCAAGATGAGAACCATTCCCCTCAAATTCGCAATGATGTTCCTGTTGCTCGCCGGAACCACACTGCTCGCACAGCAAAAAAACAAAGCGCCCGTAGGCGACGCCCAATTTCTTTTACAGGCGTTCAACGGCCGGATGATTGCCACCGACAACGCCAAGCTCGCTGTAAGAAAAGGAACCACGCCGCAACTCAGACAGTTTGGAAAACGCATGGTCAAAGACCAGAATGAAATGTACAAGGCCATCAAACCGCTGGGTGCATCGAGAAATGCGGTGTTTCCTAAATCGGTGAATTACATCGACCCGAAGGTCGGCAACAAATTGTCAAAGTTGAGCGGCCCTGATTTCAATCGGGCTTACATCAACCGCACAGTGGCCGACCTTGAAAAGGACATAGCACTTTTCAAACAAGCCGCAACCAGCAAAAATAAGGAAACTGCCAGCCTTGCAAAAGAGTTTCTACCCCTGCTCGAAGCACAACTCACAGACGTCCGGCAATTATACTAAGCCACGCAAATCCCGATGCAAATCCCGTCAATCCGCTTGACGGGATTTTTTATTTTCAGGCCATCTGAGCGTTCAAAAAGTGTATGGCGATTGGTCATTTATTTGGTGACTTTGTTTATCTTTGCACCATTATTATAGCCACCATCAAGCCACCATGGAAAAAATCTTCAACAACACCCAAGTAGCGTTTTCACTTAAGACCGATACCGAACTCGATCGTGCTTATTTCCTCTTTAAAATGATTGACAATGAACCATTGGTTCGTATCGGGACAGCCGTCACCAATTTTGCCATCAAGGCGCATCTGCCGGTAGAAGGCCTGATTCGCGCTACGGTTTTCGACCATTTTTGCGGAGGCGTGAATGAAAATGACTGCCTGACGGTGGTGGATAAGATGTACACCAAAGGCGTTTCATCGGTACTTGATTATTCGGTAGAAGGCAAGGAAGAAGAAGATCAATTCGATGCCGCGCTGCAAATGACGCTCAAGACCATCGATTTTGCAGCCGAGCGCGCTGCGATTCCTTTTGCAGTATTCAAACCTACCGGATTTGGCCGATTTGAACTCTACGAAAAACTCGGAGAAAACCAAAAACTAAATGAAACCGAACAGGCCGAATGGAACCGCGTGATTGAACGCTTCGACACAGTCTGTAAAGCAGCACACCAAAAAAATGTTGCCTTGCTCATCGATGGTGAGGAAAGCTGGATGCAAGATGCCGCTGATGCGTTGGTTACCGATATGATGCGCAAATACAACAAAGAAAAGGCCATCGTTTTCAACACCTTGCAAATGTACCGTTGGGACCGCCTGGATTACCTTGGCAAATTGCATGACCTGGCCAAAACTGAAGGCTTCTACATCGGGATGAAACTGGTGCGTGGCGCCTACATGGAGAAGGAGAACAAACGCGCCGAAGAAAAAGGCTACCAGTCGCCCATCTGCGTTTCTAAGGAAGCCACCGATATCAACTATGACGCGGCCGTACATTATATGGTAGAACACCTCGACACCATGACCATCTTTGCCGGGACGCACAACGAGGAGAGTTCCTACAAACTTATCGAACTCATGCAGCAGAAAAACATTGCCAAAAACGATGACCGCATTTGGTTTGGCCAATTGTACGGCATGAGCGACAATATCAGCTACAACCTGGCAGCCCACGGATACAATGTTGCGAAATACCTGCCGTTTGGCCCAGTGCGCGATGTGATGCCGTACCTGATCCGCCGTGCCGAGGAAAACACTTCGGTCGCGGGGCAAACCAGCCGCGAATTGACTTTGATTAAAACCGAGCGTGATCGTAGGAAAGGGAAGTAGCGACACCAAAACAAACACGAATGGCACGAATTTTCACGAATCAACCTCAATTGAAATTCGTGAAAATTCGTGCCATTCGTGTTAAACTTAGAAACGCTTCGTTCGTCTTCGCGTTTCTGCTAAAATCTAGGAATTACTAAACTGTAAATTACTCAAATTCTTATACAAGCCATTTTCTAATTCAAGTAATTCCTTATGCGTACCGCGCTCTGTGATGCGCCCGGCGTCAAGTACCAAAATCTGGTCGGCGTTTCGGATGGTAGACAAACGGTGTGCGATGATGATGCTCGTGCGTCCTTCCATCAATACTTCTAAGGCTTCCTGTACGAGTTTTTCGCTTTCACTGTCTAGCGATGAAGTGGCTTCGTCCAAAATCAGGATGCTTGGGTTTTTGAGTAGGGCGCGTGCAATGGCGATGCGTTGGCGTTGTCCGCCCGAAAGCTTGATGCCGCGTTCGCCTACGATGGTCTCGAACTTTTCTGGAAAGCCTTCGATGAAGTTGAGTGCGTTGGCTTGTTGTGCGGCCAAAAGAATTTCTTTATCGGTGGCGTCGGGTTTGCCATAGGCGATGTTCTCGCGGATGGTACCGCCAAACAAAATGACATCCTGTGGTACGATACTCATGTTGCCGCGCAATTGCTCAAGGTCGTAATCGTAAATGTTCTTGCCATCGATTAGGATTTCGCCACCTTCAATATCGTAAAAACGCAACAGCAATGATGCAATAGTCGATTTTCCTACACCACTTGGCCCCACAATGGCAATCTTCTGGCCCGAACCTGCCGCAAAGCTCACATCCTGCAACACCTGGATTTCCTTGCGCGAAGGATAGCTAAAGGCGACATTGTTAAAGGCGACATCACCTTTGATTTTCTCAAGCGCGTCGCTGCGTAGGGCATTGGTTTTTTCTGGCGTCTCCTCGAGCAACTCAAACACCCTTTCGGTAGCGCCCACTGCCTTTTGGATCTGGGCGTACAATTCGGCGATACCGCCAAACGAAGCGCCTACGAAAATAGAATACAATACGAACGAAATCAATTCGCCCACATCTTTCATTTCTCCACTGATAATGAGCGTCACGCCAAACCACACGACAGCCACAATGGCGCCAAAAAGACACATGATGATGAACGAGGCAAAGTAGCCGCGGTATTGTCCGCCTTTGATGGCAATCTTAACGATGTCATTGATTTTGGCCCGGTACCGTCCGATTTCGTACCATTCATTAGCGAAGGCCTTGACGTTGCTGATCCCTTGCAGCGTTTCTTCTACAATCACCTGGCTTTCGGCGATAGTGTCCTGGGTTTTCTTAGAATACTTGCGGATAAACCGACCGAATATCACCGCAGCAATGGCCACCAGTGGTACAATAGAAAGCATCATCAAAGTCAGTTTTGGGCTGATGACCGCCAGGAAAACGACTCCGCCCACGATCAGGATGAACTGTCGCAAGAATTCAGCAATAGTGGTTGTTAAAGTATCCTGAATCTGGGCGATATCAGAACTGAGCCGGCTGTTGAGCTCGCCCACACGTTTTTGAGCAAAAAAAGTCATGGGCAATCGCACCAGGTTGCTGTATAAGGCCAGACGGATGTTGGCGAGCGTATTCTCGGTAAAATTCACAAACAAAGACAACCTGAAAAAAGAAAAAAACGATTGCAGGAACAATATGCCCACGAGTCCCAGTGCGATTTGGTTGGCCTGCGCCATGTCTTTGTTCTTGGCACAATCTACGAGCATGCCGATGAGTTTAGGGAAGGCGAGGGCCGTCGCGCCGGTGAGAAGCAAAAACACCAAACCCACATAAAATTTCCAACGGTGGCTGCCACCGTATGAAAAGATGAGTGCGGCTTTGTTTAGGGAAGACGCGGTCAGTTTTGACTTGGGAAGGTCGTTTTCTATTTTGTGGCGTGCCATATTCTGGAGTTTGGGCAAATGTAATAAGAAGTTAAGCGCAAATCGAGCAACAATAAATCCTGCCGCAAACATTTAAGCAAAATTTAGCATTCTTTGGCCGCAAAATATCCAGGTAAAAAAAAGGACAAACCGTAGATTTGTCCTTTCGTGGGTAATACTGGGTTCGAACCAGTGACCCCTACCTTGTCGAGGTAGTGCTCTGAACCAGCTGAGCTAATCACCCTTCGCTGCAAAAGTAAGACGAAAAATGTAACACGCAAACAAAAGCGCGTAAAAAAGAGAGAAATAATTTTAGCATAGCGCTTGCACAACCGAATTTTGAACGTATATTTGCGCACCTTACAAGGGCGATTAGCTCAGTTGGTTCAGAGCATCTGGTTTACACCCAGAGGGTCGGGGGTTCGAATCCCTCATCGCCCACAAAGCCGAAAACGAGAGTTTTCGGCTTTTTTTATACCAGAAAGTGTCGAAAGCTCGCTTTCGTAAACTTTCAGGTATAAAAAGGCAAAACGAAGCATGAGTTTTGGCTTTGTGCTGGGCTACCCGAAAAGGATCAACGCAGTTAATCCCAGAGGACTTTACGATATTAATTTTGTAAAGCAGGCCAAGCGATTTTGGCTTTGCGTAAGGTTACCCAAAAAGAATCAACGCAGTTAAATCCAGAGGACTAAAGTATTTTTTTGCTGTTTTAGATAATTTGTTACATTTGCTCAACTTACGGCAATGATGTCTGCCTTGAACCGCCCACCAAGCAATTGGAGCTGATGACGTCTATTAATGGCTTAGGCCACTTTAGATGTATTAACCCAAGGTATTATGACAAAAGAAAACTTCAACATTGCAAAAATCCCACAGATTACGTATTTATCCTATTTGATAAAGTGGCTATTGATGTCGGCTGTTATTGGCGTGATCATTGGTTCTGTCACTGCTTTTTTTCTCACCTCGTTAAACTGGGTCACTGATTGGCGCGAAAACCATATCTGGATCATCGCCCTATTGCCACTTGGCGGACTAATAATCGGACTTACTTACTATTATTTAGGCAACTCTGTATTGAAAGGCAATAACCTTTTGCTTGAAGAATTCCACAGCCCAAAGCAAACTATTCCATTTAAAATGGCTCCCTTGGTGCTGTTTGGTACGTTGGCAACCCATTTTGTTGGAGGTTCGGCAGGACGAGAAGGAACCGCGGTACAGATGGGCGGTGCCATAGCCGATCAGTTCACCCAATGGTTGAAGCTAAAAGACCGCGACAGGAAGATTATCCTTATCATGGGAATCAGTGCAGGATTTGCTGCCGTGTTCGGGACACCATTGGCCGGAGCGATATTTGCGCTCGAGGTGTTGATTTTGGGTCGAATCCGCTACGAAGCTATTATGCCTAGCATTTTGGTGGCCGTCATTGCCAACTACACCTGTGAAGCTTGGGGCGCAATCCATACGAAATATGCAATTTTGTACGTGCCAAAACTCGACGCACAAAATTTGATTTGGACATTGCTTGCCGGGATCGTCTTTGGGCTGACGTCGCTTTTCTTTTCCAAGTCAACCCATTTTTTTACCAAACTGTTTAATTCTAAAATAGCCTACGCGCCATTGCGGCCTTTCATTGGCGGTATTTTCATAGCACTCGCGGTGTGGATTTTGGGAACCACGAAATATATTGGCTTAGGCATTCCAACTATCGTGGACGCTTTCAATCAAAATTTGCCCGCTTACGACTTTCTCATTAAAATAGCCCTAACGGCACTTACTTTGGGAGCAGGGTTTAAAGGTGGCGAGGTAACTCCTTTGTTTTTTATAGGCGCAACATTAGGGAATGCACTGTTCTTTTTTGTCCCACTGCCCATTGCGCTGCTGGCAGGGATGGGGTTTGTAGCTGTTTTTTCAGGGGCTACCAATACGCCAATCGCATGCACGTTGATGGGCATCGAGCTCTTTGGTGCCGAATGCGGTTTGTACATTGGGATTGCCTGTGTCGTCGCCTATTTATTTTCGGGACATACAGGAATATATACCTCACAAATTGTCGGAAGTCCCAAGCACCAGATTTATGGTAGCATGAAAGGAAAAAAATTACATGAAATTGATAGATAACGGCTCTGTGTAGGGAAATGCAATTTCAGGAGTCGCCATTTTACTGGAAATTAGAACACCGATTTACATCCGTAGAATCTTGCCATCTTCCATCTCAATAATGCGCTGCGTTCGACGTGCAAACTCATTGTCGTGGGTAACAACCAACAACGATTGCAGATAGGTGGTACTCAACTCCTTAAAAATCTCAAACACCATTTCACTGTTCTTTTTGTCAAGATTACCCGTAGGTTCATCGGCCATAATGATGATGGGGTCATTGATGAGCGCACGCGCAATGGCCACACGCTGTTTCTGGCCGCCAGAAAGTTGGTTGGGTTTTTTGAGCGCTTCTTTCTCAATGCCTAAAATCTTTAGTTTCTCGTAGGCGCGGTGCTCGATTTCCTTTTCGCTTATCGCGTCCAGTTTAAGCCCAGGCAGCATCACGTTCCTAAGTACCGAGAATTCATTGAGCAGGTAATGAAACTGAAAAACAAACCCGATTTTTTCATTGCGGACCCGTGCCAGTTCGGCTTCCTTCTTATTTCGCATCAGCGCGCCATCTATCCATAAATCGCCTTCATAGTCGGTGTCCATGGTAGAAAGGATATACAAAA
>Ga0138256_10009783_pt1 | contig 10061 bp, 5 predicted proteins | sample KNB2016incub_MG_FD_105486 | JGI IMG/M metagenome (GOLD analysis project Ga0138256, IMG submission 105486) | Active sludge microbial communities from wastewater in Klosterneuburg, Austria - KNB2014incub_MG | ecosystem: Engineered > WWTP > Activated sludge > Unclassified | place: Austria...
CACCTGGGTCAGCGATTTCGCTAACGACGGGCAAGTGCTCTCCCTCAAGAAACAGGTTCACGCGAAACGGCGGTACGAAGTCCTCTTCGTCATCTGGGGTCGCTGCCACTTGCACACTGTCGCCCGTCACGGGCTTTCCACCGGCAAACAAATTCACGGCGTCCACGCCTGCGGCCACCTCTTCGGGCATTGAAAACGGCGGTTTGGGCGTGAAAGAAAGGCGCCGGAAAAAGGTCAACAGGTATTGCCTGGCCCACATGGCCTCTTCAAATTCGCCAAAGGAAAGCGCCCTTCGGTTCAGTTCCCAGGCCTCTTCATAACGTTTTCGATGGAACTTCAGATTGCTCCACAAATGCAGGCGTTGACGGTGAGGCCGTCCGGCCAGCACGCCCTTGGCCATCAAGGCGTCGGCGCGCGCCAGGTCACCAAGATTGGCGACGCAGCGGGCCTGATAGACCAAAGACCAACTCAGCGTTTCTGGGTCTGCAGCCGCGCCCACCGCCTCGGCATAGCAGCTTTCCGCCAGTTTGAATTTGTCCTGCATATCGAACAGGATTCCGCGCCCGAGGGCCTGCACATGAGGCAGTTCTCCTGTGCCCTTCAATTCGTCCAGCAGATAGGTTGCCGCCTCAAAGCGCTTCAGAAGGAGTTCGCATCGCAGCAGCTGTTCCACCACCCCGGGATTCGCTGGAGCCAGCTCACGAGCCAGCAGCAACAGCCGTCGCGCTTCTTTCAAGGGCCGCGGGTGGCAGAGCCAATCCTCAATGTGGCTGTGCAGAATCAACGCCCTCGCCAGCATGAGCAGCGCGTCCACGCTTTGGTTGTCTGCGAGCAGAGCGTCAACGCTGCGCTCGACGGCATCATCGAGCTCCTCGTAGCGCGACGAATCATCCAGCGTGCCGGAAAACGCAGCCAGCAGGCGTTTGGCGCGCTCAGGGTCCCGTTTTGTTGCAGGTAATGGTGAAATGCGCGCCGAGGCGCGCGGCCCAAGCCCGTCATAAACGCTTGCAATCCGCTTCAGTAGGGCACTTGCCAGCCTGAAGTGTGGAGGCAACGGCCGTGCCAATGCGGCCTGAGGGCTCTTATCCTGTTCAAACACGGCGAATTCCTGAGACCAATGTTGGCTCAAGCTTACAGAGTCGGCGGCAGGAGGGGGATAGTCCGTCCTTCCAAAATGCGACTGACCGGCCAGACGATATGGGACCAAAGCAGCGCTCACGATGGCTGCTTTGCAAGTGGTGTGCAATTGCGTAGGCTTGTGATCCTGCAAGGCCAACTTTCATGTCCGAGAAACGCAAGACAACCCGCCACATTACGGGCAAGCTCGCCCACCGGCCCGACGAGCTGATGTCGACGTTCCTGGAGTCCGGCAGCGTACCGTTTTGTGCAGTTGACGCTGCTGGGCGTTTTGTGGTCTTCAATCACGCCTGCGAACACATTTCAGGCTTCACCTTCGACGAAGTGCGCCGCCAGCCCTTTTTCTCCCTGATTGACCCATCGGAGCACGACCGGGTACGCGAGCTGTGGAGTCAACGCGACACACGGGACATCCCCGTCCGCGAATTGGACCTGCTGTGGCGCACCAAGGGCGGCGAGCAGCGGCTGATTCACTGGAGCTTCTCGCGCTTCGAAGACGCCTTGGGCAACTTGGAGTTTTCGGCCGGTGTTGGACAGGACATAACGGAACGGCACCGTACCCAGGAAGCCTTGCGCCAGAGCGAAGCCCGTTATGCGGCGTTGTTCACGGGCACCAGCGCGGTGATGTTCCTGACAGATCCCGAAACCGGTCGATTCGTTGACGTCAACCCGGCCTGCGCCGCCTTCTACGGATACACCGTCGAACAACTTCGCCAGATGTGCGTCTGGCATATCAATATGGTCGGCAAAGAGGGTGCGTTGGTTGCGATGGATAAGGCGCGCCGCGGCACAGGAACCCGTTTCGAGTTCATTCACAGGCTTGCAAACGGAGAGCTGCGTGACGTTGAGGTCTACTCCGGGCCCATCACGGTCAATGGCCGTGTCTTGCTGCACTCCGTGGTGCATGACATCAGCGAACGCAAGCGGGCAGAGCTCTCTTTGCGCACGAGTGAGGACCTCAATCAGCGCATTCTTGAAGCAGTACCCGGCGGAATCGTGGAGGTCGCTCTGGACGGTGCGATCCGAGTAGCCAATGCCGCCGCGCAGCGCATTCTTGGCCTATCCTGGGACGAGTTGTCCCGTCGGTTCGTAAATGACTGGGTCCCCGATACTATCAATGAAGACGGCAGCCCTTGTCGTCTAGAGGATTATCCGGTTGTGCGATGCTTGGCCACAGGGCAGGCGCAGCCGGCGAAAATGATCGGGCTCAAGCAACGCGATGGCGGCCTGCATTGGGCGGTGTTTTCAGCCGTGCCGCTCACGGATCCCGCAACGGGAAAGCTCCGTGGGAGCGTCGTTACTTTCTTGGACGTAACGAGCCGCATGAAGGCCGAGGAGGCTCTTCGAATCAGTGAAGCACGCTATCGCTTGCTGGTGAGCGAGGCCAGTGACGCGATTTGCTTTGCCGAAGCGGACGGCAGCAACATAGACGCAAACACCAAGGCCTGCGAGATGTTTGGGTACTCACGCGATGAGTTTCGCAAGCTCAACATTTCCAATACCGTCCCCCCTGAAGATCGCGCACTCATTGGCGAGCGATTTGGGAAAATGAAGCAGGGGCTGGCCCAGCGCTGGGAGCGCGAGCTGTTGCGCAAGGATGGAACGCGTTTCCCCGTCGAAATCTCAGCGCGCTTTCTGCCCGATGGCCGCCTGATGGCCATTATGCGTGACACCACGGAACGAAAGCGGGCTGAAGAGGCGCTTCGGGAAAGCGAACAGCGCTTCAGGCAGCTGGCTGACGCCGCACCGGTGTTCATTTGGCTTGCAGATGCGCGGGGCCATCGCACCTATTTCAGCCGGGGCTGGCTGGAGTTCACCGGCCGTGCCCTGGATGATGAAATGTCGGATGGATGGTGGTCTGGATTGCATGCTGACGATACCCAACACGTCATGGACAGCCTGGCGGAGGCGCACTTCGCACGCCAGGATTTCAGCCTCGAATACCGGCTTCGGACGTCCGATGGCGAGTATCGCTGGGTGCTGGACCACGGTGTGCCGCGATTTGCTGAGCGAGGCCAGTTCGCCGGCTACATCGGATCGGCGCTGGATATCACAGAACGCAAACGGGCAGAGAGCGCCCTTGCTGAAAGTGAGCACAACTACCGTTTGTTGATGGAGCAGGCCTCTGACGGGATTCTGGTGCTCGATGCCGGGGGTAGGTTCCTGGACGCCAATAAGCGTGCCTGCGAACTACTGGACTACACCAAGGCCCAGTTACTCACGATGCCCATTGCCGAACTACTCCCGCAGGATGCGAGGCACCTCATCGCAACCCGGTTCCGACAGCTGGATGCGGGCGAGATCGTCAGCATAGAACGCGACATGCTGCGCCAAACCGGCAAGACGCTTCTGGCCGAGATAAGCGCACGCAAAAACGCACCGGGCCGTTATCTGGCCATTTTTCGCGATATCTCGGAACGCCGCGCGGCTGAGCAGGCGTTGCGTGAAAGCCAGCGCCGGCTGAGCACATTGCTTTCCAACCTGCCTGGTTTGGCTTATCGCTGCCGCAACGATGCAGACTGGACCATGGAATTCGTCAGTGAAGGCTCGCGCGCGGTCACGGGCTACGCCCCCATCGATCTCATCAGCGGCAAGGTCAGCTACGGTAACCAGGTCATCCATCCAGAGGACCGCGCTCGAGTCTGGAACGAAGTGCAGGCAGCGCTCGCAATGAAGGCGGGTTTTACGCTGAACTACCGCATCCTCGGAGCCGACGGTGAGCTGCGTTGGGCATGGGAGCAGGGGCGCGGCGTGTTCGCCGAGTCCGGCGAACTGGTTGCACTGGAAGGGTTCATTTCGGATGTTACAAGCCGCCGCGAAATGGAAGCGGCACTGCAGCAGAGCGACGAGCGCTACCGTGCCTTTATCGGGCAAAGCAGCGAGGGTATCTGGCGCTTCGAATTTGATCCTCCCGTGCCGCTGGCACTGGAGCTCGAGGCGCAGGTGGACCGTATTCTAGCCGATGGTCGGATCGCTGAATGCAATGACGTGATGGCCAGGATGTATGGCTATCAGAAGGCCGGCGAAATGCTGGGCAAGCGAATCATCGACCTTCTCGACCCCTCCGATTCAGCCAACCGGGTCCAGTTTCGTGAATTCGTCACCAAGGGCTACCGGCACCAGGACATGGAGAGCCATGAGATCGGCAGAGACGGGACGAAGCACACGTTTATAAACAACGTGATCCCCTTCATTGTCGATGGGAAACTGGTCCGCATCTGGGGCACGCAACGCGACATCACTGATCAGAAACTTGCCGAAACCGCACTTCCGGAAAGCGAGGAGCGCTACAAACGGCTGTCCGGTGCCACGGCTGAAGCGATCGTGATCCATGAGAAGGGCGCGCTGATTGACGCCAATCAGCGCGCTTCCCAGATGTTCGGCTATACCCATGCCGAGTTGATGAAGTTGAGCGCATTCATGTTGGCCGCGCCCCATTCACGTGACCTGGTAATCAACAGTGTTCGCGCAGGCATCGAAACCTCCTATGAAGCCGTTGGACTGCGCAAAGATGGTTCGACTTTTCCAGGCGAGATTACACCCCGAAATCTTCACCTTCAGGGGCGCACCGTGCGCGTCGTGGCCATTCGCGACATCACGGAACGAAAACGCTCCGAGGAGGCGCTGCGCCATGAAGCGGCGGTGATTCGGTTGATGCAACGCGCTGCTGTCGCGGCCAATGAGAGCGCTGGTGTTTCTGAAGCAATCAAGGAATGTCTCGATGCGGTTTGCGCGCACACAAACTGGCCAGTCGGCCATGCATTTCTGCTTGATGCGAAAGCCGGTTCGCTCGTTCCCAGCGGCCTCTGGCACTTGGACGACCCGGGTCGTTTTGCTGCCTTCAAGCGGATCACCGAGGCAACCCGTTATGCGCCCGATGTTGGATTGCCCGGCCGCGTACTGGTCAGCGGCAAGCCGCTGTGGTTGCCAGACGTGACACGTGACGAGAATTTTCCTCGGGCCAAGCTGGAGCCGTCAATTGGGCTGCGTGCGGGCTTTGGTTTTCCGGTGCTTGTGGGTCGCGAGGTTGTTGCCGTTCTGGAATTCTACTCTCCAGACGTGGCTCAGCCCGATCTGCCGCTGCTAGAGATCATGGCCAACATCGGCACGCAGCTTGGCCGTGTGGTCGAACGCCGTCGCATCAATGACCTGCTTGAGAATCGCGTGGCAGAGCGCACCTCTCAACTCGAAGGCGCAAATCGCGAGCTTTCCAGGCGTGCAATTGAACTGGAGTCGATCAACCGCGAGCTGGAGTCGTTCAGCTATTCCGTCAGTCATGACCTTCGCGCGCCTCTGCGCGGCATTTTTGGTTTCTCGCAGGCTTTGCAGGAGGATTATGAAGGCAAGCTGGATGACGGAGGGCGTGGCTTGCTTGAACGCATCAAGTCTGCAAGCCAGCGCATGGCGCGTTTGATTGACGACCTCTTGGGGCTTTCACGCGTTACGCGCGCCGAAATGGTCCGCGAGCCGGTAGATCTCTCTGCAATGGCTGCCGAGGTCTGTGCCGAACTTCGGCGTTCCTATCCGAATCGGCACGTTGAGGTGGAGGTTACCCCTGGCATTAAGGCTGTTGGCGACCCGCGAATGCTGCGCATTCTTCTCCAGAACCTTCTGGACAACGCATTCAAGTTCACGTCACGCAAAGACCGCGCACGAATCACCTTCAGCTCTGAGCTGACAGATCAGGGAGTCGCATATTGTGTCAGTGATAACGGGGCTGGATTTGAAATGCAGTACGCCGAAAAACTTTTCGGGGCTTTCCAGAGGTTGCATTCCATGAAGGAATTCGAAGGCACGGGCATTGGGCTGGCAACGGTTCAACGCATCGTGCACCGGCACGGTGGCCGCGTCAGAGCCAAAGGCAAGTTGGGCGAAGGAGCGTCTGTTCAGTTCACTCTCAGCCCCAAGGAATCCTGATGCCCAACGAAGAAATCCTGCTGGTTGAGGACAATCCAGACGACGAAGAGCTGACGCTGCGTGCCCTGCGAAAGAGCGGCATTACTGAACCGGTGATCGTTGCGCGCGACGGACCCGAGGCGCTGGCATATCTTTTCGGCGCCGGTGCCTGGGTCAAACGCAATCCGCTTCAGACCCCACGGGTGGTATTGCTTGATTTGAAGTTGCCCAAATTGAGCGGCCTGGACGTTTTACGAGCGATTCGCGGCGACTCCCGCACCCGTCTTGTACCCGTGGTTGTACTGACCTCCTCCATTGAGGAACACGATCTGTCAGAAGCCTTTTCTCTGGGCGCGAATTCCTACGTTCGAAAACCGGTTGAGTTCGATGAGTTTCTTGAAGTCATCAAGGCGCTTGGGAAGTACTGGTTGCGCGTCAACGAGCGGCCGCCCAGTCGAGCTAACCGGCCCGAGGGTGGAAGCGCAGCATGACGTTTCTCAGGCGTGTGGCGTCCACGTGGGTGTAGATCTGGGTCGTGGCGATGCTCACGTGTCCCAGCATTTCCTGAACGCTTCGAATATCGGCGCCATGCTCAAGCAGGTGTGTGGCGAAGCAGTGCCGCAGAGTATGGGGATGCAGGAGGTGTGGCTCAATGCCGGCCGCAACTGCATAGTGCTTGACGACCTCCCAGAGGCGATTCCGCGAAACCCTTTTGCCTGACTTGGAGAGGAATGCGATGTCAGTGGGGAACTTCATCAGCATGGGGCGCCCACGCAGCAGGTAATCCTTAAATTGCTCAACGGCGCGGCGGGAAATCGGGACCACGCGTTCCTTGCTGCCCTTGCCGCGCACTTGCAGGTAGCCTTCTTCGAGGTGCAGACGTGACAGAGTCAGGTCGCAGACTTCGCTGGCGCGCGCGCCGGTGGCGTAGAGTGTGTAAAGCAGGGCTCGATCACGAAGAATGAGGGCGGTTTCGCCTTGCGGCGAGTCCAGGAATCGCTGGACGTCGTTGACGCAAAGCATCTGCGGCAATCCCTGTTCCAGCTTCGGCGGAACCAGGAATTGGGCCGCATCCTCGCTGCGGGTAACTTCCACGCTCAGGAAACGGGAGAACATGCGGATTGCGCTGACACGACGCGCCAGTGTCTTATCAGCCAGACCCTGCGCGCGCTCGCAGCCCAGGAATCCAGTCAGGTCATCTGCGCGCACGCTGCGCCAGTCCGAGATGGCACGGGCAAACAGGAAGTCGAGTAAACGCTCCAGATCACGCCGGTAGGCGGCCATGGAGTTCTCAGCCAGGCCGCATTCGAGGCGCAGGTAGTCGAGGAAGGCCTGCAGTTGCAGGCGTAAGGGGCTGACGTCGGCAGTCATAGCGATCCCGGCGGGAAACCCGCCAGATCGCTTATCGGCCCTTGGAACCCCTGACTTGAGCACCGATTGGGGTAGCTAAATATCCGGTCTCCGGTATCGATTGGCGCTACTCGAACTCACGCAGGAATCGGTCAATGTCTTTATCGCGGGCCACCAGCATCAGAATGTCGCCATCGTGAACAACGGTGTCAGGGCCGGGGATTACCACGGCTTCCTCGCCCGCCATGGTGCCAGGCCGCTTGATGGCGACCAGGTTCAGGCCCAGCTGCTTGCGCAAATTGAGCTCCAGCAGTGTTTTGCCGTGAATGCCACGGGGCGATTTCACCTGAACAAAGCTGTGATCCTTGCCGATCTCCACGGCCTCAAGAAGCGTCGGGCGTGCCAGCCGCTGCGACAGTTTCAGGGCGGCCTGCTCCTCGGGCATGATGACTTCGTCGGCTCCGAGCCGACGAAGTATTTTTTCTTTCACGCGGTCGTTGGCGCGGGCGATGACCTTGGGGTACTCCAGGTCGCGCGCGGCGAGCATGGCGAGTTGGCAGGCTTCGAAATCCTCGCCAATGGCCACGATGACGGTGTCGACCCGGCCAAGCCCCAGCGAGCGCAGCGTTTCGACATCGGTGGCATCGGCACTAACGGCCAGCGCGACTTTGTCCTTGATAGCGTTGACGATTTCCGGCCGGGAGTCGATGGCAATGACCTCAATGCCTTCCTCGGCCAGGCTCTCTGCCAGCGCCATGCCAAAACGACCCAGTCCGATCACACCGACTTTTTGCATGGTTGCACTTAACCAATCATCACGTCTTCTGCGGGGTAGGCAAATTTCTGTTTCTTACGCTGGCCAATAGCCAGCACAAGTGTGAGTGGACCAATACGTCCCACAAACATGCAGCCGATAATGATCAGCTTGCCGACTCCGGTCAACTTCGCGGTTACGCCAATTGTCAACCCGACAGTACAAAACGCGCTGACTGCCTCGTAAAGCAGCTTGAGGGCGCCGTGGGGTGTTGCCGTCAAGATATTGTCATACTCAGTCATGAAGAGCGCAAAAGTGGCCGAACTTATGAATGTGAAGGCCAGCACCACCATGACCAGGCTTTTGGTCGTGAGCGCTTCGTTCATTCTGCGCCGGAAAATCTCCGGGTCCCGGCCGCGGAGCATGGCAATCACAGCCAACAGGAGAATGACGAAGGTTGTCGTCTTGATGCCGCCTGCTGTTGATCCGGGGCTGCCGCCAATGAGCATCAGGAGAATGGTAAGGAAGTGCGTTGCAGGCTGCATGAGCTCCAGGTCAACGGTATTGAATCCGGCGGTGCGGGGCGAGATGGAGTGGAATAGTGCCGCCGCAGCTTGGCTCGATAGATCCATGCCGGACAGAGAGTGGCTGTACTCCATAGCCCAGAATGCCGCAGCACCCAGTCCAATCAGGATTGCGCTTGTGACGACCACCAGTTTGGTCTGGACAGAGAGGCGCGGCAGGGACTGCTTGGCGACGTAGTTCTTAATCAGCGGCAGTTTCCGAATCGACGGTAGGGCCCAGAATCGAAACGTCAGCAAATCGATGATTACGGGGAATCCGATGCCGCCAAACACGATCAACGAGCCGATGCTCAGCACCAACGGCCAGTCTCCGACGTAACGCACGAGATTGTCGCCATGCAGTCCAAATCCCGCGTTGCAAAACGCGCTGATGGAGTGGAACACCGAATAGTAAATCTGCTGGTCCGGCGAAAGATATCCCTCAGGGCCCTTCCAGTGGCCATACAACATGGCTGCACCCAGCGCCTCAAACGTCAGTGTCAGGCCCAGCACCCAGGCTGCTGTTCTGCCAACTCGGCCAGCGACGTTTACACTCATCATCTCGCCAAGGGCGGCACTGTCCTTCAAGCTGCCGCCGCTGCCGAACATGGCCGCGAAAAAGGCAGCAAAGGTCATGATGCCCAGGCCGCCAAACTGGATAAGGGTCAGGATCACAAGTTGGCCAAAGGGCTTGAATTGCGAGCCCACGTCCATGGTGCTGAGTCCGGTCACACAAGTTGCGGCGGTGGCGATGAACAGAGCATCGACATAAGGGGGACTGCCCTCGGCTACGGTTGCGCCGGGCAACATGAGCAGACCCGAGCCTAAAAGAATCAGGCCCACGAAGCTGGCCATGAACAGCTGCAAAGGGTTCTTGGTTAGGCGCGAAATCAGGTTGAACAAGCGCAAGAAACGTTGCAACGAAAAGTAGACGACTCCGCCCTGAATGACCAGCACCAGGGCCGTCATCATCTGCGCCTCGGAGAGTACTCCAGTGAGCGGCGGCGAAAGCAGGCCCACCAGCAGCAGAAGCACACATCCAAACGACGTGGCAATACTGTCCAGCGCCGTCTGCACGAACGCATGGCGGACGTTTCGGCTGTAGAGGTAAATGCCGATGGGTTCACCGACGAATGCAACGAGGCAAGCAACTTGAAGCAGGTACACCCATGTCTTCTGGGATGGCGCGATCGCTTCGCCGTGGTACAGCAAAAACGTCGCGGAGCCCAAGAGCGCCGCCAGTCCGTTGACGGTGCGGTAGCTGCGCCTGAATGTTTCCACGCGCTCCGCCGCGAAAATGCTGCTGATCTGCGTCAATTGGCGCAAGTTTGCCTGTTAGCCCCCCAACATGCGTCGGCTGA
>Ga0138256_10009784_pt1 | contig 10061 bp, 9 predicted proteins | sample KNB2016incub_MG_FD_105486 | JGI IMG/M metagenome (GOLD analysis project Ga0138256, IMG submission 105486) | Active sludge microbial communities from wastewater in Klosterneuburg, Austria - KNB2014incub_MG | ecosystem: Engineered > WWTP > Activated sludge > Unclassified | place: Austria...
TACACCCGGCAGGTTACTTGATCTGGGGTATCACGGAGCGCTCAATCTCAAGATGATCAAAAAACTGGTCATCGATGAGGTCGATGAAATGCTGGCATTGGGATTCAGGTCTCAGTTGGAGCATCTCATGGATCTGTTGCCTGAAAAAAGACAAAACCTTTTGTTTTCTGCCACCATCACAGTAGAAGTGGAAGCACTGATAGCTAATTATTTCAACGCCCCTGAAAAAGTGGAAGCTGCCCCATCCGGATCGCCGCTGTCTAATATCAATCAGGGACTATATCGTGTACCTAATTTTAATACAAAGGTAAATCTGCTGGATCTCTTGCTGAAGTCAAGGCCTGAAATGACTAAAATTCTGGTTTTTGTTTCGACGAAAGCTCTGGCTGATGAACTGTATGAAAGGGTAGTGAGCACTTATCCTGATGCTACAGGCGTGATTCATTCCAATAAGGATCAGAATTTCAGATTCAATGCTGTAAATAAGTTTCAGGATGGTACATTCAGGGTATTGATCGCTACTGATATCATAGCGCGGGGATTGGATATAGAAGATGTATCGCATGTCATCAATTTTGATATGCCTGATGAGCCGCAGAATTATGTACACCGTATAGGCCGTACAGGTAGGGCTGACAAAAAAGGAGAGTCGATATCACTGGTGGGAGATCTGGATGTTGACTGGCTGGAACAGGTAGAGGAGTTTATGAAATACGAAATACCTGTGCTGACACTTCCTGAAGATCTGGTTATTTCAAATGAGCTGACAGATGCAGAACTGCCGAAAGTAAATATGAAAAATATTTTGGGCAAACTTCCAAAGGTAAAAGATGACAGCAGTGCATTTCATGAAAAAAAGACGAAGAATAAAAAAATCAATGTTAAAATCAGATACCGGGACAAAATGCACGCCAAATATGGCAAACCCAAATCGCGTGGAGATAAAAAAAAGAAATAAAAAAGGGGCAGCTGCCCCTTTTTTATTATCTGTCTGTATCTTAGAAGATCATATTCACAAGTATCACTGTACTGGTGATCACCCAAGGCAATACGATAAGCAATTCCTTATTATAAGGACTCATTGTATTTTCCTTTTTTACTTTCGATGCATCAAATGTTCTTCCTTTAATAATGGCTGATGATCTGATTACTTTTGACTGAGCCAGTACTTTTGCACCTTCAAAATAACTTTTTGGTTTTAAACCCAACTCAAAAGGACCGTTTAAACTCATTAATGTTGTCATATTACTAATTATTTTTAATTTTTATTTAATTTGGTTTGGTGTATTATATTTATCGATTTTAGAATTATATTTTAAATATTATAAAATATCAAAATTAAATACAGAACTATAACGCATGAAATGTGAAAAAGGTTACGTCAGGTTCAATAAAAACTACGAATACAAGGATTTTTACGATAAAACCTTCATTTTTAGGTAGGAATCAGAACATAAATCACAGTACATTTTAACCGGTACTTACTTAATATGAAGTTAATTATTTATTTACCTTTACTTCATAATTAATATTATAACCATGTTTGATATTTCAGGTTTTGGTAGTCCTTACAATGATCATTCAGTGTACATGATACTCCTTACCACTGTATTGACTATCCTTCTGTCATTGTTATTGGTATTTACATATGATAAAACCACTTCACCGGCTGGCAGATCATTCAGTTTCATTCAGTCTTTGTTACTGATGTCAGTTGTCACAGCCACCATTATGCAGTCCATTGGTGATAGTTTGGCACTGAGTTTCGGCATATTCGGGGCATTGGCCATCATACGTTTCAGATCAAACATATATGATCTGAGAGACATTGCTTTTATATTTGCGACCATGGCAATAGGAATTGCTTGTGGTGTACATTCATTTCTAAATGCAATCATCGGTACAGTTACTTTCTGTATCATTATATTTTTACTTAAGTTGAGTCCGTTTGATCCGAAACATAATGTGAAGGGAAATTTACGCATAGAGACCAATGGTGACGAAGATTTATTGATAGAAATAGAAAAAATAATGTCAGGATTTACAGAACATATAAATCTTTCAAGATTCAGAATGACGGCTTCTGCTGTTGCAGATGTTCAGGATAGTAATGAGTATGAATATAGTTTTATGGTGAAAGATATTAAAACAGGTGCTGCTCTGAAGGCAAAATTACTGGAAATAGAAGGTATCAGTATTTCCAGGATCATTTTTGAAGACCATGTTTTTACTACCAACAATTATTAATCAATTGAATTATAATCCATGCCAAAGATAAATATATTTTATTGGATCATATTTCCTTTGAGTTTGTATGCCATGTATGCTTTGAACATAAAACTGGGATTGAGTCATATGGAGTTTTTTGGATTTGCAGAAAACAAACAAAATGAAGTAAATCTGGACAAAGATGTCACTATCAGTAAAATATATGTCAAAACCGGTGATAAAGTAAAGAAAGGACAACTCATACTACAGGTAGTAAATAATGAGATAACAGAAGAGATAAATCAGTTGGATGTTGCATTAATCGGGGTTAAAATAAAAGAGAGTCTGAATATTGATGAAATAAAGGCAGAAATACTGGGATTGGATCAGGAAAAAAGCAATAAGATCATTGAGTTGCAATCTAAAATAAAAATAGCAGAAAAAGATTTTATTTTTTATAAGGAACTCATGAAAAGTAGTAAAGGGTCAATGATGGAATTTGGTCCGGATATTCAAAATCCAAAGGCTGAATACATAAAAAACCTTCAGGAGGAAATAAAATCTGTCAGCAATACTTATGACAAACAGATCCAGCATTATAAAAATATGATGGCAAGTCCTCAGGAGACGATGACTATGCAAAATCAAATGAGCAGGAAAAAAAAATATCTCAAAAGTGAAGTTGAGAAATTTGATGTGGTTGCTCCGTATGATGGAATAATAGGTAATATCAATGTAAGAGAAGGAGAAAATATAAAAGCATTTGCCAGCCTGATATCAATTTATGAGTCAAGTCCTCCAATTGTACTGGGTTATATTCTTGAGAAGTATAATTTTCAGTTGAATATCGGAGATTCATTAACCATACGTTCTGTTTACAATCCAGGCAAAACTGTGATAGGTAGTATAGTGTCAAAAGGAAACAGAATTGTCGAAATTCCGGAAAAATTCAGGAAAATACAGGATGTAAAAATTTATGGAATCGAAATATTTATTGCCATTCCACAGGAAAATCAATTTCTGCAAAAAGAAACACTTAAAATTTCATTTATTCAATAACTGCTCATATTAATGAATAATATTCAAAGGTGGTTTATTTTTATGAATTTTCTGTCTGTTTTTTGTTCTCAGGCAGCCGGTCAGGTAGTAGAGATCAATCAACTCCTTTTGTCAGCTCTTTCCGACAAAAGATTTTTAATATTGAGTCAGGCCAATGAAGACTTGGGGAGATACAAATATGACTTGCCTTTTGTTGAAAAAATTGAATTTCGCACTGAAACAGACCGTTTGCTTACCTCAAGACAAGAGTTTCTGGCAAGAACCAGTTTTAATGGTTTTGGTCAAAAAAAGGCCGAAAATGAAAAATTCAAAAACTTGTTAAACTGGAAATCGTACAAAACTACTGAGGTCAGAAACGAGATGCTGTCATTGGCATATTTTGATATTCTCAACGTTTTACATCTACAGGAACAATTATTGATAAGCAGAGATTTGTTGGAAAGTTATAACAGGAAAGAAAAAATTTTTGAAAATTTAATGATTAACGGTTTATCCGTTGACCTTTCAGACTATGTATCGATCAAGGAGTCCATACTGCGGCAAAAAGCAAAAATAGCCAATACAAAAAATGATTTGAAGTCAAAATTATTACAATTGCAGACTGACACATCTTTAACCATTCCTTCAAAAGGTGTCATTTCATTCGATGAGGCTGCTTTGATCATTCAAAAGATTACCACCGATTTTGACTCCCATATTTTTCTTGGAAGATATGATGCAGAAATCAATTACCTTTCTTCAGTAATGCTGGCTGAAAAGGCTCAGGTTTCAAAATTTGTTGATTTTGCCCAGGTAAAATATACTGTAAGAGATGATTTGCTTTTACAAAACAGATTTTCAGTAGGTTTAGGTTTTAATATACCATGGGAAGGCTCTTATAGATTGAAACAAAACGAGACCAGTATTAAACTGGATGTTCTCAAAGCGGACAAAGAAGTTAAAAAACTCGAACTGCAGGTTGAATTTGAAAATTTGAAAAATAATTTTGAACAGAAATATGCACATTATTATATGTTGAATGAAATAATAAATGATCCTGCTATCAAAAATCTTAAAGAGCAGGTGATTGCTTCCGGTAGACTTGAACCATTAAAAGTCGTCAAAATGGAAGAATCCAGGATGGATATTACATCTAAAATGTTTGAATTGAAATATGAGATGCTTGAACTTTACATAAGGATACTCAGGAGCTCCGGCGAATTATTTAAAACTCCCTACAAAAACTTTCTTCATCCGTTGATCATTCCTGTTTCAGAATAGATAAATCATTTTACTGTCTGATGAAGGTAAGTAATGACTCATTGGATGAGCTTTTATCAAAAACATAACCATCCATATCAAAAATCGATAAAGGATGAGGCTCATTGATTCTGTTTTTTATAATGTATTGTGCCAACATGCCTCTTGCTTTTTTTGCATTGAATGAATTAAAAACACGTTTCCCGTTTTTTATATCAAAGAAGTCTGCAGAAATGACTTTTGTCTTTAAAAGGGCAGGTTTTAAAGATTTAAAGTATTCATCAGATGCCAGATTGACCAAGTAATTACTCCCGGATAATTGTATATCTTTGTGAATAGATTTTGTGATTTTATCCCCCCAAAAATGGTACAGATTAGTGCCTTTTGAAGTTAAAAGTCTGGTTCCCATTTCCAATCTGTATTCGTGTATTTCGTCAAATGGTTTCAGACTTCCGTATAAGCCTGATAAGATTCTCAGGTGGTCCTGCGCAAAATTCAGATCGTCAACTGACATATTTTCAGCATCAAGACCTACATATACTTCACCCTTGAAAGTGAATATCGCCGCTTTGATTTTGTCATCGTCATTACCTGTACTGATCTCCTGAAATGTTTTGTAAGTTTTCTCCGCCAGTTTTTCGCTTATATTCATGAGTGCCATCACCTCACCGATGCTCTTTTTTTTAAGAATGGAAATCAGTTTTGCAGTTTCCTTCGGGAAAATTGCGAAAGTTGCTCTATGGAATTTTATTGGCGCCGGATCAGATGTTTTTGAGGGAGAAAGGATTACTAGCATCTTTTAAAATCATATTTATCGCCATTAAACCACCAGTATATGATATTGTTGAATTAAGAGTATGTTTAAAATTCTATCATTTGACTGCAAGCTGCAATTTTTTTTATACATCGCTATATTTTTCGTCGTAGCTTTCATCCCGACTGACTACGAGTCGGGCAGGCTACGCCTGCAAAATACACCTTCCTTAAAATTAAATTTCATCGCTTTCGAAGATACATGAAAATTTAAACATACCCTAAAGTAAAATAAGTAGAAAGTTTGTGCAATCAAAAACCCCGATAAGATTTTAAACCTACCGGGGCTTTTAAATATTACTTTTTATAAGATGTAGTTGAATAAAAATTCAATTCAACTCATACCTTTCTCTGAAAATTAGTTTCCTTTAATGATAGTGGGTTCAGCTGCAGGAACTGCTTTTTCTTCTTTTGGGGGCAATACTGTTCCTATAACCTGTATCACGTGATTGTCCGGACCTTCATTGGTTGTAATGGTTATAGACTTGTTGATAGGACCTGTTCTTTTAGTGTCATATCTCACTTCCATAGAACTGCTTTGACCTGGTGCGATTGGTTCTTTAGGCCATGTTGGCACAGTACAACCGCAAGATCCTCTAGCGTTCTGAATTACCAATGGTTCTGTACCTGTATTGGTAAACTTGATGAGTCTGAGTGGTTCTCCGCCATTTTCGATCGTACCATAGTCAACGCTCAAAGATTCAAATGTCATTTTTGCATTTGTTCTTTTTACAACAACTTCCTCCACAACAGGAGTTTGAGCTTGCATCGAAGCTTCCTTTTTAATGTCTGATGTTGTTTTAACAGGAATAGGGGCTTTGTCGGTTTTTTGTGCATCGATAGAAAAAGACACCAAAACCAATAGCGAAAATAAAATTTGCTTCATGATGTTTATTATTTATTTTAATTTAACAATACAAATATAGTGCTATAAATCAATCCTGCAAAAAAAAAGTTTGGGCATGGCTGTTAAAGTACTGTTAAGGAGAAATTTTGCCTTGTAAAACCTTATTTTTACTATCATTTATGTCAAATCACCATCAAAAATATTTTTATGAGTTCAGCCGGTCATATTTTGGACATGATAAAAAGAATACAACAAAACAGGGAATTGCAAAAACACAAAAGGACTGATTTTATGAATTCCGGCAAAAAACGGACGAACAAAAGTACCCATGTGAACATACCAGAAACACCATATGAACATTTACGCGATGCTGTTTTTAGTAAAATTTTGAAGTTATTGTCATTTATAGCAATTTCCACTATTATTGTCGTTCTGATTTATGTAATTTTGAAGTAGAAAACACGACAAAAAATTATATATTGATTTTAATTTTTCCAGTGGGCACAGATGATACCGGCGGCTACGGAAACATTGAGTGATTCCGCTATTTTATGTCGTGCTCCGGGAATCGTTACTTTTTTATGGATATATTTATCAGCTATTACAGAAATTCCTTTGCCTTCGCTCCCTAAGACTAGTATGGCCCCCGACTCCATTATAATTTTTTTTATTTCTGCACCTTTCATATATGTGCCATAAATTGGTTTTTTTAAGGATGAGACCGTTTCAATATCAGAAGTGATCAGAAGTGTATTTGCCATACTTCCCATGCTTGACTGTACTACTTTTGGATTGAAAAAATCAGCGCTCTCTTCAGACCTGATGACGGCATCCACTCCAAACCAGTCTGCAATACGGATGATAGTACCTACGTTTCCTGGATCCTGAACGCCGTCAAGATAAATGGCAGAGGCATCACTTTTAACCAAATCATTGATATTGTCTTCTTTTTTTTCAAGCAACAAAAGAATGTCCGATGCTGTTTTAAGTGCAGATATCTGTTCCATTTCTTTCGATGAGATAATATCAGTATCAATAGTCATATGCTTCACAAATGTTTTGTATTTTTCTTCACTTCCTGAGGAAATTAAAATTTGATTTATTTTGAATTTTTGATTTTTGAGGAATTCGATGCAAACTTTATCACCTTCAGCGATGAATTTATTATAAATTTGCCTGAATTTTGGTTGCTGAAGTGCTTTTATTTCTTTTAATCGGGCTTTTGAAATCAAGTTAAAAGTGTTTTCTAATTAATGTAATGTTGAAAATTCTGAATTTTTATTTTTACTGCGGCTATATAATGATGATATTAATTCTGATGTCATCGTGCAACACAACCCGCTACCTTGAAAAAGATCAGAGTTTATTGAAAAAGACAAAGATAATTTTTAAAAATGAAAAAATAATTAAAGATAAAAAATCACTGGAAAGTGATCTGAACTCATTCATAGATCAGAAACCCAACGAGAAACTATTGTTTTTTATCCCGAAGGAGTGGCTTTTTCTGGCAAATAGTAAACCGGAAGATGACAAATGGTATAATAAGGGTTTACGGGGACTGGGAGATCCGCCGGTCATTTTTTCTGAAGAGGCTTCAAAAACAATCGCCGGAAATATGGAGAATTACCTCAAATTTAAAAAAGGGTATTATGAGGCGAAAGTTGACTTTATTGTAGACGAGAAAAGATCTGTGAGAGGCTGGACAAATTCAGATGGAAATGATGTCTGGGAAAGCAATATCAGTGAAGTGACGTATATTGTTTCACAAGGTGAACGGTTTAAGGTAAAAAGTGTGAGTTATGAATCGACAGATAGTAAATTGCTTGATTTTATTAAATCTATTGAACAGGATGCCTTCGTAAAAAAAGGAGATTACATTGATTTCAGTCAATTTGAACTTGAAAAAAGCCGTCTGACTGTTGAATTACAAAATCACGGATATGCTAATTTTGCAAACAACTACATAGAGATATCCGGTGACAGTAGCCGTATAAATAAAGAGGTGGATATATTTTTTTTATTCAGGACGCCTTTGCCGGATACGACCCACACTAAGTTTATCACAGGTGAAGTCAAGGTTTATACAGATTATTTTAAGGACCAGCTAGTGGATAGTTTGTATTCAGATACCATCCAAACGGTGCAATATTACAGACAATCTGCAGCGTATCTCGTTAAACCTACTTTATTGTCCAATTCTGTATTTTTTAAACAAGGTGAATTATTGAGAAGAGATGACAGGCAAAAAACATTCAGGAAACTGAATAGTCTGGGCACTTACAGATTTGTGACAGTCAATGCAAAAGCAGATAAGGACAGAGACAGCATTATGAATTTTGAAATTTTGCTTACACCTTTCCAGAAAAAGTGGATTTATGACGGTAGTCTGGAAGGGTATTTCAGTACGCTAGGTGCTGCCCGATTGTTTGGTTTTTCTATTTCATCTCAGTTTGTCAACCGTAATTTTTTTGGTGGTTCTGAAAAATATGCACTTCGGGCTGAAGCAGGTACGGAGATCGGATATTCCAGTGACAAAGGGTTTGTGCAGAGAACAACAAACCTTTCACTGCAAAACAATCTGAACATACCTTCCTTTCAGGATTTTATTGGTCTCGGCCGGTTTGCCAACAGAACAGGACTAATCAAAGACAAATTTTACAAAAATTTTGTGGAGGAATCAAGTACCAATATCGGACTTGGATTCAGCGCACTCAATATCATAAATTTTTATTCATTAAGTTCATTTAATGCTTCATTTGGATTTGATTATACTTCACCCAAAGGCAATCGTTTTGTATTCAGACCACTTGGATTTAATCTGGATCTGTATTCGATCAAGGATACTGCCAGATTTGCCCAAAATCCTCTGATTCTGTTATCATTTAAGGATATTTTAGGTACAGGCTTTGTCTTCAGGGATTTTTCATACATTTATAACAAACCAAAAGACCGAAAAGGAAATTCTTTTTTAGCCATCAATAATCTGGAGGTTTCTGGATGGGAAGTGTACCTTACCAATAAGTTATATAATGCCATTTCGGGATCAGATAAAGAGTGGGTACTGGACAACAAAAGGGAAATTGCTTTTGCAAAATATTTCAGATATGAATTTGACGGCCGGTACAACAAGGAATATTCCAGGACCAGCAGTTTTGCTTCCAGACTAAATCTTGGTTTGATTATTCCTTTTGGCAATAATCCTTCCGCTCCTTTTATCCGTCAGTTTGGAGTAGGTGGTCCCAATAGTTTAAGGGCATGGAATATTAAAGAACCCGGTCCCGGCGGGTACAGAGATCCATTGGCAAAACTTAAGGAAACACCTGTTATTTTCGTAAATCAGGGTGACATCAAAATTGAGTTGAATGCTGAGTACAGATTTAAGATTCTTTTGTTGCTGGATGGCGCTTTATTTGTGGATGCAGGTAATGTATGGACGCTTAAGGAAGACCCGAACAGACCGGGTTCGGTTATTTCCGGAAACTTTATAAATCAGATGGCTATCGGAGCCGGATATGGTGTCAGATTTAATTTTAATTTTTTTATCATCCGGTTTGACTGCGGGTACAAAATCAGAAGTCCTTTTGAAGATCCGTATAGAAAAAGCCAATGGTACACCTTTAAAGAAATCAGACAGCAAGGCCTTGGAAATGTGCAGGTAGCTGTCAATTATCCTTTCTGAAGCAGTGCATTAGATGATGCACAAATCATTTATCATTGTGAAATCTTTTGAAAATGTCCACCCAATCCACTACCTGAAAGGTTAGAAAGTATGCTCCTCTCGAGGGCACAAGTTGCAAACTTGCGCCAACATCGGGTAAGCTTCACCAAGATACAAACCCTTTACCTAGAGTAGCATTTAATGTAAATGGAAGTGTAGCATTATAAAATTTATTCA
>Ga0138256_10009786_pt1 | contig 10060 bp, 8 predicted proteins | sample KNB2016incub_MG_FD_105486 | JGI IMG/M metagenome (GOLD analysis project Ga0138256, IMG submission 105486) | Active sludge microbial communities from wastewater in Klosterneuburg, Austria - KNB2014incub_MG | ecosystem: Engineered > WWTP > Activated sludge > Unclassified | place: Austria...
GCGCTGGCGCTGCACGGCGACCTGGAGCAGCGCGACCGCGACCAGGTGCTGGTGCGCTTTGCCAACCGCAGTTGCTCGGTGCTGGTGGCCACCGACGTGGCGGCGCGCGGCCTGGACATCGCGCAGCTCGAAGCGGTGATCAATGTCGACATCACGCCCGACGTGGAGGTGCACACGCACCGCATCGGCCGCACCGGGCGCGGTGAAGAAGCGGGCTGGGCCTTCAGCCTGGCCAGCGTCGACGAGATGGGCCGCGTCGGCCGCATCGACGCCATGCAGGGCCGCGAGAGCGAATGGCACCGCTTGAGCGAACTGACGCCGGCCGGTGGCCCGCCGCTGCAGCCGCCGATGGTGACGCTGCAGATCCTGGGCGGGCGCAAGGAGAAGATCCGCGCCGGCGACGTGCTGGGTGCGCTGACCAAGGACGCCGGCCTGCCGGCGGACCAGGTGGGCAAGATCAACGTCAACGAGTTCTCCACCTACGTGGCGGTGGCGCGCGCGGCAGCGAACCGGGCGCTGGCAGCGCTGAACGATCGCCCGGTGAAGGGCAAGCGCGTCAAGGCCCGGTTGCTGGCCTAGCGGGGCGGCTGCGCGGCCGCCGGCGCGCGCAGGCGTTCGCTGCCTAGAATCGCGCCGATGTCCCGCCCCGAATTCACCTGCGAAGTCCACGTGCAGTACCTGCCCGAACAGTCCGACCCGCCCGACGGGCCTTATGCCTTCGCCTATACCGTAACCATCCGCAACACCGGCGACATCACGGCGCAACTGGTGGCACGGCGCTGGGTCATCACCGACGCCGAGGGCAACGGCGAGGAAGTGCGCGGCTTGGCCGTGGTCGGCCAGCAGCCGCTGCTCAAGCCCGGCGAGCAGTTCGAATATTCGAGCTGGACCCGCCTGGCCACGCCGCACGGCCAGATGCGCGGCACCTATTTCTGCATCACAGAGGAAGCGCAGCCTTTCGAGGCCCAGGTGCCCGAATTCGAACTCGTATTCCCGGGCCTGCTGCACTGAAGGCGGCGCAGGCGATGTCCGTCTGGGACCTGACCGCGCTCGTCAACGCGGCCAACGCCAAGTCCGGTCAGGCCGACCGCAACCTGTGGCTGGTGCGGTTGATGGAATGGCTGCGCCATGCGCCGCGCAATGCCGTCGCCGCGGCCGCCGACGAAGCCCGCACGCCGCTGCCGGTACTGCGGCTGCGGCACCTGCTCAACCATCTGGACAAGAACGAGGCCGCGCGCGCCGCGGTGCAGGGCATGATGCGCGCCTTCCGGCGCGAGACCGACGCCGCCGCGCTGTATGCCGACTTCGGCTTCGGCTCGCGCATGTCGCTGGCCGGTGAACTCCTGACCCGGGTGCAGGCGCGCGTGCTGCCGGCCACGCCCGATACGCGGGACCTGGCGGCGCTGTTCCGGCTGATGTTCGAAGCCGCCGACGCGGACTGGATAGCCGCCATCGACACGGCCACGCTGCACCGCGCCGGTTCGATCCTGGCACCGGCCGCCGAGGACTGGCGCGCCACGCTGCTCGACGCCATCACCATCCTCGTCAGTGCCGTGCATGCGGCCGGCTATTCGCCGGCGCTGCGCCAGCGCATGGACACCGCCCTGCTGCACGACGAACCCTTCCGCCAGCTCACGGCGGCGGCCGGAGCACTGCGCACCGCGGTGCTGGAGGGTCGCCACGCCGAGGCGCTGCAGGAGGCCGCCTACCTGCGTGCCCTGCTGGACACCTGCCGCCGTGCGGCCGGCAGCATCACGGCGCATCTGGAGCAGTACGGCGTGTCGGTGGACATCGTGTTCGACCTCGACCAGTTGCAGGGCCGCGCCCGCCGCATCGAACAACTGCTGGAATGCGTGCTGGCACCGGACCCCGCGCCGCAGTGGCAACGACTGGTGGCCGCCCTGGCGCGCGAACTGGCCCAGGTGCGCGGCGTGCGCCGCCTGCTGGCGCGCCAGTATTCGCTGCTGGCGCGCCAGGTCACCGAGCGCAGCGCCGAGACCGGCGAACACTACATCACGCGCACGCGCGACGAATACCGCGACATGCTGCGCCGTGCCGCCGGCGGCGGTGCGGTCCTCGCCGGCACCACCTTCGTCAAGTTCGCCATCGCGGCCATCGGCCTGTCGGCCTTCTGGGCCGGGTTCTGGTCGGGCGCGAACTATGCCGCCAGCTTCGTCGTCGTCATGCTGCTGCACTGGACGGTGGCCACCAAGCAGCCGGCGATGACGGCGCCGGCGCTGGCCGCTTCGCTGCCGGCCGCGGGCGGCAGCACCAGCGAAGAGCAGATCGAGACCTTCGTCGACCGCGTGGCGCAGCTCATCCGGTCGCAGGCCGCCGGCATCGTGGGCAACGTGGCCATGTGCGCGCCGCTGGTGCTGGCCGCGCAGTGGCTGGCAAAGACGGTGTTCGGTGCGCCGCTGGTGGGGGCCGAGACGGCCGAATACGTTCTGGGCAGTTTGACGCTGCTGGGCCCCACGGTGCTGTTCGCCGCCTTCACCGGGGTGCTGCTGTTCGCCAGTTCGCTCGTCGCCGGTTGGGCCGAGAACTGGTTCGTGCTGCATCGGTTGGACAGCGCCATGGCCTGGAACCCGCGCATCGTGGCCACGCTGGGCGCGGCGCGGGCGCGGCGCTGGTCGAGCTGGTCGCGCGCCAACGTCTCGGGACTCGCGGCCAATATCTCGTTGGGCATGATGCTGGGGCTGGCGCCGGCGCTGGTGGACTTCCTCGGCCCGCCGCTGGAGGTGCGCCACGTCACCTTGTCCAGCGGGCAGCTCGGCGCGGCGCTCGGGGCGCTGGGTTGGCCGCTGCTCGCCGAACCGGCATTCTGGTGGTGCATGGCCGGCATCGCCGCCACCGGCGTGCTGAACGTGACGGTGAGCTTCTGGCTCGCCTTCAAGGTGGCGCTCAGTTCGCGTGGCGTGCGCCTCAAGGACCGCAGCCGCATCGCCGCGGCGATGCGGCGCCGGCTGTTCACGCGTCCGCTGTCCTTCGTCTGGCCGCCCCGCGACTGAGGGCGGCCCGCTCAGCGCGGCTCGTCCGGCGGGTCGCCGTCCTTGCGGCGGCCGGAGAACATCGTCCACCAGACGATGAACACCAGCAGCGCCAAGGCGCTCAGCGCTTCCAGGATCAGCAGCCACATGGCGAAGTCTCGTGCGTCATGGACCGGCCCGCGGCATTCAGGCGGCCACGGCCTGCGCGCCGCCTTGCGTCTTGGCTTCCTGCAGCGCGCGTTCGGCGCGCTGCAGCGTCTGTGCCACGGCCTCGCCGGCGTGGTGTTCGCTCAGGCCCGCCGACAGCGTCACGGCCACGATGGCATTGCCGTGCGCCACGCGCAGCGCGGCCAGCCGCTCGAGCACGCGCTCGAGCCCGCCGCGCGCCAGTGCGGCATGGGTGTCGGACATCAGCAGCAGAAAGACGCCACTGCCCCAGCGCGCCAGCACGTCGGACCCGCGCACGTGACGCAGCGCCTCCTGCGCCACGGCCTGAAGCACGGCGTCGCCGCAGGCATAGCCGTGCGCGTTGTTGACCGACTTCAGGCGGTCGATGTCGAGCAGTGCCAGACAGAAGCTCTGGCCCGAACGCGTGCAGCGCTGGTGTTCCTGCGCCACCAGCGCCTGCATGTGGCGGCGGTTGGGCAGGCCGGTCAGTTCGTCACGCGTGGTCTGCTCGCGCAACCGGGCCAGCGCCTGCGCCAGTTCGCTGCGCTGCCGGCGCGCGCGATGGCGCAGCCGCGAAAGCCGGCCGGCCAGCACCGACACCCCCGGCACCATGGTGGCCACGAGCAGGAAATGCCCCAGCTCGATGGCCGCCGGGTAGGCCTGCGGGGCGGTGACTGCCTTGATGGTCATCACTGCGCCGAACAGGCCGACCGCGTAGAGGCTGACCCACCGCATCTGCCGCGGCGAGGCCACGAACATGCCGAAGACCAGCACCACCATCACCGCCGGGAAAACCGCAGCGCGCCCGGCGCCCAGCAGCGCATACGCCACCGCCGCGCTGGTCAGCGCGAACAGCATCTGCGGCACCGTCAGCGAGGGGTCGGCGCGCCGGCGCGACCAGCCGCCGCGGATGAGGGCGTAGAACAGCGCCATGCCCAGCAGCGTCAGGGCCGACCAGGCCAGCACCGCGGCGGCGGGGGCCACGCCGATCCAGGCAAAATAGTTCATCGCCACCACCGCTGCTGCCAGCAACAGCATGGCCCTGCCGACCTGCGCCAGCCGCGCCCGCTGCAGCGGTTCGGTGGTCAGCAGCGCGTCGGCAAGACGGTGGAAGGGGGCGGTCTTCAACGGGCCCGAGGGTAGCACCGCGAATGCGGTCTCAACCCCCCCGACCCAGGTGCTCGAGCGGCACCGCGGAGCCGGCCTTCACTTCGCCCAGCGAGAAGCTGGTGTGCAGGTCCTTCACGTTGGGCAGCTTGAACAGCGTGCTCATGGTCCAGCGCGAAAAGGCATCCAGGTCGGTGGCCACCACGTGCAGCTCGAAGGTGCCCGCGCCACTGATGTAGTGGCAGGCCATGACCTCGGGCAGGGCGCGGATGGTCTCTTCCAGCGCCCGCGTGGCCTCGGCGTTGTTGCGCTCGGCGTCCACGCGCACGAAGGCCAGCACGCCCAGGCCGATCCTGCGGCGGTCGATCTCGGCGCGGTAGCCGGTGATGTAGCCCTGCTCCTCGAGCCATTTCACGCGGCGCCAGGTGGGCGCCGCCGACAGGCCGATGCGCGCCGCGAGTTCGGCATTGGACAGCCGAGCGTCGGCCTGCAGTTCGTGCAGGATGGCCACGTCGTAGCGGTCCAGCGCCGCGCCGCGGACTTCGGTGGTGCTGGCCGGAGCCACGGTGGTTTTCCCCAATTCAGGTGTTCTGAGCGTCATTTTTACGTTTCAACGTTAGTTGGAGCAAGAAGCTTGCGCCAAGCATGCCTGAGCGGGCATCGAAAGAAAAGACATACCGCGCCCGTTTGCCTACACTGCCGCGCTGCCCCGGGCCTTTCGTTCACCCCGGGCCCCTCCAGGAGTCGACGCCATGAATGCACCGCTGCCCGAGTCCGTCCGCAAGGCGCTCGAATCCGTGACGCTGGACGACAAGTACACGCTGGCCGCGGGGCGCGCCTTCATGAGCGGCGTGCAGGCGCTGGTGCGCCTGCCCATGCTGCAGCGGCAGCGCGACCTGGGCGCAGGCATCAATACCGCGGGCTTCATCAGCGGCTACCGTGGCAGCCCGCTCGGCGGCTACGACCAGGCCTTGTGGGCGGCGAAGAAACACCTCTCCGCGCAGCACATCGTCTTCCAGCCCGGCGTGAACGAGGAACTCGCCGCCACCGCGGTGTGGGGCACGCAGCAGCTGGCGCTGTACCCCAAGGAGGCGAAATACGACGGCGTGTTCGGCATCTGGTACGGCAAGGGCCCGGGCGTGGACCGCTGCAGCGACGTCTTCAAGCACGCCAATATGGCCGGCACCTCGCGCCACGGCGGCGTGATCGCGATTGCCGGCGACGACCACGTCAGCAAGAGCAGCACCGCGCCGCACCAGAGCGACCACATCTTCAAGGCCTGCGGGCTGCCGGTCTTCTTCCCTTCCGGGGTGCAGGACATCCTGGACATGGGCCTGCATGCCATCGCGATGAGCCGCTTTTCCGGCGTCTGGAGCGGCATGAAGACGATCCAGGAGGTGGTGGAGTCGTCGTCTTCGGTGGTGGTGGACCCCGAGCGCGTGAAGATCGTCGTGCCCGAGGATTTCGCCATGCCGCCCGGCGGCCTGCACATCCGCTGGCCCGACCCGCCGCTGGAGCAGGAAGCGCGGCTGATGGACTACAAGTGGTATGCCGCGCTCGCGTATGTGCGCGCCAACAAGCTCAACCACAACGTCATCGCAAGCAGGAATGACCGCTACGGCATCATTGCCAGCGGCAAGGCCTACAACGATACGCGCCAGGCTCTCAACGACCTGGGCCTGGACGACGACAGCTGCCGCCGGCTCGGCGTGCGGCTGCACAAGGTCAACGTGGTGTGGCCGCTGGAAGCGACCATCACGCGCGACTTCGCTTCGGGCCTGCAGGAAATCCTGGTGGTGGAGGAGAAGCGCCAGGTCATCGAATACCAGCTCAAGGAAGAGCTGTACAACTGGCGCCCCGACGTGCGCCCCCACGTGCTGGGCAAGTTCGACGACGAGGCCGGCAATGCCAGCGGCGGCGAATGGAGCATGCCCAACCCGAGCGAGAACTGGCTGCTGCGCGCCAAGGCCGACCTGACGCCGGCGATCATCGCCAAGGCCATCGCGAAACGGCTGAAGAAGCTGGGGGTGGACCGCGACATCGCGGCGCGCATGGACGAGCGCATCGCCGTCATCGAAGCGCGCGAGCGCCAGTTGTCGGAGCTGAAGGTCAATACCGGCGAGCGCGCACCCTGGTTCTGCAGCGGCTGCCCGCACAACACCAGCACACGCGTGCCCGAAGGCAGCCGCGCGGTGGCCGGCATCGGCTGCCACTACATGGCGGTGTGGATGGACCGCAGCACCAGCACCTTCACGCAGATGGGCGGCGAAGGCGTGCCCTGGGTCGGCCAGGCGCCGTTCACGAACGAAACGCACATCTTCGCCAACCTGGGCGACGGCACCTATTTCCACAGCGGGCTGCTCGCCATCCGGCAGAGCATCGCCGCCGGCGTGAACATCACCTACAAGGTGCTCTACAACGACGCCGTGGCCATGACCGGCGGCCAGCAGGTGGGTGAACGGCCCGAGGGCCATTCGGTGACGCAGATCATGAAGAGCCTGCTCGCCGAAGGCGTGAGCAGACTCGTCATCGTGACCGACGAGCCGGCCAAGTACGAAGGCGTGGCGCTGGGCGAAGGCGTCACCGTGCACCACCGCGACGAACTCGACCGCATCCAGCGCGAGTTGCGCGAGGTCCCGGGCTGCAGCGCCATCCTTTACGACCAGACCTGCGCCACCGAGAAGCGCCGCCGCCGCAAGCGCGGCAAGATGATCGACCCGGCCAAGCGCGTGGTCATCAACGATCTGGTCTGCGAAGGCTGCGGCGACTGCAGCGTGCAGAGCAACTGCCTGAGCGTGGAACCGGTGGAAACCGAATTCGGCCGCAAGCGGCGCATCAACCAGAACACCTGCAACAAGGACTATTCCTGCGTCAAGGGTTTCTGCCCGAGCTTCGTCACCGTCGAGGGCGGGCAGCTGAAGAAGCCGAAAGCGGAGAAGAGGGGCTCGCTCGACGGCCTGCCGCCGCTGCCCGAACCCGCACTGCCGCTGGCCGAGCGTGCCTGGGGCATCGTCGTCGGCGGCGTCGGCGGCACCGGCGTCATCACCATCGGCCAGCTGCTCGGCATGGCGGCGCACCTGGAAGGCAAGGGCGTGGTGACGCAGGACGCCGGCGGACTGGCGCAGAAGGGCGGCGCCACCTGGAGCCATATCCAGATCGCCAACCGGCCCGACGCCATCCACACCACCAAGGTCGACACCGCGCAGGCCGACCTGGTGATCGCCTGCGACAGCATCGTCGGCGCCAGCAAATACACGCTCACGGTGATGCAGCCCGGCCGCACCTTCGTCGCGCTCAACACCCATGGCACGCCGACCGCAGGTTTCGTGAAGAATGCCGACTGGCAGTTTCCGGGGGGCAACTGCGAGACCGTGATCCGCGCCAGCGTCGGCGAAGCCCTGGTCGGCGCCTTCGACGCCGAACAGGTGGCCGAGGCCATGCTGGGCGACAGCATCTACACCAACCCGCTGATGCTGGGCTACGCCTGGCAGCAGGGCCGCGTGCCGCTCGGCCACGCAGCGCTGTTGCGCGCCATCGAACTCAACGGCGTGCAAGTCGACAACAACAAGGCCGCCTTCGAATGGGGCCGCCGCTGCGCGCACGACCTGGCGGCGGTGCAGGCGCTGTTCCAGGCGCGGCAGGTGATCCAGTTCGTGAAGAAGCCGTCGCTCGACGAGATGGTGGCCACGCGCGTGGACTTCCTCACCGGCTACCAGGACGCGGTCTATGCGGCGCGCTACCAGGCCTTCGTCGAAAAGGTGCGCGCCACCGAGGCGCCACTGGGCAGCACGAAGCTCGCCGAGGCGGTGGCGCGTTATCTCTTCAAGCTGATGGCCCACAAGGACGAGTACGAGGTGGCGCGGCTGCACACCGATCGCCGCTTCACCGACAAGATCGAAGCCATGTTCGAAGGCGACTACCAGCTCGTGCACCACCTCGCGCCGCCGGGCATCGCCAAGAAGAACGAGCGCGGCGAACTGATCAAGCAGCCCTTCGGCCCGTGGATGCGCACCGCCTTCGGCGTGCTGGGGAAGATGAAAGGCTTGCGCGGCACGGCGCTGGACGTCTTCGGCCGCAGCGAGGAACGCCGCATCGAGCGCGCGCTGATCGACGAATACCGCAACTGCATCGAGGAGCTGCTGCTGAAGCTGGACGGTGGGAATCTCGAACTCGCTGCCGAGGTCGCGCGCCTGCCGGAAGAGATCCGCGGCTACGGCCACGTGAAGGCGCGGCATCTGGCCGCGGTGCGGCCGAAGTGGGCGGCGCTGATGCAGCGCTGGCGCGGCGGCGAAGCCACGGTGAAGCGCGCCGCCTGAACGCGCCGTTCGCGCCGTTCGAGCCGTTCGAGCCGTTCGCCCGTCCTGACCCAAGCCGTCAAATGGCTTGAACGCCGGCCTGCGGGTCGGCCGGGACAATTCTGGGTGTGAACTCCCGCTTCAGTCCCACCCCGCATTCACCCGCCACAGCCGCGGCGCGCTACCACCCGGTCTCGATGGCGCTGCACTGGCTGCTGGCGCTGATGATCCTGGCTTCGCTGGGTGTGGGCCTGTATATGACCGGCCTGCCCTTCTCGCCGCAGCGGTTGCAGCTCTACAACTGGCACAAGTGGGCCGGCGTGACGATCCTCGTGCTGTCGGCCCTGCGCCTTCTGTGGCGCCTGACGCACCGGCCGCCGGCGTCTCTGCCCATGCCGGCCTGGCAGCAGCGGGCCTCGCACATGGCGCATGCCGCGCTGTACGCGCTCTTCTTGGCCGTGCCCCTGGCCGGCTGGGCCTACAGCTCGGCAGCGGGTTTTCCGGTGGTGCTCTTCGGTGTGCTGCCGCTGCCGGACTTCGTGGCGCCCGACCGCGCCCTGTCCGAAGTTCTCAAGCCGGTGCATCGATGGCTGGCCTATGCGCTGGCCGCGGTGATCGTGCTGCACGTGGCCGCGGCGCTGAAACACCATTTCGTCGACCGCGACGGCCTGCTGCTGCGCATGATGCCGGCGCGCCGCCGTGTCGCGGTCCCCATGCAACCGATCCGGTCCTGAACCATGTCTTCACGCACCCTTTTTGCCCTCGGCACCCTCTTCCTGGCCCTGGCCGGCGCCGGCGCCCAGGTCGCCTTCGCCCAGACCCAGCCCCAGCCGGCAAGACTGCAGGCCGCAGGCAGCGAGATCGTCTTCACCACGCGCCAGATGGGCGTGCCGGTGGAAGGCCGGTTCGGCAAGTTCAGCGCCCAGGTGGCGCTGGACCCCCGCAAGCCCGAGACGGGCCGCGTCGGCATGACCATCGACACCGCCAGCGCCCGCTTCGGCAGCGCCGAACTCGACGCCGAGGTGCCCAAGCCGATCTGGCTGCACGCGGCGGGTTTTCCGCAGGCCACGTTCCAGTCCAGCCGCATCCAGGCCGCCGGACCGGGGCGTTTCGAAGTGGCGGGCCAGTTGACGATCAAGGGCGCCACGCGCGACCTCGTCGTGCCCGTGCAACTGGCGCCGGCCGGCAACAACCAGGTGGCCACCGGCAGCTTCGCGATCAAGCGGCTGGACTTCAAGGTCGGCGAGGCCGAATGGGCCGACACCTCGCTGCTGGCCAACGTCGTGATCGTGCGCTTCAAGCTCGTGCTGGCGGGGCTGCCGCCAGCCTGAATTTCCTCCGTCCCTTTCCTCAATCTCACCCAGGAGTTCTTCCGATGAACAAGCTCGTCATCGCCGCGGCCTGCGCGGTCGTGGTCACCGGCGCCCAGGCCGACGGCGGCAACTACGCCCTCGACCCCACGCACACCTTCGTCACCTTCGAGGTCACGCACTTCGGCAC
>Ga0138256_10009788_pt1 | contig 10059 bp, 9 predicted proteins | sample KNB2016incub_MG_FD_105486 | JGI IMG/M metagenome (GOLD analysis project Ga0138256, IMG submission 105486) | Active sludge microbial communities from wastewater in Klosterneuburg, Austria - KNB2014incub_MG | ecosystem: Engineered > WWTP > Activated sludge > Unclassified | place: Austria...
CCTGGCGAACGCATCGCGCGCCTCGGGCCAGCGCTGCTGGGCCATGCGGCTGCGGCCCAGCAGCACCCAGCCTTCGACGCTGGCGGGTTCTTCGGCCAGGCGGCGCTCGAGCTGCACGATGGCCTCGTCCAGCGTCTCGGGCACCTTCACGTTCACCGGGTCCAGCGCGGCGGGCACGCCCAGCATCGCGTACAGCCCGAACGCAGCCAGCGGCAGCGCCACCGCCAGCACCACCGCGGTGCCGCGGGCCTGGCGCCACAGCGGCGGCAGCAGGAAAGCCAGCGCGAGGGCGGCGAGCGCCAGCGAGGCAAGCACGAAAGTCGTCATCACCACTCCTGGCTCTCGTCGGCGGGCGGCGCGGCGGGCGCGGTGCCCGCGCGCTTGCGCACCACCAGCACCACCACCACGGCCCCGCCCAGCAGCATCACGCCCGGGCCGAACCACAGCAGCCAGGTGGAGGGCCGCACCGGCGGGCTGTAGAGGACGAAATCGCTGTAGCGCGCGACCAGGTAATCCTTGATCTCGCGGTCGGTCTTGCCTTCGCGCATCAGGGTGAGCACCTGCAGGCGAAGGTCGTGGGCGATCTGCGCGTTGGAATCGGCCAGCGACTGGTTCTGGCACATCACGCAGCGCAGCTCGGCCGACAGCGCGCGGAACCGCGCCTCTTCGGCGTCGTCGTTGAACTTGATCGGCTCCATCGCCGCCGCCGCGGCGCAGGCCAGCAGCAGGGCCAGGGCGAACAGCAGGCGCTTCACTTGAGCTTCTCCAGTTCGGGCATCAGCTGGTCGCGCACCACCTCGGGCGTTATCGGGCCGACGAACTTCCAGCGCACCACGCCCTGGGCGTCCACCAGGAACGATTCGGGCGCGCCGTAGATGCCCCAGTCGAGCGCGGCGCGGCCGTCTTCGTCGGTGATCACCAGCTGGTACGGGTTGCCGAACTGCTGCAGCCAGCGCTGCGCGTCTTCGGGCGCGTCCTTGTAGTCGTAGCCGATCACGCGCACGGCGCCGCTGGCGGCCAGGTCGGTGATGACGGGATGTTCGTCGCGGCAGGCCGGGCACCAACTGCCCCACACGTTGAGCAGGTAGGGCTGGCCCAGCAGGTCGGCGTTGCCAACCCTGCGCGACGGATCGCCCAGCACCGGCAGCGAGAACGCCGGCGCCGGCTTGCCGATCAGCGGCGACGGGATGGCGCTGTTGTCCTTGCCCGAATTGCGCAGCACGCCCCCCGCCAGCAGCACGGCCAGGGCGAGGAAGGCGAACAGCGGCAGCAGGCGCTTGATCATGGCGCGGCCACCGGGCGGCGGAAGCGCTTGTCGAAGGCCACCATGAAGCCGCCCAGCGCCATCATCAGCGCGCCCAGCCAGATCAGCCGCACGTAGGGCTTCACGTACAGGCGCAGCGCCCAGCCGCCGGTCTGGTCCAGCGGTTCACCCAGCGCCACGTACAGGTCGCGCGACACCGCACCGTCCAGCGCGGCCTCGGTCATCACCTGGCCGCCGGCCTTGTAGGCGCGCTTCTCGGGGTGCAGCACCGCCACCGGTTCGCCGTCGCGGAACACACGCACGGTGCCGCGGTCGGCCAGGTAGTTCGGGCCGGGGTGTTTCTCCACGCCGTCGAAAGCGAAGTCGTAGCCGCGCAGTTCGAAGCGGTCGCCGGCACGGGCCGCCACGTCGCGCTCGATGCTGGTGGAGTCGGTGATGAACACGCCCGCCACGAATACCGCCAGCCCTGCGTGCGCGAACAGCATGCCCACCATCTCGGCGGTGAAGCGGCTGCCGGGGCCGCGCAGGCGCTGCCACACGAAGCGCGCCGTGCCCGCGAGCAGCCACACGGCGCCGGCGATGCCCACCGCGGTCTTGGCCGTGCCCTGCGGCCAGGCGAAGAAGGCGATCACGCCTACCGCCGCCGCCAGCGCCGCCCACGGCGCCAGCCAGCGCAGCGGCTGCGTGATGTCCTCGCGCTGCCAGCGCACCAGCGGCCCGAACGGCAGCAGCAGCACCAGCGGCGCCATCAGCAGCACGAACAGCATGCCGAAGTAGGGCGGGCCCACCGAGATCTTGCCCAGGTCCAGCGCCTCGGCCAGCAGCGGGTACAGCGTGCCCAGCAGGATCATGGCCGCCGACGCGGTGAGCAGCAGGTTGTTGGCCAGCAGGAAGGTTTCGCGCGACGACGCGGCGAAGGGCTTTCCGGTTTCCACCTTCGGCGCGCGGATGGCGTACAGCAGCAGCGAGCCGCCGATCACGATGGCCAGCAGCGCCAGGATGAACATGCCGCGCTCGGGGTCGGAGGCGAAAGCGTGCACGCTGGTGATGACGCCCGAGCGGGTGAGGAAGGTGCCCAGCAGCGACAGTGAGAACGCGGCGATCGCCAGCAGCACGGTCCAGCCGCGGAAGTTGCCGCGCTTCTCGGTGACCGCCTGCGAGTGCACCAGCGCCGTGCCCACCAGCCAGGGCATGAAGCTGGCGTTCTCCACCGGGTCCCAGAACCACCAGCCGCCCCAGCCCAGTTCGTAATAGGCCCAGAAGCTTCCCAGGGCGATGCCCAGCGTCAGGAAGGCCCAGGCCACGTTGGTCCACGGCCGCGACCAGCGCATCCACTGCGCGTCCACCTTGCCGTCGATCAGCGACGCCACGGCGAAGGCAAACGCCACCGCGAAGCCGACGTAGCCGACGTACAGCAATGGCGGGTGGAAGATCATGCCCACGTCCTGCAGCAGCGGGTTCATGTCGCGGCCCTCGGCCACGCCCGGCAGGATGCGTTCGAAGGGATTGGAGGTGAACAGCGTGAACGCCAGGAAGCCCAGCGCGATCATGCCCATCACCGCCAGCACCCGCGCCACCACCGGCGCCGGCAGCGCCCGCGAGAAGCGCGCCACCAGCGCGGTCCACAGCGCCAGGAACAGCACCCACAGCAGCAGCGAGCCCTCGTGCGCGCTCCACACCGCGGTGAACTGGTAGGCCAGCGGCAGCAGCGTGTTGGAGTTGGTGGCCACGTAGGCCACCGAGAAATCATGCTGCACGAAGGCCCAGGTCAGCAGGCCGTAGGAAATCGCGACCATCAGCAGCTGGGCGTAGGCCAGCGGCCGCGCCGTGGCCATCCACGGGCCGTGGTTGCGCTGCGCGCCCAGCAGCGGCAGCACCGACAGCGCCAGCGCCAGCACCAGCGCCAGCGCCAGGCTCACCAACCCCAGTTCGGGCAGCACTCAGTAGCCTCCCGGCTTGGCCGCGTCGGCGCCGGCTTCGCCTTCGGCGGGCACGTTGTGCTTCACGTGCGCCTTGCCCATGGCTTCGGCCACTTCGCGGGGCATGTATTCCTCGTCATGCTTGGCCAGCACCTGGGTGGCGATGAACTCGTCGCCCTCGCGGCGGCCGGTGGCGATCACCGCCTGGTTCTCGCGGAACAGGTCGGGCAGGATGCCGTCGTAGTGCGCGGTCATCACCGCGTCGCCGTCGGTGACGCCGAAGCTCACCTTCAGCGTGCCTTCCTCGCGCTTGAGCGAATCCTTGGCCACCATGCCGCCGAGCCGGAACACGGCCTGGTCGGCGGCTTCGCCGGCGTACACCTGGCTGGGCGTGTAGAGGTAGGTGATGTTTTCGCGCAGGGCCAGCGCCACCAGCGTGGCGGCCACGCCGGACGCGGCCACCAGCGCGAGGATGAGCAGCAGGCGGCGTTTGCGGATCGGGTTCATGCGGGGTTTCCGTTCTTGCGTGCGGCCTCGCGCTTGGCGCGCAGCACGATGTTGCGGCGGGCGCGGGCCAGGCGCAGGCGGGGCACCAGGAAGTCCCAGGCCAGGAAGGCGGCGAACACCGCGTAGGCGCCGATGACGTACTCGCGGTAGCTCATCGCTCCACCCCTGCGGCGGCGCGCGCCCAGTCCTTGCCGGCCTCGCGCTCGAGGTTGTCGGCGCGGGCGCGCTGCAGCAGCGAACCCACGAACCAGAACTTGGTGGCCAGCACCATCACCCACAGCGGCCAGGTCATGGACGCGTCCATGGTGGATTCGCCGAACAGCTTGATGGTGGCGCCCTGGTGCAGCGAGTTCCACCACGTCACCGAATAGCGGATGACCGGCAGCAGCACCACGCCCACGATGGCCAGGAAACCGGCGGCGCGCGCGGCCGCGCGGCGGTCTTCGATGGCGGCATTGAGGCCGATCACGCCCAGGTACAGGAACAGCAGCACCAGTTCCGACGTCAGCCGCGGGTCCCAGTCCCACCAGGTGCCCCACATCGGCTTGCCCCAGATGGACCCGGTGGCCAGCGTGACCGCCGTGAACAGCGCGCCGATCGGCGCGCAGGCCATGGCCAGCACCTCGCACAGCTTGATGTGCCACACCAGCGCGATGACCGCGTAGAACGCCATCAGCCCATACACGAACAGGCTCATCCAGGCCGCCGGAACGTGGATGTAGAGGATGCGGAAGCTGTCGCCCTGCTGGTAGTCGGCCGGCACCACGAACAGTGCGCCGTAAAGTCCGATGGCCATCGTCAGCAGGCCCAGCACGAAGCCCACCGGCACCCAGCGCGCGGCGAAGCGGTCGAAGACGGGGGGCGATCCGAGTTGGTGGAACCAGAGCAGGACGGGATTCACGGGGTGGGGACCGGGAGGTTCAGTTCAGGGCGATCCGGATCGCCGCGGCGGCGGCGAGCGGGGCGAGCACCAGTGCCAGCGCCAGGCCGGCGCCGAGCAGGAGCAGCGCGCCGATCCAGGGCAGGCCTTGCGCCGCGGCCATCACGCTGCCGGCCCCGAACACCAGGACAGGCAGGAACAAAGGCAGCGCCAGCAGGGCCAAAAGCATACCAGAGCGGCGGATTCCGACCGTCAGTGCCGCCACCACCGCGCCCATCAGGCTCAGCAGCGGCGTGCCCAGCAGCAGGGACGCCATCAGCACCGGCAGCAGGTCGGCCGGAAGGAACAGAAGTTCCGCCAGCAGGGGCGTGACGACCACCAGGGGCAGGGACGCGGTGAACCAGTGCACGCCCACCCGCACCGCCAGCAGCCAGGCCAGGGGCACCGGCGCCAGCAGCATCTGCTCCAGGCTGCCGTCCTCGACGTCGCTGCGGTAAAGCGTGTCCAGGGTCAGCAGGCTAGCCAGCAGCACCGCCACCCACAGCACGCCGGGCGCGATGCGGGCCAGCTGCTGCGGATCGGCGCCCAGCGCCAGCGGGAACAGCGCCACCACCATCAGCGCGAACAGCAGCGGCTGCGCGGCGTCGCCGCGCCGGCGCCAGACCAGGCGCAGGTCGCGCAGGGCCTGGGCGCGGGCCGCGGCCAGCAGCGACGGGGCGCTCATGCCGGGCTCCGCGCGGCGGCCAGGGTGAGCGTGCGCACCGGCACCGGCGGCGCCGCGTAGGCGCCGTGGGTGGTCAGCAGCACCGAGCCGCCCTCGGCCACGTGGCCCTGGATCAGGCGGTTCACCAGCGCGATGCCGTCCAGGTCGAGGTTGGCGTAGGGCTCGTCCAGCAGCCACAGCGGGGCGCCCTGCAGCCGCAGCCGGGCCAGGGCCAGCCGCTTGTTCTGGCCGGCCGACAGGCGCCGGGCCGGGGTGTCTTCGTGCCCGGCCAGGCCCACCTCGGCCAGCGCGGCCTCGATGCCGGGGCCCCCGCCGCCCTGGATGGCCTGGCTGAAGGCCAGGTTTTCCAGCGCGCCCAGGTCGGCCTTGTGGCCGTGCAGATGGCCCAGATAGGCACTGCCTCGGGCCAGGTGCTGGCGGTCCACGGGACGGCCCGACAGCTCGACTTCGCCGGCGCTGGCCTGCAGCAGGCCGGCCAGAACGCGCAGCAGGGTGGTCTTGCCGGCCCCGTTGCCGCCCAGCACCAGCAGGGCTTCCCCGGGCGCCAGGCGGAAATCCAGGGGGCCGAACACCGGTTCGTCGTTGCGTGAAAAGCCCAAGCCCCGGGCCAGCAGCAGCGGTGCGTCGGGGGCGGGTGGGGTGGTCATCGGGATCACATGCTACCGATTGCACCCTTGCAGCGTCCATGCGGCGCGAGGGTTTCACTAACGGCGCAACTATCGCTGGCATCGGGAATCCGTGGGCCCGCTTCACAAAACCAAACCGTGCGGTGGGTCACACCAGCGTTGTGATTGCCCCGCGCCTGCGTGAGAATCGGACGGCTGTCACCCCCTTCAGGATTGAATGAACATGCGTGCAACCCCTTTGATGCTCGCCACCGCCATCGCCCTGGGCCTTGGCATGGCGGCCAGCGACGCCCTCGCCGCGTCGCCGTCGCAAGAAGCCGTCCGGAAGGCTGATGGCCTCAACACCTACATCGTGGTGTTCGACGAGCCGGCCGCGGCCCGCTTCCGCGGCTTCGCGGCCACCGACAAGACGCGCCCGCGCCTGGCCGCCAGCAGCGCCGCCGCCACCGGCAAGCGCAAGTTCGACGCACGCAGCCCCGAAGCCGTGGCCTACGTGGACTATCTGTCCGACCTGCGCCGCGTGCGCCTGGCCGACGCCTCGCGCGCGGTGGGCCGCCCGCTGGTGCCGATGTTCACCTACGCGCACGCCATGAACGGCATGGCGATCAAGCTCAGCGCCACCGAAGCCGAAGTGCTGGCCGGCATGCCCGGCGTCAAGGCCGTGGCGCCCGAGTTCATGCGCTACCTGCAGACCAACATCGGCCCGACCTGGATCAAGGCCAACCTGGTCTGGAACGGCACCGCCACCGGCACGCAGAACCGCGGCGAAGGCGTCGTGGTCGGTGTGATCGACACCGGCGTCAACCGCACCCATGCTTCCTTCAGCGGCACGGGCGTCACCAATCCGCTGGGCGGCTTCCGCGGCTACTGCATCAGCACGCCGTCGGCCTGCAACAGCAAGCTGGTGGGCCTGTACGACTTCACTACCGCCACCACCAACGGCTTCGCCGACCCGGTGGACACCGACGGCCACGGCACCCACACCGCCAGCACCGCGGCGGGCGCGCCCTTCAGCATCTACAGCGGCGTTGCGCCGCGCGCCAACCTCATCGTCTACAAGGCCTGCCCGGGCGACAGCTGCACCGGCAGCGCCCTGATCGCCTCGATCAACCAGGCGGTGGTGGACGGCGTGGACGTCATCAACTATTCCATCGGCAGCGGCCCGGAAGATCCCTGGCTTGCCGTCGGCGTGGCCGGCACGGACGACGCCGAGGCCTTCCTGGCCGCGCGCGAGGCCGGCATCGTTGCGGCCGTCTCGGCCGGCAACGACGGCCCGCTCGAAGGCACCGTGGGCAACCCGTCCAATTCGCCGTGGGTGATGTCCGTGGCCGCGGCCACGCACAACGGCGGCGGCACCGGCGACCGCCTGGCCAGCTTCAGCGGCCGCGGCCCGGTCGTCCCGCTGGGCATCATCAAGCCCGACGTCACCGCGCCGGGCGTGGGCATCATCGCCGCCGGCCTGACCAATTCCACCAGCACGGCCGTGCTCAGCGGCACGTCGATGTCGGCGCCGCACGTCGCCGGCGCCGCGGCGCTGGTGAAGGCCGCCAACCCGTCGCTGGGCCCCGATGAAATCATCTCCGCGCTCACCCTGACCGCCCGCGCCTCGGTCACCGAGGGCGGCCTGCCGACCACTCCGCACGAATCGGGCGGCGGCACGGTGGACGTGTCGCTGGCGGTGAAGGCGGGCCTGTACCTGGACGTGCCGGCGAACGGCTTCAACGCTCCGCGCGCCAATCCGTACACCGGCGGCGCGCAGAACATCAACCTGCCCAGCCTGGGCCACGGCGCCTGCTTCCGCACCTGCGTGCTCACGCGCACCTTCAAGCAGATGCCCGGCGCACCGGCCGGCGCGAACTACACGGTGCAGGTCTCGGTGCCCGCCGGCACCACGGTCACGCCCAGCGTCACCTCGTTCAACAGCAGCGCCGCGGGCCAGGCCATCAACTTCACCGTCAACGTGGATTCGCCGCAGGCCGTGGGCCAGTGGGTCTACGGCTCGGTGACCCTGGTGAACAACGCCGGCGACGGCCGCCCGAACCTGAAGCTGCCGCTGGCCATCTTCGCCACGCCGTTCTCCAGCGAGGCCGCGGCCAACGCCCTGACCGCCGTGAACCGCACGGTCACCCGCGAGCGTGACTTCTTCGACCTGGACGTATCGGGCCTGGTGCCCCTGCCCAGCGCGCAGTTCGCCACCACCGGCCTGGTCACGCCGACCAGCACCACGCAGACCATCACCGCCGACCCGACCAATTCCGACGCGTACGACAACGTCAACGCCAACTACATCCGCGTGCTCACCGTGCCGGCCACGCCGGCCGGCAGCCAGCCGATCCGCTACCGGGTGCGCGCCAGCACCACGGCGGCGTCGCCCGACATCGACCTGTTCGTGGGCCGCGATTCCAACGGCAACAGCCTGCCCAGCGCGGGTGAGGAACAGTGCACCTCGCTCACGGGCGGCTCGGACGAACTGTGCGAGCTGACGGTGTTCAGCGAGCCGTCGCCGGTGCAGTACTGGGTGATGGTGCAGAACTACTCCGGCCCCGGCACCAACGTGCGGGTGGATTCGGTGGCGGTGCCGCTGCAGGCCGTGGACAACCGTTCGCTGGTCGCCACCGGCCCGGGCAGCGTGGCCGAGAATGCGCCGTTCAAGATCCGCGTGGCCTATGACGACCCGTCCATGGTCAACGGCACCCAGCGCTTCGGCTATGTGTTCATCAAGGCCGGCGCCGGCGATACCGCCGCGGTGCTGGTGCCCGTCACCCTGACCCGCACCGGCAGCACCTTCGAACCGTTCGCGCTGGCCAACGGCGTCGGCCGCGAGGTCACGCTGCCCAACGGCAGCAAGCACGACCGCCTTTACTTCGACGTGCCGCCGCACGCCACGTCGGTGCAGTTCTCCACCAGCGCCAGCACCGGCAACGTGGACCTGTACGTGGCCCGCGTGGCCTCGCCGACCGGTCCCACCATCGCCGCCGCGCCGGCCGACGCCAACAACGCGGCGCTGCGTGCCTTCACGGCCTCGGGCAACGAGACCTTCACGGTGTCGGGCGGCAGCCTGGCGCCGGGCCGCTGGTACGTGGTGCCGGTGAACAACAGCGGCGCCACGGCGTCCGCCACGGTCACGGCCACGGTGACCGCGCAGGGCGCCCGCCCGGGCTTCCTGTCGGGCCAGTACGTGAACGTGGCCCGCGACGGCCACGGCATCTTCGTGGACTTCGCCGGTCCGCAGGGTGCGCCCGACCAGTGGGGGACCGTCTGGTACACCTATCTCGAGGACAACACGCCCACCTGGTACTACTCGCAGGGCGCGTCGCCCACTGCGGCGGGCATCTGGAAGGCCGAGCTGTTCCGCGTCACCTGGGACGGTGATTCCACCCACGCGGTGGACGTGGGCGACGTGATCATCACCGAGACCGGCACGCAGTCCATGACCTTCAACTTCAACCTCGACGGCCGCAGCGGCTTCGAGAACATGGCGCGCGTGGGCGGCGGCAGCTGCCCGTCGTTCAACGGCCAGGCCTTCGACACCAGCGGCCACTGGTTCTCGCCCAGCCTGTCGGGCTTCGGCTACACCTACCTGGCCGCCGGTGGTTCGAACCCGCAGGAAGTGTTCATTCCCTACGTTTACGACGGCAGCGGCTTCCCGCGCTGGCTGTACGGCCAGAAGACCTTCGACGGCGGCAACAGCAACTTCGGCCTGCAGTGGTTCTCCGGCTTCTCGCCGCTGGCCGCGCCGGTGGGCCTGACCGGCACCGCCGCAGGCACCGGCACCCGCACCGTGGCTACCAACAACGTGACCAACATGTCGGTCAGCAGCACGTTCGGCGGCGCGCTCTCGGGCAACTGGGTGCAGAACCGCGCGGTGAGCCAGCTGTCGCAGCGCAAGAACTGCCAGTAAGCCGCTCTCCGGCGTCAACCGCGGGGCCCTTCGGGGCCCCGTTTTTTTTGCCCAGCTTCGGGGACTGACGCTCGCTCTTGTCGGTTGTGGCGCCGCTCGCGCTTGTCGGTTTCGGTGCCGGCCGCGGCGCGGAGGCGAGGGTCACTTCCTGCTCACGGCAGAGCCTTTTAGTTCGCAGGAAGTGACCCTCGCCTCCGCGCCGCGTCCGGTGGCAAGTCCTATTTGGGTTGGAAGGAAG
>Ga0138256_10009790_pt1 | contig 10057 bp, 9 predicted proteins | sample KNB2016incub_MG_FD_105486 | JGI IMG/M metagenome (GOLD analysis project Ga0138256, IMG submission 105486) | Active sludge microbial communities from wastewater in Klosterneuburg, Austria - KNB2014incub_MG | ecosystem: Engineered > WWTP > Activated sludge > Unclassified | place: Austria...
ATGACGGTACGCTCCAGCACCACGCCAAAGACGGCCATGGAAGCAATCGCACTGATCACCGCCAACCAGTAGGGAAAACCCAGTACGGTCATGCCCACCAGGCCGGCAAAGGCGCCCAGCATCATCAATTCGCCTTGTGCAAAGCTGACGGTTTCGGTGGCCTTGTAGATCAGCACGAAGCCCAGTGCAATCAGCCCATAAATGCACCCCTGCGCAATTCCGCTGATGACCAGTTGAAGAAACAGCACGACATCTCCTGTTGTTGCGTAGCTGCCCGTTTATAGTGGCTGCAGCCGCAATCGCGCGCAGGGTTTGTACCGACGCCCTGTCAGTTGAGCGACATGACAACCAGGAAATGTTCCATGATCGACGCAGTCACCCTGTCACACCACGGCGCCATCACCGTAGTTACCCTTGATCGTCCGGATGTGCGCAATGCGGTGGACGCTCAAACAGCGCGTCAGCTGTACGAAGCTTTTGTTGCGTTTGATGCCGACCCTATTACCCGGGTGGCGATCTTCCATGGTGCGCATGGGCATTTTTGCGCTGGTTGGGATTTACAGGCCGGGGCCCGGATGGCGCAACAGGTGCCCGGCGGGCCCGATCCGTTTGCGGCACTGAACTTTTTCCCCTCCGATGCGCAACCATTGGGCCCCATGGGGCCGTCGCGTCTGTTGCTGTCCAAGCCAGTGATTGCTGCTATCAGTGGTGCGGCCGTGGCTGGCGGCATGGAGTTGGCATTGTGGTGCGATATGCGGGTGATGGAAGCGGACGCCTACTTCGGTGTGTTTTGCCGCCGCTTTGGTGTACCGCTCATCGACGGCGGCACCGTGCGCCTGCCACGTCTGATTGGCATGGGCCACGCCATGGACCTGATCCTGACCGGGCGCAGGGTGGACGCACCAGAGGCCCTGCAAATGGGACTGTGCAATCGTGTGGTGCCCAGCGGCACCGCACTGGAAGCGGCGATGGCATTGGCCGAACAATTGGCTGCGTTTCCGCAAGGCACCATGCTGGCCGACCGTGCCAGTGCCTATGCGCAGTGGGATTTGTCCATGCCCGAAGCTCTGCACCAAGAGTGGCTGCGCGGCAAGCGCTGCATTGCATCAGGGCTGGAGGGTGCGGTCCGATTTGCCGAAGGCGCGGGACGGAACGGAAAGTTTTAACAAAACTAGCCGCTAGCCCTCGTGAAATATACGTAAGTCGCTATTAAAGTGATAGTAATCTGGAGAAACTGCGTTCTTACGGTTTCGGAATTTCCCTTGGCTTGCCATCGTCATCAATCGCCACATACGTCACCGACGCCTCGGTCACCTTGACGTACTGACCCTGGCTGTGAAAACGTTCGGCGTAGACCTCCACCTTTACCGTGATGGAGGTGCGCCCAATGCGGCTGACCTTGGAGAAAAAGCTCAAAATATCGCCCACCCGCACCGGCTGTTTGAAGATAAATTCGTTCACTGCCACTGTGGCCATGCGGCCCTGGGTGTATCGCGCGGGGATCACCGAGCCGGCCAGGTCGACCTGGGCCATGACCCAGCCGCCAAAGATATCGCCGTTGGCATTGCAGTCGGCAGGCATGGGAATAACCTTGAGGACCAGTTCCTCGTTGGTGGGCAATTGGATGCCAGTGGGGCTTGAATTGGTAGACATAGGCACAATCCTAACCTGTTGGCGCTGCCAAAAAATCACCCGCTCTACCCGATACGACCCCAAGCCGACCCTGCCCCCACGAAAGTAGACGACTTCATGCGAACCCACGGCGCACCCGCCACCCTTGCACCCGCGCCCGACAACGGCACGGCACCACGCTCCGACTGGTCCACCCTCAAGCGTCTGTTCCCCTATTTGTGGACTTACAAGTGGCGGGTGGTTGGTGCAGTGGTGTTTATGGTGGGTGCCAAGCTGACCAATGTGGGTGTTCCGCTGCTGCTCAAAACCCTGGTCGACGCCATGAATTTCAAGCCGGGCGATGCCGCTAGCCTGTTGGTGGTGCCGGTGGGCTTGCTTTTGGCCTACGGAGCATTGCGCCTGTCGACCACAATTTTTACCGAGTTGCGTGAACTGGTGTTTGCCAAGGCCACGCAGGGGGCGGCGCGCAGCATTGCCCTGCAAACCTTTGAGCACTTGCACGCGCTGAGCCTGCGTTTTCACCTGGAGCGCCAGACCGGCGGCATGTCGCGCGACATTGAACGGGGTGTGCGTGCCATCGAGTCGTTGGTGTCGTTTTCAATGTTCAACATCATTGCCACGTTGGTCGAGGTGGTGTTGGTGCTGTCCATTTTGGGTGTCAAGTTTGATGCCTGGTTTGCCTGGATTACGCTGGCCGCGCTGGGCTTGTACATCACGTTTACCGTCTTGATTACTGAGTGGCGCACCAAGTTTCGCCGCGAAGCCAACGAATTTGACTCCGCCGCCCATTCCAAGGCGATTGATTCGCTGTTGAACTACGAGACGGTCAAATACTTCAACAACGAAGGTTTTGAGGCCAGGCGCTATGACGAAAGCCTGGAGCGCCTGCGCAAAGCGCGGCTCAAGAGCCAGACGACGCTGTCAATGCTCAACATCGGGCAGCAGTTGATCATTGCCATTGGTCTGGTGGCCATGCTGTGGCGTGCCACCCAGGGTGTCGTGGACGGACGTATGACATTGGGTGACCTGGTCATGGTCAATGCCTTCATGATCCAGCTCTATATTCCGCTGAACTTTTTGGGCGTGATTTACCGCGAAATCAAGCAAAGCCTGACCGATCTGGACAAGATGTTCCGCCTGATGGAGCGCGAGCGTGAAATCGCCGACGTGCCCGGTGCCCAGCCGCTGCAGCTCACGCAAGATACGCCGCTGGCATTTGAAAACGTGAGCTTTGCCTACGACACCAGTGCGAACGGTGGCCGCCCCATTCTGCACAACGTCAGTTTCACAATCCCTGCCGGCAAGACGGTTGCAGTCGTGGGTCCATCGGGCGCTGGCAAGTCCACGCTGGCGCGGTTGCTGTTCCGCTTTTATGACGTGAGCAATCCGCAAGACGGCGGACGCATCCTTATCAACGGGCAAGATATCAAACAGGTCACCCAGTCCAGCGTGCGCCAGGCCATTGGCATCGTGCCGCAGGACACGGTGCTGTTCAACGATACGGTGGAATACAACATTGCCTATGGCAAGCCCGGCGCCACACGCGCCGAGGTAGAAGATGCCGCCGCTTCGGCCCACATCCACGCCTTCATCGCCGCCACGCCCAAGGGCTACGGAACGATGGTGGGCGAGCGCGGGCTCAAGCTGTCGGGCGGCGAGAAGCAGCGCGTGGCCATAGCGCGCACACTGCTCAAGAACCCCCCCATTCTGATTTTTGATGAAGCTACATCGGCCCTGGACTCGGCCAACGAGCGCGCCATTCAGGCCGAACTGCAAAGTGTGGCCCGCAACAAGACCACCCTGGTGATTGCCCACCGGCTCTCCACCGTGGTGGACGCCCACGAAATACTGGTCATGGACGGCGGGCGCATCGTTGAGCGTGGCAACCATGCCGCACTGTTGGCAGCACAGGGCCGCTACGCGCAGATGTGGGCGTTGCAGCAGCAGGGCGGCGATTAACACCGACTGCAGTGAACCGTTTCATGCATTCCGCGCATAATTTGGGCCATGGAAACCAAATGGCTTGAAGATTTCGTCTCGCTGGCTGAAACGCACAGCTTCAGCAGGTCCGCACAACTGCGTCATGTCACCCAGCCGGCGTTCTCTCGGCGCATCCAGTCTCTGGAAGCCTGGGCTGGTACTGATCTGGTCGACCGCAGCAGTTACCCCACGCGGCTGACCCCGGCAGGTGAGACGTTGTACGACCAGTCCATGGAAGTCTTGCAGGCCCTGCAAAGCACCCGCGCCATGCTGCGCGGCCACACTTCGGCGGCGCAGGACGTGGTCGAATTTGCGGTACCGCACACCCTGGCGTTCACATTTTTCCCGGCTTGGGTATCATCCCTGCGCGAAACTTTTGGCCCCATCAAGAGCCGGCTGATTGCGCTCAACGTGCACGATGCGGTGATGCGCATGGTGGAGGGCAGTTGCGACCTGTTGATTGCCTACTACCATCCATCACAGCCCTTTCAGCTGGACGCCGCGCGGTACGAAATGGTGAGTTTGGGTGAAGAGGTGCTGGCACCCTACTCCAAGCCCGACAGCAATGGCGCGCCGATGTTCCAGTTGCCCGGCCGGGTGGGCCAGCCGCTGCCTTACCTGGGCTATGCGCCCGGCGCCTACCTGGGGCAGATGGTGGAATTGATCCTCAAGCAGTCCAACACGGCCAATCACTTTGACCGCGTGTACGAGACTGATATGGCCGAAGGCCTGAAAGCCATGGCCCTCGAAGGCCACGGTATTGCGTTTCTTCCGCACAGCGCAGTTAAAAAAGAACTACGCGCCAAGCGACTGGTGAGCGCCCTGCCGCCCAATACCAAAGGTATGGAGATCACCATGGACGTGCGCGTGTACCGCGAAAAGCCGAACCTGAAGGAAACCACGCGTCATGGCGTGGCTGCTGGCCGTGGCACTGCGGCGCCCAAGCGCAATGCCCAGGCGCTGTGGGACTATCTGGTGGCCCAGGCTGCGCGCAACAAATAATTTAACCTTGCCCATGAACGAACTGACCCTGACCCGCCCGGATGACTGGCACCTGCACGTGCGCGATGGCGCAGCCCTGCATACCGTAGTGCCGCACACCGCCGCCCAGTTTGGCCGTGCCATCATCATGCCCAACCTCAAGCCACCAGTCACCACGGCCGAGCAGGCGCTGGCATACAAGGCGCGCATCCAGGCCGCCGTGCCGGCAGGGGTGGCCTTTGAGCCGCTGATGACGCTGTACCTCACCGACAACCTGCCTGCCGACGAGATAGCACGGGCCAAGGATGCAGGCGTGGTCGCCGTCAAGCTCTACCCCGCTGGCGCCACCACCAATAGCGACGCCGGCGTGACCGACCTGCGCAACACCTACAAAACCCTGGGAGCCATGCAAAAGGCGGGTTTGCCGCTGTTGGTGCATGGCGAGGTAACCTCACCCGACATTGATCTGTTTGACCGTGAGGCGGTATTCATCGACACGCAACTGATCCCCTTGCGCCGCGATTTTCCCGAGCTAAAAATCGTGTTTGAACACATCACCACCCGAGAGGCTGCGCAGTACGTGCAGTCAGCCGATCGCTTCACGGCAGCCACCATCACCGCGCACCACTTGCTCTACAACCGCAACGCCATCTTCACCGGCGGCATTCGCCCGCATTACTACTGCCTGCCGGTGTTGAAGCGCGAAACCCACCGCCAAGCCCTGGTGAAGGCCGCCACCAGTGGCAGCGCCAAATTCTTCCTGGGCACCGACAGCGCCCCGCACGCGGTGCACCTGAAAGAGCACGCCACCGGCTGCGCCGGCTGCTACACCGCGTTCAACGCGATGGAGCTGTACGCCCAGGCCTTTGACGCAGCCGGCGCGCTGGACCAGCTGGAAGGCTTTGCGGCCTTCCATGGCGCCGACTTCTACGGGCTGCCGCGCAACACCGGCACCATCACCCTGCGCCGCGAAAGCTGGACCGTACCCGTGAGCTTTGCCTTTGGCGAGGCGCAACTCAAGCCGCTGGGTGGAGGCGAAGTGTTGTCGTGGAGACTGGTCTAGAGACGATCAACTGGCAGACTCCCTGGCTGGCTCCTTATGTGGAGCCGGGTCAAAAATTGGCCCAGCAGGTGGCCGCTGGCCAGTCCAGCGCTGAGGCGCTCAATTCGGCCCTGGCGCTCTATCCCGCGCCGGTGCGCTTTGTGCCACAAGCCAATCTGCCGGCTGGCATGGCCTATGAAAGCTATATTTTTGATAGCGGCTTGTGTCCTACCCGCGAGGGCTTGCACGACTTTTTCAATGGAATAGCCTGGCTGACCTTCCCGCAAACCAAGCGCCGCCTGAACTACCTGCACTTGGCCCAGATTGCGCAGACTGGCATTCAGCCCGTGCGCGGCCCGGCGCGCGATGGCCTGACTGTGTTTGATGAGAATGCCGCCTTCTTTCTGGGGCCGGATGTGTTGTGGGATGCCTTGGTAGCCAAAGACTGGCAGCGCCTGTTTGTGGACTTGCGCGCCCAGTGGGAGCAGGTGCAGTTGGTGCTGTTTGGCCATGCCCTGCTGGAGAAGCTGGTTCACCCGCGAAAACCCATTACAGCCCACGTCTACCGTACGCAGGCTGCTACCAAAGCAATAGCGGATATGGATGCCTGGATGGCTGCCGACCTGAGTGCGGAGAAGCTCGCCGCCAAACCCTTTGCCCACTTGCCAGTGCTGGGCGTGCCTGGGTGGTGGCCGCAGAATGAAGACCCGGCGTTTTACGCCGACACCAGCGTGTTTCGTGCGCCGCGAAGTCCCTAGGTGTTGCGGGTTTTTTGACCCTTGGCGCCATTGAATTGGCGCATTTCGACCTTACCATTGGTGCAATCCGTCCCTTGGGCGGCGTTGTCAATTGAGGAAACCATGAAACGCATACTGTTGTTTGTTCTGACCAACGTACTGGTCGTCGCCGTGCTGGGCATTATGGCCAGCTTGCTGGGCGTGAATCGCTACCTGACGGCCGGCGGCCTCAACCTGAGCGCCTTGCTGGGTTTCGCCCTCATTATGGGTTTTGGTGGTGCCACCATCTCCTTGCTCATCAGCAAGCCCATGGCCAAGTGGACCACGCCCGGCCTGCGCGTGCTCAATCAGCCGCAAAACGCGGACGAGGCCTGGATTGTGGAAACCGTGCGCAAGCTGTCAGAAAAGGCTGGCGTGGGTATGCCCGAAGTGGCGATATTTGACGGTGACCCCAACGCCTTTGCCACGGGTGCCTTCAAGAACTCGGCCCTGGTGGCTGTTTCTACCGGACTTTTGCGCGGCATGACCCAAGAGGAAATCGAGGCCGTGATTGGCCACGAGATCGCCCACGTGGCCAATGGCGACATGGTCACCATGACCCTGATCCAGGGTGTGATGAATACCTTTGTGGTGTTCCTCAGCCGCGTGATTGGCTATGCGGTGGACAGCTTTCTGCGCAAGGGCGACGACCGCAACTCCGGCCCCGGCATTGGCTACATGATCACCACGGTGGTGCTGGACATCGTGCTGGGCTTTGCCGCTGCCATGGTGGTGGCCTGGTTCTCGCGCCACCGCGAATTCCGTGCCGATGCCGGCTCGGCCCAGCTACTGGGTCGCAAGCAGCCCATGATCAATGCCCTGGCCCGCCTGGGCGGTATGGCGCCAGGCGAATTGCCCAAGAGCGTGGCGGCATTCGGCATTACCGGCGGCATTGGCAAGCTGTTCTCGACCCATCCACCGATTGAAGAACGCATCGCCGCTTTGCAACACCAGCAGGCTTGATTGCGCCTTCAAGGGCGTTCACAAAGGCGCTGCGCCACGGCCTCAGCAACGCGGATGCCGTCTACCGCCGCCGACAGGATGCCGCCGGCATAGCTGGCACCTTCGCCCGCCGGGTACAGACCCCGCGTGTTGCTACTTTGCAAGTCCTCTCCGCGCGGCATCTTCAGGGGTGACGAGGTGCGTGTCTCCACCCCGGTCAACACCGCGTCCGCCATGTCAAAACCCTTGATCTTCTTGCCAAAGACCGGCAGCGCCTCGCGGATGGCCGCAATGGCATAAGCCGGCAGGCTGGGGGCCAGGTCGCCCAGTTTGACGCCTGGCTTGTAAGACGGCTGCACGCTGCCAAACGCGCTGGAAGGGCGTGCGGCAATGAAATCCCCCACCAGTTGGCCCGGCGCCTCGTAACTGCTGCCGCCCAGGGTATAGGCGTACGATTCGAGCTGGCGTTGCAGGGCAATACCCGAGAGCGGATGCGCCGCCTGGGGATCGTGGGCGCGCAACTGTGCGGCTTGCCGCGCGTATAGCGTACCTTTGTCCACGCCAAAGGCCTGGATGAAGATGGCGGCATCTTGTGGGTAATCAGCTGGGTCAATGGCCACCACAATGCCGGCGTTGGCGTTGCGTTCGGCGCGGGAATACTGGCTCATGCCGTTGGTCACCACGCGCCCCGGCTCGGACGTGGCCGCCACCACCGTGCCGCCAGGGCACATGCAAAAGCTGTACACCGCGCGCCCGTTGGCCGCGTGGTGCACCAGCTTGTAGTCGGCAGCACCCAGCAGCGGGTTGCCGGCGTGTCGCCCCCAGCGGGCGCGGTCAATCACGCTTTGCGGATGCTCAACCCTAAAACCCACCGAAAATGGTTTGGCCTGCATGGCAACACCGCGCTCAAACAGCATGGCAAAGGTGTCGCGGGCGCTGTGGCCCAGCGCCATCACCACCTGGCTGGCGGGTATTTCCGCAACCACACCGTTTGTAGAATTTTCTACCACTAGCCCTCGTAGAATATACGTACCGCGCTCTTCTTTTAGTAGCACATCAATCACCCGCTGCTCAAAGCGCACCTCGCCACCCAGGGCGATGATTTGCTCACGAATGCTCTCCACCACCTTCACCAGCTTGAAGGTGCCAATGTGGGGATGGGCCTCGTACAGGATCTCGGGCGGCGCACCGGCCTTGACAAACTCTTCCATCACCTTGCGGCCCAGAAAACGCGGGTCTTTGATCTGGCTGTAGAGCTTGCCGTCGGAAAACGTGCCGGCGCCACCCTCGCCAAACTGCACGTTGCTCTCCGGTTTGAGGGTGTTGTTGCGCCACAGGCCCCAGGTGTCTTTGGTGCGCTGGCGTACCGTGGTGCCGCGTTCCAGAACGATAGGGCGGAACCCCATTTGCGCCAACAACAACGCGGCAAACATGCCGCAGGGGCCAAACCCCACCACCACCGGGCGCTCGGTCAGCTTGGCTGGTGCATGGCCCACAGGGTGGTAGGCCATGTCGGGTGTGGGGCCGATGTGGGGGTGCTTTTCAAACTGCTGTAGCAGTGCGGCCTCTTGCTCTGGGGCGGCCAGCGCCAGGTCCACGGTATAGACCACCAGCAACTCGGCCTTGCGGGCGTCAAAGCTGCGCTTGAAAACCTGCAGCGTGGCAATGTACGCCTCGGTAATGCCCAGCGCCTGTGCCGCCAACGCAGTGAGCGCTGCAATGGGGTGGGGCGCGGGTGCCCGGTCTGCGTCAGTTTCGGTGGGGGCGTCAGAGGCGCGACGGGCCTCAACTGGCACGGCAGAGAGTGGGAGTTTGAGTTCGGTGATGCGGATCATGTTGGCAGGCTCGTGTTTATCAAGCAGGGCGCATTTTACGTGGCGGGGCTGACTGGGCCTGCCGCGGGCTTGCCTTGTGGCGCGGCGTCGCCTAGGATGGGGCAGGAGGCCAAGGGCCCCGTGTCTAGGTATGTGAAGGAGACTATTGTGCTGCGATCCATCATGGCGTTGGGGTTGGCCGGACTGCTGCTCGGCGGATGTGCTTCAGTGCGTGTCGTGGAGAGCGAAGTCCAGACGTTTTCAACCCTTGGCGTGCTGCCTGCACAGGCGACGTTCCGCTTTGAACGGCTGCCCTCGCAGCTGGTCCAGAACAAGCGCCAGGACGAGCTGGAGCGTGTTGCCGAGCAGGCCTTGCTTCAGGTTGGCCTGCGCCGTAACGACGCAAATGCCCACTACAACGTGCAACTCGGCGTGCGGGTGGAGCGTGAAGACCGCGTGGACTGGAACGATGCCTGGTGGTATGGCAGGGGATTTCCGGGGCCACGCTTCGGGCACATGAGCCGCTGGCCTTCACCGTGGGTACGTAGCACGTCCTGGTTCCAACGCGAGATCAGCCTGACCCTGCGCGACAACGGGACCGGGCAGGTGGTGTATGAAACACATGCCACCCAGGAAGATGCGTGGAGCGATACCTTGAATCTTCTGCCGGCCATCTTCAGCGCAGCCCTGACTGACTTTCCGGCGGGCACTCAGGGTTCGCGTCAGCGCAAGGTGGAACTGCAGCCCCCGGTACGCTAAGCGCTTCCGTAACCGTTCAGCAGGTTCGCTTGGCAGTGAGACGATCTGGGGCCTGGGCTGTCTTGCCACCATGATGAGCATCCAAAGGTATTACCATGGTAGTATTTGTGGGCTAAAACACTTCGTCATCG
>Ga0138256_10009791_pt1 | contig 10057 bp, 11 predicted proteins | sample KNB2016incub_MG_FD_105486 | JGI IMG/M metagenome (GOLD analysis project Ga0138256, IMG submission 105486) | Active sludge microbial communities from wastewater in Klosterneuburg, Austria - KNB2014incub_MG | ecosystem: Engineered > WWTP > Activated sludge > Unclassified | place: Austria...
ACCGCGCGCACGCGCTCGTCGTCGGTGAAGCGCTGCTCGGACAGCACGATCTTGCCGTTACGCTCGATGTAGATGGTGTCGGGGTCGACCACCATGATTTCCGAGACGGAGGGATCGGACAGCAGGTGCTCGAGGGGGCCCAGCCCCAGCGCTTCGTCGGCCAGCTCGCCGACCAGGCGATCGCGCTCCACGGTCTGCGGAATGCGAACGCCCATCAGCTCGACGATGCGACGCAGTGCCGAGATGACCTTGGGGCGCATCGACGGGTCGTCGAGCTGGTTGGCCTTGATGGCAGCCAGGTCGAGGTGCTCGAGCAGCTGGCGATGGATCTCGCGGCGCAGCTCGTTGACCGCCTCTTGCTCGGGGGTGCGCTTGCGGCGCCCGCCGGTGGTGGTGGCGCCGGCGTGGCCAGCGGTGGCACCGCCCACCCCTTGGGTGGTGGCAGCGCCGGGGCGATGGGTGGTGTCCGCGAACGCCGGCGCCGGCGGCGGGCGCGACGGCCCTCCCCGCGCATCCATGCCCGGCTGCGGCGGCTGCGGATGCTGCGGCGCGCTGGGGTGGTGGTGCGCGGGCTGCGAGGGGAACGGCGGCCGCGCGGGGGGCGGCGGGGGCCCGGGCAGCTGCGATGGCCCAGGCATCTGCGGCATCCCGGCCGCGGGGCGGTTCATCGGCGGCGGCATCTGCGACCCGCCCCGCACCGTGCCGTCGGCCAGATCGTCGCGGGGCGGCGCGCCGGCGCTCTGGAAGGTGAGCGTGTGGTCGCCCACCACGATCGGTGTGCCGAAGGGCACCCACACGCTGGTCTTTCGCAAGAGCTGGTCGCCCGCCAGCGTGCCGTTGGTCGAGCGATCTTCGACCCGCACGGCCTGGCCACTGAACTCGACCACGGCGTGCTGCCGCGAGATCAGGTCGCTCTTGATGCGCAGCCCGCACTCGGGATCGCGCCCGATGGACAAGAGCCCGTTCGCGCGGAGCTGAATCGTGCGCTTGCCCCCCGACTGCGACTCGATGACGACCAAGACGTTCATGACCCGACGCTCAGCCAGACGGCTCCGGGGCCTGCCCCGGGGAAGTCCGGGGCTACTTGTGCACCTTGCGCCACTGTTGGGGGCGCTTGTTGTAGGCGTTCACCGCCTCGATGTCCCCGGAGTACTCCTCGAACTGACTGAGCGCGCCATTGACGATCTCGATGGCAGGCTTCGGCACCGACTCGACGGCGGTGGGGATGATGAACAGGGCGCCCTCGACGTCTTCCGCCGAGTCGCGGTGCGAGCCGAACAGCACGCCGAGCACCGGGATCTCGCTCAAGATGGGCAAGCCGCGGATGTCGTGGCGGCGGTTGGTCGAGCGGATGCCCGACAGCACCAGCGACTGCCCGAGCTTGAGCCGCACCAAGGTCTTGAGCTTCGAGACGTTGCGGCCGGGCAGGTTGGTCGACTCGACCGGTGGGGTCAGGTCCGAGACGTCGGCGTCGACCTGGATCTCGAGCTCCCCCGTCTGCTCGTCGAGCCGCGGCAGAACCTCGACCTTGGTGCCGAAGGTGATCTCTTTGATGTTGGCGCTGAGGCCGGAAGAAATCGGGAAGTTCTGCTCGCCGCCGGCCTCCCACATGGCCTTGGTGCCGTTGACGGTGATCACCGTGGACTGCTTGAGCACCTTGGCCCAGCCGCGGCGCGACGCGATGTCCAGCGCCGGCAGGGGTTGGCTGACCACCGAGGCTTCGGCCGTGGTGGTGGTCCCCGCCAAGAAGTCGTAGGTGAATTGGCTCTCGACCACGCCGGGGCCGCCGATGCGTGAGGGCCAGTCGACGCCCACCGCATAGCCCGAGGTCTTGTCGTAGCGGATGAAGAAGAAGTCGAGCCGGATGTTGACCTTGCGGTCGGCCACGCCGCCGCCGCCGGCCACCACCAGCGACTCGACCTGCCCGGGGTAGAGCGCGGCGATCTTCTCGATGCGCTTGGCGTCACCCTCGCTGGCCACGCCGCCCTCGATGAAGAACCGCGCACCCACCCGGCGCACGCGCACGCCGGGCATCTCCCCCAGAAGCTGGGTCAGCTCGCGGCGGACCGCGTCGGGCGACCGCGCGAAGACGTTGATCACCCAGGTGACGGTCGAGTCGTCCTTGTTGATCAAGAGCAGCGTCGTGGTCCCCGGCTTCTTTCCGGCGACCACGAACTTGGCGTTGTCGGTGGTCAGCTTGACCTCGACCACGCCCTTGACGCCCTCGGAATAGTTCTTCACCCCGGCCGCCGGAATGGTCTTGTTCTCGCCCACCACCAGGGTGAGCTCGTTCTGCCCTTCGGCGTCGGGCGAGCCGCTGGTGCCCTCGTCTTGAGCCCAGGTGGGCCCCGCGCACAGCATCAAACTCGCCGCGAGAAGGAACGCTAGTCGCTTGATCATCACTTCGCCTTCAGCTCGACGGGCCCGAGCTTTCGAGCCCCTTGGATGGTGGTGCGGATGACTTTGTCCTCCAGCGCCGTAGAGGGCATGTCGGGGATGCCGTCTTGCACGGTCTGGTCGTCGGGGTTGCGCAGCGCCACCAGCAGCTTGCCGCGCTCCGAGGCCAGCGAGAGCAGCTGCGCTTCTTGCAGGCTGACGCTGAGCGTGAGCACCATCTCGCGGCGCTCGTCCTTGGTATCGGTAATTTTTTCCGGGGCGGTCTCGAGCCCGACCGCCAGTGCCAGCACCTTCTGCAAGAGCACGACCGCGTTTCGCTTGTCGGCCTCGCCGGGCATGCTGGCGATCACGTCGACGTAGTCGCCGGGCTGGATCATCGCGAAGCTCTTGTCACCGCTCTCGGCCACGATCGAGACGGCGCGGGCGCCGGGCTGCACCAGCGAGGACAGGTCGCGGCGCTCGTCGGCGGCGATGGCCAGATCGGTCCACATCAGGGTCTGGCTGGCTTCGACCTTGGTGCCCAGGCGCAGGCCGACGACCTTCGGCTTCTCCACCGCCTTGACCGCGCGGTCCTCGACGTAAGCCAACGGAACCTCACGGGTGGTCAGCTGGTCCTCGGCGATCGCCGCCCCCGGCTCCATGGCCTTGACCGCCATCAGAAGCCGGACGCGCTCGCCGCCGGAGGCCTCTTGCTCGAAGCGGGAAAGGTAGAGCAGCAGGAGGAGGACGCCGATCACGCCGACCACGAGCGAAATGAGCAACGCCCTCTTGTTCATGCGCGGACCTCAGTATCGCCTCGTTCTGCCAGAGATGGAATCCTCCAGCCGGCCTTCATGGGCGACAGATCTAGCACGTCGGGTCCGGGGATCCGGGCGCTAAAACCCGGTGCCGAGGTCGGACCCGCACGCACGCGGGCCCACTGCACGGACTGGCAGGCGGCTCAGAACCCGCGCGTTTCCAGGGCAGACACCAGGGTGCGGTCGCCGTTCTGGTCCGCAACCACCACGACATCGACGCCGCCACGGCTGAAGTAGCGCGCCTCGGGAGCGTCCTCGCCGATGAACACCTGCTCGTAGCCCTTGGCGGTCATCTCTTTCTCGTAGCCGGCCAAGATCTCCTTCGCGGGCGCCTTGGACTCGTACACGCGAATGCCGTGGGGGCGCCCCTCGGCCGACGCCGACAGGTAGCGCACCGCGCTCGGCGGGCGCGGCACGTTCGCCGAGTCGGCACCGGGCGAGTCCGCACCTTCGCTGGGCGGCACCATCGCGTTCACCTTGAAAGAGCCGTCGGTCCAGACGGTGAGCACGTGGGTGGAGCCGTCGTCCAGCTTGCGAACGTACGCATAGCGGAGCAGCCCAATCTCGGCGAGATCCCAGGACTCGGCAAACGCGGCGAAGCCGTCCCAGAATCGACGGTCGGCGCGGGCGGGGTTCTTCACCGTGCAGGCGATCACGCCATCGTCTTTGGTCTCTTGGCGAAGCACGCCGTAGTTCAGACGAGCCGCTTCCTTCGCCAGCGTCGGGTCCGAGAGCACGCCTTGGACCTCGCGCAGGTCGCGCGGGACGGCACCCTCTTCCTTGCAGAGGCCCTCGAACTTGTCGAGCACCTGCTTCATCGACAGGCTGGTAGTGGCGCTGGCAATGTCGAGGGCCTGGCCGTTGAGGGACAGCCGCTCGGACGACTTGGTGAACTCACCCAGCTTCGACAGCTGCCGACCGGTGACCAGCGCCTGCTCCGAGATGCTGCCGTGGGCCGAGCGCGCGGCGAAGCCCGCGCTCACCAGCGAGATCACCGAGAGGTAGGCGCCAACGCGCAGCACGCCGCGCACCCGGGGCGTGAAGACGACCGAGAGCACCCGGCGCGGCATGCCCCACCAGGAGCGGGCGACTCGTCTTTCTTCGTACGAACGCGCCATCTCGTCCTCGTCAGATCAGGCTCGCCAAGAGCGCACCCACCGCTCCGGCGCCCAGCACGATCAGGAAGTAGGTCTTCCCGTTGTCGTTCTTCTTGGGCTCGTTGCACCGCATGTGCATCTTGCCCACCATCGTGTAGCTGTTGCCTCCGATCACGTTGGGGAACTTCGCGTCCCGCGTCTTGGTGATGGTCGGGTAGCCCGAGTCCTTGAAGACGTCGTTGCCCAGACCGAAGCTCGACCCGCCCTGCTCTTGCGCACCGCTGATGTCCGGCGCGGCCCCCGAGCCCGAGTCGCCCACGTTCTGACCGATGTCACCGGAGATGTCGCCGCTGCCGCTGCAGTACTGAATCGCCGTCTGCCAGCCGGCCAGGCGCGCCTCGTCCATCACGCCGATCTTGGCCTTCTGGAAGGTGACCGCCGCCCACAAGCAGGCGAACTGGATGACCATGAAGGCGGCGATGATGGCCGACTCGGTCATGGCAGCGCCGCGCCGCCTGCGCCGGGCTCGAGCGCGCTGGAGCACTTCCGCGGAGTTCAATGGATGACCTCCCACGATGGCATCACCCAACCGTCGATCGCCGAGTCGACCCCTTTGCCCAGGCCGCCGACCACGGTGTCTTTCAGCTTGTCCGCCAGCTGGTCGTACAGGTCCTTCCCCAGCCCACCCAGAATGATGCTGGTCCCGCCGTTGACCTTGCTGTCGATGAACTTGGTGTCGACGTACTTCTTCATCACGTCGAACAGCTTGCCCAGACCGAGTTGCCCCAGGTTGATGCCGCTGACGGCGAAGCGACGCAGGCGCGCCCGCCAGTACATCTTCCACATGCACTCTTTCTTCAGCTCGGTCCAGGCGCCCTTGTCGTCGAAGTAGAACTCGGCCTGCGCGAAGCGCCAGTTGCCCCAGCCGGCGTCCACCTTGGGCATCTGCCCGGTCTTGGTGGCGACCGCCAGCCCCTTGTCCACGTTGCGCGGCCACTTCTCGTCGCCGCCCGTGAAGCCGAACACCTGGAACCAGATCGAGCCGTGGTCAGCGCCCTCCCAGATGTCTTTGGGCGTCTTGTTCTTGGTGTTCGAGATGCCCCCACCCTTGGGGTCGAAGCCGCTCTCGTTCATCTTGTCTTTGGCCGCCTGGTTGCCGTCCTTCTTGCAGTTGGCGGTGTTGAAGTCGCCCATCCCGCCGCCCAGGTCGGTGCAGTACTTGGACATGCACGGGGTCTGCTTGTCCTTCTCGACGTCGCCGCTGCACTGCGGGTAGCTGTTCCCGCTCTTCACCTTGTCGGCGCAGTCCTTCTTCTGATTGGAGCAGCCCTCGTTGACCTGCTCCTTGATCTTGTTGTCCATGACCTCTTGGATGTTGCTGGCACCTCCGCCGCCACAGAAGTAGCCGCTGAAGGTCCCGGCAAGGGCACCCGCCGCCCACTGCAGTGGCTTGCGGATGAACCCGGGGATCCAAGACATGCCGTGCTCGACGGCCAGCTCCGCGCTCTTCTTGCAGAACTTGTCCCACTCCATTTCCTGCACGGGCAGGCCGAGCTTCTTCTTCGAGGGGACGAAGGGCACCAGCGACGGGCTGAGGGCCATGCCGCTGGTGACGAGCGGGGTGTACTGCTTCGAGACCTTGTTGCCCTTGTAGGCCCCGACGAACGGCGTGGTGATGGCCACGACCTTCTGGAAACCACTGAGAGCAGGCAGGATCTTGTCCAGCGCTTTCTCGTACTTGTTGGCGCCCTTGACCAGGCCCTGCTCGATCTTGACCATCGGCTGCATGGCGGCGGCGCACACGCCCGAGAGCGGGCAGAACACCGTGGCCGCGATGCAGATGCCGCACGCCACGATGGCGATGCCCAGCATCACGATCAGCATGCGCATCATGATCAGCACCGCCAAGAGCGCCGCCATGATCAGGTTGATGAACACCAGGATGTTCATGCCGCGGGCGTGGACACCGGCAGAGGTGTATGCCACGGCGTCGGCGGCGTCTTGCAGGCGCTCGCGATAGACGATCGCGTTGCCCATGCCGATCACGTAGAAGACGCCGGCCGCGAGCAGCGCGGCCATGAACACACCGGCGATCATGATCGCGCCGCTCTGATCGCTCTTCAGGTTGCCGCGGTCGGCACCACAGCGCTGCATGCGCCGCTCGGGCCGCCCCACCCACAGCAAGAAGCGGTCAAGGATATTCATAGTCCGCTCCATGAACGACCATCTTGGCTTCGGCGGCGACCGTGGTCATGCCAGCGAACCCGCAGATCACCTTGTCCGCCACCGGCAACCGGCAGCGATACGGCACCTCGACACGCACGGTCACGACCTCTTCGCGACCGAAGGCCTTCTTCTCTTTGCCGTCCGAGCCGCGCAACGTCACCTGCGCGAGCGGCCAGAGCAGGCTGCGGTTTCCGCCAAGGCCCATCTGCACGGCCCGCTCGATGGCGTCCTTGCGCTTGCCCTTGAACTCGCCAATCCCCGCCTTGTCGTAGTTCTTGGGGTCGTCCGGCAGCACCACGGCGGCGGCTCGAGCTCCCAGGTAGGCGGCGTTCATGGTGACCAGCTTGCCGGCGTAGATGCCGACCGACTGCATCAGGCACCAGAACCCGAAGAAGATGGGGAAGAACGCACCGAGGAACTCGACGTAGACGGCGCCCCGCTTGTCGCTTTTCAGGCCGCGTTGCGGCTGACGGCTGGGACGGCTCACGCTGGTTCCTCCTTTCACTCGTTCTCCGACTACTGCGTTCAGACCCTCCAGTGCAGAAGCAGCGCTATGAGGGTCGCTACGAAAATCGAAGGCCCGAACCTGAGCTCCGACATCATCTCGGTCGTGAGCTCTCGCCGCTTGGCCTTCGGAACGAACACGTTGCGCACGAGCAACAGGCTGTTTCCGAGGGTCTTCAGCAGCTTGCCTTCGTAGGCCAACCTCACCGGGGCGTAGAGCGCAGCGACGATGAACGAGTACATCTCCATTTCGATGCCGATCATCGGCCTGAGTATCGCTCCCATGGCCCCGAGTAGCTTGACGTCACCTCCTCCGATGGCTCCGGAGCGATACAAGAAGATCGGTATCACTCCGCATGTGATCACTCCCAGAATCGAAAAAGCGAATCCCTGCCCCGCCGCCCCCCAGCCTTCGCGCGCCAAGCCGAAACCCGCGTGGGCGAACGGCGCGACCGCCAAGGCTCCGAAGTTCAGCCAGTTCGGGATCTCTCCGGTTCGCCAATCGAACCAGGCTGCCAGGCCCGCCACGAGAATTGCGGCAAGTAGGAAATATTGCTCGCCGTACATTCTCGAGGTCCGTCGTGGCGCGCCGAGTCACGAGGCCCCGGCGCGCCGACAGCGACCCTATCAGAGTCCCTTGATGACCTTGGCCTTCTCGTCCGTCTTGTCGTTCAGGTTGGTGCCGAACGTGCGGAAGGCGGCAATGGCGATCAGCGCGATGACTGCCACCACGATGATGTACTCGACCATGTTGGCGCCGCGCTTGTCTTGAATCAGACGACGAATCTTGTCCATGTTGATTACCTCGTGTCCTGTCCGGTTCGCCGGTTTTGGTTTCAAGGGAAGGGTGAGAGAATGATGGCCTGGGAGCGTTCGTAGTTCGCCACCAGGCTCGGGCCGAGCCCGAGGATGGCCGCCGCGAAGCCGATACAGACCGTCCCGAGCAAGACGACGTACTCCGTCATGATCGCCCCGCGGCCATTGCTGGCCAGGGACCCCAGGCGGCGTCGGCGGTTCGGGGAGGGCTGCATCGACTTCGTGAGGGTGTCGTTCCCGGGCTCTCCGACACTCCTGACCTTCGATACGGAAGGTAGCAGGAAGGCTTCCCTGGCTGCAACAAGAAATCGACCGGAACCTCGCGATTTTTTTCAGTATTTTGCCGCCGACGCCGAAAAATTCCAGCCGGCTTGCGGGGTCGTCCGACGGGCTCGGAATGTTGAAATGACGACGGCCCCCCCGGATGCTTCCGGAGGGGCCGAGAAGACGCCGCGCCGCCTTCAGATCGGGGTCGGGCCCTTGGGCTTCGCCTTGCCGCCGCGCACCTTCTTCTTCTCGACCTTGAATTTCTGGTCGAACACGAAGACGTCGTCGGCCTGTTTCACCTCGAAAGTCGCGGTGGGGTTCTGCGGGCGCAGGTCCTTCCCGCCGTCGCCCTCGGTGGCGATGGACAGCTGGAACACCTGGTTGGGTGGAACCTCGAGGAAGACATGGGCGGCGCCGGACGCGTCGGTGCGCGCCGCCTCTTTGCCCAGGTACATCACGGGGAGGTTGGCTCCGGAATCCGCCCGCACTGCAACCACGACCGTCCGGGACGACTTGATGCAATCCACCTGGTATTCCGGCCGTTGCGTGGGGTCGCTGGTGTTCCTGAGCACGACCGACACCGGCTTGGACGGGCTGGTGAAACCGGTCGGGCACTTCACCGTGAGGTCGTAGACCTCGCCCTCGGCGCCCTTGAGGCGGAAGTTCACCAGGCCGGCGTCGTCCGTGACGCCGACCTTCTTCTGCTTGTACCAAACGTCGGCGCCCTTGAGGGGCTGCCCCGGATCGCCGAAGACCTTCACCCGCGCTTCGAAGGGCTTGGGCTCGGGCCGCTTCAGCAGATCGCAGCCGAGCAGGGACACCGAAGCGAGAGCCGCTACGACCCAAATTGGGCGCACCATTCGGGGGATCATATCACCGCGGGGGGCCGGATCCACCTGGCTCGGCGTGCAGCGGGTCTCCGGCCACCAGCCAGGCCCACTCGGCAGCCGTGCCCTGGGCGACCTCGGCGTCGAGCACCACGCCGCGATCGCCCAGATCGCGCAGCTTCGTCTCGAGGCCGGCGCCATTCGCGAACAGCCAGTACTTGCCGCTGGCCGCGCGGCTGGCGGCATCGGACACGACCCAGAGCACGCGCTGGCCACCCGAGCGGGCGTAGACGGCGGCGTTTCCGGCGGACCAGAGATCGGGCCCCGCGCCCACCAGCGCCAGTCGATTGAAGAAGGTCGGCTCGGAGCGTGCGATCTCGAGCGCGGGCCGCACGCCGGCGCCGAACGCCGCCAGCACCACCGGACCGCTGGCAACATGACGGCCGAAGCGTGCCTTGAGGGCCTTGAGCGCCGCCCGGAGCTCACGCTCGACCTCGTCGCGAGCTCCCCACCCGAAGCGGTCAGCGGTCAGCGCCTTGCCGCGAGGACACAGAACGAATGCGCGGCTTCGGGAGATGCCGGTCCAGGTGCCGCACGCCCACTCGGGGCGGTCGTCGCCACCGTGCAGCGCGATCACCACCGGGCGCGGCTCCGCGGCGCCGAGCGGAACGGCCGCCGGCGAGCTGGGAAAGCCGGGCACCTCGAGCTCGACCAGCCACCCGTCCGCCGCCAGCGGCTCGAGCCGGGGCGCCGGAGCGGCCGCGCTGGCCGTCGGCGCCGGGGGTCGGCCGCGCCGGGAAAACCGGGTCAGGCCAAGGACCGCGCCGGCGAGCGCCACGAGCGCTGCGGCGATCACCACCCGATGGCGAGCGTCACTCACAACCGCAGCCGCCCCTCGACCACGTCGCGGTAGCGCTCGACATCGAGAGCGACGTAGCCCTCGTCGGTTCGGACGAAGAGCGGGTCCTGGATCTTGCCCGGATCCACGCCGTCGAGACGCAGTTGCGTCTTCTGGATCTTGAAGGTGCCGGTCGTGGACAGGCGCGGCAAGAGGCGCACGAACCGCGGCTGCGCGTAGCTGGGCAGCCCTTGCGCCGCCTGCCAGAACCCTCGAATGTCGAAGCTG
>Ga0138256_10009792_pt1 | contig 10057 bp, 10 predicted proteins | sample KNB2016incub_MG_FD_105486 | JGI IMG/M metagenome (GOLD analysis project Ga0138256, IMG submission 105486) | Active sludge microbial communities from wastewater in Klosterneuburg, Austria - KNB2014incub_MG | ecosystem: Engineered > WWTP > Activated sludge > Unclassified | place: Austria...
CTTGTCCGGAAGGGAAAAAATTACCATTGATGGTTGCCCATTGGCATGCTCTAAGGCATGCCTGGGTAATCATTCATTGCAGCCTGCCATGCATTTTGAATTGACAGGTATGGGGGTTAAAAAATTACAGCATCCAGATTTTGAAATAGCCAAATATGATGAAGTTTTTCATATAATTAAAAACACAATGAATGAATTATATAAACTGACTTGATCGGCGGCAGCCAACATGAAAAAGATGAAGAACCATAAGACCCCCGCCGAATCCAGGATCATCAAAACAGAGGTCGTTTGTCCGAATGATACTAACCCGATGGGTATGTTACAAGGCGGTCGCCTGGTAGAGTGGATGGACATTGCCGCAGCTGTTTGCGCTCAAACCCATGCTGAGAAAATATGTGTTACAGTTTCCATCAACGAAGTGGATTTCAACAAATCTGCAATGCTTGGTGATATCATAACAATAAAAGCAACGATTACAAGGGCTTTTAATACTTCCATGGAGGTATTTGCTCAGGCATTTGCAAGGCACGTACTGGCCGGAAATACAAATCTGATCAGCGAAGCCTATTTCACTTTTGTGGCACTGGATGGGGAGGGAAAGGCATCACGGATACGTGCCATTAAGCCTACAGGCAAAAACGAAAAAGAACAATATACCGGTGCCTCACACAGGAGAGTGCAACGCATTCATCGCAAAAAGATAAGCTGCTAAACTGTAAAATTATGAATGAAACTATTATTCATTTCCTGGAACAACAGAACTGTGCCTCCGTTTGCTGCATGGACGAAGAAGGAAGACCTTACTGTTTCAGTTGTTTTTATGCATTCAACAGTCAGGAGGGATTGATCTATTTTAAATCATCTTCAAATTCACATCATACCCAGCTGATGAAGAAAAATCCTTTCGTTGCCGGGACTGTTTTACCAGACAAATTAAATAAACTTACTATTAAGGGAATACAATTTGAAGCAATTGTTTTAGATACACAGCAGCCTCAGGTAAAGAAGAGGTTGAACAACTATTATAAAAAACACCCCGCTGCATTGGCAATGCCCGGTGATATCTGGATACTTCAGATCGAATATATAAAAATGACAGACAATACATTGGGTTTTGGAAAAAAGATCATTTGGAACCGGCTAAAAAAGATTGAGAAAGCAACTGTCATTTATTGAATGGAAATTTATTAACATAAAAACAAAAAATATGAAAAAAGTACAATGGGCGCTTTTATTGTTTTATCTCACTTCTTTCACTATGGCCGCTTATTCCCAACCGGCTGACACATGGAAAGAAATGGAAGGGTTTCATACCGTGATGAGCACAACATTTCATCCGGCCGAAGAAAATAATCTGCAGCCACTAAAAGAGAAAGCAGCAGCGTTACTGGCTGCGGCAAAAGCCTGGAAAAAATCAACTGTTCCCCAGGGATACAATGCCGCTTTAACAAAACCGGTACTTAAAAGACTGGTTAAGCAATGCAGTATTATTAATACAGCCGTTAACGAAAGAAATTCAGATGCTGAATTGAAAAAACTGATCACAGAAGCGCATGAAATATTTCATGAGTTAAAGGAGAAATGCAAAAAGCCAGACACTGATTAGTTTCTTGTATACAATTTCAATTACACTTATTCCTTTACATGATTCAATCACCACAACATACGTTTCACATACCGGTAATGGGCCTTGCCTTTACCATTGATACCCCTGTGAAAGTAGCAAGATTCGGGATATCATCTGTTATTTCAATAGTAGAGAGCAGGTTGATAGAAATGATGAGAAAGCATTATTACCCATCAGTTAACAGGGAATATTTTCCCATTTCCACACAGGAAGATGATTTCAGGGCAAAGCGGATTACCGATTACCTGAATCTTGTCAATACTATCGTACAAACGCAGGTGGAAAAATTGAAACAGGCCGCTTTTGAAAAGGGATCAGAAATAGTAAAGTATTTTGAAATGCTGCCGGATAACAGCACGTTGAAACAGTTGTATATTAAAATGACCGGTAGCACCGATCCGCATGAAAAAGAAACGATTGAAGAGTATCTGCGTACCCAGATCCACCCGGGAAGTATTGATGTAAACATCATGACAAAAACAGACCGGAATAATTATACTAAAAAAGGTGATCTGCTTGAAGAGGGTTCGGATGCCCTTGCAGCGCTGAGAGGATATGCCAAAAGCGAGCTGGAAAATTCTTCTGTAATATTCTCTGCCGGTACCAATCTCAGGCTTTATAATTATCTTGAAAAATGGAAAACCTTTGATGTGAATGATGACGGGGGATTTACAAAAAAAGTAGTGATAAAAGTAAGTGATTACCGTTCCGCTCTCATTCAGGGAAAATACCTTGCCAAAAAGGGTATTTGGGTAAGCGAATTCAGGATAGAGTCGGGATTAAATTGTGGCGGACATGCTTTTGCAACAGAAGGTCACCTGTTGGGGCCCATATTGGAAGAATTTAATACAAAGAGACAGGAACTTACTGATACCCTTTTCGATATTTATAATAAGGCAATAATACAAAAACAGCACAGGAAGTTTGTTTACCCTCCCCAGGTAATTTTTTCTGTACAGGGGGGTATTGGTACACATGAGGAAGATGAATTTCTGCACAGGACTTACCATATGAAAAGTACAGGCTGGGGCACTCCTTTTTTATTAGTTCCTGAAGCCACCACTGTTGAAGAAGAAACGTTAGACCTTTTATGCGCTGCAAAAGAGGAGGACCTGGTTTTGAGCAGAAACTCTCCCTTTGGAATCCGGTTCCATTACCTGAAAAACACCAGTGCAGAAAAAGAAAAACTTGAGCGGATCAGAAAAGGCATTCCCGGAAGTCCATGTACCGAAAAGCACCTGGCATTTAATACAGAATTTACTACAGTGCCCATTTGCACAGCTTCCCGAAAGTACCAGAAACTGAAAATTGCACGGTTACAATCATTGAACCTGCCGGAGCCTCTTTATAAAAAACAATTACAGGATGTGCTTGATAAAGAATGTTTGTGTGTGGGGCTTAGTAATTCGGCAGCCATCCATTATAACCACACTTTCATAAAAAACCTGAAAGCCGTAAATATTTGTCCGGGGCCTAACCTGGTCAATTTCTCTAAAGTCGTTTCATTGCAGACCATGACTGACCATATTTATGGGAGGAAAGATATTATTGCCCGTACCAACAGGCCTCATATGTTCATTACAGAATTGTTCTTATACATTGATTATTTAAAAGAAGAATTGCAAAATGACATGGAGAATGGTGAATCAAACAAAAAACAGAAATATTACACTTCTTTTTACCAAAACCTGAGAGATGGGATAATTTATTACCGTAACCTGCCGGGGCTGGCGAAAGCAAACAGGGATGCATTTCTTAAAGCACTGGAGGATGCAGGAACAGCGCTTACCCTGCTTAGCCAGCAACTAATGTTGCATTAAAACAAATATGCCAAGTGAACTTATCAAGCACATTCACTTCGTATGTTCTTACATGCTATATTATAGTTTTTCAAACCTGGCCTGGAAGAACCGCAGGTATTTTGGTTCATAGATCATCTTCATACCTTTTATTTTATTCCTTTTTTCATATACCCTTGCAGCTGATTCGGCGATCACATCCATATGCGCCTGGGTATATACACGGCGTGGAATAGTGAAACGCACCAGTTCCAGTTTGGGATAATAATTTTCACCATTGGCTTTTCTTCCTGCCGATACAATACCTCTTTCCATTGTCCTTACTCCTGAATCTAGATAAATTTCTGCAGCCAGTGTTTGTGCAGGAAAATAATCTTGTTTAATATGCGGCAGGAATTTTTTGGCATCCACAAATATGCCGTGCCCGCCGATGGGCTTAACGATCGGTACATGATATTCCATCATCTTATTACCGAGATACATTACTTGTCCAACCCTGGCCCGGATATGATCATCACTTACACTTTCGCCGATACCAATGGCCATTGCCTCCATATCTCTTCCGGCAAGCCCACCATAAGTATGCAGTCCTTCATAAACAACAACCATATTCCTTGCTTCTTCAAAAACATCCCAATCATTCACTGCGAGGAAGCCGCCAATATTTACAAGTGCATCTTTTTTGGCACTCATGGTTGCCCCGTCGGTATATGAACATATCTCCTTAACAATTTCCTTTACTGATCTTTTATCGTAACCTTTTTCTTTCTGCTGAATAAAAAAAGCATTCTCTGCCACCCTTGTCATATCGTGTATGATGCGGATGCCATGCCTGGAAGTAAATCCCCTCAGCTCTTTTAAATTCTTCATGCTGATCGGTTGTCCACCTGCCATGTTCACACTGGTGGCAATACTTACATAAGGAATTCTTTTAGCGCCATGTTTTTTTACAAGTCTTTCCAGTTTGCTGAGGTCAACATTTCCTTTGAAGGCGAATTCATTTTCCGGGTCATGGGCTTCATCAATGATGATATCTTCAAACCTGCCTCCAGCAAGTTCCTGGTGAAGCCTTGTGGTGGTGAAATACATATTACCAGGAATGATATCGCCTTTCTTAATCAGGATTTTTGATAAGATGTTCTCGGCACCACGACCCTGGTGGGTGGGGATTAAATATTTGTACCCATAAACATCCTTCACCACTTTTTCCAGGTGATAAAAATTCCGGCTTCCTGCATAGGCTTCATCACCCATCATCATGCCGGCCCATTGGCGATCGCTCATGGCAGAAGTGCCGCTGTCGGTCAAGAGGTCAATGTACACATCTTCCGACTTCAGCAGAAAAGTATTATACCCCGCTTCAAGTAATGCCTTTTTTCTCTGGCCGGGGGTTGTCATTTTCAGTAACTCCACCATTTTCATTTTATAGGGTTCGGCCCAGCTTATTTTAATATTCTTCATGTTTATCAGTTTAATTAACGGGTTTTAGTTTTGCGGTGAAATGCCTTAGTGCCGGAGCTTCTTCAGTGATCTGTAATCCTTTTATCTGGCCACGGATTTTAAATACTTCAATAATCACTTCGGCCACATAGTCGATATGACTTTGCGTGTAAACCCTTCTTGGAATGGCCAGGCGTACCAATTCCATGGCAGCGGGTATAAGTTTTTTATCTGTACCGTATTTACCAAACATCAGGGAGCCGATCTCTACCGATCGAATACCGCCTTCGGTATATAAGGCCCCCGCCAGCGCCTGCCCCGGGTATTGTTCAACAGGGATATGCGGTAGCATTTGTTTAGCATCAATATAAACGGCATGGCCTCCTGCAGGCTGCATGACCGGTACGCCTGCAGCCAGTAATTTGTTGTTGAGGTACTCAATACTTCTTATCCGGTATTGCAGGTAACTTTCATCAAGTACTTCTTTCAGGCCAATGGCAATGGCTTCAAGGTCACGGCCGGCAAGGCCTCCATAAGTAGGAAAGCCTTCGGTGATGACCAACAGGTTTCTGCATTGCATAGCCAGTTCTTTATCATACATGGCAAGGAAGCCGCCGATATTTGCAAACGCATCTTTCTTGGCACTCATAGTGCAACCATCGGCATATGAGAACATTTCATTAACGATCTCAATTATTTTTTTGCCGGCATAGCCCTGTTCCCTTTTTTTAATGAAGAAGGCATTCTCTGCAAAGCGGCAGGCATCAATGAAAAGGGGGATATGATTCGCCCGGCAGATATCTTTAACGTCTTTTATATTCTGCATGCTAACCGGTTGCCCACCGCCCGAGTTGTTGGTAATGGTTATGATACAGAGAGGGATGTTGGTAGCCCCTTTTTCGGCAATTATTTTTTTTAATCCTTCTGTATCCATATTGCCTTTGAATGATGATGGTACTGAGGGGTGAAGTCCTTCTGCACACAACAAGTCAATACCTTCAGCCCCTGTAAATTCAATATTGGCCCTTGTAGTATCAAACAATGTATTGCTTACAAAATATTTCCCCTTGCCACCGAGTATACTGAAGAGTATCTTCTCAGCTGCTCTTCCCTGGTGGGTGGGTATCACTAGTGGCATGCCGGTGATATCCTGTATGGTCTTTTCAAAATGAAAAAAACTTGGGCTGCCTGCATAAGATTCATCCCCTTTCATGATGCCTGCCCACTGGTTGCTGCTCATCGCTGAGGTACCACTGTCGGTCAGCAGGTCTATCAATACATCATCGGCATGTATATAAAAGAGGTTGTGAAAAGCTTTTCCCAGGATGTTTTTTCTTTCTTCCTTGCTATTGAAATATATGGGTTCAACAGATTTTATACGGAAGGGTTCAATGATGGTTTGCATACAATGATTGATTGATGAAAAATGGGGGAGTCACTGCCAACAGGCACGGAAGATGATCAGGAAGGTCGGTTGATGATATTTTTCCAAAGTTGCATGCGGCAAATGTAGCGTTAATGCCTGCGGCGGCAAATGATTTATGTCAGTGCACTCAAAAACAGGTATCAGGTATTTTAAGGAAGCAGGATACTGCTTACTTAAATGGGTTCTCATTTGATCATTTTAAAGCGGGATCGCCGGTATCAATGCGATACCGGTTGATTCGCCAATAGTTTTTCGGCAAGCGGGAATAATAAATTATTCTCCAGGTGTACATGCTTGTGCAGGTCTTCTTCAAATTCTTTTAATTCTGCAAGACTAACCCTGAAAGTAGTGCATGCATCGGCAGGCGGGGTATAGCTGTTCGTAAGCTGCCTGATCTTGTAAAGTATTTCGCCGGCCTGGTCATGTTCCATTTCCATTACCTGGATCGGGCCGGCAATATACCCTTCAGTAAATTTTCTGTTCTGCCGTATAGAAGACACAGCTTCTATTTCCTTGATGCGTGGGAATAATATCATTTCCTCTTTCTGCATATGCGACGTCATCTCTTCACTTACTTCTTTAAATAAACCAAACACTTCAACCATGTAAGGGAAACGATCACCATGCTTTTGCGCCACTCTTTCCAGGTGGGAAAGGATAGTGGGCATTGCCTGCTTTACGTAGAAGTGGTGCTTTATGAGGATATAACTGATCAGTTGTTCGGCATTCATTGAACTGAATGGGAATGTACTTGTTTGTTCTGCCTGCATCCTGTTCAACAGTTCTTCTGCAACGGTATCCACTGTCAGGCCTTTTTCGGAGCAGGCTTCGGCCAGGGTTCTTTTGCCTTTGCAGCAAAAATCAAGATGATATTTTTCTAATACCGGAACTGTTTGGTGGTTGCCGCTTACAATAGAAGCAAGGGTTTGTTCTGTAATGTTCTTCATAAAATAAATTTCACCAAAAATGCAACGGTAAAAATCATCAAACTGTGCGTTAAATCATGTTTTGATAAATTTTGACGAAGTGATGACCAGCAATAATGCGCCAGAAAATAATATGCAGGCAGTAGCCAGTAATAACTCATTGATGAATGGAACACTTTCATAGCTCATAGCGGAAACGCCCTGTGTCATAAGCAACAGTTCGTTGAGGATGACACCAATAGCGAAAAGGAAAACGGCAAAAGAAGTTCTTTTGTTTGCCTGTATATATTCTCCTGCAAAAAAATAACCCAGCAGGAATAAGGTGATTACGCCAAGCAGCACCAGGTGAAGATAGCCGATGACGATTGGCCGGAAGCCAAAGGCCAGGTCACTAAGGCTGGGAACAGTTGATCCAAGCTGCAGGAGGAATTTTGCGGTAAGCGCTACCGCAGAAAATCCCATTATCCATTTTGCAGTTAGCGGGAGCGTGTTTTTCAGCAATGGCCATTTCTTTTTTATCTGTAAAAGCATTTTTCCCCAGCCGATGACTTGTGCTACAGCCGAGAGTACTACTAATATATATACCCATACCGGCAGGTCCATCCACAAGGCGGATAAAAAATAAGCCGGTACGGCAGCACAAACAAAAAGCCAGAACATCTGCCTCAGGATTTTTGGGTCAGTTTCAACCTTTCTCAGCACTTCACTGAGCAAGCCCATGCAGCCAAAAAAGAACCAGCCGTTGTATTGAAAGTGCAGGTAGAAATATTCTGCAGCCAGGTAAGCATTTTGGAAGACCACTCTTTCTACCATCATAATGGTAAGTGCAAAGGCGCCGAGCGATGAGAAAGCATTGAAAAATACTGCAGCCTTTAACCACAAATGTGTAGGGCTTTTTTGAGGAAGCCTGTTCAGGTCACGCCACAGCAACACGGCAAATATGTATGAAACAAAAATAGAAGCAGTGGAGAAAATGATGGAATACAAGCCATAACCTTCAATTGGGAATGCGACCAGCATGGCATAGGCTGTTACGAGGTTGCCATATAAAAGCCATTGGTATTTTTTGTAGAGGCGTTCGCCGCCCTGTCTTGATAAATAAGTTACGATGAGTGTCATGATGGCCTGCGATATCCAACCTGCAAAGGCAAAATGAGAATGGCCGTGAAGCAGGTGTTTTTGATCAACAAAGGGAAGTGGGAACAATATCTTATACCGGAGTATCACACCAAGACTGGCAACAACCAACAGGTTAAAAAGTGCAATCTTCACCCACCGGTGAACAGGTAGTAGCATAATTTCTGTTTAGTACAAAATAACAACCGTCTTCATTAAAGCAATATGATTTCAATCACATCACATCAACAGTACACTTTGCCCTTATCGATCCGCAGCAGCCCATGTGAGTGCATGTTACGCATGGTACGAATGACTGTTTCTACCCGTAACCCGGTCATATCGGCAATTTGCTGCCGGGTTAGTTTTAAACGATTGCATTTGGTACAGATATTTTTTTTATTCTCTTTAAAGTAACTGAGCAGGGTAGTAATGCTGTTTTCGGGGTTGTGGGCAGCCAGTTCTTTTAGGATAAGAAATTTAAAGCGAAGGCGCTGTGTAAGCAGCCTGGTGAAGGCAGAATGTATCTCGGGGTTTTCTTTAATAAGCTGGAGAAAGGATGATTTATGCAGCCGGATGATGACCGAATCTTCATCTGCAATGGCTGAAGCGGCAAAGGGCTCATCGTCAAACAAAGGAAGTTCACCAAAGCATTCACCGGGGTCTATAAATGTCTGTATGAACTCTTTTCCATCATCATTTATATTAACCCATCTCACTTTACCACTAACAAGTTGATAATAGAATGAGGAATGCGTACCTTCCTGAAAGATCATCTCTCCGCCGCTTAACTTTTTGTAAGCTGCTCCCCAGGCAAGCAGCATATCAATGTCTATCATCATGTTAATGGAATTTTATTGGTGAAAGCAAATGTATCCCTGCCTTTAAGCAATCAACATGATATTCAGCACTTTGCTATATGATTAAGGTCATACCTGATCTAAAAGTCAAAATGTAAAGCTTAAAACCTTTTCTGGGACTATACTCCAGGCCAATCTTGTTTTTCGTTTCTGCACATGGATTAAAGATATGATTCTACTCATAAAAAAATGTGGTTTGGAGAGTTAATCTTGTATCGAAATTTTAAACAAAAAATATAAATCATGAAAAAAATTGCAGCCATTTTCGTCCTGAGCGCCTTTATCGCAGCCTGCGGTGGCGGTTCAGATACCAATTCGGCAAGTACAGAAACTACTAAGCCGGAACCAACAAAAACAGAGAACGGTAACCCTTCTTATGATCCTGAGAGAGGTGAGGGAAAATTTAAGGATGTAGCTGTTGCTGAAAAATTAGATGCAACCATGGCTGCAACCGGTGAGAAAGTGTACACAGTGAAATGCATCAGCTGTCATAAGCTAACCAGTGAAAAACTTGTTGGCCCGGGCTGGTTAGGCGTTACAGAAAGGCATGCAGCAGCCTGGATCATGAATTTTACAACTAATACCGACGAAATGCTGAACAAAGACCCTAAGGCGCAGGCACAATTGGAAATATGCCTTGTACGTATGCCAAATCAGAACATTGGCGATGATGATGCAAGAAATCTGTATGAATTTATGCGGAAGAATGACGGCGTAAAATAAAACTAACCTTTATCATATAAATCAACAAAAATGAAAAAGTATAAACTGATAACTGCAGTTTTTGCATTTAGCATGCTGTTTGGCTTTAATGCCTGTAAACCCAAAAATGCCGGCTCGGCAGTAAGTTCCGATGCTGC
>Ga0138256_10009793_pt1 | contig 10056 bp, 7 predicted proteins | sample KNB2016incub_MG_FD_105486 | JGI IMG/M metagenome (GOLD analysis project Ga0138256, IMG submission 105486) | Active sludge microbial communities from wastewater in Klosterneuburg, Austria - KNB2014incub_MG | ecosystem: Engineered > WWTP > Activated sludge > Unclassified | place: Austria...
AGATATGTGTAAACAAACGATGGAAATGAAACCTGGATAGAAATGCTTGCTTGGATATTTGTTCAAGGTCAATATTATCCTGGTAGTTTTCGTCTATAAAAACCTTGGCTGTTACGATGCGTTTGTATATGTCGGTAGAAAACTGCATTGTATAAAGTTAATCTCTTCACTCAATTATTCCTCGGATTCTTCCACTGCTTTTCCAACCTCTCAATCGTTCCTTCCACTCTCTTCATTTTTGTTTCATCTTTTTTGGTTTTCTTTCCAGCCGATGTGTCAGATAGCTTTGAGTGTTGGCTTGGGGCATTCGGCGTTTAATAAAACTACAATGCTGCCATCTTCAGGGTAGCATCCGCCTTACATATTTATTACTGTGCTGAACGGGTGTAATAACTAGTGGTGCTAAAATTTCTAAAAGCAAAATGTATGGAGAGTATTGTGTTATTAAGATATTTAATGGTACTGATAGAGCCATTACTAAAACTATATTCGTAAGTATATGGCGCAATATTTTTAAATGGGAACTGCAAATTTGGAAAGCCATGGAAAGTCACTTTTAAAATATTGCCATCTAATAATGAATTTAAATAATTATTAAATTCATGGGTACCCAGATAAGTCCATTTACCATTTATATCTGCTGTGGGAGTACTCTGTTTGGTATCGGCAGGTTTATCCTCACTTATTGAAGGTGAAATAAGTTCATATTGACGTATTGTCCTATCATTTGTTTTTTTGGAAGTATTGTACTTGAAAAATGTGTAAGATAAGTTAGTACCACTTAAAAAAATTATTGTGTCTGGTCTACGACCTTCCTTCTCTACACTTTCATATATATTTGGTAATATTTTTTTATACTCAACGTATGCTGGGAACCCTTTCACAACACAAAAAAGTTTGTCTTTGTAAAGAATGTAGAAACGTCTTACTGAGTTTACTGAATTAGTTTGTTTCTATTCTGAAAATTGGGGTATAGAAAAACCTCCGACATTCCCCGTTGTTATCTCCGGTCCAGAAACAAAAGTATAACTACCCAAATTGTCTCCATTACATTTTTGATTTAACTTACCGTCCTCATTTAGTTTTAATATACAGGAATGCACACCATCAGAATCAAACCATTTATATTCGGCAGGGCTTATCTTTTTATAAAATTGAGTGCCGTTGTCAACATTGTTGAAGATAATTTTATAGTTAAGTCCCTCATCTTTAAGTTCAATATTTATTGAATCACTTCCACTTGCCCAAATGCCTGACCGTATTGTTGTTGCCCCCTTTATAATCTGTTTTTCTGTTTCTTCAAGTGTAAACATATTCTCCAGCACACCAGTATTCCAATAGCTGAACTTCTTTTCTCCATCAAACTTTATAATATAAAAATCTTTACCAGATTCAAGACGGTAAGAGCCTTCATCAATTTTTTTGAATAAGTTGGAGCCGGTAGATCCTTCTCTTGTTGCAGATAATCCATCTACCGTAAGCTGAATGATCATTTTCATTACACTATCATCTCTAACCCAAGTTGTAGAAGGGCCTTTGGATATTGCTTTGGTTTCAGACTCTTCTTTTGTTGCTCCGGCAGGTGCGGCTTGTTTACCAGCAATAGGGTAAGGGTTATTAGAACCGGGTGCAGGAGAGTATTCGCCAGATAGACCGCAAAGCTGGTTTTCTTTCTCGGCTATTTTATCACATTCAGCATAGCATTGATTAGTACCTCCGCATTTCATGCCATCAAAACACACATCCCAAATATATACCGTCCATTCTTCCGACGGATTATGGTATAATTTAGCTGTTAACTTATCGCCACCAACAATAAATGAAATTCCATTTTGAAGTTTTCGAACACTATCGCCTTTTTCCGTAGAAGTATTTTTTTCTCCAACGGATAACCTGTACTTGAATGAAACAGGAAGTTTGTAACTACTGGTAAAACGTACACCCCACAAATAAGCTTCTGCTTCTTTACTATAGCCGTAATTCACCACACTTATTTTAATGCCTTGGTAGCAGGGATGATTTTTTGGGGTACTCAATTTGGTTTGGCCTTGTGAATGTGAGGTGAAGGATAAGATGCATAGTAGCAGCATATTGAAAAAGTGAAACATACTTATTTTTTGTCATTTTAATTATTGTCTTGAGTTTCAGCCTACACATTTTCTTCGTTAAGAACATTACCATACACTAGATTTATTTTTTATAAAGACATTAATTAGGGCATTTAATCGAACATTTTTTATATTCAGCAGCCCAATATTTATCATATAAATGTCTTCCTGCTTCGTTTGTATTAATATTATACTTTTCAAGTATTTTCTGGTCAATTAATTCACCTTCATTGCTCATTATCATAATTTGTTTCTCTAATTCTTCCATCTTTTTTTGTTCATATGCAGTTAGATTATCTTTTAATGCTAACTTTATATGTTGGTCTTCCAGAACACATTGTCTGCAATATTGCTCAACTGATTTTTTTGCATCGGCCAGTATCTCTGCTTTATTAAGGACGGCGGGAGCGGTCTTAATCCCTCTTTGTTCATCGCAAGGCAGGTATTTACTGTTATCCACTTTAAAACAAACCTTTTCAACCGCCATTTCTTTTATATAGTCCTGATCCATCTTTTCTACAAAATCGATCGTTTTTCCGGGGAGAATACTGCGCCGTGTGCCAAACCTTTCTTTGCCGGTTGCATCTTTCAAGCTCAAAACAAAATAGATGGTTTCCGTATAATTATTGGTGGCCTGGAAATAATAATGATACTGGTAATTCAGGTTCATCAGTTCTTTGCCCATGTACCTGTATTTTATTTTTTTAAAGCACTCGTCATTAATCCAGGCAGACCATTGGGGAGTTGCCTGTTGTTGTGCTTTGGGTGTTTCAATAAATTTAAAACCAGGCATTGACCAACCCGGTTTTGGCGGATTCTGACCCATTGGTACTTGTATATAATATATCCGTTGTAGTACTGAATTGTTTTCCCAGGAAAAATCCAAGTTTGGCATGCTGAAAGTAGCAAAAGGTATTACCAATGGTGCATTACAATGTGGTTTTGGATAATAAGTCATTCCATGATCAATGCTGGCACCAGTAACAACAACAGTTTTACCACTATTATTGGCAAAATAGGCCGTGACTTTGTAAAGGTTAGCTTTCATCTCTTCGCAGGATTTATAAAACTCTATATCATAGGATAATGAAACGCCACTTTGATTAGTAAGTAAGTGGACTCCCTGGGCTTCCGTAAAGAGGGTGGAAATACTAAATACTGCTCCAAAATATAACAGTCTGGCCTTATACATATTAACTGATTTTAGGTGTTATAAAGTTGTAGAAGCAACGTAAACCTGACAATTCCCCGTTCGGGGAATCAATCAGAGAAGTTTGAATTTATTGAGGGCTTCAATCTTATTTTGTACATGAAGTTTTTTATAGATATTTTTTAGGTGCATTTTTATAGTTTCGGAACCCACACCCAAATGCTGTGCAATTTCTTTATACACCAGGCCTTTTGCCAGCCATTCCAGCACTTCTTTTTCTCTTGGGCTGAGTAAGTAGTCCGAATCAGAGATAGCAGGTTTTTGAAATGTGGCAATTACTTTTCGTGCAATAAAAGGACTCATGGGCGAGCCGCCATTGTACAAATCCCTTATTCCTTTTTTTATTTCAGCAGCAGTTACAGGTTCTTTGAGTATATAACCAGAGGCGCCACATTGTAATGCCTCAAAAATGGTATCATTATCATCATGTATGCTGCAAACCATAAATTGAGTTTGCTTCATTTTGTCTTTTAACCGTACTATCATTTCTGTTCCCCGTATACCGGGCAGGCTAATGTCTGCAATAACAATATCCGGTGGCGATTGTGGTAAATCAAGAATGGCTTTTTCAGCACTGTTATAAGAACCCGCCAGATAAAAGTCATCTTCACTTTTTATGATGGCTTCTAATCCGCTACGGAACTGGTCGTTGTCTTCTACAATTGAAATGGTAATCATGGTGGTGATTAAATTGGTATTTCGAATGTTAATGTAAGCCCTTCTTTATTGTTTATTACAAATTTTCCTTTTAAGTTTTCAATCCGTTGCTGCATATTTTTCATTCCGTTTCCACTGCCGTTCCCATTGCTAATTCCCTTTCCATTGTCCAAAATTGAAATAACGAGTTGTTCTTTATTACAATCCATATTTATAGTTACATGATTAGCTCCTGAATGTTTTATAATGTTATGAACAGCCTCTTTTACTAGTAAAAAAATATTTCTTCTTGTTTCACCATTGATCTGTTTGTCGGGTATAGTATCTGGTAATTTTATAAATAGCTGACAGGGGTAATGCTCCAGCCAAAGCCTTACCTGTTGCTGAATATAGTAGAGAAGGGTAGGCAGATTATCATTCTCCGTATTCAAACTCCAGATAACTTCTTTCATTTTGGAAGATATATCACCGACGGATTGATAAATCTTATCCACTTCTTCAGCACCTTGTTCATTCTTTATTTTATTCTTTGTCATTTCGGTTAACAACCTGATCCCTGAAAGTCCTGCACCAATATCATCATGCATTTCCGCTGATATCCGTTGCCGCTCATACTGCACAGCTAATTTTTTTTCTAATGCAGTTCTCTCTTTTCGTAGCTGATAGAAATAAATGAAACGGGCAATTAACAGCATCAGCAGGAGAGTGGCTGCAATTATAATTGTTTTAAACCACCAGGTTTGCCACCATGCTGGGCGGATAATAAATGGATAGGAAAAAGAGTTTGTCCATGTTTGTGATTGACCAATAGCTTTTATTTCGAAAACATATTTACCATGTTGCAGATTCCGGAACTCAGCTTTTGTTTCTTTAGAAGGAATGCTCCAGTTCTCTGACCAGCCTTTTAAACGATAACTATATTTAATTTTATCCGGAGCTGACCATTCAATAGCAGAAAAATTAAATAGCAGATGATTTTGTTCGTATGATAATTCCAGCCCTTGTGGATAATTAGAAAATGGTTCAACATGAGTGAAGCGGATTTTTTTCGCTGCACTATCCGGAAAGTTCCGGTAATTATAAAATTTGTCGTTGATTACAATACTTGTTAGGGATAGTGAATATGGCGAAGATGTTTTGAAAGTGCTGTTTACATCTTTTATCAAAATATTTTTACCAGTTCCCCACCAGATGCGGTTGATATTATCAATAGAAGCACCGTTAAGATTAAAGTCGATAGCTTTTAATCCATCCTCCAAACCGTATTGGTAGATAGTGTATGTTGATAATTCATTTTTTTTATTTTTTTCTTTCGGCACAAAACGGTTGAGACCTTTATCCGTTCCCGCCCAGATATGACCCGCAGGATCTTGTATCAATGACCATACATTATTATTACTTAAACCCTGTTTTTCGGTGTAGTAGATAAACTGCCTGCCATCAAATTTACATACCCCTGCACCGTTAGTGCCTAACCATAAATTTCCCTGTTTATCGCTTATGATTGAAGTAATTGATGTGCCAAAAAAACCTTCTTTGGCTGTATAATTAACAAGTTTGTTGCCGTTGATCTTGCTCAGAGATCCTACATCTGAACCCACCCACATATTTCTATTGCTATCTTCTTTTACACTGAAAACTATATTTCCCGGTAAGCCATCGTTGTTAGTATAGCCAATAAAATTATTTCTATTGTACTTTATCAAACCAGTGCTGCTGTTAGTTCCAAACCAAAGATTTTGATTACGATCTTCTAAAATTGAGAAAATGGTGGCTGTAGATAAATCATTCGATAGGGAGTAACTGATAAGTTTTTTCCCATCATATTTTTGAATTCCTCCACCGGTTGTACCAATCCACATATGCCCTTTGTTATCCTGAAGTAATGAACGTTGGCCATGACTATATTGGTCATCTTTTTTTGAATAATAGGATAGTGTAGTTGTAGTATCGGAAAAAATCTTCGCATCATATTTACCTATGCCGGCACCTTCAGTACCAATCCACATATTACCTTCTCTGTCTTTGAGGATGGGCCTTATTCTGTTATTTGCCAGAATTTCATTTGCTGGCAAATAGCTAAAATTTCCATCTCTCAATTTGTTAATACCTCCTCCATCTGTACCAAACCAGATATTTCCGCTACTATCTTCGATAAGCTGTCTCACTTTATTATTGGATAATCCTTCTTTAAGATTGTATTGGGTAAACGATCTTCCATCAAATTTATAAATGCCTCCGAAAGTCGATCCTACCCATATATTTCCATTTTTGTCTTCTACTATTGATTTTGCAAAAGTCATTGAAAGACCAATTTCTTCTTTAAAGCTGTTAATCCTTTCGCCATCGAATTTAATTACTCCTTTTTTCAAACTCATCCAGATATTTCCATTTTTATCTTCCAATAAAGAACTGATTCCACTGAAAGGCAAACCATCTTTTAATTGAACCCAGGTGAAAATATTTCCATCATACTTTGCAACTCCATGATGAGTACCAAACCAAAGATTCCCCTTTTTATCTTCCATTGAGCAAGTAACAGAATCGCAGGGCAAACCTTCTTTGGTTGTATACCAGGTTATGTTCTTTCCATCATATTTGCCAATACCGCTTCCCAACGTTGCAATCCATATATTACCTTTTTTATCAGAATAAAGTGAAACAATACTGCTACCCGGTAACCCTTCTTTTTCGGTAAACTCTGTAAATGTATTACCATCAAATCTTATGAGTCCTTTATTAGTATTGAACCAGATATTTCCTTGATGATCTTCTATCATCGTCAATAGACTATTATCGCCCAGACCTCCTTTAGCGGAGTAATTTATAAAACTTACTCCATCATACTTACTGATGCCAACTCCGGGAATTCCAAACCACATATTTCCCTTTTTATCTTCAAGTAATGTATAGATGTAGGAAAATGGTAATCCCTGGTCAACATCCAGATACTGCACATTGGCAGTGGCAGCATCCTTATACTTAAATGGTAATGCCTTTACAGGCTGTGATTCCAGAAATATTATTTTCTTTCCGCTGATAGGTAAAGGTTTACCGGTTGGTATAAGGCCACTTGTATTTCGCAACTCAAAAGATTGATTCCCTTCTCCCAGTTTTACTTTTGTTAAGCGGTTTGTATCAACAGGGGTAATTGTTGTTTTATTGTTTATGGGATGTAAGTTGGTCGTTGTTTTTATATCCGATATATTGGTGCTTATTATTTTAGGTTTTTCCTTTTCAATAATTGGCTCACCATCAAAACGTATAGTAACTCCCGATTGAATAATGATTCCGTTTGCAGTGAGTAAAGGTTTTACCGAATCGCCTGTTATGGGATTGATGTTATAACCGTTTGTAGTATCTAGGGTAACAATAATAGGGTTGTAATAAAGCGGGGAGATATTGTTTGCAACTGAACTGCTGTTTTTACCATTACAGGAAATTATCAGTAACGGTAAAAAATATTTGCAGTTGAACTTCAAAGCCTTTCTTAATTATTCATTTGAATTAATCCTTAGAAACTATTTTAAATATAATAAAACTTAACCATCATTTACGGTTAGTTTCAGATTTAAATTGCTTTATAATTTTTTTTCTAAATGCCTAATTTATTTAATAAAGATGTTGGTTAACAAAAATTACAAACCCTTACTTGTATTGTTCATCTAAATATTCCTCGGGGTCTTCCACAGCTTTTCCAACCTCTCCATCGTTCCTTCCACCCGTTTCATTTTTGTTTCTTCTTTTTTAGCGGTTACTATCCATTCAATATATTCTTTTTTATGCGAAAAGGCCAGCGAATGGAAATAGTCGGATAGTTTTTTATTTTTCTTTAAAGCAGCTGTTAGTTCATTCGGCAATCTTACTTCTTTTGTTTTTGGGTTTACCCAATTAAAAATTTCTCTTTCAACAGGGTTGGCTTCTTTCTTTCTATCAGCTTCTGTCTTTGCCCGGAAACCAAAAACAGACCATGTATCATCAAACGATATAAGATTGATCCATTTTAGTTTATCGCTTTCTGCCATCAGGCAATCCCATCCTTTATCTCTGGTAAGGTCGGTCTGTATGTTGGATGTGCCTTTTGGATAGTATATCCAAACAATTAAATCTGGCTTTACCAGCTTCATTAGTTTGCTCACTTCTTTTTCAAGCTGTGCTTTGTTGAGTACAAACCAATGTACCTGATCGTAATCTTTACCTGCGGTGAAAATTTTTACTCCTGCTGGTATTCCAATCAACCCTTTTTTAAAATCGGCAGGGGCATTTATTGTAAGCAACTTTTCCATTGCTTTTATCCTCAATTTGTCTGCAATTGTATTTGCCATGATAAATATTATTGAATGACTTATAGGAATAACACGGATAAATGCTGAACTTTAAGGCTTATATGAAACTAGTTGGCAAATTAATATTATTAATCATTCTGTTGACCACTTCGGCTCACATTTTTGGACAAAAACCAATAACTGTGCCCAAGACAATACCTGTAACAATGCCAACAACAGCACCCAGTCCAACACCTGCACCCAAAGGCGTCAGTGATGCTGATAAAAAGGCATATAAGGAGGCAAAAGATAGGGAAGAAGCTCAAAAAAAAGAAGAAGCAAAGAGAAGAGAGGAGATTAAAAAAATGCTGGAGCAACAGTCAAAATCTGAAAGCAGCACTTCCAAAATGAGCCAAACCGCCGAAGCAGCGGTATTGGCAAAGGCCGAAGCGTTTTATTCAGCAGCTATGAGCCAGATAAATAGTAAACATGTTACCTGGGTAAAACAGAATGCCAAAAAAATATTTGTAGAAAAAATGGATGATCTGGCTTTTAAAGTAATGGCGAGGTATTATGGAAAAAATGAAGGTTTAAGTGAGGAAGCTATTGAAGGCTTACAGGTACTGTTGCTTAGAGAAGCTTATATGCTGGAGAAAAAAGCATATAGTGTGCATAACAAGGAGGCACAAGCTTTCAATGATAAAAAAACTGATTTAATGATAGCCCGGGAAATGCTTGGCGACAGTAGTTACCAGGTTAGTGATGTGCAACTGGATTCAATTAACATCATTATTAAAAACAATACTTTAACTGTAACAGAAAATGCGAAGGAAGAAAAACAAACTGCACCAACCCAATCCCGGAAAATGCCGGAGAAAAAAGAAGAAATTAATGCTGCATCCAATTTCTCACTTACCAAAGTAAAACTTGAAGAGAGCATAAACGGGTTAGCTGAAGCGCAAAATCATCAAGAGCAGCAGATGCAAGAAATAAAACGGCGTCAGCAAAAGATAACATTGATGCTATCTAAAATGGTGAATCAGGTTACTGAACACCAGGAGTCAATAATAAAAAATCTGAAATAAGCTCTGTGTTTCTGTGGCAATTAAGCTTTTCTTTAAATGCTATTTATTGCAAAAAAGACAGAACTTTAAATACCTAAACCTTAAACCATGAAGTCAGTACTTGTAAGCAGCTTGCTTTTCCTGTTTGCTATTTCATCTGCCACAGCACAGGAAAACCCTTCTCCCGAAGCAGAAGCTTTTTTTAATAAAGCCATGTCAGAAATAAATGCTAACCATGTAAGAACCATCAAAGGTTTTGGATTGAAAATGCATGTAAGAAACTTCCCAGATAGTGCAGCAAAAAAAATGGCTACAGATTATGTCAGGCTCGTTAAGTTGAATAACAATGATATTGAGGCAATAGCTTTCTTGATTTTGATGGAGGCTTCTAAAAGTGCTCAGGAAGATCTGAAAGCAATAATGGCCGGAGTGAAATCCATCAATAATCAAAAGAAGGAACAAAGAGAATTGCTTGCAAAAATGCAGCGACAAAAATCAATGACTTCTGAACAACTGGATTCCTTTAAATTATCAAGAAGTAAAACAATTGCGATACAAAAAAAGCAAAATCCTGATACGGTAAGATTGGTTCGTTCGGTTGCATTTAAAAAAAGTCCTACAAAAACTGAGATTAATGCAATGGTGGACCAAATAAAAAAAGATCTTGATTCCATGAATGAAATGAGTGAACTGGATCAATTAAGATTACAGATGCTTATGGACAGGCGTAGTAAAATGATGGAAACCCTTTC
>Ga0138256_10009794_pt1 | contig 10056 bp, 7 predicted proteins | sample KNB2016incub_MG_FD_105486 | JGI IMG/M metagenome (GOLD analysis project Ga0138256, IMG submission 105486) | Active sludge microbial communities from wastewater in Klosterneuburg, Austria - KNB2014incub_MG | ecosystem: Engineered > WWTP > Activated sludge > Unclassified | place: Austria...
CAGCCACACCCAGCCTGAACCAAACTGGCCCACACCGGCGCTGATGAATTCCTTGCGGAAGTTGTCATAGCTGCCGAAATCGCTGTCGATGGCTGCGGCCAGCGCACCGGACGGCTTGCCGCCACCCTTCGGCTTCATGCTGTGCCAGAAAAAAGTGTGGTTCCAGATCTGTGCCGCCGGGTTGAACACGCCGCCGACGCTGGTCTTGACCAGTGCTTCAAGGTTGGCATCGCTGGCGTCCGGCTGCAGTTCGTTGAGCTTGTTTACATAGGCTGCATGGTGCTTGCCGTGATGCAGCTGGAGATTTTCGGTGGAGTAGTGGGGTTCGAGTGCATCGACTGCATAGGGCAATGCGGGGAGTGTCACTGACATGGTTTGTTCTCCTTGTTCTGTGTTGATCGGATGCCCATTACGGGGCATTTCAGCTGCTGTGTTTAACCTTACCATGCCAGGCGACGCTGTACAGATCATGGCGGCGGTCTTTCAGGTTCAGAACGGTGCCGGTTTGCCGCGCCTCGCGCAGCGCACGCAGGCTGAGGTCGGCAAAGGCCACCATTTCTACATTCGGTGTGGTGTCTGCTGCAATGCCATCGCGCGAGAATGGGAAGTCACAGGGTGTCAGGATGCAGCTCTGTGCGTAGTGGATGTCGATGTTCTTGACGTTGGGCAGATTGCCGCAGCTGCCTGACATGACGACGTAGATCTGGTTCTCGACCGCACGCGCCTGGGCACAGTAGCGCACCCGGCAGTAGCTCTGCCTTTCGTCGGTCAAGAAGGGTACGAACAGGATATTGATGCCTTGATCCACCAGGTGGCGTGACAGTTCGGGGAACTCCGCGTCGTAGCAGATCAGTACGCCGATCGGACCGCAGTCGGTGTCGATCAGATTGAGTTCGTCGCCACCCTCGACATTCCACCAGTAACGCTCGTTGGGCGTCGGATGGATCTTCTCCTGCATCGCGAGCGTGCCGTCGCGGCGAAACACATGGCAGACATTGCGGATGCTGTCGCCGCGCAGTGCCGGCGTCGAGCCGCCGATGATGTTGATGTTGTAGCGCACCGCGAGTTCGCTGAACATCGAGATGATCGCTTCCTCGTGGCGTGCGATGGTGGCGATCGACTCGTGCGGCTTCAGCTCCTCACTCTCCAGCGACAGGAGCTGTAGTGTGAACAGTTCCGGAAAGACCACGAAGTCCGCGCCATAGTCACCAGTGACGTCGACGAAGTAGGTCACCATCTTCCGGAATTCGTCAAAGGAAGTGATGCGCCGCTGCTTATACTGCACGGTGGCTACACGCACGCGGTTGAGCGCTGCGCGCTGGAACGGTTTTGGCCGCTTTGCGGTTGCAACAGGTGCCGGGGAGTACTGCGGGTTGTACCAGACCAGCTGTACCGCGTTGCCGCCGGACTCGCGGTCCATCGGCAGATAGTCGCGCAGCACCCGGACGGGTTCGAAGCCCATACGAATCTGGAAACCGAGTACCGGATCGTTAACCTGCTTGTTACGTACAGCTTCGACGTAGGCTTCAGGCCCGTCGAAGCGGCGTGCGTTACGGGAGTAGCTGGGAATGCGTCCAGCGATGACGATGCCCTTGAGGCGCTGATATTCAGCCAGGCGTCGACGTTCACGGTAGAAGCGCTGCCCGATGCGGTAGCGACGCATTTGCGGATCTACGCAAACCTCGTAGCCATACAGGTACTCACCGGTCGCATCGTGCGTCGAGCCGTAGCCGCCACCGGTTACTGTCCGCCAGGTGTGCTCACCGAGCGCCCTGTCTTCCTTCAAACGAATGGTGGCGCAGTAGCCAACAATATCATCACCGAGCTCTGCAACCCACACGCCTTCCGGAAAAGCATTGATTTGCCCACGCAGCATCGCATCGGGATATGGCGGCATACCAGGATACACGCGTTCCACGAGCCTGCTGACAGCGGGCACATCCTCAAGGCTGGCTTCGCGAATCTTCAGTCGGGCAGTGTTTTTTTCTGTTGTGTTCATTAGCCGTCACGCTCTTTTTTTGCAGCCCCAATACAAATTCACGGTCTACCTCCGTAATCCCGCGTTCCTGGCATTGTTTCTCAATGCCCTTGAGCGCCGTTCAGATGAAGGGTATCGGCACGCCGACTAGCTCGAAGGGAAAGCGAGCTGGTACGGCCACGATAGTGGTTTCGCCCTGCTCATCGATGGTGTGCAGGTGACGACGGAAGATGTCTGAAAGCTTCAAAAGTGTTCCACTGTGCTTAAGGACCGGTTGCCCGGCGCAGCGCTTGGCGCAGACGGGTCTTTGGCGACTCGTGATGAAAGATAACCACCACCCGATGTTGTCGTCGCTCACCGAGCGTGGAGCCCACTGGTACTGAATGCAGCCGGGCCGCAGAGATCGGAATGAGCTGGACCGGCTTTGCGCCCAGCAGGACCAGCAGATCAGCTACGGCTGCGACCCGTGCGCCAGCCAGGGCTTTGGCTCCTTTGGTCCAGCCGCGATCGTTGGCATGGCCGACCACTGTCACGCATTCCGTACGATGCCGGGCCAGCCAGCGGGCGCACTGATACATGTTCTTGAGGCTCGCGGGTCCCGGCGTCGGGCTACCCCGTACGAATTCGACCACTACCGGAAAGCTGACCGGATCTGATCCGTCCGCCGGATCTCCTCCGTTTGTGCCCTTCTTGCGCCGTGCCGGGCGTATAGCACCATTGCGTCCCACAACCTTCAGTGGTTGCCCGCTCTTTCCCTGTTTGCCGTTCTTCTTGCTGCCCATGTGCCTGCTCCGTGCTCATCTGTCGGGTACAGCTAATCAGAGCCCGTAGCGCTGCGCAAGCAGAATGGACAGCGTGACCAGCATGAGTGCGACCAGTGGCAGGCCGGCACGCAGAAAGTCGCCAAACTTGTAGCCGGCAGCATTCATCACCAGCAGATTGGTCTGATAAGCCATCGGCGTCGCAAAGCTCAGATTGGCACCGAACAGGATTGCGAGCACGAAGGGCTCAAGCGGCGAACCGAGTTGTGCTGCTGTGGCGACAGCGATGGGTGTGCCGACTGCCGCCGCCGCACTGTTCGACACGAAGTTGGTGAGCACTGCCGAGAAAGCCATGAAAATCGCAAGCTGTACCGACGGAGACGCCCGTTCGACCATGAATGAAACGCCGGTCGCGATCCAGTCTGCAGCACCGGTGCTGACCAGGGTTGAGCCCAGCGCAATGCTCGACGCGACCAGCAGTACGACCGCCGGACTCAGCGCCGAACCGAGGCCATCCAGCTTGACGCACTGGGTTACCAGCATTGCAATGACGCCGAAGAATGCGGCGACGTGGATGGGCATGATTTTCGTTGCTGCAGCGATGATGACCAGCAGCATGATCAGCAGTGCACGCCAGGCGAGGGGAGATCTCGGCAGCTGCAGGCTGCTGTCGAGCATCAGCAGGTGCGGCTCGCTCTTGAGCGCTTCCAGCCGCTTGTTCGCGCCCTGTACCAGCAGCACGTCGCCGGGTGCCAGCGGCACATCGCCGATGGGCCGGCCATCGCGCAGGATCTGCTCGGTACTGCGCATCACGCCGACTACTACCACGTTGAACTGCTCGGAAAAACCGGCGCCCGATAATGTGCGCCCGATGAGGCCGGAGTCCGAACCTATGACAGCTTCGGCGAGGCTGACGTCGCTGTCCGGTGTGTGGACTTCGGCAAAGCGGCCCTCCCCGTGACGGTCGAACAAGTCTGCGCGCAGGACTGCCGCAATCTCCCGCAATCCGTCGGGCGTATCGCGCAGGATCAGGACATCGCCCGCTTCGATCTGCCCGATCGTGCTCTTGTCGACCGGGCTGTGCTTGCGGATGATTTCGATGAGTGGCAGCGGCTTGCCGAGCAGTTTGGCGAGTTCCTCAATGCGACGTCCGACCATGCGATCATGCTCTGCACCGACCACGATCCGCGCTTCAAACTGCCGCCGCAGCGGTTTGGCTTCATCAGTCTTCCCAGGCAGCAGGTGCGGTGCGATCAGCCAGAGATAGGGCAGCGCGACCAGCAGCGCGATGGCAGTGATCGAGGTAAAGTCAAACAGCCCCATCGGTTTCATGCCGAGGTCCGTGGCTATCGACAGCACCAGAAGATTCGTCGAGGTGCCGATGCTGGTGAGCATGCCGCCGGTCAAGATTGCAAAATTCACCGGCATGAGGGTCTTGGATGCCGGATAACCGGTGCGTTCCGCGAGGCTCAGGAGCATCGGCAGCATGAGCACAAGCACCGGCGTGTCGTTGATAAACCCGCTGGCGATTGCCGCCAGAACCAGGGTGAGCAGCAGACCCAGCCAGCGGTTCAGAGCCCAGACCTTTGCCAGTATGCGCACCACCGGCTCGAGTGCACCGGTCATGGTGAGGCCCCGGCCAAGCACCATCAGCGAGCAGATTGCGATGAGTGCGGGATGCCCGAAGGATTGCAGAACTACTGTCTCGGTGACCCGGGCCTGCGATGTTACGTAGGGAAAGACATAGAAAATCGACAGCAGCGCGGCGAGCAGCAGCAGGGATACCAGTTCCATACGGATCCAGCGGCGCGTGTACAGATAGAACACGAGGATCGTAACGATCAGTACGGCAATGGCATGCGCGTTCGGCAATGTCAGGCCCTCTTGTCGGGTTTCCAGCCATGTTGCCAGAAGCCGGGTGGCCGCGTCAGCCGGAGCTTAGGTCGCGTCCCTGGTACAGGTAGACTGGGAACGGTGCAGATAGCGGGCATAAGCAGTCAAACCCTATGATCCAGTATAAAGACGAGGTCGCCCGCGAGATCGCAGAGGCTGCTCGACCTACCCGTGCCTATTTCATCATGACCGGCCTTGCTACTGTCCTGGCATCTTATGGCCTGCTCGCCAACAGCCCTGCGGTCATCATCGGGGCGATGCTGGTGGCAATGCTGCTGAATCCGATCACCGGGCTGAGCTATGCGCTCGTAACCGCCGACGTACCGCTCATTCGCCGCTCCGGGGTTGCCGAGTTTCTCGGCGCGATCCTGGTCTTCGCCATCGGCTTTGTTGTTGGCAGCGTGCATCACGATCTGCCGATTACGCAGGAAATGCTGGTCCGCTGTGATCCAACCCTGCTTGACCTGGTGATCGCCATCGCCGGTGGTGCCGCTGTGTCTTATGCAACCGGTAACCTGCGGCTCAACTCTGCGCTGGCGGGTGTCGCGATTGCCACGGCGCTGGTGCCACCGCTGGCCAATGCGGGGATGCTGATGGCCCATGGTGAGCCGCATCTCGCAGCCGGGGCACTGCTTCTGTATGTGAGCAACTATGCGTCGGTGCTGCTGGCAGCCATGGTGGTGTTCTGGCTGCTCGGTCACCGGCCTGATCACAAGGCAAGCGCCAATTTGGGGCTCGTACGCCTGGGGCGCCTGGGACAGTTCGCGCTGTTTGCTGTGCTGGCCGCACAACTGGCCTTGCGACTGACAGATCAGATCGAAGCGCGTACGCGGCAGGTGGAAGTGGAGAAGAGCCTGTCAGTCGGGCTGGCGAACAGCCCCGGTGCGCGGCTTGTCGAGGTCCGGATTGCACCGAGGACGGCACCGGAAGCGATTGTGGCGGTAGTGCGTGCGCCGCATCCGATATCACCCGGCGATGTAGCGCGACTCGAGGCGGCGTTGCCGGCAGATGCCAGGGGCCAGCTGCGTCTGCGAGTGCGCAGTGTTCCCGTGTTGGTGGCGAATTCCGACGGCTACCTATATGTTGATGACGACATGATGTGAGGAACTCCATGTGATCTTCGGTCAGTTAGCCGGCCTGTCATGGCGGAAGCGCCGCAAATTCGTGCATGAGGTTTACTACAGTACAAGTCCTGCAGGCATTCGCTTTCAGGGCTTCATGCTGGTACTCGATGTCGTCCTGATCGCATTCTTTATGGCATCACCGTTTCTCGAGCATGGCACCCTGTTTCTCACCATCGACTACTGTATAGCGGCTGTGCTGGCGCTTGATCTTTTGGCGCGGGGCTGGTGTTACGGCAACCTGCGCCGCTGGATCCGGCGACCGCTGGTGTGGGCGGATTTTGCGGTGCTGCTCTCGCTGGTGATTCCGGTCTACGCTGCAAATCTCGGCTTCCTGCGCATCCTGCGTGCCTATTCACTCATTCATGGTGAGGCCTTCTGGCGCATCATTGGCGGTGGCCGCTGGGTCAACACGCAGCTTGCCGAGTCGACCAAAGCCATTGCCAACCTGTTCGTGTTCATCTTCGTCATGAGCAGTCTGGTCCATGCCGGCTTCGCTGCGCGGGTGCCGACGGTCCGGTCATTCATGGATTCCCTGTACTTCACCGTGACGACGCTGACCACGACTGGCTATGGCGATATTGTCCTGCCGGGGCCAGGTGGCCGCCTGTTGTCGATCGTCATCATGATTGGTGGCGTGTCACTGTTCTTCCGGCTGGTGCAGGTCACGATTCGTACGCCGAAGGTGCGCTTCAACTGTGAGCGCTGCGGGCTGCAGCGCCATGATGCTGATGCCGTGCACTGCAAGGCCTGTGGTGCGCCACTGAGGATTCGTCATGAGAACGACTAACCGCATCGCTGTGAACGTGTTGATCCTGCTGGCTGTTGTCGCGCTGCCAGCCATCCGATGGCCGTGCCCAGGGCTTTGACCCCGGCAAGGTGGACTGGTAAGCGCTCAGCAAGATCCCGATGAAGGATCTCTTTATCAAGAAGTTCCTGGTGTGGTTCCTGCCATGGTGAAGACCTGCGCGACACGCCACTGGGCAAGCCGCTGGTCGCCATCGAGCTGCAGCGGGGCGATTCAGTCAAGGAGATTGCGCTAAGCATTGCCGGTGGCGCACCCGACAAGGGCATGCCAGCGTGGTCGGAGACGCTTGATGAGAAGCAGATCTGGAACCTTGCGCTGTATGTGGCCGAGCAGCGGCAGGGCACCACCATACTCGACAAGCGGGATGGTATTTCGCTGGCGATCCCGACCGGGGTGATGGTCACTGAGCAGCACAGCTTCCGCATCGAGCCAGTGACCGAGGGCCTCGACCGCCGGATCCGACAGGTTGAACCACAGCTGCAGAAAGTAGATCCGCAGCATCCGCTCCAGAGGAATCGGCGGCCGACCGCCCGACTGGCTCACCTGCGGATACGCTGTCTGCACCGCCGCAGTCAGCGCTGGCCACAGAATAACGTGGTCCATATCCAGCAGGAACTGGGCGCGTCGGGTCGGGTCGTCTTCCCGTACTTCTCAAACCCCGTCAGCGTCGTTTGTGTCATCGGTACCGTCCTCCTGCGAGCAATTTTGCATCAGCTGTGGCCGGTAAATCAGAGTCTCCCTAAAGAGTAAAGGGGACGCTTTCCCTATTGGCGTAGACGGCAAACACAGTAAAGGGCATTTTCCCTAATGAGGGAAGCGTCCCCTTTATTTTTTGAGCAGACGGTCGAGCGCTTTCTTCAGCGGGTCTTCCTTTTTCTCTTGTGTCGGAGCGGCCTGCGCGCCGCCGGCGGGCGCCTCACTGTCCGGCGTTGGCGCTTCCTCGGGTGCAGTACCGATGCCGAATTTGTCGAAGAGTTTCTTCCGCACGGTATCTTTCAGCGTTTCGGTCGCTGCGCCTTTCACCATCTTGCCGAGATCCACCCGCACCTTCGGGTCGGCCACCGGGCCGCTTACCGTAAATGGAATTCGTACGTTTTCGAGTTCGGCGAGACTGGTGTCATCGGCAAACACCGGTTTTTCATAGACCAGCGCTTCCAGCTCACTGGACAGGGTCTTCGCCTGCAGCTCGACTGCGGCTTTGCCTGATACCCGCAGGAAAGGGATCTCGGCGATGAGCGTATCGGTATTGAATGTGCCTCCGCGCAGTTTGCCGCTCAGTCGCAGCGAATCGATCGGCGTCTCTTCAGCGCCAGTGCGCGCTGGCGCCGGAGTGCGCTTGAGTATCGCGTGGGCACGCCGGATCTCGTACCAGACATCCATGCCGCGATAGACGCCCTTGTCCATCGCGAAAGACAGGTCAGCAGCGAGGTTATGCATCAGCGCATCGCCCGAGTTACCGGACGACGAGCCCTTCAGGCTGAGGTTCATCGTGCCGCCCAGGTTCTTCACATCGGCGAAATCAGCCAGCAGCGCGCCCATGTCGACCTTGACCAGCTTCTGGTCTATCTCCAGGCGCATTGGATTTGCGGAGGCATCCAGCCTCACCCGTCCCTGTGACTCGCCACCATAGAGACGGGCGCTGAGCGGATCGAGTCTGATCCGGCCCTTTTCTGCGCTGACACTGATATCGGTATCGCTGAGTTTCAGACCATCAAATACAAGCTGGCCGATATGCAGGCGGCCCTCAAGGTTGAGATCACGCAGTAAAGGGGACGATTCCCCACTTGGGGAAGCGTCCCCTTTACTGCCAGCAATCTGCTCCGTTTCCGGAGCCAGATAGCGATCGAAGTTCAACTGGTCGATGCGCAGGTCGAAGCGGGTGCGTGGCGTCGGCGTGCTTTGTCCGGAGGGGAGTTCACGGGACACATCGCCGCTGATGTCGGAGTCGTCGAGCTTGAGGTTCAGCTTCCTGAGCCCTGCTGCCTGATCCTCGTAGAACCACTCGCCGCGGCCGGAAAGCGTTTTCAGAACGTTCTGGTCAGCCGTTTCCGGTGGCCCCTGTTTGAGGCGAACCAGCAGCTCACGTGGTGACAACTGGCCAAAGCGCAGGGTGCCGCTGAGTCTGGTGGTCTTGCCGAAGCTGCCCTGGCCATCGATGTCGACCGGGACGTTGGCCAGTGCGGTTGTGCCTGAAAACGAGCCGACCGTGCCGGTGGATGAATCGGGATCAAAGGCCAGATCTTTTAGCCGGAGTTTTGCCTGCATGCCGTCGTCTGGCAGCGCACCAGCATGTACTTCGATCTCTGCAGCGAGATCGGCGGACGATACGATCCCCGTTTGCGCGAGCACTACCGGTCCGCTCAGCCTGAGCGTGACCCGGGTGTTGTCGCTGAGATCGGTGGCCTTAAGCGATGCCTGCAGATCGACGGGTGCATTACCGCGGATCGCTCCGGTGCGGACATCCAGTTTCTCGATGCGATAACGACTGCCATCTGCTTCGTCGGTATAGCTCAGCGTCGCGTTCTTCACCTCGATGGCTGCGACGGAAAAATCCGATACTTCGCGCGTGCTGCTGCTGGTGTCCGGGCTGGCAGCCCTGTCCACATCGAAGCTCCAGTTATTGCTGCCATCCTTGCGTGCAAGCAGATTTGCCTGCAGGCCTTCGACGGTCACGGAGCCGATCTCGACGGCCCGACGCGTCAGCAGTGGCCAGAGACGCAAGCCTAACCGTGCGGAATCGATACGCAGAAAGGGATCAGCGGGAAATCCTGGCGGATTGCCGAGCGTGGCCTGGTCGATGCGCACGGCACAGCAGGGCAGCAGATCGAGTTCTACTGGTCCCGCCAGCTGCAATTCTCGCCCGGTGCGTTCCCGGACCTGGTCGATGACGAGGGACTGATACTGCTTCGGGTCGACCAGCGTAACGACTGCCACCACCAGTAGCACGGCAGCAAGCAGCAGCACCGCGACACCAATCAGCAGCCATTTGAACAGGGGTTTCACCAGCACGATTAGAACACCTGAGACGGGCTTCTTCTATACTGAAATGCATGACCTTTGCTCCCCTTTATCCGCTGGCGCTGCTGCATCTCGCGCCGGCCTGCTACGGCGTGTATCACGTGTTGCTGTACAAGCGCGATCCGCGCAGTGCGATGGGCTGGATCATGGCGTGTGTGTTCCTGCCCTTTGCCGGGCCGCTGAGCTACTTTGTGTTTGGCATCAACCGTGTGCGCAACCGGGCACGCGGCAGCCGGGCCAGGTTCCTTGCCATCGACTATGAAACTCGCGTGCCGGGCGCCATTTCGGTCAGCCCGGATGTCCCGGTCCTTGAACAGGCGGGTAAGCGAATTACCGGACGGGCACCACGGGCCGGCAATGCCGTGCGTGTTCTGCACAATGGTGAACAGGCCTACGCGGCCATGCTGACGTCGATCCGGGCAGCCAGGGAGCGTGTACTGCTGGCGACCTATATCTTCAAGGTTGACCATACGGGCC